>Ga0182030_10000668_pt1 | contig 66348 bp, 62 predicted proteins | sample 812S3MmetaG_FD_121299 | JGI IMG/M metagenome (GOLD analysis project Ga0182030, IMG submission 121299) | Permafrost microbial communities from Stordalen Mire, Sweden - 812S3M metaG (Illumina Assembly) | ecosystem: Environmental > Terrestrial > Soil > Wetlands > Permafrost | place: Sweden... | reverse complement strand
GTTGAGGCCTGTGATCCCCCACACCAGGTTCAGCGCCGCGCCCAGCAGTTGCAAAGCCAGCCCGAACCAGATCAGCCTTTCCAGCGAATGCCGCGGCGCAAAGCGCACGCAGCACAAATTGCCAACCAGATAGGCGAATCCAGTGGTCGCGAACCAGGCGCCGTATTCGGCGCTGCTGCGGCCCATCTGCATGACCACGACATAGGGCCCGCCGCCGGCGAAGGTGAAGATGATCTGGGACGCCAGCACCTGGCAGGCGACGTAGCCGAGAAAGGCGCGGCTGGTCAGCAGGCTGCCGACGTCGCCGCGAAACCCGCCGGCTTCGGTGCGGTCACGGCGCGTCTCCGGCAGCGCCACGGCGATCGCCACTGCGATCGCAACCGATGCCGCGGTGATGACGTAGAAGATCGAGCGCCAGCCGAAGGCGATCTCCAACAGGCCGCCGGTCAGCGGGCTCAGCATCTGCGCGATCATCATCACCGCGATTACCAGGCTGATCATGGAGCTGATGCGTTCGCGGCGGTAGAGGTCGCGGATGATGGCGCGGCTCACCACCATGCCGGTGGCGCCGCCGAGCGCCTGCAGGAAGCGCGCCGCGATCAATTGCGGCAGGGTCGCCGCGAAGATGCAGGCAACGCTCGCCAGCACCATCAGGCCGAGGCCCGCCAGCAACACCGGACGACGGCCGAAGCGATCCGACAGCGGGCCCATGACGAGCTGTGAACAGGCGATGCCGACCATGTAGAGCGACACCGTCATCTGCGCGATCGAGATATCGCGCCCGAAGGCGGTGGCCAGCACCGGCAGCGCCGGAACCAGCATATAGAGCGAAATCGGCGCGATGCCGGTCATCGCCACCAGCAGCAGCAGCGTGATCCGGGATGTCGCGCTGCCGGCGGCGCCATTCGCCGCGCGAGGCGGCTTGCCAGTCACTCCGTGCATGTTTTCCCGGTGCCGGCTCAGGCCTAGTTCAATTGGCTTGGAATCACTGTAACCCGATCCGGCAGCGGGAATACGCTCGTTTCGGCATGCCGCCATGCCGTTTTCGGGACGCGGCGTCGTGCGCGGGAGCGTTGTGGAGCAGCGCGATGTGCCGCACTCTCGGCATTCGCGACAGCTTGTAGCCCGGATGGAGCGTAGCGCAATCCGGGGGCCTCCCGAGATTCCCGGATTGCGCTACGCTCCATACGGGCTACGATTCTCAATGGGAATAGGCTCGTTTCAGCATGCGGCCATTCCGTTTTCGGGGAGGCCAATTGATTTCGTCATCCCGGGGCGCGTAGCGAACCCGGAATCTCGAGATTCCCCGATGTGCAATCGCACATCTGGGGTTCACGCGAAGACGCGTGCCCCGGAATGACGATTGCTACGGCGACAGCGCCTCGGTAGCGGCGTCGAGCCACAGCTGGGTGGCGGCGTCGAGATGCGGCCGCACCTCGCGGCGCACCCTTGCGTGATAGCCGTCGAGCCAGTCCCGTTCATCCGCGCTGATCATGGTCAGATCGATCAGGCGGCGGTCGATCGGCGCCAGGGTCAGCGTCTCGAAGGCGTTGAGCGGCTTCTCGGCGCCGGCAATCTCGGCGCCGACCACCAGTTCGAGATTCTCGATCCGGATTCCGAACCCGTCGGTCTTGTAGTAGCCGGGCTCGTTGGACAGGATCATGCCGCGGCGGAGCGGCGTGGTGCCGAGCTTGGAGATTCTCGCCGGGCCTTCATGGACCGAGAGATAGCTGCCGACGCCGTGGCCGGTGCCGTGCTCGAAATCGACGCCGGCCTGCCACAGGAACTGCCGCGCCAGGGTGTCGAGCTGGGCGCCGGTGGTGCCGTCGGGAAACACCGCGCGCGCGATCGCGATATGGCCGCGCAGCACCCGGGTGAAGCGGTCGCGCATTTCCGCCGTCGGCACGCCGATCGCGATGGTGCGGGTGACGTCGGTGGTGCCATCCTGATATTGCGCGCCGGAATCGATCAGCAGCAGATCGCCGGATGCGATCCGCCGGTTGCTCTTGCGGGTGACCCGATAGTGCACGATGGCGCCGTTCGGTCCGGTGCCGGCGATGGTCGGGAACGAGACGTCCTTCAGCGCGCCGGTATCGCGGCGGAAGCTCTCGAGGGCCTCGACGGTATCGATCTCGGTCAGCGCCCCCGATGGGGCCACGCGGTCGATCCACGCCAGGAACCGCGCCAGCGCCACCGCATCGCGCCTGTGCGCGGTTCGGGTGCCTTCGATCTCGGTGGCATTCTTGACCGCTTTGAGCAGGCTGACGGGATCGGTGCCGCGCACCGCCTTGCCGCCGGCGGCGTCGATCAGCCGGCTGAGGGCGTCGGCGGCGGTAGCGCTGTCGAGCGCAATCGAGGCGCCGCGCTGGGCCAGCCGGGTGAGCTCGGGCGTCAGCGCCTCCGGTTCTGCGACATCGGCAGTCTTTTCGAGATGGTCGCGGACGCTGTTCGACAGTTTGCGGTGATCGATGAACACGACGGGGCGGCCGTCCTTCGGCACCAGCGCATAGGACAGCGGCAGCGGGGTGTGCGAGACGTCGGCGCCGCGGATATTGAAGGTCCAGGCCACCGCGTGCGAATCCGACAGAACCAGCGCATCGACGCCGAGCCGGATGATCTCGATCCGGATCCGCCGCAACTTGTCGGTCTCGGCTTCACCCGAAAATTGCGGGCCTTGAACCGCGACCGGGCCAAGCGGCGGGGCCGGGCGTTCGGTCCATACCGAATCCAAGGGATTGCTCTCGACCGCGATCAATTCCGCGCCCGCCTTGGCGCAGGCTGCGGCCAGCCGCTCGGCTGCCGCTGTCGTGTGCAGCCAGGGGTCAAATCCGAGGCGGTCTCCGGCCGACAGATGTCGTCCCAGCCAGGTTTCGGGCGAGGGGTCGACCAGCGGCTCGACGCTCCAGGCCTTGGTATCGACCTGCTTGGCGGCCTGCAGCGTATAGCGGCCGTCGACGAAGATCGCGGCCTCGAGGCTCAACACGATGGCAAGGCCAGCCGATCCGGTGAAGCCGGTCAGCCAGGCCAGCCGCTCCTCGGACGGCGCGACATATTCGTTTTGCTGCTGATCGGCGCGGGGAACGACGAACCCCGTCAGTTTCCGGCGCAGCAGTTCCTCGCGAAAGGCAGCCAGCCGCGCCGTCAGCGCCACGCCGCTTTCGGGCTCCTCGAAGGTCTGAAAGTGGGCTTCGAACATTGCCTGACACTCTAGGATGGCGCGGGGAGCGCCGCAATGCGCAGGCCGATCCGCTCGATTTGGCATAACTTATGCTTGAAAAGTTCCAACTGTGTTAGAGGGAATCGAACGGTTTGCTGTCACAGGCGGTTCATCTGGCGCGTACTGGAGCCACTCCAGCAGTGTTTCAACTCAACGTCGAGGGGATACACAATGCCTGCATTCAGTTTTGAGAAGATCTCGCCGCCGCCGGTTCCTCGCGGGCCTGATCCAGCGGTCGCCAAAAAACCACGCGGCGTCATCGTCCAGATTCTCGATCGTTTGGTCGAAACGCGGGTGAAGCGAACGCTGCGCCTGGAAAAGGGCGTCATCGCCCGACGCGAACCGAAGCCGCCGGGCTAGGCCGGCACTGGCCGGATGCCTCAGGGGCCGCTCTCCGCTTCGGAGGCCTTCACTACCGTGACATTGACGACCTCTGTTCCTTGGATTTCTCGCACGATCCGCTCGTCGGCCTGGACGACGCCAAGATCAAACTCCCGATCGGATGTGACGAGAATCATTTTCTGACCGACGATCACGACCACGGTCACGTCGTGGCTTTCGCCGGAGTTCGCCCATCGGCGGATCTCGCTCCGAAACGGCTCCTTGCGCCAGGCATCGGGAAAGCCGGGGTCGCACCTGACTTCGATGCCGTCTTCCGACGTCGTCAGGACAAACCGGGATCTGCTCGGCTTCCAGCGCTGGTCGAGCACGTCGTTGATCAGCCAAAGGCAGTGGAAGTTTCGACACTCCGCCGGCCGGTCGGCATAGATCAGACAGCCGCGCCCCGGCCTGCAATGCGGGCACCAGAAACTCGCCGGCTTGGCGAGCGCCTCGATCGCCATCACCTTGCAGCACAGCGTGCAATCGCCACAAGCCTTGTTCGCGGAAATGGCCGGCATCGGCGTGGCCGGTCCTCATTCCGCGCGGCGCATCAACAGGCTGCTCCAGCCTTCGATCTGCAGATGCCGCTCCAGAACCAGCCCGCGGGCGCGGTAGGCGGCGATCACGCTTTGCGCCTGATGCGGCAGCAGACCCGACAGGATCACCCGCGCCGAGGGTGCCAGATGGAGCGTCATCGCGGTAGCCATCTGGCGCAGCGGATTGGCCAGAATGTTCGCCAGCACCAGGTCGAACGGACCGTGCTCGGCGAACGAAGGCGCCGCAAGTCCGGTCGCCAGAATCGTCTCCACCCAGTTGCCGGCGCCGTTCTGCCGCGCATTGTTCCGCGCGGTCTCAACCGAGAGCGGATCGATGTCGCTCGCCAGCACCCGGCGGCGCAGCGCCCTGGCCGCGGCGATCGCGAGCACGCCGCTGCCGGTGCCGAGGTCGAGCACCCGCCTCGGAGAACGCGCCCGCAGCGTGGAATCGAGCAGCAGCAGGCAGCCGCGCGTGGTGCCGTGGTGGCCGGTGCCGAACGCCAGCGCCGCCTCGATCTCGATGCCGAGCTTGTTGGCGGGGACTTTGGCGCGGTCATGCCGGCCATGCACGATGAAGCGTCCGGCGCGCACCGGAACCAGCTCCTCGAGCGTCGCCTTGACCCAATCCTTGGCCTCCACGGCGTCGAAAGTGATGTCGCGCGCGGCATCGGAGCCTGCGGCGATGCCGACCAACTCACGGACCGCTGCCTGATCCGGCGGCTCGGCGAAATGCACGGTGACGTCCCAACGGCCGTCCGGCCGTTCGAACGCGGCGACCGCGGCCTGGCCCTCGAAAAAACTCTCGGTCAGCAGATCGACGACGCGCCGCGCCGCCGCTTCGCCGCCGATCGCAAAGCTGGCGCGGCTGGTGCTTGGGGTGGGGGTGGAAGTCATGGATGGTCCGGGTTTGAACTCAAGCCAACCGCTGTCTCAGCTCTGGCCTGAGCGTGGGGATGCCGGCCAGCCATGACACGCAGCGCTCGGCGGTGTCGAGCGCCTGGGCCGGCGAAACATAGGCTGCGCCCGAATAATACGCCACCGGCGTCCATCGCCCGCCGTCCTCGACGTCGCGGCGAAATTCCTCGAAGCCGAAACTGCCGTCGGGCCGCGAAAATAGATCCACGCATCGGTCGTGCTCGGAATTTTCGACACTGAGCAGCACCAGCCATGATCTGTCGATGCGGGTGGACATCAAGCTCTTTTCACCAGCGGTAGCCGGGCTTTCGGCGGCTTCGTGACGGAACCAGACGCGGCGGCGATCGCCAGAGGCAGCCGTTTCAGGAAGCTCTTGACGCGGCGCTTGCGTCGGTCGCTCAGGCGTCGGCGGCCACCAGAAACAGGCTGTCGACGAGGGCGGTCTGGGGGGCTCCGGTCCGTTGCAGGAATTCCGTCAACTCGAACTCGTCGAAACCGGTGTGTCTGGACGTCCGCCATTCGTGGCGCACTAGCAAATGCCTGGTTTCGGTATCAAACACCAGGATCCAAAAATCCTGATCGGTCGCACCTGGCCCGCGCCAGCTCTGGTAAAATCTGCGATTGATGACGGGCATGTCAGCTCCTAGACTTGGGCTTCCCGCATAGCATAGCAAAGATAGGGCGGATTCAAACCGGGACTCGGTAGTGCATCAGTTTGAATTTTGAGCATCTCTCTCGGAGAGGAGAGCAAACACATGGCCAAACTCGCAATTGTTGCGACCATCAAGACTATTCCTGGCAAGCGTGACGAATACCTGACGTACCTGAAGGCTCACGGCCAACGTTGCCTTGCGACCGAACCCGGCACCCTGAAGTTCGAGATACTCGTGCCTCATGAAGAAGCCGACACGATCATGCTGTACGAAGTCTATGCAAGCCCCGAGGCCTTCACGGCGCACTGGAATGGTTCGTCACTGCAGCAGGCCAAGCAAGACGCCGCAGGCCTGCAGCTCAGCCTGACCGGCGTGCGCTGCAATCTTGTTGAATGAAATTTCAAACCCAGACACGAACGGAACTTCGGTCGTGTCTGCGTTTGAAATTCCGCTCTCCACTGAACTTAGCGTTGGCTGGACCCTGAAGTGTTTCTACCCTCCACGGCGATGGCGCGCAGCTGAACCATGTCGTGACCTCCGACGGGAAAGATCAGCACTGACCTGATCGGGGGCGGAAGGCCAGGGCTTGTTCAATTGCCAAAATCTGGACAGCGATCAGGTGCCGCATCTCCTCGCCGCTCTGGACGGTCTGTTTGAAGCCCTGCATGGCGGAGACGATCACCCGCGCCAGGTCACTGGCTGTGACGTTAATCTCCGACCGCTCGACCGCCTCGCTTAAGATGTCAGTCAGGCAGGTCTCGAAGCGGGCGTAGCTTTTTTGAACCGCGGGCAGCCTGCTCATGTCGCGTACATCCGGATTGGCAAGAGCCCGTTCCAGTCCCTCCACGCACCAGATCTCGCAGGCGAAGCGGAGTTTCTCACCGAGCGTGTCGTGGGCCGCGAGGCCAGCCGCGATCCGCGCCAAACTGTCCTCGATCCAGTGGGCGACGACGGCCTCGAACACCTCCTCTTTGCTGCAAAAGATCAGATAAAGCGCCGGCCGCGACATGCCGGCCGCCTGTGCGATGTCGCCCATGGTCGCCCGCGCGAAGCCGAAGCGCAGGAAAATCCGCGCGCCCGCCTCGACGGCACGGTCTCGTTTTGACGGAGGTGTGATCGATTCGTTCATTTCTCTTATCTTGACATTTATACAGAAGATGTCATCTCGTCTAGCTTGTTATGACATAATTTCGTAAAATGTCATAACGTCAAATCACTGAGACAATTGAGAAAGAGAGCGATCATGTCGGATGGAAAAGTATGGTTCATTACAGGCTCGTCCCGCGGCTTTGGCCGAGTCTGGACCGAGGCTGCACTGAAGCGGGGAGACAAGGTGGTCGCAACCGCACGTAATCCAGCCGTGCTGCAACCGCTTGTGAAAGCGTACGGCGAATCGGTCCTGCCGCTGGCGTTGGATGTCACGGACCGGGCCGCTGCGTTTGAGGCCGTTGCGAAGGGGAGGAACGCATTCGGGCGGCTCGATATCGTTCTCAACAATGCCGGCTATGGCCAGCTCGGTGCCGTCGAGGAACTTAGCGAGGCCGAGGTGCGGGCTCAGATCGAGACCAACCTGTTTGGTGCATTGTGGGTGACGCAGGCAGCGCTACCAATTCTGCGGGCGCAGAAATCCGGCCATATCCTGGCCGTCTCCAGCATCGGCGGAGTCGCCGCGTTCCCCTCCGTGGGCATGTATCACGCCTCCAAATGGGGACTGGAAGGGCTGATGGACGCACTCTCGCAGGAGGTTGCTGCCTTTGGCATCAAGGTCACGCTGATCGAGCCCGGCGGCTATGCCACGGATTTCGCCGCCCCCAGTTCGATCCGGACCTCCTCGCCCATCCCGGCCTACAATCCGATTAAAGAACAGCTTTTCGCGGCATTCGCCTCGGAGAGCATGGGTGATCCTCAGGCGACAGCCGAGGCGATCCTTAAAGTCGTGGACGCCGCAGAGCCGCCGTTACGTGTCCTGTTGGGCGCGACGGCCGTTCCGATGGTGCGCAAGGTCTACGAGGAGCGCCTGGCAACCTGGGAAAAATGGGCATCCGTCTCGGCCGAAGCCCAGGGAACACGGACCGGTCTGCGGCTGCCGGAGACGTTCCGTCCGGCTTCCTGAGGCCTGCCCACGGCACGGCGGCACGAGTGCCACCGTGCCGTGGAGACACGGCGGGTTTCAGGATATTCAGAAATTCGGAGTTCCGCTCAAGCTTGCGGTATGCCGGCCTGGAGCCGAAGCGCCCGCGTTCCATTCTGTGTGCAGGGATTCAAACTGCGACACCACCCCGTGACGCACAGTTTTCAAACCGTGTTTCCATTGCCTGCCACAGTGTCATGCACCGGAACATACGTTGATTATCCACCGGAACATACACGGGTTCTTTCCAGCTTTGTCCCCAGCTTCCGCGCGTCGAATGCGCCGGTCTGTTCACGGGGTTATCAACCGGTTTTCCACACCTCATCCACCGGCTTGTCGACAGCCCGTCCCCAAGCCTTGCTCACCCAAACAGCGCCCGGTGATCCCGCAGGATTACGCGCGCGGCGTTGTGGCCGGGGGCGCCGGTGACGCCGCCGCCGGGATGGGCGCCGGCGCCGCAATGGTAGAGGCCCTTCAGCGGCCCGCGATAATCCGCATGGCCGAGCATTGGCCGCGCCGAGAACAATTGGTTCAAGGTCAGCGCGCCGTGAAAGATATCGCCGCCGAGCAGGCCGAACTGGCGCTCCAGGTCGAGCGGCGACAGCACCTGCCGGCCGAGCACGCTTGTAGCAAAACCCGGCGCGTAGCCGTCCACCGTTGCGATCATGAGGTCGGCGACCTCCTCGCGATGGTCGTCCCACGATTTGCCATCGGGCAGTTCCGGTGCGACATGCTGGCAGAACAGGCTGGCGACATGCTGGCCCGGCGGGCACAGCGTATCGTCCAGCGTCGAGGGGATCAGCAGTTCGACCACCGGCGCACGGCTCCAGCCGAGGTCGCGGGCGTCCTGCCAGGCACGGTCCATATAGCCGAGGCTGGGGCCGATGATGATGCCGGCGCTGAGATGATCGCCTGGTCCCGGCAACGCCGTGAACGAGGGCAGCGCGTTCAGCGCCACATTGATGCGGAAGGTGCCGGAGCCGTTGCGCCAGTTCCGGATCCGATCGAGAAACGCCGGCGGCAGCGCATCTGCCGGCAGCAGCCGGGTATACAGCAGTTTAGGGTTGACGCTGGAGGCGACATAGCGGGCGCGAATGACCTCGCCGCTGTCGAGGAGGACACCTATGGCGCGGCCGCGTTCGACCAGCACCTCGCGCACGCCGGCCGCGATTGCGATCTCGGCGCCATGGCCGCTCGCCGCGCGCGCCATCGCCTGGCTGATCGCGCCCATGCCGCCGATGGCGTGGCCCCAGACGCCCTGCTTGCCGTTCACCTCGCCGAAGGCATGGTGCAGCATCACATAGGCCGAGCCCGCGGCATAGGGGCTGGCGTAATTGCCGACGATGGCGTCGAAGCCATAGAGCGATTTCAGGAGGTCGCTCTCGAACCGTTCATCCAGCATCTCGCCGGCCGAACGCGTGAACAGATCGAGCAGGCTGCGCTGCTGCGTGAGCTCGAGCCGGCGCAGGATGCCGGCGGTACCGAGCGCGTTGAAGGCCTCGCGGATCGATCGCGGACCAAATCCCGCGACCAGGTTCGGCGGCGCGCGCAGCACCAGCTGCCGCAGCACGTCGGCGATGTCGGCCAGTTCGCGCGCAAACGCCTCGATCCGGCCGGCGTCGCGCGGGCTGAGTCTGGCGATTGATGCTTGGGTGCGGCCCTCGCCGGTCAATAGATAGCTGCCATTGGGGGCGGGCAGGAAATTCTGGGCGCGGCGTTCGACAATCCGCAAGCCGTGATCGGCCAGCCTGAGATCCGCCGCGATCCTGGGGTTGAGCAGGCTGACGGTGTAGGCCGCGACCGAATTGCGAAACCCGGGATGGAATTCCTCGGTGACGGCGGCGCCGCCCACCACCGGGCGGCGCTCCACCACCTTCACGCGCAGCCCGGCCATCGCCAGATAGGCCGCGCAGGTGAGGCCGTTATGCCCGGCGCCGATGATGACAACGTCTGTTTCAGCCATATGGGCGCTTCAAGAAATTTTGATTGGTACGTCAGAGCGCGGATGTCGGCGCAGCGTCAAGTGACTTTTGGTTGCCGCGCCACGGATTGCCCGCGGTGTCGCGCTATGCTCCATTGCCGGTCCGGCGGGCCCCTGCCGGAATCCGTCGCCGGCGTCCGCCGGCTTCAAGCCGGAGCCTGCATGCCTTCACCTGATCTGTCCGCGTCCACCGACCAGCCCTCGGCGGCGAGAAACTCGCTGGTGCTGGTGACCTACACGTCCGCGATCTTCGTCAGCGCGCTGTTGTTGTTCTCGGTGCAGCCGCTGTTCACCAAGATGGTGCTGCCGCGGCTCGGCGGTTCGCCGGCGGTGTGGTCGGTGGCGATGGTGTTTTTCCAGTCGCTGCTGCTCGGCGGCTATGCCTACGCGCATTATCTGATGCGGATCCGCAACCGCATGATTCCGGTCGTGGTGCATCTGGCGCTGCTGGCGATGGCGCTGTTGACGCTGCCGCTGTCGATCGCCGGCGGCTGGGGCGAACCGCCGGCGTCGGGCTATGCGTTCTGGCTGCTCGGCCTGTTCGCGGTCTCGATCGGGCTGCCTTTCTTCGCTCTGGCGGCCAATAATCCGCTGCTGCAGGCCTGGTTCGTCCGCACGGGCCATCCGGCCGGCCCCGATCCCTATTTCCTCTATGCCTCCTCCAATATCGGCAGTTTTCTGGCGCTGCTGTCCTATCCGGTGCTGCTGGAGCCGATGTTCACGCTGCGCGCGCAAAACCTGATCTGGACCGGCGTCTATGGCCTGCTGATCGTCCTGATCGGGGCTTGCGGGTTGCTGCTGCTGCGCTCGCCGGCCACGGCGGCGGTCGACGTGCTGGCGGAGGATCGCGACGCCCCGCCGCCGGCCTGGATCCTGCGCGGGCGCTGGATCTTTCTCGCCGCGGTGCCCTCGGGCCTCCTGATCGCGGTGACCGCGCATATTTCCACCGATGTCGCCGCCGCGCCGCTGCTGTGGGTGCTGCCGCTGTCGCTGTATCTGTTGACCTGGGTGCTGGTGTTCCAGTCGCGCCCGTTGCTGCCGCACCGCTGGATGCTGTTGCTGCAGCCGCTGGCGATCACCGGCGTGATCGTGCTGCTGGCGGTCGGCGGCGAACAGAATCTGCTGCTGACGCTCGGCGGGCACCTGTTGTGCTTCTTCATCATCGCGATGGCCTGCCATGGCGAACTGGCGCGAACCCGACCGGCGGCGAAATATCTTACCGGCTTTTACGTCGCGCTGTCGTTTGGCGGCATGCTCGGCGGGTTGTTCGCAGGCCTGATCGCGCCGTTCGCGTTTTCATGGATCGCGGAATACCCGATCCTGCTGGCGCTGGCGGCGCTGTGCCGGCCGCCCGGCGACGACGCGCGTTGGCCGCGCTGGAGCCGCTGGTACTGGCCGCTGCTTGCGGTCGCAGCACTGGCGCTGATAGCGCCGTCCTACACCACGTACACCACGGGAAAAATTTTCACATGGCTGAACGATCAGCGCGTCTATCTGGCCAGCGCGGTTGCGGTGGTGGCGATGGTGCTGGTCATCCTGCTCAAGGCCGATCGCTGGAAGTTCGCCGCCATCGTGACGCTGGCGCTGGTGCTGACCAGGGTCTATCCGCCGGACGACGGGCGGGTCGATACCGTGCGCAGCTTTTTCGGCGTCCACAAGATCGTGGTGACGCCGCACGGCCAGTATCACGTGCTGATGCACGGCACCACGATTCACGGCGCCCAGAAATTCCAGAACGACGACGGCACCCCGGTGACCGGGCGGCCGGAGCCGATTTCCTACTATCACGCCGATGGCGGCATCGGTCAGGCGATCACCGCGATACGCGAGCGCAAGGGCGGCCCGATCCGGGTCGCGGTGATCGGTCTCGGCGCCGGCACCCTGACCTGCGCGTCGGCGCCGGGCGAGCACTGGAACTTCTTCGAGATCGATCAGTCGATGGTCGACACCGCGCGCGATCCGAAATATTTCACCTACATCGCGAACTGCGAGCCGGATCTGAAGCCGGTGATGGGCGACGCGCGCCTGACCTTCGCGCGCCAACCGGACGGTATCTACGACCTGATCATCGTCGATGCCTATTCGTCGGACGCGATCCCGATCCATCTCGCCACCCAGGAAGCGATGAAGATCTACAAGGACAAGCTGGCGCCGCAGGGCGTGGTGCTGATGCATGTCTCGAACCGGCATCTCGAACTGGCCAGCGTCGTGGTCGGCATCGCCGAGGCCAATGACCTGAAAAGCTGGGTCTACAGCGAGGATTCCGACCGTGATAACGAATACATCTTCGCAACCTCGGTGGTGGTTTCGGCGCGCGAGGCGGCCGATATCGGCAAGCTGGCGTCCTCCGACGAGTGGGTGCTGACCGCGGCCGACCCGGGCCAGCGGGTCTGGACCGACGACTATTCCAACGTGCTCGGCGCGGTGTGGCGGCGACTGCGCGACGGCGAGCAGTAGTTGCGGACGGGGGAGGGGAGATGCACGACAAGGTCGATGTCCTGATCGTCGGTTCCGGCGCATCGGGCGCCGCGGTGGCCTGGAGCCTGGCCGACACCAGGATGCGGATTCTCTGCCTCGAGCAGGGCGACTGGGTGAAGCCGACCGACTATCCGAGCAACGGACGGGATTGGGAGGCGCGGCTGTTCAGCGATTTCGCGATCAATCCCAACCGCCGCGCGCGGCCGACCGACTATCCGATCAACGACGCCAATTCGCCGATCAAGGTGGTGAATTTCAACGGCGTCGGCGGCTCCACCATCATGTACACGGCGCATTTTCCGCGCCTGCACCCTTCCGACTTCAAGGTGCGCACGCTGGACGGTGTCGCCGAGGACTGGCCGATCGACTACACGACGCTGGAGCCGTTCTTCGCCGAGAACGACCGCATGATGGGCGTCTCGGGTCTTGCCGGCGATCCCGCCTATCCGCCGAAGCAGCCGCCGATGCCGCCGATTCCGCTCGGCAAGTCCGGCGCCCGCTTCGGCAGGGCGATGAACCGGCTCGGCTGGCATTGGTGGCCATCCGACACCACCATCGCCACCACCGATTATGAAGGGCGCGGGCGCTGCATCAACCTCGGTCACTGCACGCCGGGCTGCGCGCAGGGCGCCAAGGCCTCAACCGACATTACCTATTGGCCGCTGGCGATCCGCGCCGGCGTCGAGTTGCGCACCCTATGCCGGGTTCGCGAGATCACTACCGACATCAACGGCATGGCCTCCGGCGTCATCTATTACGACGCCGACGGCCGGGAGCACTTTCAGCCGGCCGAAGTCGTGATCCTCGCCTGCAACGGCGTCGGCACGCCGCGCCTGATGCTGAACTCGGTATCGGCGAAGTTTCCAAACGGCATCGCCAATTCTTCGGGCCTGGTGGGCAAGAACCTGATGTTTCATCCCTATGCCCTGACCTACGGTTATGTCGACGAGCCGCTCGACGGCAATCACGGGCCGCCTCTGTGCCTCTGGAGCCAGGAATTCTACGAGACAGATCCCACCCGCGATTTCGTGCGCGGCTATACCTTTCAGTTCGGCCGCGGCGTCGGCGCGATCATGGAGGCGATCGTCAGCGCCAATGCGGGCCGGCTGCCCTGGGGCGAGGACCACCACGCCGCCTATCGGAAACTCGTCAACCGGCGCATCGGACTTTCGGCGATCTGCGAGGACCTGCCGGAAGAGCACAATCGGGTGACGCTCGATCCGGTGCTGAAGGATTCCAGCGGCATCCCGGCCCCCAAAATCGACTACACCATCAGCGCCAACAGCCTGAAGATGATGAACCATGGCATCGCCCGCGCCAGGGAAATCCTGGCCGCTGCCGGCGCCGGCAATATTGCGGTCGAGAGCCCGATTCTCAACGGCGGCTGGCACCTGCTCGGCACCGCGCGGATGGGCGCCGACCCCGAGCGTTCGGTGGTGAACGAATGGGGCCGCAGCCATGACGTCAAGAACCTGTTCATCGTCGACGGCAGCATCTGGGTGACCTCCGGCGGCGTCAATCCGACCTCGACCATCCAGGCGCTGGCGCTCTATATCGCCGACAGCATCAAGCAGCGCCTCGCCAATCTGTTCGACTGAGAACCATCGCGATGCCGCAAAACCAGCTCTCCGCCCCCCAACTGCGCGACTTTCGCGTTTTGGCCGGCACCATCATCCCCGCGAGCGCCACCCATGGCGTGCCGGGCGCCGACGACGAGCGGATCTTCAACGACATCCTCGGCAGCCTCGGGCGCGACCGCGACGATATTTGTCGCGCGCTTGCCGATCTCGCCACGCTTGGGGGTGCCGGTTTTGCGGAACTCGCGCCGCAGCGCCGCAGCGAGGTGGCAGCCAGGTTCCGTGATGCCGGCGGTACAGCGCTCGCCGCCCTGGTCCGCGTGGTGCTGCTTTGCTACTACCGGGACGACCGGGTGATGCGATCGCTTGGCCAGGAACCGCGCCCGCCGTTCCCGAAGGGCCACGACGTCGAACAGGGCGACTGGTCGCTGCTCGACCCGGTCCGGGCGCGGCCCAAGATGTACCGCCGGGTGGAGTGAATCTGATATCTGCCTGCGGCCGAAGCATCGGTTCGCTACCGGACTGTCCACATATTGCTCCGCCATCCGGGTTGCGGCAGCCGGTTGGACTATGTACAGATGAAAATTGCTCTGCAGAATTGCCATGACCGAATGCGCGACAATCGGGTAATCAGAAGCCGCCACCTTCACAAGTTGCAGCGACGGCATTTCATCGCCTTCGATGTGCTGCCCTTTCTGGGCACGCTCGTCGCCCTGGGTCTGCTGTTTTATCGACCGATCGGCGCCGTCGATATCGGCCTGTTTTTCTCGATGTGGCTGCTCACCGGTCTCGGCCTGACCGTCGGCTATCACCGTCTCTTCACGCATCGCGCATTCTCCACCGGCACGGTGATGAGTTGCATCTTCATCGTCATGGGATCGATGGCGGGGCGCGGTCCGATGCTGTCATGGGTCGCGATGCACCGACGGCATCACGAACTGTCCGACCACGCCGGTGATCTGCACTCGCCGAACCTGCACGGTGTCACGGCGATCGGGCGCCTGCGAGGTTTCCTGCATGCGCATCTGACCTGGATGATCGAGCACGATTATCCCAACGTCGCGCATTATGTTCCCGACCTGATGGCTGAGCGCACGCTGGTCGCAGTCAACCGCTATTATTACACCTGGGTGCTGCTCGGCCTGCTTATTCCCACCGTGATTGGCGGCCTTGCGACGGCCAGTCTGTGGGGGGCCGTCACCGGATTTCTCTGGGGTGGCATCGTGCGGATGTTCGCGGTCGAACAAGCGATGTCGGCGATCAATTCCGTCACGCATATGTTCGGCACGCGCCCTTTTCTCACCCGCGGCGACAACAGCCGGAACCTGGGCCTGATCGCGCTGCTCGCATGGGGCGAAGGTTGGCACAACAACCACCACGCCTTTCCCTATTCGGCGGCATTCGGGCTTCGCTGGTTCGAACTCGACCCCGGGTTTCTGCTGATACGATCGCTGGAGGCGCTCGGTCTCGCGTGGAACGTGAAGTTCCCCAGCCGCGAGAAGATCGCGCTCCGCCTCGCGCATCAGCAGATCCACGAAGCTCCCGATCTCGAACCCGGGTGACCGCTGAAACCAAGCGCGTGGAGGTTGGCGGCGCCGACGGCTCCGGTTAACAACCGGGCGCCCTGAGATGCCGACGTACCCGAAATCGTAGCCTGATGCTGTTTAGCGACTATCCATTCCTGTTGGTGTTCCTCCCGGCAGCCATCCTGATCTATCGTCTTGCCGATCCCCACCCGCGATGGCGGATCGCGGCGCTGTTGCTATTGTCCTTCGTATTCTACGGCTACTGGAATCCGCCTTCCGTCCTGCTGCTGGCGGCGTCGATCGCGATCAACTGGCTGGCCATGCTGGCCTACGAAAGGACGAAGTGGAAAGCCGCGGTCACGGCGATGATCGTGATCGACCTGCTTGTGCTTGCGGTTTTCAAATACGCCAACTTCTTCGTGTACAATCTCGGCCTCGCGCTGGACCGGCCGATGCCGCAGCTCGATATCGTGCTGCCGCTCGGCATCTCGTTCTTTACCTTTCACCACATCATGTACCTGGTCGATTTGCGGCGCGGCAAGGCGCCGCCCTATTCACTCGGCCGCTACGCGCTCTACATCGCTTTTTTTCCCCAGGCGATCGCCGGGCCGCTGGCGCGGTGGTCGCAGGTGATGCACCAGTTCGGCCGTCAGGTGTATTCGCCGGGATGGCAGCGCCAGTTCTGCCTCGGCATCAGCTTTATCTCGATCGGCCTGTTCGAAAAGATTTTTCTCGGCGACCGGCTCGGGCGCCTGCTCGATCCGGTCTATGCACAGGCCAACCTTGGCCAGGTGCCGAACGGCGATTCCTGGCTGGCGCTCGCCTTCAACATCCAGATCCTGTTCGACTTCGCCGGCTATTCCGACATCGCGATCGGGCTCGGACTTCTGTTCGGCGTTCAGCTGCCATTCAATTTCGACGCGCCGTTTCGCTCGACCAGCATTCAGGATTTCTGGCAGCGCTGGCACATGACGCTGATGCTGTTCCTGCGCGACTATGTGTTCCACCCGCTCGCCAATGCCCGTATCGTGCCGCGGCGTTTTCGTCTGTTGCAATATTTCGGCGCGATGCTGCTGACAATGACGCTGTGCGGGCTGTGGCATGGCGCGAGCTGGAGCTTCGTGCTGTGGGGGACGCTGCATGGCTGTGCGCTGGTGGGTTGCTCGCTTTGGCGCCGCTATGGTCCGAAGCTGCCGTCGCTGATCGGATGGGCGCTGACGGTTGTTTTTGTGCTGCTGACCGGCGTGATATTCCGCGCCGGGACGCTGGACGCGGCATGGAACGTTTTTCACGGCCTTGCGATCCCGCCCAATCTCGACCGGGGAAAGCATCTGGTGCCGATCGTTGTGGTCCCGCTGATCGCGTTCCTGTTGCCGGCCAGCCAGGACATTGTTGCGCGGCTGACCGCGCGACCAAGGCCGGTGCTCGCCGGCCTGCTGGGTATCGGCATTCTGGCGTTGCTTGTCGAAATCGGAGACCGGGAACTCTATGAGTTCATCTATTTCCAGTTCTGATCCCGCATGGGGCCGCTGTCTTGCCGCCTGTCTTGGCGCGCTGGGGGTCGGCGCCCTGTTGATTCTGGTTCTCATGATCCTGGTCGATCCCTATGATAGCGGGCGGTTCGGGTTGCTCGGCATCAAGGGCATCGATGATGAAAACCCGACCACCGCCGATGCGAGCCGGGCGCGCGATCCACAGTTTGATTCCGCGATATTCGGCAATTCGACCGGTCAGCTGCTCGATCCGGCCGAACTGTCGCCGGCGACCGGCAAGCATTTCGTGCAGCTTGTAGCGCCGGGCGCCGATCCGCGCGCACAGCTGGCGATACTGGATTTCTTCGTACGCCATCATCCGCATGTCGGTGCCCTGGTGGTGGTTATCGACGACCTCTGGTGTGGCCACCATCCAGCGCCGCTGCCCTCGAATCTATTCCCGTTCTGGCTCTATGGCGGCAGCAAGCTCGATTATGCGGTCCATCTGTTTTCCTGGCGCGCGCTCGACCACGCGTTTCAGAGGATCGCGATCGGTCTCGGTTCGCGCAAGCCCATGCGGCCCGACGGCTTCCGGAGCTACGAGGAGGTCTGGCCTCCCGGGCAAAAGCAACCGGCCGTTACACCGCCGCCGCAGCAGCAGCCGCCGTTCGATGGCCAGGTCAGCGATGTCTTTCCCATCGAAAGGCTGCTTGATGGTGCGATCAAAAAGCTTCCGGCCGACGTTGCCGTCGTTCTGCTGGTGCCCCCGACCTTTTATACGATCGTCCCGCAGCCCGGCAGCCTGGCGGCGGCCGAGCATGAAGCCTGTAACAAGGCCTTCCAGTCCGTCGTGGCCGGCCGGCCTCACAGCAATTTCATCGATTACCGCATCGACAATGCCCTGACCCGCGACCCTGCGAATTTTGCCGATCTCATCCACTACCGCGCCAAAATTGCGCGGAAGATCGACCAGGGTGTCATCGCGAGCATCGCTCTCGGCAACGCCGCAAAGATTGATTTCTGATCAGTGGGCTCCGGCCGTCAGGTCTTCGAAATGCCGTTCGAGCCAGAGCCTGCGCGTGAGGCCGCGCTGCAGCTTGCCGCTGGTGGTCTTCGGCAGCGCTCCTGGCCTGATCAGCATGATGTGACGCGCGAACAGTTCGTGTTGGTCGGTCACCCCCTGGCGGATCAGACCCATCATCTCGGTCGGATCGATCCGGTTGCGTTCGGTGCGCTCGATCTCCTGGACGATGACCAGCGTTTCCTCGTCCCGATCGTCGGGCACCGAGAACGCCGCGCCGCAATTGCGACGGAATGCCGGATGCAGGGCCTGCACCGTATGCTCGATGTCCTGCGGATAATGATTGATCCCGCGAACCACGATGAGGTCCTTGATCCGCCCCGTGATGAACAATTCACCCGTCTCGTCAAGCAAGCCGAGATCGCCGGTGCGCAGCCAGCTCGCGCCGTCTTCGTCTCCATCGATGCGCGCGTTCAGACCGCTCCGGCTGGCTTCGGCGTTTCGCCAATAGGCGTGGGCGACATTCGGCCCGTTGACCCAGATTTCGCCAATCCGGTTGGCAAAACACCGCCGGCGGCTGTCCGGTTCGACGATCGCAATTCGTTCGTTGACTAGCGCGCGACCGCATCCCACCAGGGTCTGGGCGTCGGCCTGATCGACCGGTGCATGGACCGCATGGGCCTGAAGACCGGATCGGCTGACGGTAAGCGTCCGGTGACCTCCGCCTCTGCGGCCGCCGGCGATCAACAGCGTCGCCTCCGCCATCCCATAGGCCGGGAAGGCGGCCTCCGGATTGAAACCGTGGCTGGCGAAGGTCTCGATAAACCTGCCTATCGTGCCGGCCTGAACCGGCTCGGCGCCATTCAGCGCCACCTTCCAGCAGGAAAGATCGATGCCCTGCATCTGTTCGGCACGATACCGGCTGACGCAGAGATCGAAGCCGAAATTGGGGCTGCAGCCAACCTCGGCACGATAGTGATGGATGGCGCGCAGCCAGCCGAGCGGTCGCTGCATGAAAGCGTTGGGCGCCATCAAGACGCACAAGGCGCCGACATAGAACGCTTCCAATGCGTTCAGGATCAATCCCATGTCGTGATACAGCGGCACCCAGTTGACGTAAGTCGATTGCTTCGTGGTGCCGAGCGACACGCGGATCATATCCAGATTGGCCAGCAGATTGCCATGGCTGACGGCAACGCCCTTGGGGTCGGAGGTCGAACCCGACGTGTATTGCAGAAAGGCGATATCTTCCGGGTCCGGATCCGGCCATCCGGCTGCGGCGGGTTCGATCTGCGCCAGGTCAACGGACAGCCATGGCATCCGGCCGTGCGAAAGGCGTTGCTGTAAATCCCTGCGGATCGCGAAGGCAGGGCTGGTGAGGGCAACCACGGGGTCGCAGTTGGCCATGATCCCGATACTGGAGTCCCGTGCGCTCTGTCGGCGCGGCACCATCATGGGAACCGCGATCACCCTCGCGATCTGGCATGCGAAGAAGGCGATGATGAATTCGAGGCCGGGCGGAAACACCAGAACGGCGCGATCGCCGGGCCGGGCAATTTTTGCAAGACGCGACGCGGTCGCCAGCGCCGCGTCGTGCAGCTCGCGAAAGGTCAGAACGGCTTCTTCCTCGCCGCGATCAGAAAGAAAAATATAGGCTCGTTGGTCCGGCTGCGACGCCGCGTGTTGTGCCAGCAGCTTCACGAGCGATGAAAATGTCTCCATCTTCGTGGCGATGCCCGTCAGTCCCTCACGCAGCGGAACGTCGGGCGAGTCTTTCGGCAAGGCAGTGGGACAGCTCGTTGACGGTCGGATAATCGTAGAAATCGTCCGGCGAGAGTTCCAATCCGAGCCCTTCCTCCAGTTCCATCATGAGGTAGACGACCATTGCCGAATCCAGCCCAAGTCGATTGAATTTTGTGCCGGTCTCGACGGAATCTTGCGAAATCCGAAGCACATTGGCGAGGGATGCAATACAAAATTTCGAAATTTGCTCTTGCGTCACGCCCGTTTCCCCCAAAGCTGCCCCTGCGGACAATAGGGGCGCTCGCCCGATTGTCAATTTCACCAACCGATAAAGGTGTTGACGGCACAACCGCTTGGTGCGGTTCCCGCGGCATGCGTGCGGACCGCATGTTTTTTGGGCGGGGGGAGCATTCAAAACCAGCGGAAGAGGCCGCCAATGCGGCCCGGTTCCACGGCCGCGATCGATCAATAATACGATCGCGGTGCGTAAACCTGCGGCGCGTAGGGGGGCGGGTAGTAGCCGCGGTTATCGTAATATTGCTGCTGCTGATAGCCCTGCACGTCATAGAGGCGGCGGGAGCTGCGCGGCGCCGGATAGCGCGCCCCATCGGAGCTGCCGTCAGCCGGGTAAATGTAACCGTCATCGGCCCGTACTTGCGGCGGCGCATATGGGCGGGGCACCACTTGCGGCGGCGCCAGCACCACCGGATCGCCGGCGGCATCGTATTGCGGTGCGTATTGCGCATTCGGGTCGCGGCGCGCCACCGCGGGATCGGCCGGGGTCCGCGGGTTGCGCGCCAGCGCGACCTGCGCCGAGCCGGTCAGCGTCACGGTGGTGTTGAGCACGCCTTGCTGTTCCACCAGCGCATAAAGGGTCGAGGCGTTGGCGCGCGACAGCCGCACGCAGCCGTGGGAAACCGGCGTGCCAAGGCGGCCTTCGGACTCGGTGCCGTGGATGGCATGGCCGACCTTGGTGAAGAAGATCGAGTGCGGCATCGGCGCGTCGTCGAATTCCTTGGAGTAGTGGTCTTCCTCCATGCGGAAGGCGCGGAAGGTGCCGTTCGGCGTCTCGTGCGATGGATTGCCGGTCGAGACCGGCCAACGGTAGCGCTCGACGCCGTCAACCGCGACGGTCATCAACTGCGCATTCTTGTCGACGGTGATGGAAACATTGGCCTGCGCAGCGCCGGTGGCGAACAACATCAGGCCGGCAAAAGCAACGAGGAAGGAACGCATGTTGTGACCTTTGGCCTCCGGGCCTTGACTGACAAACCTTGCTGCAGTGCCGTGGTCCCCGCCTCTATATGCCTCAAATCCGGCTTTGGTTCCAGCGGCCTGTCAGGCCATCGTTAATGTGCCGCGGGGCGTAAACATGGCGGAGGCAGGGCTGAAACCGGTGTGCCGGGCAATTTTCCGCAGGCGGAGCGGCGCCATCCCGTCGCTAATTCGTCACCGGGGCGCAACCTTTTCGCTGCACCGACGTTACACATGCCCGCCGCGCCGGTCCGATCGCGGTCAAGCATCAGGAATTGAGGAATACCGTGAAGACGAAAATCAAGACGGCGCCGCAGCCGACCGGTTCGCAGGCAAAATTTCATCTGGCGACTGTGGCAATGGTTCTGTCGCTGCTTGCGCTGCCCCATCTCGGGCACGCGCAAGGTATCGTCGGTGGCGCAGAAGAGGGCTCCCGCGAGGGCGGCCGTGCGGCTGGTCCGGTGGGCGCCGTCGTCGGCGGCGCGGTTGGAGCCGGCGTTGGCGGTGCGGTGGGCGCCGTGGACGGCGTGCTGGGAATCCCCTACGGGCGTCACTACCGCTGCCGTGGATTCTATGATCGCTACGATCATTTCCACTGCTATCGATAATTTTCCTTTAGCATATAGCGTAACGCGTCATTCCGGATGGTCAGCGCGCCCCGGAATGGCGCGTTGACGTCTTGACGCCGAGCTGCGCTTCACGTCACCGCAATACGATGTCGCTCAGTTCTTCAGCCGGTAGCCGGTCTTGAAGATCCACCATACCGTGATCATGCAGACGGCCAGAAACGCCAGGGTAATCCCGACGCTCAAGCCGACGCTGACATCGGCAATCTCGTAGAAGCTCCAGCGGAAGCCGCTGATCAGATAAACCACGGGATTGAGCAGCGTGATGGTGCGCCAGCCCGACGGCAGCATGTTTACCGAGTAGAAGCTGCCGCCGAGAAAGGTCAGCGGCGTCACCACCAGCATCGGGATCATCTGCAGCTTTTCGAAACCGTCGGCCCAGATCCCGATGATGAAGCCGAACAGGCTGAAAGTGACCGCGGTCAGCACCAGAAACGTCAGCATCCACCACGGATGGTGAATGTGCAGCGGCACGAACAGGCCGGCGGTGGCCAGGATGATCAGTCCGAGGATGATTGATTTGGTGGCGGCCGCGCCGACATAGCCGAGCACGATTTCGAAATAGGAGATCGGCGCCGACAGCAATTCGTAGATGGTGCCCACGAATTTCGGAAAATAAATCCCGAACGAGGCATTGGCGATGCTCTGGGTCAGCACCGACAGCATCACCAGTCCGGGCACGATGAAGGTGCCGTAGCTGACGCCGTCGACCTGGGTGATGCGCGAGCCGATCGCGGCACCGAACACCACGAAATACAGCGACGTCGACACGACAGGCGAAACGATGCTTTGCAGCAGCGTGCGCCAGGTTCGCGCCATTTCGAACAAATAGATGGCGCGGACCGCCCTGAAATTCATGACGCCCTCACCAGGCTGACGAAAATGTCCTCCAGCGAGTTCTTGACGGTATCGAGGTCGGAGAAGCGGATCCCGGCGCCGCGCAGATCGCTGAGCAGGCTGGTAATGCCGGTGCGTTCGCCCTTGGTGTCGTAGTCGTATGTCAGCTGGCAGCCTTCATCTGACAGCTCGAGGTTGTAGTGCGCGAGGGCGGCGGGAACCGCATCGATCCGGCCCTGCAGATGCAGCTTGAGCCGCTTCCTGCCGAGCTTTTGCATCAGCTGCGCCTTGTCCTCGACCAGGATGATCTCGCCCTTGTTGATGACGCCGATCCGGTCGGCCATTTCCTCGGCCTCTTCGATGTAGTGGGTGGTGAGGATGATGGTGACCCCGGAAGCCTGCAGCGTCCGCACCACTTCCCACATGCCCTTGCGCAACTCGACGTCGACGCCCGCGGTCGGCTCGTCGAGAAACAGGATCTGCGGCTCGTGCGACAGCGCCTTGGCGATCATCACCCGGCGTTTCATGCCGCCCGACAGCGTGACGATCCTGGCGTCCTTCTTGTCCCACAACGACAGGTCCTTCAGCACCTTTTCGATATGCGCTGGATTTTTCCGCTTGCCGAACAGGCCGCGGCTGAAGCTGACCGTCGCCCACACCGTCTCGAAGGCGTCGGTGTGCAGTTCCTGCGGCACCAGTCCGATCAGCGAACGCGCGGCGCGATAGGAGGTGATGATGTCATGGCCGTCGACCGCCACCGTGCCGGAGGTGGGATTGGCGATGCCGCAGATGATGCTGATCAACGTGGTCTTGCCGGCGCCGTTCGGCCCCAGCAAGGCAAAAATCTCGCCGCGACGAATCTCCAGGTTGATGTCATTCAGCGCCTTGAAACCGGAGCCATAGGTCTTCGAAAGATTGGCGATGGAAATGATGGCTGGCATGGCGGGCTTGATAATCTGATTTGGAAATGCGGGAAAGCATAAACCGGCGCTGCGGGCGGGCCGGGCGGGAGCCGGTGGCGAGCTCAGACAGATGGGTATGCCGAGGCCGTTGCGCAATCGCTGCGAAGCCGGGTCCGGCATCGCCGATGCGGGTCAATCCGGCGGATTACGCCCGATCGTCAGCTTTCACTTGAAATAGTCGAACACAATCTGCAGATCGGATTGGCAGGCTGGCGTGCCGGTGAAGTTCGCATCGATGACGCGGCGGCAGGCGTCGACGGTGGCGGTGTCGCCAAGGTCGTTGGCGGCTTCGAGAACGGCCCAGGCCGAATCCGAGGGCTGCTCCGGTCTCGGCTCGCGGCCGTCCATGCGACCGCCTTCGCGGGCTTCCGTGCCGTACAGGATCATCGCCATTGCCCTACAGTTCCACCGCTGCCGGTCCTAATGCATGTGCGCAGGCTGGCGCTCGAACTCGGGTTCGGCGGCGCCACCATTCTTGCGGGATTGATAGACCTTCAGAACGCTCCTGGAGGTTTCGGCATTGAGGCGGCCATACTCGCGTTCCAGGTCCTTGAGATCGACCGCGGTGATGCGGTGATCCTTGGCGCCGAGAAACAGCAAGGCCATGGTGGTCGCCCAGGAAAAGTCGAGGGCCTTGGCCAGGATCAGCGCCATTTCCCTGTTCTTGTCGACCAGAGCACGCTCGATCACGTCGCCCGGCAACGCGCACAAAAGCGAGAGTCCGATCGTGACCTCGTCGAACTTGTGCGACCTGGCATAACCGGAAATGCTGTTCTCATTGAGGTTGCCGAGCTGATGCTGCGTGGTGACGGTCCGCTTGGCGACAAAATAGCTTCGCGAGACCGGGCCGAACTTGGACTGCAGCTTGCCCGCGACATCGGTGACCGAAGTCTGGATCTGCTCGGCCATGTCAGGGCGTTCGCGCAGCAGCCGCTTTTTGACGTCGTCGGACGCTTTGGCGATCAGCTGCTGGAACACATGCCGCGGGATGTCGTGACGCAAACCGAGCTGCTCGGCGAGAATCGAATCGCCTTCCGCCCGTTTGATCAGATGCAGGAAGCCGAAGCTGGAAAATCGCGCGCCCTTGTTGGCGGCGACCGAGTTGATGACGTCCTGGTCGCCGCGCGTCACCAGCACGTCGGTGACGATTTCCTCGATCGATTTTCGCTTCGAGATCGCCAGCATATGGGACTGGCCCTTGGTGCAGACATTGGCGACCAGGGCGTAAGGCTCGAGTCGCCCGGACTCCCGCAGCACCGGGCCGGCGACATCGATCGAATCGTCGAAGGCAAGCTTGTGGATGATGTTGACCGGGGCTTTGTCGAAGCCGGCCAGCCGCTGCGCGAGCTGGGCACGGGCCGCGACTTCGATCTCGTCCGCCAGTCGCCCGATCACCTCGCCGAAGGTCCATATCTCGTCCTCGCTGTAGCGGCCCGCGATCATCAGATCGGTGGTGTGCCACAGCGCCCGCATCCGGCTTTCAGGCGTTCCGCGCAACACCGCGTCATCGAGATCCCTCAGGAACGATTTTGTCTCAGCCATTTTCAGCAGACCTTAAATCCGAAGCACGCTCACAACGACATTTGGGACGATTTATACAACCGCACCCGCGAGTTTTCGGTAAAACCGGCAGATAAGTTTTGCCGCTAAAAATTCGTTAAAATGCGGTCGGGTTCGTTAGTTTTGCGGCAATCGTCGCCGAGCTCGGACAAGTCCGACGACCAGTCGGGTCCGGCAGGCTCGATGATGGCGATGCAATGTGCCACGGCCAATCTCAGTCAGGTTTCCGGTCAGCCCGCCTCCAGCGCAGCAGCTCTAGACCCGCTCCACAAAACTATCGACCACCTTCTTCTCGCCGGCCTTTTCAAAGGCGATGGTGAGCTTGTTGCCGTCGATCTTCACCACCTGGCCGTAGCCGAATTTCTGGTGAAACACCCGGTCGTCGAGGGAAAACTCCGAAATCGTGCCGGTCGATTTCGCGATCAACTCGCCCTCGATAGTCATCGGCGCCCGCTTGTTGCGGGCAAAGCCGCCGCCGGGCGAGCCCGCAGCGTCGCTTCGCGAGCTCGAAAATGGCGACTGGCTCTCGTTGAAGCCGCCGCCGGCCTGCCCGCCGGCGCCGCGGCCGCCCTGGCCGCGGGCGCGATGGGCCTGCGCCCGCTGCCAGCCCGGCGTCGAATAGCTCGAGCCGAACGATTCCACATTGTCGAAGCGCGAGGGGCCGTAGCCGCTGCTGCCGCCCCAGCCCGAGCCGCCCTTGGATTCCGTGATCTCGACATTCGGCGCCGGCAGTTCATCGAGAAAGCGCGACGGAATCGTGGTCGACCAGGTGCCGTGAATCCGCCGGTTGGTGGCAAAATACAGTTTGGCGCGGCGGCGGGCGCGGGTCAGCCCGACATGGGCGAGCCGGCGCTCTTCCTCGAGTCCGGCGCGGCCCTGTTCGTCGAGCGTGCGCTGGCTCGGAAACAGGCCTTCCTCCCAGCCCGGCAGGAACACGTTGTCGAATTCGAGGCCCTTGGCCGAATGCAGCGTCATCACCGACACCGCGTCGTCCTCGGCGCCGCCGTCGCGGTCCATCACCAGCGAGATGTGTTCGAGAAAGCCCTGCAGGTTCTCGAACTCCTCCATCGAGCGCACCAGTTCCTTGAGGTTCTCGAGCCGGCCGGCGGCGTCGGCGGAGCGGTCCTTCTGCCACATCTCGGTATAGCCGCTTTCGTCGAGCACGATTTCGGCCAGTTCGGTATGCGAGGTGACTTCGCGCCGGGCGCGCCAGCGGTCGAAACTGAGCATCAGATCGCGCAACGAGCCGCGCGCCTTCGGCTTCAACTCGTCGGTCTCGACGACGGCGCGGGCGGCCTCGGAGAGCGGAATCCGGCGCTTGCGGGCATGGTCGTGCAGCAACTGCACGGTGGCGTCGCCGAGACCGCGCTTCGGCACGTTGACGATGCGCTCGAAGGCGAGATCGTCGGCCGGCGAGTTGATGACGCGCAGATAGGCCAGCGCGTCGCGGACCTCGGCGCGCTCGTAGAACCGCGGGCCGCCGATCACCCGATAGGGCAGGCCGAGGGTGACGAAGCGGTCTTCGAATTCGCGCATCTGGAACGAGGCCCGTACCAGAATGGCGATGTCGTTGAGCTTGTGGCCGTCGCGCTGCAGCTGTTCGATCTCCTCGCCGATGGCGCGGGCTTCCTCTTCGGAGTCCCAGGAGCCGGTGACGGTGACCTTTTCGCCGTCGACGTCTTCGGTGCGCAGCGTCTTGCCGAGCCGGCCTTCATTATGCGCAATCAGATGCGAGGCGGCGGCCAGGATGTGGCCGGTGGAGCGATAGTTGCGCTCCAGGCGGATCACCTTGGCGCCGGGAAAATCATGGTCGAAGCGCAGGATGTTGTCGACCTCGGCGCCGCGCCAGCCGTAGATCGACTGGTCGTCGTCGCCGACGCAGCAGATGTTTTTGGGAGGCGAGGAGGGCGGCGCGACGATATTTGGCTCGTCGTTCCGGGGCGCACCGGCGGGCGCGAACCCGGAATCCCGAAGCGAGTCCTCCTTGCCTCGAGATTCCGGGTTCACGCCTGCGTGCCCCGCAATGACGGAGGACGGGGTGAGCCCCGGAATGACGGAGGAAAGAGGGCCGCCCGGCTTCGACGGCGCCTGCGCCAGCAGCCGCAGCCACAGATATTGCGCGACGTTGGTGTCCTGATATTCGTCCACCAGGATGAACTTGAAGCGGTGCTGGTATTGCCGGAGCACGTCGGGATGTTCGCGAAACAGCCGGATGTTTTCCAGCAGGAGATCGCCGAAATCGGCGGCGTTGAGGATCTTCAGCCGCTCCTGGTAGAGGGCGTAGAGCTTGCCGCCCCTGCCGTTGCCGAACACCGCGGCTTCGCCCGGCGGCACCTGCGACGGCGTCAGCCCGCGATTCTTCCAGCCGTCGATCAGGCCCGCCAGCATGCGCGCCGGCCAGCGCTTGTCGTCGATATTGTCGGCGGCCAAGAGCTGCTTCAGCAGCCGGATCTGATCGTCGACATCGAGCACGGTGAAGTTGGATTTCAGCTGCACCAGTTCGGCATGGCTGCGCAGGATTCGGCCGCCGATGGAATGAAAGGTGCCGAGCCACGGCATGCCTTCGACCGCCTGGCCCAGCATGTGGCCGAGCCGCAGTTTCATCTCGCGCGCCGCCTTGTTGGTGAAGGTGACCGACAGGATTTCGCCGGGCCGGGCCCGGCCCATGCTGAGGATGTGGGCAATGCGCGAGGTCAGTACCCGGGTCTTTCCGGTCCCGGCCCCCGCCAGCACCAGAACCGGCCCGTCCAGCGTTTCCACCGCCTCGCGCTGCTCCGGATTGAGCCCAGCCAGATATTGCGGGGTTGCGGCCGCGCGCGCGCGCGCGGCAATGCCGCCGGCGGCGGGCCGATGCTCGGGAACCTCGGTATGGGTCAGTTTGTTCGGCTCGGTCATGCGAATCGTCTTCCGCCCACGATGGCACCGTGGGGCCGTGAAGGGGAGCCTTCATAGCAGGATCGGAAGGCATATAGGGCCTTGGCCGCGAATTTGACAGGAGTTATCCCGCTGCGCCTTGGGGTCGGAGCCCGGGCGCCGGGGCCGGATTTTGTTCCCAAAGCGGCGGCAAATTTTGCGGTTTCGGGGGATGGAACAGGATGGAACCTAAGTTCCCGGGCCGGATTATTTCTGCAGCCGAGGCGCGATCACGGGTCGCGCCGATATCGCAACACGAGCAGAGGGTCTAACCATGCTGAGCTGGGTCGTTACGTTCTTGGTCGTCGCGCTGATCGCCGGCATTCTGGGCTTCGGCGGCGTTGCCGGGGTATCTATCGAAATCGCCAAGACCATCTTTTTCATCACTGTCGTGCTGTTCATCATCTCGGCCGTGGTCGGTTTGGCGCGGGGACGCACTCGCGTCTGATCCGTCGCTAGCCGTGGGGCATCGCGATCTTTCTGCCGATGCCCTCGGGGCGCGGAACGGCTGAATGGGCGCTGGCCAGGGCCTTGATGCGGGTGCCAATATCGGCGGGAAATGGCGCGGTCTTGCGCGCGGTCATGTCGATATGGATGGTCATGTTTTCCGAGGTCGCGGACAGCCAGCCTTCGCTGGCGTGGCGCAATTCCTCGAAGGTGTGCAGCCGCTTCCGGTCGGCGGCCAGCAACAGGATCGAGATCCGGACCGGATCGCCGAGATGGATCTCCCGCAGATAGCGCACATGGCATTCGGCGGTGAAGGTCGAGGCGTTGCGCGCCTTCATGTAGCCGGGTCCGATCCCGAGTTCGAGCCATAATTCGTCGATCGCGCGATCGAACATCACGTTGTAATAGGCCATGTTGAGATGGCCGTTGTAGTCGATCCACGCCGGCTCGATCCGCATCACCGACGACAGGAACGGGCTGGGCGGAAACCGCAAATCCTCGCCGCCGGCAACAACGCTCATCAGCCATCCTCGTTTGTTCGAACCGTGATCCCTTGACCCGCGATATATCCTTTGCCACGGTTCTTTGCACCGGGAGGATATCGCGTGGGCCTGACCATCACCAACCCTTTGCCGCGTCCGGAGCCACAGGCTCTGGCCGGCGCCATCGCCACGCTCGCCGCCCGGTTCGGCAACCGGCTGATCACCTCGCAGGCGGTCCGCGACCAGCACGCGCATACCACGACCTGGCTGGCACCGCAGCCGCCCGACGCGGTGGTGATGGCGCAGGAGACCGCCGACATTCAGGAGGTGGTGCGGATCTGCGCCCGCCATGGCGTTCCCGTGATCGCGTTCGGCACCGGCACCTCGCTGGAGGGGCAGGTCAACGCGCCGGCCGGCGGCGTCTGCATCGACCTGCGCGACATGAACCGGGTGCTTGAAGTCCATGCCGAGGATCTCGACTGCGTGATCCAGCCCGGCGTCACCCGCAAGGCGCTCAACGAGCACCTGCGCGACCAGGGCGTGTTCTTTCCGATCGATCCCGGCGCCGATGCCTCGCTGGGCGGCATGGCGTCGACCCGGGCCTCCGGCACCAACGCGGTGCGCTACGGCACCATGCGCGACAACGTGCTGGCGCTGAAGGTGGTGCGCGGCGACGGCGCCATCATCACCACCGGCACACGGGCGAAGAAATCCTCGGCCGGCTATGACCTCACCCATCTGTTTGTCGGCGCCGAAGGCACGCTTGGGATCATCAGCGAACTCACCATCAAGCTGCGCGGCATTCCCGAAACCATCGCGGCCGCGGCCTGTTCGTTCGACAGCGTGCGCGGGGCCTGCCAGGCGACCATCCTGGCGATCCAGACCGGCATCCCGGTCGCGCGCATCGAATTGCTCAACGCCGAACAGGTGCGGGCCTGCAATTCCTATTCGAAATTGTCGTTGCCGGAGACCCCGCTGCTGCTGCTCGAATTTCATGGCAGCGAGAACGAGGTCGCCGAACAATCGAAGAATTTCAGCGAGATCGCCGCGGAATGCGGCGGCGGCGGTTTCACCTGGACCACCAGGCCGGAGGATCGCACCAAGCTCTGGCAGGCGCGGCACGACGCCTATTGGGCGGTGAAAGCCTTGCGTCCCGGCGCCGGCGTGGTGGCGACCGACGTCTGCGTGCCGATTTCCCGGCTGGCCGACTGCGTGACCGAAACCGAGGCGGACCTGAAGCGGCTCGATCTGACCTCGCCGATTGTCGGTCATGTCGGCGACGGCAACTTCCACTGTTCGCTATTGTGCGACGTCGAGGATTCCGACGAGATGGCGCGCGGCGAGGACTTCATGCATCGCCTGGTCGAACGCGCGCAGGCAATGGGCGGCACCTGCACCGGCGAACACGGCATCGGGCAGGGCAAGCAGAAGTATCTCGAGGCGGAACTCGGGCCGGAAGCCCTTGATGCCATGCGCGCGGTGAAGCGGGCGCTCGATCCGCAAAATATCTTCAATCCGGGCAAGATCCTGCCGGCGCCATAATCTTCGAGCCAACGGGTCGCGCGAAGGCGCGCCCCTCGCTTCCGCTCAGCGTCTGGCCGGCTCGCGCAGCTTCTGTCGCTGCGCAATCTCGGCGTCGGTCAGCCTCGCATCATAGATCGAACGCGGCTCGATCAAGCGCGAGACCAGCGTCGCCATCACCACCGCCAGCAGCAACGGCGCGATGAACGCGCGGCCCTGGCCGGTCAGCTCCATCATCAGCACGACCGCCGAGATCGGTCCTTGCGTGGTCGCCGCCAGCACCGCGCCGGCGCCGACCACCGCGGCCAGCCCCGGCTGCATGTCGGGCCAGACCAGCAGGCCGGCGTGGCCGAGCACCCCGCCGAGCAGCGCTCCCAGGGCCAGCGACGGGGTGAACAGGCCGCCGGGCACACCGCTCCCCAGGCACACCATCGTCGCGGCGGGCTTGAGCACCAGAAGCATCAGCAAGAGTCCGAACGGCACCTGGCCGGAGAAGGCCAGTTGGGCGATGTCCTTGCCGTTCCCGAGCAATTGCGGAAACGGGATCGATGCCAGGCCGAGCAGCCCGAGCGCCAGTACCGGGGCCACCAGCCGGCGCCAGCGCCGCGGTCGGTTGCGATCGGCCCAGGCGATCAGTCGTACGAAGGCAACCGACACCAGGCCTGCGACCGGTCCGACCAGAAACGCCAGCGCCAGATTGGCGACGGAGTCATCGAAATGGGCGACCACATAGGTCGGTGCATCCGGCAGTACGGCCCATGAGGTGACGGTGGCCACGACCGAGGTCAGCAGGGCAGGCAGCACCAGCCGCAGCGCCAGTACGCCGCGCAGCACTTCCACGGCAAACAGCGCGCCGCCCAGCGGCACGCCATAGGCGGCGGCCATGCCGGCGCCCGCGCCGCAGGCGACCAGAAGCCGGCGTTGCTCGTCGGAAAGACCGCTCCTGTCCGACAGCACATTGGCGATCACCGCGCCGGCCTGTTTGGGCGCCCCCTCGCGGCCGAGCGAGGCGCCCATTCCGACCACGACGACCGACAGTACCGCGCTGCCCAGAGTGCGCAGCGCTGGCAGTCGGCCGGCCGAAAACCAGATCGCTGCGGTGATGTCGATGCTGTTGCTGCTGGTCAGGCGAACCAGCAGGATCTGGCCCGCGCCCGTCACCAGCCCGGCGCCCAGCAGCGCTACAATGTGCCGCCAGGGCGTGGCCTGGGCAGCGGCATCCAGCAAATCCGTGCCAGCTGAGCCTGGCCACATCAGGTGCTGCACCGCCTGCAGGATCAGCGTCAGGGCCGCCGCGCTGGCTCCCGTGCCCAAGCCGGTGAGCATGACCGCAAGCCAGAAATAGCCCGCAGTCTTCAAATCGAGCGTCGAGGGGATGTCACTCGATGAGGTTTCAGGCATTTCAATTGTCAAAAACCATATTGGCTGCGCTTGCGCAAAAACTCATATCCGATCATTCGGTCGGCAATATACCCATACCTTCCACTTCTATCATCTTCGAAATCCGCGCTTGTCTCTCAGGCCCGGCGGCAGGTCGGCTTTGACCCGGTTCGGATCCGGATCTCCTGAGACGCGCCGCAGGGCTCACGCCGCAAGGGCATCGATCTGGCGGCGGGCCGAAGCGAAGGCGTGCTTGATCGCGACCTCGGCATGCTCGTGACCGGGGTCGTCAGACGAGGCGTTGTTCACGACCACGTCCTCGTGCGGCGGCATGGTCAGCCAGATGTGAACCTGGAAGCCGGTGCCGTGGCGATGCTTGTGGCTTGGGGCGATCACCGTGACGCGGCAGGCGGTGATGCGTCGATTGTGGGTCTCGAGGCGCTCGATCTCGGTCATGATCTGGGCGCGGGCGGCGTCGGAAGATTCCGAGCCTTCGAAGGTGATCTGCGGGTCGACTTGCATGGAATGCCTTTCGGGCCTGAAGGACGCTGGAAGAACGGCTGGAGCGCGCCGACTGCGCTGACGCGCTCCAGTGCCGCAGATCAGGTGTTGCTCGGATATTTGAACTCCGGAGCCGCCTTGAGCTGCTCGGCGTTGGCGTCCATGCTGGCATGCCACTTGCCGTCCTTGGCATCGCGGCTGAGCTTGACCGCGGAGGGCCGCACCGCGACATAGTGGTCGCCCATGCCCAGGAACCCGCCGACGCCGATCACGTAGCCGCTCACGCTGTTGCCGTTGTAGGCTACATCCTTGATGGTGCCGATATTCTGGTTGGCATTGTTGTAGACCTCGAGTCCGACCACTTTCGAACTGAGTTCGTCCTTGGCCGGCAGGCTGGTGAACATGCCGCCGGACGCTCCGGCGTTGCCGGCGTTCGAATCGGAGGCCTGGCTGTTCGACCCCACCGTCGTCACTTCAGTCGACGAGGTCGGGCCGATGAACATCGTCACCGGGTTGCCTGATTTATCGGTGGCTTGCACCAGAAACGAATCCGGCACCACCTTGATGTTGGTGAACCCCGATTGCTGCAGATTGTTGGTCAGTTGTTGTCGGAGGTTGGGTCCGCTGGCTTGCGGATTGGCGGTTGTAGTCGGCGCCGGCGTGGAGCCGGAATTCGTACTTGCCGCCTGCGCCAGCGCGACCGACGAAACCGTCGTCAGGATCGCCGCTGCCACCAGAATTGTCTTTTTCATCGCTTGATCTCCATCGTTTTAAGTCGCCCTCCGGGAAGCAACAGGATGGATGCCGGCTCGTTCCGGTTTATTGCGGGGTGGACGAAACTTAATTCCGTCAGGCCGCCGGCATGCCAAAGCCGGCAGCACACATTCATGCTGCCGGCTTGCCGTGCTGGCTCTATCAGCCGTTTCCGAGCGGAACGGCGACATAATGCGAGGTATCGCCGGAGCGAACCCTCATCAGGACGTTGTTCTTGTTGTCGGCGTGAGCTGTTTTGATCGCGTCACGGACGTCAGCGGGATTCGCCACACTCTTTCCAGCCACTTCGAGAATAACGTCGCCTTCCTTGAAGCCGCGTTCAGCGGCGGCGCTTTTCGGATCGACGTCGGTGACAACCACGCCGTTCTTGCCGGCGCCGGCAACGGAATTCGCCGGCGCGACCGTCAGGCCAAGCCGTTGAACATCCGAACCATGTCCGGCATCGGCGCTCGCCTCCTGCATCCCGGGCAGCTGGCCGAGGGTAAGATCGATGGCCTCGGTGCTTCCTTTGTGCAGGACGTTGAGCTTGACCGCGGTGCCCGGCGCAAGACTGCCGATGCTGCGGGCGAGCTCGCGGGCGTCCTTGACCTGCTCGCCATTGACCGCGGTAATGACGTCCCCGGATTCGATCCCGGCCCTGGCGGCCGGGCCGTTGGCCTGGGGTTCCGCCACCAGCGCGCCCTCGGCCTTCTTCAGACCGAGGCTGTCGGCGATATCCTGCGTGACCGGCTGGATCTGGACGCCGATCCAGCCGCGGCTGACGGTTCCCTTGTCCTGCAACTGGGCGATCACGCTCTTCACGGTCGGAGCCGGAATCGAGAAGGCGATGCCGACGCTGCCGCCCGAGGGCGAGTAGATGGCGGTGTTCACGCCGACCACTTCGCCCTGCATGTTGAAGGCGGGGCCGCCTGAATTGCCCTTGTTGACCGGCGCGTCGATCTGCAGGAAGTCATCATACGGGCCGTTGCCGATGTCACGGCCGGTGGCCGAGACGATGCCGGCGGTGACGGTGCCGCCAAGGCCGAACGGATTGCCGACCGCCAGCACCCAGTCGCCGATCCGCGGCTTGCCGGCGGCTAGTTTGGCGAACGGAAAGTCTGCGCCGCCTTCCACCTTGATCAGCGCGAGATCGGTGCGGGCGTCGGTGCCGATCACCTTGGCGGTGTAGGTCTTGCCGCTTTCGGTGGTCACCTCGACCTTGTCCGCGCCATCGACAACGTGATTGTTGGTTACGGCATAGCCGTCGGGCGAGATGAAGAATCCCGAGCCCTGGCCCATCATGACGCCATGACCGCCGTGGTGCTCGTGGGTGCCGGGAGGCGTGCCTTCAGGGCCGCCGAACTGACGGAAGAAACGCTCCATCGGAGGCCCCGCCTGGCCGGATCCGTCTTCATTGCGATCGCTGGCGTCCGAGGCTTTGTCTTTCATGGTCACTTTGACGGAAATGACCGAGGGTTTGACCCGCTGCACGATGTCGGCAAAGCTGGCTGGCTGCGCGGCGGTGCCGACATCGCTGTTGACCTGCGCATGCGCCGGGCTGCTCAGAAGGTCGAAGCCGCCGGGCAGGCTGTCGAGGCCGTAGACGGCGACGCCCAGTCCGGCAACGACGGACGCCATCAGCGCAATCTTGCGTGCGGACAACAGCGAACGCCGGGCTCGCAGATGGAAGGGAACCGAAGAACGATCAGATCGATGATCTGTCATAGCAAGTCTCCATGAATGGCGGCAATGGCGCGAATCGCGCCCGCTGACGTCCAACATGGGACTTGCCGCGTTACCGCGTGCTGGCCACGAGGTTAACGTTTCGCAACAAGACTCACGCGCTTGGCAGTATCCTCAATCGGCGAAAAGTCGCAGTGCAGCCGCATTTCGCCGGTCGCCCGAGGGTGCGAACAATCGCCTCACGTCAGGAGTTGAAATGTACAGATTGGCTGTTTTCGTGTTGCTGCTCGCAACCCCTGCATTGGCGCAAACGCCGCCCGCGGTAAAGGAACCGGTGTGCGAACCGATCGGTCGCACGTCGAAGGGCGATCTGGTCTATTCGATGCAATGTCGCAACATTCCAGGACTCCCGATCGGGGACAGGCCAGCCGGCTACAATCCGACGCCGCCGGTCAACGGCGTGACGGCGCCGGCCGTCCCGCCGGCGGCTCCGGAGAGCAAATAGCCAAGGGGATATGGGGTCTGGCAGCCGGGCTTTGGGGCCGTAAAAAGTCCGGGTGCAGGATGACGGCTCAAGGCCCCTGGTGGCGATCGGCGGCAGCCTAGGCGGCGGTCTGCCCCTGCGGCGGCAACACCGCGCGAAATTCGACGCCGTGCAGATTGATGGTCGGGGAAATTCCGAAATGGTTGCCGCCGAACACCTTGATGCGGCGGTCGAGTTCGTCCTTTGGAATGTCGAGCGGAATATCGCAGATCGCCCGATAGGCGCGGCGGGAATATTTCGTAGGCCCCCATTGGATCGGCAGCGTCGGCGGCGGCTGCGGATCCGTCGCCAGCGCTTTCGCCATCCGCCAGAACAATTGCGCCAGGTGAGCGTAGGCCAGCCCCTCCAGGGCAACCACGGAGACCTCGGCTGGAATGGCAAAATGCGCGACATCGACGATCGGACCGGCATCGACCTGTTCGATCATGACATGGGCGGTGGCGCCGAATTCCGTGGCCCGATCGTAAAGCGCAAAATGCGCCGGCGCCCATCCGGGATAGCTTGGCGGGCCGGGATGGAAATTGAAGGCGCCGTAGCCAAGCCGCGCCAGAATGCTGTTCGGGACGATTTCCGGGGTAACGAACGCGATCAAGCGCGCCCGCGGCAGAAGCTCGGGGTCGAGGGCCGCCAGATCGGCGCAGGTGCCGACATTGATCACCGTCAGCTGCGGATTATGCCCAAGCAACACGGCCGGCAATGTGGATTGCTCGGCCGGACCGGAAAGCAGAATGATGGTATCGAGCATCGTATTCCACGGTCGCCGACCGCCCCCGGTTAGTAATGTCGCGGAGGGCGTTAAAATTTCGTTAACCACAGTTTTCGCGCGGCGCCGCGTGCAATCCCTTGATTTTGGAGTCGAGGCCCCGGCAAGGCGACGGCATCGGGGTCCGGCTTTCGCAGCATCCACGTGCCTCACGGGCCCGATCCGTTGCCGCGCTACGCCAACCCGCGACCGCTGCCTTGGCTTCGACCAATAGACCCCGTTTGGGCGGCGCCGCGGGGCGGATTGCGCGTTGCCGATCCGGGGAAGGCAAGGTTATGCTGTGGCCAAAGCGTCCGGCGGTCCCGCGCCTTTTGCAGCTGCCGGCAGGCTGAACAAGCGAATTGGGAGGACACAGGATGACGCAGCGTCTGTCACGCCGTAGTTTTGCCTTCGCCTCGGTCGCTGCCATTGCGGCGCCGGCGCTGGTCCGGTCCGCCCGGGCCGCCGACGAACCCCTGCGTCTGCGGTTGTCGCTCGATACCGCGCCCTCGCATCTGCGCAATGTTTCGCTGCGGGACTATCTCGGCAAGGTCGAGGCCGGCTCCGGCGGCAAGATCAAGACCGAGATGTTCGAGAGCGGCCAGCTCTATCCCGATCTCGAGGTCGGCAAGGCGCTGATCCAGGGCCAGGTCGAGATGGCGGCGCCCGGCAGCTGGACCATCACCGGCATCGTCTCCGACGCCGACTGTTTCCAGCTTCCGGTGCTCTACGGCCAGCCGATCGATCTCATCCACCGGGTGATCGACGGCAAGCCCGGCCAATATCTCAACGGCCAGATCCAGCAGAAACTGCGCTCGCATGTGCTGGGCCCGTATCTCGATCTCGGTTTTCAGAACTGGTACAGCGCCAACAGGCCGATCGCGGGCCTTGGCGACCTCAAGGGCATGAAGATCCGCAATTCGGGCGGCGCCGGCCAGGCCTGGCGCGCCCGCTTCCTCGGCGCGATCCCCAACACCACGGCATGGCCGAACGTGCCGCTGGCGTTGTCGCAGGGCACCTTCGACGGACTGGTCAGTTCGAACGAAAGCCTGGTCAGCGCCAAACTGTGGGATTCCGGCGTCAAATACGCGCTCGAGGACCACCAGTTCACGGCCGAATATATTCCGCTGCTGAGCCAGGTTTTCTGGGACAGGCTGTCGCCCGAGCAGCAGCAGATGATGACCGAGCTGTGGGCGCAGAACATCCCGACCTACCGCGCCAACATGGCCGCCGCCCAGACCAGGGCCCGCGCCACCCTCGAGGAGCACGGCATCAAGTTCTCCGATCCGAGCGCCGAGCAGAGCGCCGCGGAGCGCAAGCGGATGATGGCGGAGCAGGACCAGGTCGCAAAGGACATCAAGGTCTCGCCCGAGATGGTCAAGCTGATCATGGCCGAAGCCGGCAGCGGCAGCTGAGCATGGCCTGGTCCAGATCTTGCGCCGACACGGCATCGGTCGCGCTCGCCTGGTGGGATCGGATCGAGGACACCCTGGTGGGCCTGCTCGGGCTGGTCGCACTGCTGATCGGGCTGCTCCAGGTGGTCGGACGTTATTTCGACCCGGCGCGAGCCATCAGCTACGCCGAGGAGGTCATCGTCTATCTCATCATCTGGGCGATCATGATCGTCTCCAGCCAACTGGTGCGTCGTGACGGCCACGTCCGGCCGGACCTGGTGCTGCGGCTGTTGCCGCCGCGTTATCTGCGCATCGTGGAGATATTCAACTGCCTGGTCGCGATCGCGTTCTGCGGCGCCCTGGTCGGGTACGGCTGGCAGATCGTCGACACCTCGCTGTTGATCGACGAAACCAGTTCGACCGACCTGCAATTCCCGATGTGGATCTATTATCTCGCTTTGCCGGTCGGCAGCGCGCTGATGCTGCTGCGCTACATCATGCGCCTGGTCCGCTTCACGCTGTATTTCGATCCGGCGACGATGACCGTGGGGCCGGTGCTTCACGATGAGATGCGAAGCGTGCTGCCCGCTCCGCCGGCCGATCGCTAGAGGGGCGGCTCGCCGGTCCCCATCATGCTGACCCTGTTGTTCCTGGTGTTGTTCTTCGGGCTGCTCGCGGCGGGAATGCCGATCTTCCTGGTGCTCGGCATGTGCGCCGGCATTCTCTACATCGCCACCGGCCAGCCGCTGATCGGCGCGGCGCAGATGGTGATCAACAAGCTCAATTCGACGACGCTGATGGCGCTGCCTTTGTTCGTGATGGCCGCCGCCTTCATGCGCTCGGGCGGCGTCGCCAAGGCGCTGGTCGATGTCGCCACCGCGTGGCTCGGCGGCATCCGCGGTTCGCTCGGTCTCGTTACCGTGGTGGCCTGCACCTTGTTCGCGGCGATCTGCGGCTCCAGCGTCGCGACCGCGCTGGCGATGGGCACCATCCTGGTGCCGGCGATGATCGAGCGCGGCTATCCTCGGTCGTTCGCGCTCGGCGTGGTCGGCGCTTCGGGAACCATCGGCATCGTGGTGCCGCCCAGCCTCGCGCTGATTCTCTACGGCATCGTCGCCGAGCAGTCGGTGCCGCGGCTGTTTCTCGCCGGCGTGCTTCCCGGTCTGCTGCAGGCCACCGCATTTGCGCTGTGGGTGCTGTACGACGCGCGGCGGCGCAACTTCCCGGTCGAGCCGTCATTGCCGCTGGCGACGCGGCTGCGCGTCACCGCGCGGGCGATACCCGCGCTGGCGGTGCCCCTGGTGGTCACGGTCGGGATCTATGGCGGCGTCGTCACCGTCACCGAGGCGGCGGCACTGTCGGCGGCGGTGGCGCTATTGGTCTCGCTGATCTTCTACCGCGGCTTTCACTGGACCCAGACCTTGCAGGTCATCACCGAGGGCATCCGCAGCGCAGCCACCATCATGCTGATCGTGGCGACCGCGCTCGCCTTCGGCCATTGGATGACCGAGTCCGGCATTCCCAACCAGCTGGTCAACTTCGTCATCAGCCATGACTTCGCGACCTGGCAGTTTCTGCTCATCATCAACGGGCTGCTATTGGTGCTCGGCTGCTTCCTCGAGGTCACCGCGACGCTGCTGCTGGTGCTGCCGATCCTGGCGCCGGCGCTGAAGCCGCTCGGCGTCGACCCCGTGCACTTCTCCATCATCTTCACCCACAACATGGAGATCGGGCTGGTCCATCCGCCGGTCGGGCTCAATCTGTTCGTGCTCGCGACCATTTCGTCGGCGCCGATCGGCGAAGTGATCCGCGGCATCCTGCCCTTCCTCATCCTGCTGCTGATCGTGCTCGGCATCATCACCTATGTGCCGATCCTGACGCTGTGGCTGCCCACTCATGTATTCGGCTGACCAGCCGATCCGAAGGCCGGCTCGGTCGAAGCGAAGCTCGTCGAGGCCGCCGAAGATGGCGGCCTCGACGAGCTGGTCTTTTGGTTTGACGCGTTTTCTTGACGCGAAAACGCTTTGGTTATTGCTTCTCCCACCACCACCAATCGGCATGAGCACGTCGCCAGTCGGCATGCCGCTGCTCGTTCTGCCCGATCAGGATGCCGAAGCGAACGCAGGCGCGCCTGTCGCCCTTGTCGCAAAGCTGGTGGAAGCCGATGATTTCCGCCTCGACGTTATTTTGCGCGCGAGCGGCGGTCGGAACCGCCGCAACCGCGGTCAGCGCGACGGCGGCAATTCCGGTCGCCGCCAACAGTGATCTAGCAATCATGGTCTCTCCCATTCAAAAATGCCCCCACCCGGATCTACTTGGTAAAATCTGAACCCGACCTGAATTGAAACGCTCGGGCGATATCGCCGCGGGATGTGCGCGGACGGGTGGAATGCCGTCGGTGCGGGATCGGGGCGCGAATCCGGGGCCGCGATGCGTCGGGTGTGGCGCCTATTCAACGCAGCTCTGCACAAAATCTCTTCGTTGCGGACCGACGATCTTTTGATCAATTGCCTGCTTGAGACAGTCCAGGCGAGCCTGTGCCATGCACAGCTGCATCTGGTCTTTCTGCTCCTGGCCCTTCATCGCCTGCGATGCGGATATGCAGGCGAGCCGCTTGCCGCTTGCCACCGGCTCGGCGGCGGCGGAATTGATCGCAACGGCCGGAGTGGATGGAACGGATTGTGCGACGGATTGTGCAAAGGCGGCGATCGCCAGGGTAAGCGAGCATGCCGCGACCACGACGCTCAACAGAAGTCTCACGAGACACCTCCTGCCGAAGAAATTTACTCTAAGTTTGCCAAGCTGAATGGACCGTGAACGGAGCCGCGCAGCCAATGGTCAAGCACAACCGCGCTGGAATCGTGGATTTCTGATGTCCTATCGAATCCAAATTCGTTCAAATCGGGCTATTCCCGCTCTTCGGGGTGGTGACATCGATCGAACGACGGCCGCGTACCTGACACTTTCTCGCGATTTCTGCGTGACCATGTTCGCGGCGATCGGGGCTGTGAGGGTGCCGGATATTATTGCGACGCCCTGCCGTCGCGGCGCGGTCGCCGCTTTGGCCGCAGCCTGACGCGGTGATATGCTGTCCCGCCATCAGGATGGCTCGGAGCTATGCACGTCCCCCGACTCCGGCCGGCATATCAAGGAGACGGCATGATGACGAAACCCGAATTCATTGCCGCCGGGATGGGGACCCGGGTTACCGCCCATGCCCTGCATGTCGGCGACCGCATCAATACCATGGGTTTCGAGAACGAGGCGCTTTCGGCGGTCCCGCTTGCGATCCGGGTAGGCAGAAGCGGCATCGCCGTGCTTTTCCGCTACGGCGTTGCCGTGCTGTTCGGCCTGTCGCTGGAAGATGAAGCCGCTTTTCTCGAAAGGCTGAAGCCCCGGATCGGCGGCAAGCTCGCCCATCATGAGGAGGAGACCGCAATCGTGACCCTTGGCAGCGAGGCCGAGGACCAGGTTCAGGCGGGAGGGCCGGTCCAGTTGCGGGACATGTCGCCGGAAAGGCTTTTGGTGATAGCCGATGTTCTGGCCAAGAGCGTGGTGCTGGCCGACGACGAACGCGAAGTTGCAAAAGTGTTCGAGATCATCGAACCGTTTGCCAAGGAACTGGCGGATCACGGACGAACCCGCCGGGACCGCAAAGGGGTTCTGCAGCTGATCGGAAACGCCCTGCTGGTCCAGCACAGGGTATCCGGTCGCGTCGCGATCGGAGAGAAGCCGGATGCGCTATGGGAGCGTCCCGACCTGGAGCGGCTTTACGCCCGTCTTGAAGACGAATACGAACTCAAGGAGCGCGTCGAGGCGCTGAGCCGGAAGCTCGCCGTGGTGGCGGAAACCGCCAATACACTCGCCGACATCATCGATACCCGCCGATCGTTGCGCCTCGAACTGATTGTCGTTGTGCTGATCGCATTCGAGATCATAGTCACATTCTATCAAATCTATGCCGGCCGGGGCCACTGACGACGGAGCCGGAGGACCGATATCGGCATCCAGGCCGAATCCGCAAAAACCTGGCGCTTCATCCTGCAAGCGCCGTCGGTGCGGCCTTCAACGCATCACTTCAGCGTGGCAAGCGTCTTCCAGCTGTCCTGTTGCTTGGACCAGGAGATGTAGTAGGCGACAAAGGTCATGATGGCGATACCGCTCGCGCTCACCAGCATTTGGTCCATCACCGATCCCGAACTCAGCGTCAGTTCGAAATGGCCAACGAACGAGAGAAACACCCCGACGCAAAATACCGCCAGCGACTGCTCACCACATTTGATGGCCGGTTTGAAGATTGGCCATTTCAGCCCGCGCCAATCCCTTGGCACCAATCGCGTCACCAGCAACGCCGCGATCAGGAAGTGCAACAGGCGATAGGGCGCGAGGTTGGTCTTGTCGTTGGGGTTGAAGGCGTCGAACAGCCATGCTGGGAAGGCTTTTCCGAACTCCGGGAAACGTCCCGCCATCGTCATCACCAGCGCGAATATCAGATAGGCCACCCCGAAATAGCTGACGAACGGAGCCCTGAGAATAGCACGGAATTGCCTGGCGCCGCCGAGCGCGAACCAGGCGCCACACAAAAAAAGCAGCTGCCAGCAGAACGGATTGAAATACCAGTTGCCTTCCGGATAGGACGGTAAATTCCACTCGAATTGCCGCGCGGCGAAATACAGCGCCAGCGATCCGATCATGGTCAGGACAGGCCGGCGCAGCATGATCCACAACACCGGCGGAAACAGCGCCATCAACGTGGTATAGAGCTGCAGCACATCCAGGTTGAGCAGCCTGGATTGCAGCACCAGCCCATACGCCAGCGTCCGCACCGGATGGTCGATCAGGCCGGCAACGTTGAATTCGTTGAAGATGTCGGGATCGGCATATTGTGCCGCGACAGATCCGATTGAAACGGCATAGATCACGAACAAAACGACGTAGGCGCCGTAGAGTTGCCACACCCGGTGCATGATCCGGGTTCCCGCCACGATGAAGCCGCGCTCCAGCATCATCTTGGCATAGACAATCGCGGCGGTGTAGCCCGAGATGAATATGAACACATCGGCGGCGCCGCTGAAGCCATAATTTCTGGCCGTGATCCAGTTCACCACATTGTTGGGGATGTGATCCAGAAAGATGAACCAGTTCGCGATTCCAAGAAACAGGTGGAGCCGGATATCGCGGCTGTTGGCGGTGAGATTGGCGTGGATGTCCATGGCTGTTGTTTGAGATCGCTGCGTTTGATGCTGCCGATGGTGGGTGCAATGTCGGACGCCAGGCAAACCCGGCCGGCATGAGACCGACAGGCGCGAAGCCAAGCGCGCCAGGGGCAGCACGATCGATGCAATGGTCTCGGCCAAGCCGCATCATGGCCACAACAGTAACTTAGCGGTATCGGGCTGATCAGGCAAAGGCACGCCGATCACGATCTGGTTGACGGCCGCTCGGACGGCATGCTCCGCCGATGCGGCTTTGGCATGCGGTATGGGTCGGCCGGACCGAAGATCTTGCGGGTCGGGGCCTTGGCGGCGTTCCATCGGCCGGGCGTTGCAGGTCCGGATTGTACTCGGACACCGCCTGGAGTGGCCGGCCGATCGCAGCGGGACGGGCCGGGACCTCCGCCGGCAGGCCAAGAGCCGCCATTTGCGGACTTGCCGATATCGGCGGCTTGTGGGCTTAATCTGTTGCGGGAAGAATCCACCCCCATCGAGGTTGCCGATGAACGAGCATGTTCAGACTGTGACGACCGAGCCGCTTTTCAACCCGCTGTCGCCGGATTTCATTCGCGATCCGTATCCGTTCTACCAGCGGCTTCGTACGACCGATCCGATGCACGTCACGTCGTTTGGTGCCTTCCTCGCCAGCCGGCATGCCGAGGCCAGTCTGGTTCTGCGCGACAAGCGCTTCGGCAAGGATTACGTCGAGCGGTCATCGCGGCGTTACGGGCCGCAGATCATGAACGAGCCGGTGTTTCGCAGCATGAGCCACTGGATGCTGCAGCAGGACCCGCCTGACCACACCAGGCTGCGTGGTCTGGTCGTGAAAGCGTTCACGGCGCGCCGGGTCGAGGACATGCGGCCGCGTATCCAGCACATTGTCGACGAGACGCTGGATCGCCTTGTCGCCCAGGGCCATATCGACCTGATCGAGGATTTTGCGTTCCGGTTGCCGGTGACGATCATCTGCGACATGCTCGGGATACCGGCAGAACATCGCGAGGTATTCTATGCGAGTTCGCGCAACGGCGGGCGGTTGCTTGATCCGGTGCCGCTGTCGCCGGCCGAAATCGCCCAGGCCAATGTCGGCAATGCCGCGGCGGAGGTGTATTTCCAGCAGTTGTTCGAACTGCGCCGGCGCAATCCGGGTGACGACCTGACCAGCCAATTGGTGCAGGCCGAGGAAGACGGCAGCAAACTTTCCAACGAGGAACTGACCGCCAATATCATTCTGTTGTTCGGCGCCGGACACGAGACCACGGTCAATCTGATCGGAAACGGGCTGCTGGCGCTGCACCGCAATCCCGATCAGCTGGCGCTGCTCAAGGCCAATCCCGCCCTGATCACCAACGCCATCGAGGAATTCCTGCGCTACGATTCCTCGGTCCAGTTGACTGGCCGGGTGGCGCTGGAGGACATCGACGACCTCGGCGGCAAGAAAATCCCGAAGGGCGAAAGTGTGCTCTGCCTGCTGGGGTCGGCCAATCGCGACCCGGCAGTCTATCCTGACCGGCCGGATCGGCTCGATATCACCCGTCCCAATGTGCGACCGCTGTCCTTTGGCGGGGGCATTCACTTTTGCCTCGGCGCTCAGCTGGCGCGCATCGAAGCGGAAATCGCCATCGCGACCCTGCTGCGCCGTGTTCCGGATCTGCGGTTGGATGACGCCGACAATCCGGAATGGCGGCCGACCTTTGTCCTGCGCGGGCTGAAAAGGCTGCCCGCCAGCTGGTGATGCCATCGGCGTCAAGCCGTCACGCGAGGTTGCTGTGACTTCGCCACAGTTGTCTCTATATATAGCGCTGCTCGGGCGTTGATTTCAGCGCGGCTGGCGGGCGGTTTTGGGCTCTGTTTCGCGAAGGCGCGGGCTGCCGGTCGAACGGGCGGCCGCTGCTTCGCAAGGTCGAGGCGCCGGAACCTGCTCAAGGGGAGACACCGTGCAGACGACGCTGCTCGGACTGGCGATTGCCTTTATCATCGCGCTGACGGCCGCGCTGATCGGGCCGTATTTCGTTGACTGGAATCAGTTCCGGCCGCAATTCGAGGCCGAAGCCAGCCGGGTGGTCGGTGCGCCGGTACGGGTCGGCGGCGCGCTGGATGCGCGCCTGCTGCCGACGCCGTCGCTGCGGCTGCGCTCCGTGGTGGTCGGCGGCGTCAACGATCTCGGCAAGGTTCGCGCCGACAAGCTCGATGTCGAGTTCAGCCTGGGTTCGCTGATGCGCGGCGAATGGCGCGCCACCGAATTGACCATCAGCCGCATGGCGCTCGATCTCGGTCTCGATGCCTCCGGCAGGATCGACTGGCCGGCATCGAACGGAAAGTTCAGCCTGGGATCGCTGGCGATCGACCGCCTGAACCTGACCGGCCGCATCGCGCTGCATGACGCCGCCAGCCACAGCACACTGGAACTGAATGATATCGCCTTCAGCGGCGATGTCCGCTCGCTGGCCGGATCGGTGCGGGGCGATGGCGATTTCGTGCTGTCCGGCACCCGCTATCCTTTTCGCGTGTCATCGGGCCAGAGCGCCGATGGCAGCGGCACCCGCGTCCATTTCAACATCGATCCCGGCGCGCGGAGCTTGTCGGCGGATCTCGATGGCGTGCTCAGTTTCGAGGCGCGAACTCCACGTTTCGAAGGTGGCTTGATGCTGGCTGCTTCCGCCGGACCCAAGGCCAAAAGCCCCGGCGGCGAGACGTCGCCGACGCCCTGGCGGATCGCGGCCAGGATCAAGGCCGATCCGGCGGCCGCGCGGCTCGAGCAGATCGAGGCCAGCTTCGGCGCGGAAGAAAGCGCGCTGAAGTTTGTCGGCCTTGCCGACCTTCGCTTTGGCGCCTCGCCCTTGCTGCATGCCGTCATTTCCGCGCGGCAGCTCGATGCCGACAGGTTCTTCGCCAAAGACGCCAAAGACAACGACAAGGATCACGCCGCCGAACCGGTCCTGTCGTTGCCGGGGCTTCGCGCGCTGATGGCGGCGCTTCCACCGGCACCGCTGCCAACCCGAATCGAATTCAGCTCGGAGCAGATCATGCTGGGCGGGCGTCCATTGCAGAATCTTGCCGCCGAGCTGCATGCCGACGCCAAATCCGATCCGAAATCCGATCTGAGGTTCTGGACCATCGACCGGCTGGATTTTCGCGCGCCCGGCGCCACCCATGTGTCGCTGAGCGGCAGCAGCGCGCCGCCTGGCAGGACCGGCGGTTTCGAGGGTGCGCTCAGCGTCGAGTCCTCGGATCCGGATACGCTGGTGGCGTGGTTGCAGGGGCGCGGCGAGATCACCTACCGCAGTCAAAAGCCGCTGAACCTGCGCGGCGAGGTCAGCCTGGCCGCCGATCGCGTTGCCATCGACGCCATGCAGGCCGAGATCGACGGCGGCGCCGTGGCCGGACGGATCGCCGTCACCACGGCCTCGGCCAGCGGCGGCTCCCGGTTCGATGCCGAACTGAAGGCCGAGCATCTCGACCTCGATGCCGCTACGGCATTCGTTCGTTCGCTGGCGGGGCCGCAGGCCGAATGGCCGGACGCGGCACAGCTCACGCTGGATATCGGCCGTGCCACATCGGCCGGTCAGGAATTGCATCCGTTGACGGCGAAGATCGGCTACGATCCGAACCGGGTCTCGCTGGACCAGCTGAAAATCGGCGAGGCCGGCAGTGTGATGCTGGAAGGCGCGGGCAGTTTCGACCGCGCCAAGGCGACCGGCCGACTGGCGCTGATTTCGAGCGCGGCCTCGCTCGGCCAGATCAGCGGCCGGATCGCGCCGCTGGCGCCGGTGCTGGCGGCGCGGATAGATGCGATGGGGACTAGTCCTGGGCCGGCGCGCCTGAAGCTGACGCTCGATGTCGACAGGGACGCCGATCACGCCGATCACGCCAGCGCGCGGGCTGTTCTCGACCTCGACGCGCCGCAGCTCAAGGGCGTCGCCAGCTTTACCGCCAGGCCCGCACTCGCGGCGATGCGCGACATCGATCTCGATGCGCTCCGGCGCAGCGAAATCGGCATTGAAGCGAAGCTGTCGTCGGAGCGGGGCGGCTCATTGCTGGCCTTGCTGGGGCTCGATCGCGCCATCGCCGTGAGCGAAGGTCCGGCGCAATTCGAAGGTTCCGTCACCGGGGTGTGGGGCGCGCCGCTGCGGTTGAAGGCCGTCATGTCGGGGTCCGGCCTGAAGGCCGAAGCGCAGGGGACCGTCGAACCGTGGGCCCCGGAGCTCAAGGCCAGCGTCAACCTCAGGGTTGCCGCCGTTGATCTCGGGCCACTGTTCGACCTGAAACGCTCCGATAGGCCGGCGCAAAACATCAGTCTGTCATCGCGGGTCTCAGTGGCCGGCAGCCGGCTGAGCTTCGACGATGTGGACAGCACGATGTCGGGTTCGCGGCTGCGCGGGCACGTCGCGCTCACCCTCGGCAATGAAAAGAGTGTCGAGGGCGAAGTTGGCCTCGATGCGCTGGATCTGGCGCCGGTCTTCGCGCTCGCCATTGGCGCGGCGGGGCATGATGCAGCCGAGCCGCTCGGTTCCGGCCTGTTGAAGGGCTGGCGCGGCCGGATCGCGTTCCAGGCGCTGCGCGGTTCGCTGCCGGGCGGGAGCGAGTTGCGGCCGGTCAGCGGTACCGTCAAAAGCGACGGCCAATCGCTGACCTTCGACGCCATCAAGGGCACCATCGGCGGCGGCGAGATAACAGCCAATATCGATGCCAAACCAACCGCAGATGGGATCACGTTGAATGCGCGCGTTGAACTCAGGGGGGGCGATGGCGCGGCCTTGCATTATCGCGGCCTGGCGATGCCCGCCGGCCGCGTGTCGATGCAAATGGCGCTGGCGAGCCAGGGCCGCAGTGCGTCGGCGCTGACCGGAGCGTTGTCCGGAAGTGGCACCGTGACGCTGGAATCCGCCAGTGTCCCCGGGCTGGACCCGCGCGCATTCGACGTCGCAATCCGCGCCAGCGACAGCGGTCAGGCGACCGACGACATCAGGCTGCGGCAGATCGTCGAACCGGCGCTGGCAGCGGGCGCGTTGTCGGTGGCGTCGGCGCAGATTCCGTTCAATATCAGGGACGGAAGGCTTCGCGTGGGCGCGACCACGATGGATGCCAAAGGCGCCCGCGCCATCGTATCGGGCGGATACGATATTCCCGCCGACCAGGCCGATATTCGCGCCATCGTCGCTTCCACCGTCGCCGGATCCGCCACCAGCCGTCCGGAAATCCAGCTATTTGCCGCAGGCTCGCCCGACGCGCTCAATCGCACGGTCGACGTTGCGGCGCTATCGTCATGGCTGGCGGTCCGGGCGATCGATCGCGAAACCCGCCGGCTGGATTCGATCGAGCGCGGCGATCCACCTGCGGCTTTGCCGGCGTCGATTCCGCCGGCTGCCGCGCAGCCTGCGACTGCGGCGCCGGACACGCCTTCCGATCAGCCATTTTCCGAGGTCCCGGTTCCCGGCCACGATCCGCGGCGGCTGCAGCCGAAGCCGAAGCCGGGCGTTCCGCGTCCGCCGGCGGCGGCGGCAAACCCCAGCGCGCCGGTCATCAGCCAGCAGCTGGCGCCGCCGCTTCCGCCACCGATCGAGGTTAGGCCCGCGCCGAGTATTCTGCGCCCGCCGAAGCCGCGGCCGCCACTGGCTCTGACGCCGCCGGCAGCGAATCCAGCGCAGTCGGCGTTCTAACCCGCGGGTACTCTGCTCCATCAGATCGGGCCGTCCGTCGAAACGCTGAAGCGGTTCGCAGCCAACCAGCCTGACCAGCCCGCGTGCCGGGCCTTGCGATACGCGGCCGGCCTGGCGACGGCGTGCTCATGGCGCGTTCATCCGCCGAAAAAAGCCGGCCCGGCTAGCCCGGCGGTTTTGCATCCGAGCCTACGGACATGGCGCGGGTCCGGAAATAATCCAGAACGAACAGGCGTATCGCCGAAGACAGATTGCCCTGCTGCCGGTTGCTGTCGATCTCGCCCACCAGTTCGGACAGCGTCATGTCGCGAAGGCCGGAGATTTCCTTCATGCCGTTCCAGAATGCCTCTTCGAGGCTGACGCTGGTCTTGTGACCGGCGACCACGATCGATCGCTTTACCACCGGCGATTTCATGGCGCGTCCTCGCCGTCGATCCGATGCTGATCCAATAGCTCGCTGGCGCGACTGCTGCGCTGCTGGTCCAGAACGCGTTCGGACCTGGTGCGGCCGGATCGCTTCCGGTTAGCCTCGGCCTGCTGCTCCGCCTGATGTCGATCGGCGCGCTTCTTAAATCGCTTCAGGTTGACCAGATCCCCCATGGCTGCCCCCCATCATCCAACAAAATGGCAGGGTGCGCCATTTTCACGAAGGCGTGAGCGGTCGCGCTGGGCCTTAGCCGACTCGGTCGTCATCTAAGAAATCCCCATCTGCTCTCTGATAGCATCAAAAATTAAGTTCCGCCCCGCGAAACCGAAATATTTTCGAGCTTTACCACGAGCCCGCGCCGCGGCGATAGCTGAAGGCCTGCATCTTTAGCTGTTATGAATTACAATTAAAATAGCGGTCCTGCTTCCCAGGGGGTGCCGCCGCCATCAGCCGGGGTGTGTCATTTTGTCCGGCTGCACCAGCCGGTCGAATTCGGCGGCCGAAACAAACCCCAGCCGCACCGCCTCTTCTTTCAGGGTGGTGCCGCGGGCATGCGCCGTCTTGGCGACCTTGGCCGCATTGTCGTAGCCGATCCTGGGCGCCAGCGCGGTCACCAGCATCAGCGAGCGTTCCATTAATTCCCGGATGCGTTTTTCGTCGGCGCGGATTCCCTCGACGCAGTGCCTGGTGAACGAGCGCGTCACGTCGGCCAGCAATTGCAAGGAATGCATCATGCAATATGCCAGCACCGGCTTGTAGACGTTGAGCTCGAAATGTCCCTGACTGCCCGCCACGGTGATCGCGGCATGATTGCCGAACACCTGGCAGCAGACCATGGTCATGGCTTCGCACTGCGTCGGGTTGACCTTGCCCGGCATGATCGAGGAGCCCGGCTCGTTTTCGGGCAGGATCAGTTCGCCGAGGCCGGAACGGGGGCCCGACCCCAACAGGCGGATATCGTTGGCGATCTTGAACAGCCCGGTGGCCACTGAATTGACCGCGCCGTGCACGAACACATAGGCGTCGTTGGAGGCCAGCGCCTCGAACTTGTTGGCGGCGCTGGTGAAGGGCAGTTTGGTGATCGCGGCGACATGCCTGGCAAACAGCCGGGCGAATCTCGGCTTCGAATTGAGGCCGGTGCCGACGGCGGTGCCGCCCTGCGCCAGCGGGTAGAGATCCCTGACCGCCAGCCGCAGCCGCGCGATGCCGCTCTCGACCTGCGCGGCGTATCCGGAAAATTCCTGGCCGAGCGTCAGCGGCGTCGCGTCCTGGGTATGGGTGCGGCCGATCTTGACGATGTCGGCGAACGCCTTTTCCTTCTCGCGCAGCGCGCGGTGCAACTCGCCGAGCGCCGGAATGAGGTCACCCATGATGCAACTAGCCGCCGCGATATGCATGGCGGTCGGGAACGAGTCGTTCGACGATTGACTCATGTTGACGTGATCATTGGGATGAACCGGCTGCTTGGCGCCGAGCTTGCCGCCCAATAGCTGATTGGCGCGATTGGCGATCACCTCATTGAGATTCATGTTGGTCTGGGTGCCGGACCCGGTCTGCCACACCACCAGCGGAAACTGATCATCGAGCTTGCCGTCGATCACCTCGCGTGCGGCGCGGACAATGGCGCGGGCGCGGCGCTGGTCGAGCAGCCCAAGCTCGCGATTGGTTTCGGCCGATGCGAGCTTGACGATGCCGAGCGCATGAACGATCGGCATCGGCATCCGGTCATGGCCGATGCGGAAATTCTGTCTGGAACGTTCGGTCTGGGCGCCCCAGTAGCGCTCGGCTGGAACTTCGATCGGGCCGAAGCTGTCGGTCTCGGTACGGGTGGCAGGGGATCGCGATGTCGTTTTCGACCGGGCCATCAGTCAGATCCGTTTCCAGCGCCGCGGCGGTTGCTGCCGGCTGATGCTGGCTCCGCGCCGCGGCGGTTCCACTGTAGCGAGCCGAGCTATCCCTGGCGCGCGGATTATTTCTTGCGGAAGCGATCCAGCCGGACCACTTCTGCGCCCTCACTCGGCTTGGCGGGTTCGCTCTGGTCTTCGTCCGCCGGCTCCGGCGCCGTCAGGGCGGCCACGGGCGAGGGGGCAGGGGCAGGGGCGGCCGGAAGCTTGGCCGCCGGCGTTTCGGGGGCGGTGTCCGCCGCCTCGAACGTCAGGCCGAATTGCACCGAAGGGTCGTAGAAGCTCTTGATCGAATGAAACGGAACCACCAGGCGCTCGGGAATGCCGCCGAATGACAGGCCGACCTCGAACCGATCCTCCGATACCGTGAGGTCCCAGAACTGGTGCTGCAGGATCACCGTCATCTCTTCCGGATATTGCGCCAGCAGTCGCGGCGAAAGCTTGACGCCCTCGGCGGTCGACACAAAGGTGATGAAAAAGTGGTGCTCCCCGGGCAGGCCATGCTCGGCGGCGTCGGTCAGGACGCGGCGCAGCACGCCGCGCAGCGCGTCGCGCGCCAAGACGTCGTATCGGATATGATCGGTCGCCATTCGGTAGTCCTGTCACAATCAGATGCCGCCAGGGATCGGCGGCGGTGTCCGTGGCCCGACTCGGCGCCATCGGCCTATGCTACCCCGGCCGCGAGCCGAGGTCAGCAGGTGTCGCCTCGGGGGGTGAAAAATTGCGGCAAGACCGAACCTGGGCCGGGTGAAGTGGAGGCTTCTGTTGCCAGGCGCCCCCGAACCCCGCCAGATGGTGCTTAACCCATCAGGACTTCAGACTTGGTCTTTCAAACCGCTTACGCGGCCTGAGCAACCGGAGCATAGTTGTCGTTTGCAACTATTGCATAGCCCGATAACGGCGGAGCCATACCGGGAAAAAACTCGCCCTTTACGCCCTCGTCGATCCTGTTTCGCCCCCGCCGAAACCCGCTTTGCCTCTGCGGCGGGCTTTGGTGGAGGCGCCGGGTACTGCCCCCCGGGTCCGAATGGTTTATTGCGGCGGCCATTTATTTCCATAGCCGGCGAACCGGCAGGCCCAATATAGGACGCAAATGCAGGGAAAAACAGAGCCCGCGGCGCGTTTGCGGGCGTGGAACGGATCCGCAGCGGTGGAATACCGCGAAAATGGGTTGGACTGACGGAGCCGGCGTTCTAGATCTTGAAAATGCTCTCGGATTCGCCGCCGGCCGGCATTACGGCGCCGGATATCCCGATATCGCCGCCGCCCGGCCTGATCGCGCTGTTCGTCGCGTTCGCCAGAATGTCGCTGGCCGGCTTCGGCGGCGTGCTGGTGTTTGCGCGGCGCGGCATTGTCGATCACCACCGCTGGATGACGGCCGACGAGTTCAACGAAACCTTCGCCTTGTGCCATTTTCTTCCCGGCCCGAACATCGTCAACCTCAGCGTGGTATTCGGATCGCGCTTCCGGGGCATCGCCGGCAGTCTCGCGGCCTTTGCCGGCCTGGTCGGTCCGCCGGTCGTGATCGTGACCCTCCTGGCGGCGCTTTATGCGCGTTTCGGTGAAATCGATGCCTTGCGGCGGACCCTGGCCGGTGTGTCCTGTGCGGCGGTGGGCCTGCTGCTCTCGGTGGTTTTCCGGATGATGATGCCGCTGATCGGGAAGCGCGATTTCGTCGGGCTGGGCATGCTGGCGGCGGTGTTTATCGCGATCGGGCTGTTGCGGCTGCCACTGCCGGCGGTCTTGCTGGTGGCGATCCCGCTCAGCATCGGCGTCACTTTTGCCATGCGCCGGCGGGCCGCGGCATGAATTCGGGGGCCAACCCGGTTCTGGCGCTGGCATGGACCTTCGGCCTGATGTCGCTGTTTGCGGTCGGCGGCGCCAATTCCGCGATTCCGGAAATGCACCGGGTGGCGGTCGATGTCCAGCACTGGCTGACCGACCGGCAATTCGCCGACGTGTTCGCGATCTCGCAATTGTCGCCGGGGCCGAATGTGCTGATCGTCACCCTGATCGGCTATTCAGTCGCCGGCGTCGCCGGTGCGCTGGTCGCGACCCTGGCGATGTGCGTTCCGACCGCCGTTCTCGCCTATCTGGTCAGCCACCTGCTCAGCCGGACGCGACATTCGCGCTGGCCGGCGATCATTCAGGCAGCATTGGTTCCGCTTTCGATCGGCCTGATGGGCGCCAGCGGCCTGATCCTGGCGCTGACCTCGGATCGCAGCTGGGCCGCCGCCCTGGTCACCGCCGCCGCCGCGGGGCTGGCCTTCGCAACCCGGCTCAACCCGCTGTGGCTGTTGCTGGCCGGGGGTGTCCTGGGTTTTGCCGGTGTGATCGGGTGAACGCCGACGAGGAGCCCTTAGACCCGGCCGGCCTTGTGGTTTGTGGGCCGGATGGGCATTTTTCCGGGTATAATTGCCGGATCGAGCCGAATCGCTGCTGTCGATCGGCCGGTCCGGCAGTTAGAAACTCGCCATCTTAACGGTCGCAATCTCACATCATGAACCAGTATCACGATCTGCTTGAACGGGTTCTCAGCGACGGCGCGCAGAAGCACGACCGCACCGGCACCGGCACGTTGTCGATCTTCGGCCACCAGATGCGCTTCAATCTGGCTGCCGGCTTTCCGATGCTGACCACCAAGAAGCTGCCGCTCAAATCGATCGTGCACGAGCTGCTGTGGTTTCTCGCCGGCGACACCAACATCAAATATCTCAAGGACAACGGCGTTTCGATCTGGGACGAATGGGCCGACGCCAATGGCGATCTCGGCCCGGTCTACGGTTCGCAGTGGCGGTCCTGGCCGGCGCCGGATGGACGCAGCATCGACCAGATCTCCGACGTGATCGACATGATCCGGCGCAATCCGGATTCGCGGCGCCTGATCGTCAGCGCCTGGAACCCGGCCGATGTCGACAGGATGGCGCTGCCGCCATGTCACTGCCTGTTTCAGTTCTACGTCGCGAACGGCAGATTGTCGTGCCAGCTCTACCAGCGTTCGGCGGACGTTTTTCTCGGCGTGCCCTTCAACATCGCCTCCTATGCGTTGCTGACCATGATGGTGGCGCAGGTTACCGGCCTGATGCCCGGCGACTTCGTTCACTCGCTCGGCGATGCGCATCTTTATTCGAACCATCTCGAACAGGCTCGGCTGCAGCTGACGCGTCCGACCCGGCCGCTGCCGCAGATGAAGATCAATCCCGAGGTGAAGGATATCTTCGCGTTCCGCTACCAGGACTTCGTGCTCGAAGGCTACGACCCGCACCCGCATATCAAGGCCGAGGTTGCGGTGTAGATGGTAAAATGAGTCAGGACCGAGCCACATTCCAGCAGCTTGCGGAGTCACGGCTGGCCGAGGCCAGATTGCTTTTGGCGAACGAGTTTCCGTCGGGCGCTTATTACTTGGCGGGGTATGCCATCGAATGCGCGCTGAAGGCAATAATTGCGGCGAAATTTCTTGCCAATGAAATTCCAGACCGGCGATTGGTCGAGCGGGTCTATATCCACGACCTAAGCAAGCTTTTGAGTTTGGCCGGCCTTGAGGATGAACTCGAGCTCGAAATGAACGCAAACCCCGATTTGCATGGGCCTTGGACAACCATCAAGAAATGGACCGAGAGAGCCCGCTACGAGATTTGGACGCAGGCAAGCGCTTCGGCTATATTGGAAGCGGTCGGTGGCGACGAAGGGTTATTACGATGGCTGCAGAATCGCTAGGAGATCGAAAGGTCGAGGCATCCGAAAGATTGGCTAAAGAGCTGATCCGGCAAGCGAGCCCCATGCTTGCCGCCTATTGGGAGTTTCGCGAGGAGGAGGGACGGTGGACGCTGATGCTCGTGCCGACCTCGCCTGAGGAAGAACGTCGCCTGATTAGAGAAGCTACCGCCTTATTGGTGGAGCCTCCCTATCGTTCAGTGTTCTCACTTTCCGACCCGGCGGTTGATAGTCGGCAGATTGAGCGGGCTCGGGCACTCGGAGCTTATATTCGTGTCGAACCTTATATAGGCCGACGCATCGATACGACCTTTACCGGGGGCCAATATTTTGAGAGTGTAGTTCCAGTATATCTCGCGCCGGAATTGATGACTCATCTTCGTGTGGCCTAATCGCCAAAGGGCATGTCGGTTCGCGATCCATATGTCATTTCCTGAAATCGTCCTGATCGTTGCCGTCGCCGACAATGGCGTGATCGGCGCCGGTGGTGCGATTCCATGGCGGTTGAAGAGCGATCAGCAGCGCTTCAAGACCCTGACCATCGGCAAGCCGGTGGTGATGGGCCGCAAGACCTTCATGTCGCTGCGCCGGCCGCTTCCCGGTCGCACCAACATCGTCGTCACCCGCGATCCGAATTTCTCCGCCGCCGGCGCCGTGGTGACGACGTCGTTCGCCAACGCCCGCGCGGTGGCCACCGCCGACGCGCTGCGGCGTTCCGCCAGCGAAATCGCCGTGATCGGCGGCGCGGAAATCTACGCGCAATGGATTGATGTCGCCGACCGCCTGGAGATCACCGAAGTTCACGCCCGGCCCGAGGGCGATACCTATCTTGCCGCCATCCAGCCTGACGACTGGGAAGAGGTCGCACGCGTGCCAAACCGGTCCGGTTCGGACGACAGTACGGACTTTTCCTATGTAACCTATCGCCGACGAAAGTCGCATTAACCGCGTCGGGCGAAGTTTGCATTGACAATTATGGGTTCGGGCTTAGCTGCTTCGAGCGCGAAGCTTGCGTTGTAAGCGCCGGGGCCGTCCCCTATAAGGCCATGCAGATATTGCGAGGCCGGGCGTCTTGGCCATGGCTCTGCGGAGGAGACTGTCGATGCCGTGGAAGAATCAAGGCGGAGGCCCCTGGGGCTCGGGTCCCAAGGGACCGTGGGGCTCCGGCCCGCAATCGGTGGGGCCAAGGCCGCCCGATCTCGAGGATCTGCTGCGCCGCGGCCAGGACCGGCTGCAGCAGCTGTTGCCCGGCGGCCATTTCAGCGGCATCGGCATCGCCCTGGTTCTGGTCGGCGCGTTGGCGATCTGGGGTCTGTCCGGATTTTTCCGCGTCCAGTCCGAGGAACTCGGCGTCGTGCTGCGTTTCGGCAAGCATGTGCGCACCGTGCAGCCGGGTCTGAACTATCATCTGCCGTATCCGATCGAGACCGTGTTGTTGCCGAAGGCGCTGCGGGTCTCCACCATCAGCATCGGCATGACCCTGATCGACGATCCGGCGCGGCGCGGCAGGACGATGCGCGACGTGCCGGAAGAAAGCCTGATGCTGACCGGCGACGAAAATATCGTCGATGTCGATTTCACCGTGCTGTGGCGGATCAAGCCGGACGGCGTCGGCAATTATCTCTTCAACATCCAGAACCCGGAAGGCACCGTCAAAGCCGTCGCCGAAAGCGCGATGCGCGAGATCGTCGGCAAATCAAACATCCAGCCGATCCTGACCGGCGCCCGCACCACCACGGAAGCCAGTGTGCAGGAACTGATGCAGAAGACGCTGGACAGCTACGGCTCGGGCATCCTGATTCAGCAGGTGCAGATGCAGAAGGTCGATCCGCCGGCGCAGGTGATCGACTCGTTCCGCGACGTGCAGGCGGCGCGCGCCGATCTCGAGCGGCTGCAGAACGAAGCCCAGACCTATGCCAACCGCGTCGTCCCCGACGCCAAGGGACGGGCCGCGCAGATCCTGCAGGTCGCCGAAGGCTACAAGCAGCAGGCGGTCGCCGAAGCCAAGGGCCAGAGCGCGCGCTTCCTCAAGGTCTACGACGAATACAAGAAGGCGCCCGACGTCACCCGGCAGCGCATCTATCTGGAGACCATGGAGCGCATCCTCGGCGGCTCCGAGAAGCTGATCTATGACGGCGGCGGTTCGTCGTCGGCGCAGAATATCGTGCCGTATCTGCCATTGAGCGAGCTGACGCCGCGACGTCCGGCTGCGGCCACCACCGGCCAGCCGCAACCGCAGACCGGAGTTACCAAATGAGGTCCCCCGTTGCAGGCATTGTGACGCTGCTGGCGCTGCTGGTCATCCTGATCATCGGCTACAGTTCGGTGTTCACCGTCGATATGACCGAACAGGCCCTGGTGGTGCGGCTCGGCGAGCCGGTCCGCGTCGTCACCGAGCCGGGCCTGAATTTCAAGGCGCCGTTCGTCGACACCGTCATCGACATCGACAAGCGGATCCTCGATCTGGAAAATCCGTCGCAGGAAGTCATCGCCTCGGATCAGAAGCGGCTGGTGGTCGACGCCTTCGCACGCTACCGCATCAAGAACGCGCTGCGGTTCTATCAAAGCGTCGGTTCGATCCAGGCCGCCAACATCCAGTTGACGACCCTGCTGAACGCATCCTTGCGCCGGGTACTCGGCGAGGTCACCTTCATCCAGGTGGTGCGCGACGAGCGTGAAGCCCTGATGGCCCGGATCCGCGACCAGCTCGACAAGGAAGCCGACGGCTACGGCATCCAGGTGGTCGATGTGCGGATCAGGCGCGCCGACCTTCCGGAACAGAACAGCCAGGCGGTCTATCAGCGCATGCAGACCGAGCGGCAGCGCGAAGCCGCCGAATTCCGCGCCCAGGGCGGCCAGAAGGCCCAGGAAATCCGCTCCAACGCCGATCGCGAAGCCACCGTCATCGTCGCCGAAGCCAACTCGACCGCCGAGCAGGTGCGCGGCGACGGCGACGGCGAACGCAACCGGCTGTTTGCCGACGCCTATGGCAAGGATCCCGACTTCTTCGCGTTCTATCGCTCGATGACGGCCTATGAGAACGGCCTGAAGAGCAACGATACCAGGTTCCTGCTGCGGCCGGACTCCGATTTCTTCAAGTTCTTCAACAACTCCTCGGGCAAGCCACCCGCGACGCCGCCGGCCACCGCCGCCGCCACGCCGCCGGCGGGAGCTGCCGCGCCGAAGCCGTAGGCAAGCGCTGGAACTGGACCGGCGGCCGAAGCGAAAACCCGCTTCGGCCCGGCTGCCAGAGCTTGATCCGGAAAGTGGATACCGGCTTCTCCGAAAAGATCATGCTCAAACAAAGAGATAGAACGCGATGACGAAGTCACCGCGCATCAAGAGCAAGAATAGCATCAAACGGGAGGTTTCAGTCCGATGAGGTCCATAGCGTTCGCCGACTTCCTCATCGGTGTGGGTATTCTGTTCGTGCTTGAAGGGCTGATTTTCGCGGCAAGCCCGTCCTGGATGCGCCGGGCGATGAAGAGCGCATTGGCGACGCCGGACAACGTGTTGCGCGCCGTCGGTCTCGGATCGGCGGTCGCCGGGCTGATCCTGATCTGGATTGTCAGGCGTTAGCACCGGCTCGGTGCCGAATCCCCGCGGAAAATGCCGCGGGGGGTCAACGCCATCGTGAGCCACCGCGTCGGTTTTTCGCCGCATTTGGCGCGCGCTCATGACAGCGAAATGTCCGCCCGAATGCTTGCGCCGCGACCCCGTTCGGGCGCACTGTGGAAGTCAAATTCCGACCCATTTGCAGGAGAAAGATCGACATGACCGGTGCGATTCCAGCCTTGAGTCAACGCCTGCGCCCCTGGTTGGCCGCGATCTGCCTTGGCGCCGCCGGCGTCCTGATCTCAGCTGCGGTCTGCGGACCGGCGTTGGCGCGAGGCCCCGACGGCATCGCCGATGTCGCCGAGAAGGTGATCGATGCGGTGGTCAACATCTCGACTTCACAGACCATCGAAGCCAAGGGCGGCGGCGGCGAAGGCAGGGGCGCGATGCCGCAGCTGCCGCCGGGCTCGCCGTTCGAGGAGTTCTTCGACGATTTCTTCAAGAACCACCGTGGCGGCGGCCCGGGAGCAGGCAAGGGCGGGGATCTGCAGCCGCACAAGACCAATTCGCTCGGCTCCGGCTTCATCGTCGACACCTCGGGTGTCGTCGTCACCAACAATCACGTCATTGCCGACGCCGATGAGATCAACATCATCATGAACGACGGCAGCAAGTTCAAGGCCGAGCTGGTCGGCGTCGACAAGAAGACCGATCTGGCGGTGCTGAAGTTCAAGCCGACCAAGCCGCTGGTGGCGGTGAAGTTCGGCGATTCCGACAAGCTGCGGCTCGGCGAATGGGTGATCGCGATCGGCAACCCGTTCAGCCTCGGCGGCACCGTCACCGCGGGCATCGTCTCGGCGCGCAACCGCGACATCAATTCCGGGCCCTATGACAGCTACATCCAGACCGACGCCGCCATCAACCGCGGCAATTCCGGCGGACCGCTGTTCAATCTCGACGGCGAGGTGATCGGCGTCAACACCCTGATCATCTCGCCCTCGGGCGGCTCGATCGGCATCGGCTTTGCGGTGCCCTCCAAGACCGTCGCCGTGGTGGTCGATCAGCTGCGGCAGTTCGGCGAACTGCGCCGCGGCTGGCTCGGCGTCCGCATCCAGCAGGTCACCGACGAGATCGCCGAAAGCCTCAATATCAAGCCGCCGCGCGGCGCCCTGATTGCCGGCGTCGAGGACAAGGGTCCGGCGAAACCCGCAGGGATCGAGCCCGGCGATGTCGTCATCAAGTTCGACGGCGTCGACATCAAGGAGCCCAAGGACCTCTCGCGGGTGGTTGCCGACACCGCGGTCGGCAAGGAGGTCGAGGTCGTCATCATTCGCAAGGGCGCCGAGGAAACCCGAAAGGTCACGCTCGGCCGCCTCGATGACGGTGACAAGGCGGTGCCGGCGGCGGTCAAGACCCAGGAGCCCGCCGACAAGCCGGTAACCCAGAAGGCGCTCGGTCTCGATCTTGCCACCCTCAGCAAGGACCTGCGCAGCCGCTACAAGATCAAGGACAGCGTCAAGGGGGTCATCATCACCAATGTCGACACGACTTCCGACGCCGCCGACAAGCGGCTCAGCCCCGGCGAGGTGATCGTCGAGGTGGCGCAGGAGGCGGTGAGCAGCGCCGCCGACGTCAAGAAGCGGGTCGATCAATTGAAAAAGGACGGCAAGAAATCCGTCCTGCTTTTGGTGTCGAACGCCGACGGCGAGTTGCGCTTCGTGGCGCTGAGCGTGCAGTAGACGCCGCGGTCAGGCGCGCCTGTATCGATGATCATGTCGTCCCCGCCACGTGCGGGGACGAGATTTGGATGCGGCAGCGCAAGCTTGGCGCACCCGGCGGGCGGCCGCGCAGCATCCCGGCAATGCCGAGGAGTTCGTCCAACTCAGGCCAGTGATTGCCCATCGGCATCAGTCCCGCCCGCGCTGAGTTGACCCAGCGCTATCCCGCAAACTCGTCGCGCCGGTAGCCCTGCGCGTAGAGCAGCGCGGTGAGGTCGCCGAAGTCGATCCGCATCGCCGCCGCGGCGGCGACCGCCGGCTTGGCGTGGTAGGCGACGCCGAGGCCGGCGTTCTCGATCATGCCGAGATCGTTGGCGCCGTCGCCGACCACCAGGGTGTCGATCGTGTCGAGGTCGAAGGATTCGCGCAGCTCGATCAGGGTGGCGAGCTTGGCGGCGCGGCCGAGGATCGGCTCGGCGACCTCGCCGGTGAGTTTGCCGTCGGCGACCAACAGCTCATTGGCGCGGTTTTCCTGAAAACCGAGCATCGCCGCCACCGCGTTGGTGAAAAGGGTAAACCCGCCGGAGATCAGGCAGGTATAGCCGCCATGCGCGCGCATGGTCGCGACCAGTTCACGGCCGCCCGGTGTCGCGGTGATGCGTTTTTTCAGCACTTCATCGACCACGCTGACGGGTAGCCCCTTGAGCAGCGCGACGCGCTCGCGTAATGCCGGCTCGAACGCGATCTCGCCGCGCATGGCGCGTTCGGTGATGGCGGCGACATGGGCCTTGAGGCCGGCAAAATCCGCCAGTTCGTCGACGCATTCCTGGCCGATCATGGTGGAATCCATGTCGGCCAGAAACAGCTTCTTGCGGCGGTCGAGTCGCGGCTGCACCACGATGTCGATCGGCAGGTCGCCGCGAGCCTCGCGCAGCCGGGACATGATGGCGCCGATGTCGTCGCTGCCGGTGAAGGGGATATCGACCGCCACTTCGTCGAACAGCCATTCGGCCTGCCCCGGCGAGGGAAGAATGGCGCGCGCGCCGTCCACCACCGTGCTATCGAGCGCGGGGTCGGCGGGATTGCAGATCAGCGTGGCGACGAGAGACATGTGAATTCGCTTCAGGACGACATCAAGCCCGTGCTTATCGCAGGGCCGACCGCCAGCGGCAAGTCGGCGCTGGCATTGGCGCTGGCGCAGGCCACCGGTGGCGTCATCATCAACGCCGATTCCATGCAGGTCTATCGCGATCTGCGCATCATCACGGCGCGGCCGACCGCCGACGAGGAAGCGTTGGTGCCGCACCGGCTCTATGGCCATGTCGATGCCGCGGTGAATTTTTCGGCCGGCAGCTGGGTCGCCGATGCCGCCATGGTGCTTGAGGAATTGCGCGGGCAAAACCGGCGGCCGATCTTCGCCGGCGGTTCCGGGCTGTACTTCAAGGCGCTGACGCGCGGCCTGTCGGCGGTGCCGCCGATTCCGCCGGAATTGCGCCAGAGCGTGCGCGCCCGGCTGGAACGCGATGGCGTCGAGGCGCTGCACGCCGAATTGGCGCGACGCGATCCGGCCGCGGCCGAACGCCTGAAACCGCGCGATCGCACCCGCGTCGCGCGCGCGCTCGAGGTGATCGAGGCCACCGGGCGCTCGCTGACCGACTGGCATCGCGACGGGTTGCCGCCGCTGTTGCCGCCGGGCGGGTTCAGCGCGTTGTTTCTCAGCCCCGATCGCGACACGCTGTATGCGCGGATCGATGCGCGGTTCGACACGATGCTGGCCGCCGGCGCGGCGCAGGAGGTCGGGCGACTTGCGGCGCGGCTTCTCGATCCGCTGCTGCCGGCGATGAAGGCCCATGGCGTGCCGGCGCTGCTCCGGTACCTGAAGGGAGAGATCACGTGGGATGAGGCCGCCGCGATCGGCCGCGCCGACACCCGTCACTACGCCAAGCGGCAATTCACCTGGTTTCGGCATCAACTGCCGGAATTCGAATGGGTGAAGCCGGAACAGGCGCGGGCATGGCTGGAAAGAGCCGTTCCTGGCTGCAATGACATTGCCAGCTAAAAACGCTCGCCCAATGCTGGGAACCCGGCTAAGCTGCGCATGGAGCGCATGTTGCGGCCTCGCCTTGACTTTTCGTGGCCGGTCGGTATGGTTTGCGCAACCTTTGGGAAGTCCGAGCGGCTATATGCGTAATAAAATTACCAAACTCCTTATCGTCGTCGTACCCAGGCGCACCGCCGGGGATGGCTGAGGCCATCCAAATTCGGGCGGTGTGCATGGGGCCTCTTGGGCCCCTTTTTATTTTCTCAAAAGCCTTCTGAAGAAGCCGCGCTGACAAAAGCGCATCCGGAGCCAGCCATGAGCGACAAGAGCCACGATCCGAACCAGATGACCGGCGCCGCCATGATTGTGCGTGCGCTGATCGATCACGGGGTCAAGCATATCTTCGGCTATCCGGGCGGCGCGGTGCTTCCGATCTATGACGAGATCTTTCAGCAGGACGAGGTCGAGCACATCCTGGTGCGACACGAGCAGGGCGCCGGCCACGCCGCCGAGGGCTATGCGCGCTCCACCGGAAAGCCCGGCGTGGTGCTGGTGACCTCGGGCCCGGGCGCCACCAATATGGTGACGCCGCTGACCGATGCGCTGATGGATTCGATTCCGCTGGTGTGCATCACCGGGCAGGTGCCAACCCATCTGATCGGCAACGACGCGTTCCAGGAATGCGACACCGTCGGCATCACCCGGCCCTGCACCAAGCACAACTGGCTGGTGCGTAGCGTCAACGATCTGGCCAAGGTGCTGCACGAGGCGTTCTACGTCGCCTCGACCGGACGTCCCGGCCCTGTCGTGGTCGATGTGCCCAAGGACGTGCAGTTTGCGGTCGGCACCTATCATCCGCCGCGCAAGTCCGACGTGCACGTGTCCTATGCGCCGCGCGTCAAGGGCGACGCGACGCAGATCCGCAGGGCGGTGGCGCTGTTGGCCTCGGCCAAGCGCCCGGTGATCTACAGCGGCGGCGGCGTGATCAATTCCGGGCCGGAAGCTTCCAAAGTGCTGCGCGAACTGGTCGAAGCCACCGGCTTTCCGATCACCTCCACCTTGATGGGGCTGGGCGCCTATCCGGCGTCCGGCAAGAACTGGCTCGGCATGCTCGGCATGCACGGTACCTACGAGGCCAACATGGCGATGCATGGCTGCGACGTCATGCTATGCGTCGGCGCGCGCTTCGACGACCGCATCACCGGACGGATCGATGCGTTTTCGCCGGGCTCCAAGAAGATCCACATCGACATCGATCCGTCCTCGATCAACAAGAACATCCGGGTCGACGTTCCGATCATCGGCGACGCCGGCAATGTGCTGGGCGATCTGTTGCAGGTCTTCAAGGCGGAGGCGAAAAAGCCTGACATCAGGCCGTGGTGGCAGGAGATCGCGGTCTGGCGCGCGCGCAATTCACTGTCCTATAAAAAGAACAGCGATATCATCCTGCCGCAATACGCGATCGAGCGGCTGTTCGAGGCGACGCGCGGGCGCGACGTCTACATCACTACCGAAGTCGGCCAGCACCAGATGTGGGCGGCGCAGTTCTTCGGCTTCGAGGAACCGCACCGCTGGATGACCTCGGGCGGCCTCGGCACCATGGGCTACGGCCTGCCGGCGGCGCTCGGCGTCCAGGTGGCGCATCCCGACAGCCTGGTGATCGACATCGCCGGCGACGCCTCGGTGCAGATGACGATGCAGGAGATGTCGACAGCGGTGCAGTATGAATTGCCGATCAAGATCTTCATCCTCAACAATCAGTACATGGGCATGGTGCGGCAGTGGCAGCAGCTGCTGCACGGCAACCGGCTGTCGCACAGCTATTCGGAGGCGATGCCGGACTTCGTCAAGCTGGCCGACGCCTTCGGCTGCGTCGGCATCCAGGCGATCAAGCCCGGCGATCTCGACGGCGCCATCCGGGAGATGATCGACGTCAAGCGTCCGGTGCTGTTCGATTGCCGGGTGGCGGCGCTGGAGAACTGCTTCCCGATGATCCCGTCCGGCAAGGCCCACAACGAGATGCTGCTGCCGGCGGAAGCCAACGACGAGGCCACCGCGGCGGCCTTTGCCGGCGGCAAGGCGCTGGTGTGAAGATGAGGCGCGCCGATGTTTGATCTGCAGCAATTGGAGCGCGCCCACGATGTGGTTGGCGCCGCGATGCCGCCGACCCCGGCGCATCGGTGGCCGCTGTTGTCCGAGCGGCTCGGCGCAACTGTCATCGTCAAGCATGAGAACCATACCCCGACCGGCGCCTTCAAGGTGCGGGGCGGGCTGGTCTATGTCGAACGCCTGAAACGCGAGCGGCCGCACACCACCGGCTTGATCTCGGCGACCCGGGGAAATCACGGCCAGAGCCTGGCTTTCGCGGCGAGCCGTTACCGCATGCCGGTGACGATCGTGGTGCCGCACGGCAACTCGATCGAGAAAAATCGCGCCATGCGGGCCTTTGGCGCCAGCCTGGTCGAACACGGAGAGGATTTTCAGTCCGCCCGTGAGGAGGCGGCACGTCGCGCCAGCCAGGACGGGTTCGAATTGGTGCCGGCGTTCCATCGCGATCTCGTGCTGGGGGTTGCGACCTACGGCCTCGAGCTGCTGCGAGCCGCCCCGGAGCTGGATGTGCTCTATGTTCCGATCGGACAGGGATCGGGCATCTGCGGCTGCATCCTGGCGCGCGACCTGCTCGGGCTGACCACCGAGATCGTCGGCGTGCAATCGACCGAGGCACCGTCTTATGCGCTGTCCTTCGCGGCCGGCGCGGTGGTGACGACCGAAAGCAGCGACACGCTGGCCGACGGCATGGCGACGCGCGTCCCCGATGCCGATGCGTTGGCCATCATACGCAAGGGCGCCTCGCGCATCGTGCAGGTCACCGACCGCGAGGTCGGCGCGGCGATACGGGCCTACTGGACCGATACCCATAATCTCGCCGAGGGCGCCGGCGCCGCGGCACTGGCCGCGGCCCTGCAGAACAAGTCGAAAATCCGCGGCAAGCAGGTCGGCCTGGTGCTGAGCGGCGGCAATATCGATTTTGCATTATTCAACCGATGGGTCGCCGGCGAAGCCGTCGCCGATGGCAAGGTGCTGGCGTGAGGATGGCAAATATTGTCGGGAAACATCGACCACAAATTCTGCCGTCATCGTCCGGCTTGACCGGACGATCCAGTAGCCCGCGGGCTTTCGATTGCATTTCGCACGTCCGCTTGCATGACGGCATCGGATCAGGCACGCGCCGACGACCAACTTGAATGCTCGAGAAATCGACGAGGAACGAACATGAACCAGCCCGCATCCGCCTACTTCATGGAAGAGCGCCATGATCCGATCGAGGCCCACACGCTCTCGGTGCTGGTGCAGAACGAGCCCGGCGTGCTGGCGCGGGTGATCGGATTGTTTTCCGGTCGCGGCTACAATATCGAAAGTCTCACGGTCTCGGAGACCGAGAGCCAGAAGCACCTCTCCCGCATCACCATCGTCACCACGGGCACGCCGATGGTGATCGAGCAGATCAAGCATCAGCTCGACCGCATGGTGCCGGTGTACCGCGTCGTCGACATGACGCTGTCGGGCCGCTCGATCGAGCGCGAACTGGCGATGGTGAAGCTGCGCGGCACCGGCGAGCACCGCGTCGAGGCGCTGCGTCTGGCGGAGGCGTTCCGCGCCCGCGTTATCGACGCCACCATCGAAAGCTTCGTGTTCGAGATCACCGGCAACTCCGCCAAGATCAACCAGTTCATCGACCTGATGCGCCCGCTTGGCCTCGTCGAGGTTTCGCGTACCGGGGTTGCCGCGATCGGACGCGGCTCGGAGGGGATGTGAGCCATGCTGGCGCGCGACTGGTACTACAATGAGCGGCGGCGGATCGGCCTGGATTCCGCGGTCGCCTCGATCTACGACCACCATGACGACAGCGACCTGCGCGCCCGGGCGACGCTGACCATGCTCGGGGTGCAGCGCGGCTGGCGGGTAGCCGATATCGGCTGCGGCAACGGCGTGCTGGCCTGCGAGGCCGCACGGCTCGGCGCCGAGGTCGACGCCATCGATATTTCGCCGGCGATGCTGGCGCTGGCGGAAATCCAGGCCCGCGACCGCAAGGTCGCGATCCGGACCCAGTCGACGGGGTTGTTGAGTTTTGCCTACCAGCCCAATTCCTACGACCTGATCGTCAGCGAGTTCGCGCTGCATCATCTGCCGGATTTCTGGAAGGCGGTGGCGCTGTCGCGGATTCATGGCGCGCTCAAGCCCGGCGCCAGCTTCTTCCTGCGCGATATCGTGTTCGTCAGCACGCCGGATGGCTGCGAGCGCGACGTCGACGGCTGGGCCGACTTCAACATCAAGAACCACGGCTTTTCGCGCGACAGCGTCGTCAGCCACATGCGCGACGAATATTCCACCTTCGGCTGGGTGATCGAGCGGATGCTGACCGACGCCGGCTTCACGCTGATATCGGTCGACTATCACGCGCCGCTACATGGCACCTATTTGTTGCGGAAACCGAAACCCGGTGAGCAGAGCTGAACATGAAGCCGGCCGACGTTTTCCTGGCCGTCGCTGTGGCGGTGATCTGGCGCCGCGGCTTTGTCGCGCGCGGAATCGCGCATCATGGACGCATGTTGCGGCGGTGCGTCACGCAGAAACGGGTTTCCCCTGAGGTCAAAAATGCTCTAGACAACGCCCGAAATTGCCAGCGAACCGGCACGCTGGGCGGCCTCCCCAACGACGGGCCGAACATTCCGAAAACACCACCATCCGGGCAATCCGCCCGCCCAGCCAAGAGGAACGACCATGCGTGTTTATTACGATCGCGACGCCGACCTGAACCTGATCAAGGGCAAGAAGGTCTGCATCGTCGGCTATGGCAGCCAGGGCCACGCCCATGCGCTGAACCT
>Ga0182030_10000667_pt1 | contig 66404 bp, 68 predicted proteins | sample 812S3MmetaG_FD_121299 | JGI IMG/M metagenome (GOLD analysis project Ga0182030, IMG submission 121299) | Permafrost microbial communities from Stordalen Mire, Sweden - 812S3M metaG (Illumina Assembly) | ecosystem: Environmental > Terrestrial > Soil > Wetlands > Permafrost | place: Sweden... | reverse complement strand
TCACAAATATCCGAGGTTTCTAAAGTAATAAAAACCACTATGGAAAATGTCTATCCCATAGATGTAATGCTAGCAGTTGATATAGAGACCGGTAAAAATTGGGGCAATTTGTAATGGTGCCATTTTAGTTTAGTCTTTTAACGTGGTAGATTTAATAGTATGAATATTGTAAATAAACTAAGTCGAAGAACTATGATAATAATTGGCGGTTCACTTCTTTTCGTTATAATTCTTATCATCGTTTTAGCGTCTGTGAATAAACCCGCAGCAGTGAAGACAGTGGTAGTTCAGAAACCGTCATTAATTAAATATGAGGATAGTACTAGCTCGGTATCATTTACCACCTATGGCGGATTGGTCGCAGATTCTCAACGGACCACTATATCTATCACTATTTCTGCCGCTAACGTAAATAGTTCAGTTTTTAATGGTTACCAAGAAACGCTTGTTAATTCGGAGAATTTTGCAAATAATCAAACCGCATATAATTATTTCCTAAATAATTTGGACTCGCAGGGGTTCTTAGTATCAAAGAAAACTAAATTGAGTGAATCATCAGCTTGCCCGAATGGTGAAACCTACCAGGTTACTCTAACTGATAATTCAAAAGTAATATCCAGTTTGTGGGATGATAGTTGTAATACCGGTGTAGACGGAACATTCTACGGAAATGGTCAGCAAAATATTACAGCAATACAAACGTTATTCCAAAATCAAATCTCTAATTATTCATTTTTTGTTTCAACTTACACTCTTTAAACGCCCCTTATACGTATAGAGATCTCTTTTTCGGTAGTTAATTGGTTTTTAAGTGTCTGTAGCTTTTCTTTTATAGCTCCGGCCAGTGCAGAGTTTCCAACAATTATCGTTATCCTAAACTTAGATATATTAACCATGCAATCATCGTCGAAGTTATCTTTTACAAATTTTTTAATTATTTTAATTTCCGGCGGTTCGTTAAACGATTTATTTTCTAGCAATTTAGATATTGTATCCATTAACCCTTATTATAACTGATACAATATAAGATAAGATGCCAGAGTTACCAGAAGTCGAGACTATTGTTCGTGGACTCGATAAATTGTTGCCAGGAAAAACTATAACTGGAATTGATTTTAATACTCCTAAATCTTTTCCAAATGCTGAAGAAGATGTTAAGAAATTTTTAGTTGGTTCTAAAATTGCAAAAGTTAAACGACGAGGCAAGGTTATAATTATTGATCTTTCGACTGACTACACCCTTATTACTCATTTAAAGATGACAGGACAATTAATATACAGAAGTTCAAACAAAAATTTTGGTGGCGGCCATCCTACTGATAGTTTAGTTGGCAAATTACCAGATCGATCGACTAGGGTAGTCGTAGATTTTAATGATAAAACTCAACTTTTCTTCAACGACCAAAGAAAGTTTGGATGGATGAGACTATTGCCAACTATTGAAGTCCCCAACATTGATTTTTTTAAGAAGCTCGGCCCAGAACCACTTGAGTCCAGTTTCAATTGGCAGGATCTCGATAAGAGATTACAAAGACGGAAAAATAGTTCGATTAAACCAGTCTTACTTGACCAAACTATAGTTGCTGGAATTGGAAATATTTATGCCGACGAATCATTATGGATGAGTAAAATTCATCCAGCTACACAGGTCAATCGTCTAACCAAAAATAAGATTAAGGAACTACATAGTAATATAAAAGCTGTCCTATCGCTTAGTATAGAAAAGGGTGGTTCAACTGATCGAAATTATCTCAATGCTGAGGGTAAAAAGGGTAGTTATTTAGAGTTTGCCAATGTATTTAGAAAAGATGGCCAACCATGTGTAAGGTGTGGAACTATTATGATTAAGTTTAAATTATTTGGTCGTGGTACTCACATATGCCCCAAAGAACAGAAGATAGTAATATGATAGTTTTAACTGGAGAGAACGAATATTTAATTAAAAAACGACTAAGTGAATTAGTTGATGGCTTTCAGAAACAAAATGGGAATTTTTCGATTGAGCGGTTGGATAGTAAAAAAATTGATTTTGACGCCTTAATGTCGAATCTACAAAGTGTTAGTTTATTATCCCCAAGTAGAATGTTCATACTAGATCGACCAGGAACTTATGAGAATTGGACAGAAGATTTTGACTCTTTAATAGAGACTATACCGTCATCAACTACGGTAGTAGTGCTAGAACCCAAAATCGACAAACGATTAAAGTATTTTAAGGATCTTAGAAAAGTCGATGAGTTTGAAAGCTATGATTCACTCAATGGCTCACAGCTATCTAATTGGATTGTAGATTATGTAAAAAAACAAAAAGCTACGATTAACTTTGTTGATGCTAATTATTTGGTGGCAATTGTTGGTAATGATCAAAATAGGTTAGTAAATGAGTTGGATAAGTTGCTAGCCTATGACCGAGCAATTACTAAAGATAATATTGATTTATTAGTTGAACCGTCGCTTAACACGACAGCATTTAAGCTACTTGATGTTGCGTTTTCTGGTCAATATCAGCAAGTAAGTAAGATATTTAACCAACTGATAATTGATAAAACCGCAATTCCACAGATTATTGGTGCACTCGCCTGGCAGCTACAGTTATTTGCAATAATTAAATCTTCACCGAATCTATCTGCTGGTGAAATTGCCAATAAAACTGGCGGTAACATTTATACGATAGAAAATAGCATCAGAACTCTGGCAAAATATAGCTACTCCGATCTTGCAAGATACTCAAAGAAACTTGTAAGCCTTAGTATTACTTTCCGTGATTACCAAATAGATCAAAACGAAGCTTTGATTAACTTACTGAATAGTTTTTATAAATAGAGTTATTTTTTAATTGTCTTCTTGGCAACTGGTTTTTTGGCTGGAGTTTTCTTAGCAGTCGGTGTTTTAGCGGATAATTTAGTCTGTGCTGAGAGTTGAGATTTTTTTCTAGCAGCTTTTCGTTTATGCATTAGATGCTTTTTAACAGCCTTGTCGATCTCACTCTGGGCTTTTCTTTGTTTATCAGAAATTGACTTAGCATTACCACTGGTTAGGGCAGTCTTTAAGTCTCTAACTGAAGTTCGAAGCATTCGTTTGCTTCTTAGGTTTTTGGCGTTGGCTTTTTCAGCGACTTTTACACGTTTTTTAGCGGATTTAATAATTGGCATTCAATTCCTCATTTTTTAGTTGATTTATTATAAGTTTATTTTACAATTTATCATCTTATATTGCAAGAAATTTAAAGCCGTCCTACATACTAGACAGTCTGTACAATCTTTGGTATATTACGCTTAAGGATAAAAAACAAAAAATGGAAAATCAACAGCAACAGCAGCTAGCCAAACGAATTACTGAGGCTAATTACATTTTAGTCACGGTTAATTCTAATCCTACTTTTGATCAGTTAGCAGCTGCAATTGGTTTGACTTTGATGATCAATAAGATGAACAAGTATGCAACTGCTATATTTAGTGGTCAGATACCGTCATCGTTAAATTTCTTAAATCCTGAAAAAACGATTGAGAAAACTACCGATAGTTTACGTGATTTTATTATCTCACTTGATAAAGACAAGGCCGATAAGCTTCGATATAAGATTGAAGATAATTTTGTTCGAATATTTATTTCGCCATATCACTCTGCACTCTCCGAAAAAGACTTTGTTTATACGATGGGTGACTTTAACGTCGACGTTGTAGTAGCGCTTGGTATTACAAAGCGAGAAGAACTGGATAAAGTAATTATTGAACAGGGAAGAATCTTACATGATGCAACTATTGCTACTATCAATACTTCGACGCCTAGTACACTTGGAACTATAAATTGGGATAACTCTAAGGCTAGTAGTTTATGTGAAATGCTAGTTAGCCTATCAAGTGATTTCAAAGTTGATAAATTAATCGATGGCCAGATAGCTAACTCATTACTTTCTGGAATCATCGAGGAAACTGCTCAATTTAGTAACGACAAAACAACCTCTGATACTATGTCAGCCGGATCAAAGTTACTAGGAGCTGGAGCCAACCAACAATTGGTATCTAAGGAAGTATTAAATAATAATCCGCCGAGTCCTAGTATTCAGACCACAGTTGTGACGAAACCACCTAAGATAGAAGAAGAGCCACCGGTAGACAAGCCAACTGTTGATGCGTTTAAAATTACTCATCCAGCTGAACCAGAACTTGCGGAAATCCCAGCTCCAGTTGTAGAACAACCAGTTCCTGAACTCGAAATAGCTAAACCACCAGAAAATTTGCCTCCACAGTCACCGCTAATAAAGACTGAAAAAGATAATATTACTCCAGATCAAGAAATGGCAACAGTCGCAGAGGCTACTAGTGTTGGTGAAACTGATTTTGAAAAGCCAAATAATTCTGAAGACGTTGAACAAATTGCGATTGCTCCTACCATGAATACTCCGATGATGACACATCGTTCAGTGGTTATGGGTCAAAGTTCCCCTAGGACTGTTCTTGCTCCTCCATCCACATCTGAGCCAGAACTAACTGTTCCGCCAATTGCGCCACCAGTAGAGGTAGTTAGCCCAACTTCTCTAAAACCTGTCGAAGCACTTAATGCACAGCCGATAGATCTTACTAAAGATAATACTGTCGAAGCTCCAGGGCTAGATCATACTCCACCATCAGCTAATGGAATTGACTACGGGGCTGGTTCAAATATTGAGTTTTCTGATCCATCTTTGCCACCTCCAGTACCACCTCCAATCATTACGAAATAGATAACTTCTAATTTACTATTGGACAAAAGTAATTTTTGTGGTACAATTTACTGACAATTATGCCTACTAGTGTGAAGAAATCTGAAAAGGTAACTCTCAAGTTACATAAGACCGATACCGGATCAAGCTCAGCTCAAATTGCTGACCTAACTGATCGTATCGTGTCTTTGACTGCCCACGCTAAATTAAATAAGCATGATTTTATGTCTCGTCGTGGGCTACTACAACTTGTTGGAAGACGAAAGAGACTACTCAAATATCTCGCTAGAACGGACCCAGACCAATACTTAACTACTGTTGAGCAACTTGGACTGAGACACTAGATTTATTAACAATTTGTGCAGACTAAATTCATCCCAAAAGATATCTTTGGTATGACAAGTCTGCACATTACTAAGACAAAAGAATCTGTCGCTTTTTTAAAACTATCAAAGCGAAAATAGATTTTGTCACATTTAAGAAAGGTAAGTAAGTATATATGGGACAAACAATTCACCCATTTAATAAGAAAATAGTATCAGTTAGTGGAGATTTTTGTGGTCAAAAATTGACTCTAGAAACTGGAAGGTTAGCCTTTCAGGCTGGCGCGAGCGTTACTGCTAGTTACGGTGACACAGTCGTTATGGCGGTAGTTAGTGTTGGTGATCCAATCTCAGGCATGGACTACTTCCCATTATCTGTAGAGTACGAAGAAAAACTCTATGCTGCCGGTAAAATCAGCGGCAGTAGATTTATGAAGCGAGAAGGTCGACCAACTGATATGGCCATATTATCTGGACGTTTAATCGACCGACCTATTAGACCATTATTCCCTAAAGGTTATCGAAACGAAGTTCAGGCAATTGCCACAATTCTTAGCCTAGATCCAGATCTAAAACCAGACATCATTGCTATGATTGCAATTTCAACTGGTCTAATGCTAACTGGTGCTCCATTCGATGGCCCGGTTGCTGGTGTTAGAGTTGGACTTATTGGTGATGAGTTAAAAGCTTTCCCGACTACCACTGAACTCACTACTAGCAAATTAGATCTAATCGTTGCAGGAACTAAAGATGCAATTATGATGGTTGAGGCTGGAGCTAATGAAGTTAGCGAAGACACTATGATTGATGCAATTAAACTTGCCCATAAATCATTTCAAAGTGCAATTGATCTACAAACCGAACTAGTCAAGAAAGTTGGAGTAGTTAAACAAGAATTTGAGCTGTTACTTCCTGATTCTGCTATTCAAAAGAATGTTGATGAATTCTTAGATAAGAAAATAGGTGCCAAACTTAGAGGTCATCAAGAAGACAGAGACAATGCAATCCAACAACTAAAAGAATCTTTCATTGGTCATTTTGAGGAAAAATTAGGTGACGATTTTGATAAAAATGCCTACTTAGATGCCTTTGAATATTCTCTTAAAAAAGATGTTCGTAACAGCATCCTAAAAGATGGGATTAGGCCTGATAATCGAAATAATCTAGAGATTAGACCACTAAGTTCTGAAGTTGGAATTTTGCCGCGAACTCATGGATCATCACTATTTACTCGTGGTAGTACTCAGGCGCTTAATATTACAACCCTCGCACCACTTAGCTATTCACAAACAATCGATAGTATGGAAGAGAGTAGTGAGAAGCGATTTATTCATCACTATAATATGCCAGGTTATACAGTTGGCGAGATTAGACGACTTGGTAGTCCTGGAAGACGTGAAATTGGACATGGGGCGCTCGCAGAACGCGCAGTAGCGGCTGTAATTCCTGATGAGAATGACTTTCCATACGCCATTAGAACTGTCAGTGAAATTCTAAGTAGCAACGGATCTACTTCTATGGCTAGTGTTTGTTCGAGTATCCTAAGTCTTATGGACGCTGGTGTTCCTCTTAAAGCTCCAGTCAGCGGAATTGCTATGGGTCTAATTACAGATGCAGACAGTGGTAAGTACGTTATTTTAAGTGATATTCAAGGCACTGAAGACTTTGCTGGTGATATGGACTTTAAGGTGGCTGGTACAGATAAAGGTATTACAGCTCTTCAAATGGACATCAAAGTTCACGGCATTACACCCGAGATCATGACCGAAGCTCTGGCTCAGGCTAAAAAGGGTCGAAAAGAGATTCTAAACCACATGCTTGAGACAATCGCAGAACCTAGAAAACAACTTAGTAAATTTGCCCCACAAGTTCGTTCGATTTCAATTAATCCAGATAAGATTAGAGAAGTTATCGGTAAGGGCGGCGAAACCATTAACAAGATTATTGCTGAGACCGGTGCTGATATTGATATTAAAGATGACGGAACAGTCTTTATAGCAAGTCCTGATCAACAAAGTATCGATGCTACGATTGCTTGGATTGAGAGTATTACCGCTGAACCTGAGGTTGGTAAGGTCTATGAGAACTGTCGAGTAGTTAGTGTTCTAGACTTTGGCGCCTTTGTGGAGGTTATGCCAGGTAAAGAAGGCTTAGTACACATATCTGAACTAAGAAACGAACGAGTTGAGAAAGTCAGTGATGTTATTAAAGAAGGTGAGCGAGTTACTGTTAAGTTAATGGCAATTGATGATAAAGGCAGATTAAACCTAAGTATTAAGGCAATTAATAAGGAAAAATAAAGTCTATGAACAAATTAATTAACAAAATTGATAAGGACAGAAGATTATCACTTGGATTAGCGTTATTGTTTATAATTGCAGCTTATATAGATTTCTCTCTAGCGCTAAACTCTGGTAGTTTAATTCAATATTTCGTTGGGTTTGTCTGCTTATTCTTTGTTATTTACTTCATTAAAAGGGCCATTTTAAAAAGATAGTATGAGTACAAGAACTAAGCAACTTGAGCTCGAAAAGCTCAAAGTCCAGATAGTTATTCAAGGCATTTGCCAAGATTTAGCAGAAACCGCAACTAACCTAGTTTTTGGTTCAGGAGATATTGACGCGAAAGTATGTTTTATTGGTGAAGCGCCTGGCAAGAAGGAAGACCTGCTAGGCCTACCGTTTGTCGGCGCCTCAGGCAAATTCCTAGATGAGATGTTAGCATCAGTAAATTTATCTAGAGACAAAGTATATATTACTAATATTGTAAAATATCGACCACCAAATAACCGAGACCCACTACCTCAAGAGAAAGCAGCGTTTATGGAAGTACTAAATAAGCAGATTGAAATTATAGATCCAAAACTAATTGTTACACTTGGCCGCCACAGTATGAACTGTTTTTTCCCGAATCTTGTAATTTCAAGTGTCCACGGGAAAGTCCAGAAGTTAAAGAATAGATTGCTTTTGCCACTATTTCACCCTGCAGCAGCTTTGTATAACGGATCATTGAAGAAAACACTAATTAGTGATTTTCAACAAATTCCATTAATTTTGAACACAATTTAAAAAATATTAATTAAAGAAAGAATATATGAACGATAAACAAAATAATAAAAAACCTAACCCACAACCAGGAGGCTCACGAAATAGTCGTGGTGCAGCCATCCGTGCCCAACAACGCTCACAAGGAGACGCCCAAAGAGTAATTGATCAGTATGATCTTGCGCCAACTAACCCTAAAGTTAGGGCTAATCAAATTGACGATACCCCAAGACTAAAAATTATAGCGCTTGGTGGTATGGATGCCGGTGGCTCAAAGAATATGATCATCATGGAATACATGAACGACGCCATAGTAATTGATTGCGGTAACGAACTAGGAGTCGATCTACCTGGTATTAACTACACAATTTGTGATATTACCTATCTTGAATCAATCCAACATAAATTACGTGCTTACGTTATAACCCACGGACACTTAGACCACATAGGAGGCTTACCTCACATTGTGCCTAAAGCTCCGGCACCAATTTATGGGTCAAAGTTTACTATCGGTATGATCGATAAACACTTTGAAAACTTTTCTCAGCAAATGCCTGATGGCTTTGAACTAAAGACAGTTGTGATGAACGAAGAAACCCACGAGAAATTAAAAATCGGACCGTTCTTCGTTGAACTAGTCCGGATTACTCACTCAATTCCAGGTAGTACCTGCGTAATTGTTGATACCCCAGTTGGTAAAATTGTTTGCACTGGAGATTACCGACTAGATCCTAACCCACTAGATCACGAAAGATCTGATACAGAAAGACTCAAGCAAATCGGTGACGAAGGAGTTCTTGCACTATTAAATGAATGTCTATGTGCCGATAGGTTAGGCCGAACTCCAAGTGAGAGCACAATTGAACCAACTTTCCTTGACCTGTTTTCTAATGCTCCTGGTCGAGTTTTTGTAGCAGTTTTCTCAAGTAACATTAATAGAATCCAGATGTTGGTCAACGCTGCGGTTACTCATAATCGAAAAATTGCTATGGATGGTCGAAGCATGATGGGTACACTTGAAGTTGCTGTAAAACTTGGAATGATCAAGATTCCAAAAGGTACTTTTGTACCAATAGCATCGGTTCCAAAAATGAACGACCGTGAAGTAGTAGTTGTTTGTACTGGTTCACAAGGTGAACCTAACTCTGCACTCCAGCGAATGAGTATCGGTGATCATAAATACATAAAACTAAAACCTCAAGATACAGTTATTCTAAGTTCGACTCCAATTCCAGATAGTGGAAATGATAGATTAATTACTAAAATGGTTGATGAATTAAACCGTAATGGTGTATTTGTAAAACGACACACCACTCATGAAGCAGATAGTTGTGGACCGCTACACGTTAGTGGACACTGTTCGCAGGATGAATACATGGATATGATCGATATGATCAAACCAAAATTCTTAATTCCAATTTATGGTAGCTATACAGCTCAGAAATATCACAATGAAGCTGCCATTGAGAGAGGTTTTCCAAGAGCAAATACCTCCCATATAAATAATGGTGAGATTATCTCGTTAACTAGAGACAAAATGGAAATAATCGGTGAAGTTCCAGTCGGTACAGTACTAGTTGATCAGACCGGCGCTACAGTTAGCTCAGTTGTTATTAAAGATAGACTAATGCTCGCTGAGGAAGGTCTTGTTGCTATCGTTCTAACTATCGATAAAAAACGAGGTGAGACTCTAACTAGTCCAGATATTATTAGCCGAGGCTTTATCTATATGCGTGACAACGAAGAGATGATGAAAGAACTTAGAAATGAACTCCGAAGAGCTGTTAGTCAGAGATTTAAACGAGTTGATCTTGATAGATTCAAACAAGAAATAAGAGAACATGTAACCCATTTCTTATTCGAACATACTCAGCGGAGTCCTATTGTAATCCCTGTAGTTAATTTAGTTGGTGGCGGTGGTAGACCTGATGGCAAACCGGGTGCTCCAATTAAACCTCAACAGTCTGAGCAAGAGATAGCGGCCGATCAACAAAAGCGATTTCAAGAAATGAGACTTCGTTTATTGTCACAAGACGCTAGAACAGACTAATTTGTAAGTCTTAAATAATAAGTTGAAGCTACGACAGTTTCTAGAAATAGAGTTTAAAACTTAATCATTATAGGCTAAAACCATTAGCATATTTGATATTTAGTTGAATTTTTGCTATAATATGGTCTGTTAATAAAAATTAAAATAACCACTATCGCAAGTGTATAATTTTAAGATAATGGCCAAGAAAAAAAAGAAAAATTCAAAGAAGATAAAAGTTACAGATGATCAGCAAAAGTCAGTCTTTTGGTCGGTCGTAGTGGCGGTTGTTGCTATTATCCTAGCGGCCCTTACTTTTATTGGTGGTTTTAATTCTGGTGGGCCACTGCCTAGAACCCTTTTCCATGGCCTTTTTTGGACATTTGGCTGGGGTGCTTGGATTGCGATTATCTGTTTAGCAGGATATGGCATATTTAAATTGAAGGATGAGCATAAAAAAGTTGGTATAGGCAGGACAATTGGTCTAGTCACGGTTGTTATCCTAAGTTCTGGTTGGCTATTTTCGACATTTACAGATAAAAGCCCATTAACTGGTGATTATTCTAAAGCTCACGGTGGTAGCGTTGGATCAGTGATTGGTAAAGCTATTTTTAACTTCCTAGATAAAATCCCAACTAGTATTTTATTTTTTGTACTTGCAGTGTTGATGGCAGTCTATTGTTTTAGAGTGTCTGCAAAAACCATATTAAACTTATTCAAACCCAAACTAAAAGAATCTGATACTGATTTATCTGAGCTAAAATCTAAAACTGATGGCGCTACTGAATTTAAATTAAACGAAGGCGTACCTGTTGAGTATGATCAAAATAAACCAAGGATGTCGAGTTTTAGAAATAGTGCTCAAAAAATGGTTGAACCAAATGCTGCAGCGCTTACTACTACTAGCGATCCAGACTGGAAGTTTCCAGGAGTTGATTTACTAAATCAAAAACAAGAGACAGCTAATGCAGGTGATATTAAGGCAAACGTTGAAGCCATTAAAGACACCTTCCTAAACTTTAATATTCCGGTTGAGATGGAAGGAGCGAATGTCGGGCCAACGGTTACTCAGTACACCCTTAAACCACCAAACGGAGTTAAATTAACTAAGATTACGGCTTTAGAAAATAATTTAGCCCTAGATCTAGCAGCTCAATCAATAAGAATTGAAGCTCCAATTCCGGGTAAGAGATTAGTTGGCATTGAAGTACCTAATGTAAAGCCAGCAATTGTTCGAATCTCGAGTATTATTAAATCTCCAGAATGGCAAAATGTTGAATCTAATCTGGGTTTTATTATAGGTAAAGATATTTCTGGTATTCCAATTCTTGGTGATCTTGCAACAATGCCGCATTTAATGATTGCTGGGCAAACTGGATCTGGTAAGTCAGTAATGATAAATACTATCTTAACTAGTCTTATCTATCACAATACGCCGTCAGACCTTAAGTTAATCTTAGTTGATCCAAAACAAGTTGAACTTACTCCATATAACGATATTCCACATCTACTGACTCCTGTAATTCACGAGCCAGAAAAAACTATTAGTGCGCTTAAATGGGCGGTTGCAGAAATGGATCGAAGACTTCGCACCATGGCTGCTGTCGGTCGTCGAAATATCTATGAATACAATAATCTGAAAAAAGACGAACCAATGCCGTATATTGTGATCGTAATTGATGAGTTAGCTGATCTTATGATGATGGCAGCACGTGACGTTGAATCCTTAGTGGTAAGACTAGCACAAAAGGCAAGAGCATCTGGAATCCATTTAGTACTTGCAACGCAGAGACCTAGTGTTGATGTTATAACCGGACTAATTAAGGCTAACGTGCCAGCTAGAATTGCTTTTACTACTGCATCGCAGGTTGACTCAAGAACCATTATTGACCAGGGTGGAGCTGAGAAACTACTTGGAAATGGAGATATGTTGTTATTAACAGCTAGTATGCCTAAGCCAAAGCGTATTCAGGCTTCATTTATCTCAGATGATGAGACTATGAAGGTTATAGAGTTTATTAAAGCTCAACGTGCTCCACAGTATAACGATGAGGTTGTATCCCAGCAAGTCCAACTTAATGGTAGAGGTGGAATAGTGCCAGATACTAGTGAAGTTGATGATGACATGTGGCGAGATGCAGTCAGAGTAGTTATAGAGGGCAAAAAAGCTAGCACTAGTCTACTCCAACGTCGTTTACGAATTGGCTATGGACGTGCAGCAAGACTAATTGAGCAAATGGAAGAACAAGGTATTGTTGGATCTGCGGATGGAAATAGACCTAGAGATGTATTAGTTTCTTCACTTGATGAGGTATTTCCTAGTGGCGTTGTCGACGAAGACGTAGAACCAGAAGATGATGATCCGGACGAAGATTTAGAATAGATTTAAATTTTTTTATTTTGTCGCTATATACGTAGTATATATTAATATAGAAACAAAGATTGTCTAAAATAACAGAGGTAATTTGAAAAGATAGGTATCCTAGCGCTAGGATATCTATCTCCATAGATTTTTGAGCAGAAAGATCGATCATTATTGTCTAAATCAGGATAATATAGTATAATTTAGATTAAATAACTCAGCTTATAACTATTTAATTGAGGATATAGGCGTTAACCAAAGGAGAACTACATGAATAAATACGAAATTACTGTACTCTACGACCCTAGCCTAGAGGTTGATCTTGGTAAGGCGGAAGAGCAGATTACCAAAATCTTTACTGCTAATAAAGGCACAGTTGTTGAGCGTGAAACTTGGGGCAAACGAAAACTTGCTTACCAAATTAAAAACCAGGACTATGCAATCTACGTTAGCTACACAGTTGAGATCCCTGGCGAGAACGTAACTAAAGTTGAAGCAACTCTAAACATCACAAACGAAATTGTTAGATACTTAATAGTTAAACCTGATTATAAAGGTAGAGACTTTGCTGAGTCTGAAAAGGCTCGAAAATCTAAGAATCGTCGAGAGGATGATAGTGATAATAACGATGAAGAAGCTGAAGAATAACCGTAATCTAAGTATAGGAGGATAAAGATAATGGCACGAAGTATAAATCAAGTAGTACTAATGGGAAATCTAACTAGAGATCCTGATTTACGTCAGACTCCAACTGGGCAAAATGTTTGTAGTTTTAGTCTTGCACTAAATAGAAGTTATAAGGACCAATCTGGAGAATGGAAAGATGCAACCGATTTTGTAGATATTGTTGCATGGGGACCGTTAGGCGAGAGAGTTGCCCAGTATTTATCTAAAGGACGAAGATGTTTTGTTCAAGGACGACTTCAAAGTAGATCTTGGGAACAAGATGGCCAAAAAAGAAATAAGTTGGAAGTTCTAGCTAATGATGTAACGTTCTTAGATAGTCGTAGCACTTCAGGTGATTCTGAAGAACCTAGTGAGGCAGCACCAGCTGCATCACCAAAACCAGTTTCTAAGAAAAAAGAAGACGTTGTAGTCGAAGATATTGGTGACGAACCAATTAATTTAGATGACATACCATTTTAATTAAGCATAAAAGGAAGATATAGATAATGGCAAAGATTTTTAAATATAAAACAGAAGTAGCTTTTTTTGATTACAAAGATTTCAAGACTCTTCAAAAATATATAAACCAATTTGGACAAATTGAAAGTCGTAAAAAGACTGGACTGCGTGAGCACGAACAAAGACGGCTTGCTATAGCTATTAAAAGAGCTAGACATCTCGCATTGTTACCATTCGTATCAAACTAGGAGAAAATAAATGGCGCTTTCGATAACAGATCTGAGAAAAGGTGCAGTATTTGAGTTGGACGGTATTCCGTACAAGGTAATTGATTATAGCCAAAAAGTTGTTGGCAGAGGCGGTTCGATAGTTAATATTCGAATTAAAAGCTTATTAGATGGCAAAGTTCTAGATAAAGCTTTAAAGGGTAGTGATCAAATTGATAATGCAGACGTAGCTAAAACTGACGCTCAATTTCTATACAGCGATAATGATAGCTTTCATTTCATGAACAGCGAGACTTTTGAACAATTTAGTGTGCCTCTAGATTTAATTGAAGATCAAAAGTATTTTTTAAAAGAGAATGACACTGTCCAAATCCAGCTTTTTAACGGAAGTCCAATTAATGTTGAGATTGCTAAAAACGTACCACTTAAAGTTACTTACACTGAAGACGTAGTTAAGGGTGATACAGCAACTAATTTACTTAAAGATGCCACACTTGAAACGGGTTTAATAATTAAAGTACCTGCTTTTATAAAACAAAATGACATTGTAAGAGTTGATACCAGAACAAATTCATATTTAGAGAGAGAAAAATGAATTTAAGACTTGATGAAGCTATGGCTCATCGAGGTTTAGTAAGCTCTCGCTCTCAAGCTGAATCCTACATTAAACTAAAGAAAGTTAAAGTAAACTCTAAGCTTAATTTAAAACCGGAAACTAGAGTTTCGAGCCAAGATAAAATTGAAATTATTGCCGATGCACAATTTGTTTCAAGGGCTGGACTTAAATTAGCATCAGTCGTTCAAACTCTTAGCATTGAATTTAAAAATAAAATTGTCTTAGATGTCGGTTCATCAACTGGCGGTTTTACAGATTATTCAATTCGGTGTGGTGCTGATAAGGTGATAGCAGTTGAGGTTGGGTCAAATCAGATGCATAAAGATCTAAGGACTAATCCAAAAGTTGAACTTCATGAACAATGTGACATTAGAGATTTTAAAAAGCCAAAGGATCCGATAAATATAGTCCTAATAGACGTTTCCTTTATAAGTCTTCGAGCAATTTTACCTGCGATCTATAAGCTTGCAGATAATAAGACTGAGATCTTAGCTATGTTTAAGCCACAATTCGAAGCAGATGGTACTATGAAAAACAAAGGTATTATAAAAAATAGTCGTATTCGTCGAGATTTAATAAAAGAATTCGAGAAATGGTTAAGATTAAATAAGTTTTATATTATTAGATCAGTAGATTCTGAAATTGCTGGGTCAAAAGGTAACTTGGAAAGATTTTTTCTATTGAAAAAAGTTTTACCTTAGTTATTAAATCTAAACTCAACAATATCATCTGGTTGCATAACGTAAGTTCTGCCTTCAGTTCGTACTAAGCCTTTGTCTTTAGCATTTGTTATGGAACCGTTATCGATTAAATCTTTATAACTTACGATTTGTGCAGCAATAAAACCTTTTTCAAAGTCTGTATGAATGACTCCAGCTGCCTGTGGTGCAGTGGCACCTTTTTTGATTGTCCAGGCTCTAACTTCTTTAGGTCCAGCAGTTAAGAAACTTTGTAATCCTAGGGTTTTATAGGATTGAGTTATAAGTTGCTCTAAACCAGATCCATTTTGGCCATAACTTTCAAGTAGTTCTTTGGATTCTTCGACCGATAGACTGTTTAATTCATGTTCTAGCTGAGCATTGATAAATACTACTGGATGGCCAGTTGCTATGTTTTTTAACAAATCTTGCTTTGTTTTATCTTGCAGAGTCAATTCATCGACGTTGAAGATGTAAATGATTCTCTTGGCAGTTAATAGATTTAAATCTTTAAGAGATTCAATATCTACATCAGTTGTTTCAAAAAGAGGAGTATTATCTTCTAAATAATCTAACGCTTTTTTATATTCGTTGAGTATAGGTTGAATCTTTGGGTCAGATTTTGCAAGTTTGGAAGTTGCTGCGATTCGTCTTTCTAATGTTTCTAGATCACTCAAGACTAATTCGGTGTTAATAGTATCAATATCTTTTTTCGGATTACTTATGTTATTTACATGGATCACGTTATCATCTTCAAAAGCTCTTACAACTTGGCAAATTACACTACATTCACGGATGTGAGATAAGAATTTATTACCCATACCGTCACCTTTACTTGCACCTTCAACTAGACCAGCAATATCTATGAATTTGATGCTGGCAGGAATAATATTTTGTGTTTTATAGAGTTTAGCTAACATTGACAATCTGTAGTCTGGTACTGAGACTATACCAACATTTGGCTCAATTGTTGCAAAAGGGTAGTTTGCAGCCAGGGCATTATTTCTAGTTAACGCGTTGAACAGGGTGGATTTACCAACATTAGGTAATCCGACGATACCAATTTCTAAACTACTCATACAATCATTATACTTGATAATATCAATTTTTATGTTAATATATAACTGTAAATTAAATAGTCATTTTAGGTAATTTTTTGTTATATAATTATGACTGTAAACGGAGATTTATAAATTGCTTAGACTTATTAGGAACCTTACATTAGCACTAGTATTAATGTCATCTGTTATTATCGTTAGTACTGCTGCTGCTGTCACTTCCAATAAACCAAGCGTGAGTAATTTTAAAGTCACTCCACTAACCTTAAATTATTCAGGTGGATCTATTACGTTATCTGCAACAGTTAAGAATGCGACAAGATGTATATTTACAACTACTCCAGCAGTAGCAGGTGTCTATAAAAATATCGCATGTAGTTCAGGAAAAGTAACTTATATTGCGAAACTTCCAGAAAATTCTACTACCAAAAATACCATATATACTTTTAAACTGATCGTAACCGGTAAAAAAGGTGACGGAAACGTTACTGCACCGTTAAAAACTGTAACAGTTGTGTCTGGACCTAATCCTGTTATAACTAGCTTTACGACCTCAAACAGTGAGCTATCAAGCTCTGGTGGTATTATCTCATTAACGGGTGTCGTAATTAACGAAACAAGTTGTAGAATAAGTGCAAATCCAGCTATTCAGGGCACTAGTAGTAACCCTGTATCTTGTAGTTCGGGTTCAGCTATAGCCTCAGTTGCAATGCCACCAAATGCCACAGCATTAAATATCAATTATTCCTTTACTTTAACGGTTACTGGTATCTCGGGAGCTACAGCAACTAAAATATTGGAAGTCACCGTAGATTCTAATCCTCCTGCTACAACAACAACGACTACCACGACTACTCCACCTTCCACTACATCAGGTAATAAAGTCGGAGTTCCAGCAGAACCAGATGCTTTCGTTAAAGCCGGAAATGATATATGGGTTGCGAGTTGTAGTGGAAATTCAGTTACGGAAATAAACGAAAATACTAAACAGATAGTTAATGAGATTAATAATTATGTGTATGGACTAAACTGTCCTGATTCCTTAGCTTTTGATGGTACTAATATTTGGGTGGCTAATTATCTTGGTAATTCGCTAACCGAGATTAATGCATCAACAGGTGGTTTAATAAGGGTACTCACTGGATCGACTATACTTAATCCAAAAGCTCTTGCCATTAATGGCGCTAATATTTGGTCTCTAAATGGAAATCCGAATTTAAACAAAGCAGTATTATCAGAATTTAATACTTCTAGTGGGACTCCGGTTAATACTTTGATTGATAAATTATCTGGAAATGGCTGGACTTTAGTTTCACCTACTTGCATCGTATCAGTTGGTAACGATATATGGGTTGCGGATTCTGGTGCTTTCGAGTTCAATTCTAGTACTGGAGCATTTCTCAGAACTCTAAAAGGTGGACAAACTGAAACTAGTTGTATTACGTATAGTAGTGGTTATTTATGGGTATCTAATGGTGATAACAAGACGCTGCTTGAGTACAATGCTTCAACAGGTAGTTATGTAAAAGAAATAGTTAATGTACCTTTTGTCATTTCCAATCTAATTTCTACTGGGCCTGACTTATTTGTAATATCTGAAAATCCGGGTGATTCTGTTAGGGAATACAGCACTGCAAGCGGTACTGTCCTAAAGGTCATTGACAGATCTGGTTTAGTAAATGGAAAAGGAATTAAGGCTATATTTGTTGATGGGACTACACTTTGGGCAGCTAACTATACCGCTAACACCGTAAGCTACTTTAAGATCTGATTTCCTTCTTAACCAATATAGATTACTGTAATAACTTTGTATCTATGTAAGCATAAAAGCTATTTTGTTGTAGAATAGAATCAGGTATGCAATTATTTAATCGGAAAAGTATATTTATAGTACCCGTTCTCTTTGTAATAATTTTGTCTCAACTCTTACCTATTACCAGAGTTTCAGCGAATTCCACTATTAGCGGTGGACTATATTTTTTTTCAGGTAATTCAAATAGTGGTGGTGGAAGTTGTTCAGCAGCCGCAGCAAATTGTGATGCACTTCTTCAATACGGTATTGATTATCAGGGTAATGCATGTGTTACAAATGCTGCATCGGATGGTGATTTTTATACAAGTGCTGGTAGACAAGGCTATAACAACACATCAGGTCAAACCGGAAGTATCAGTAGTCTTCCGGATGCCATTTTAACTGATAGTTTACTTGCATACTACTGGGGTGTAGATGTAGCAGAGTATAATACAGCAAACCCTGGTTCTGCTTGTACTGCACCAATCAATACAAATCTACCCGCATCAAGTATAGAATCACTTGATAACGTTGGTGCCTCTTTTGATATATTGTCTATTGTTTATGGCTCCAATGTTCCTTCGGGTGCTTTTAGTCCTGATCCATCAGGCACACCAGTTTCATCTATAAATTTACAGGTTACTGACCCCAGTCTAACTACCGGAGCAACAACAATGTCAGCTTTTATAGATGATATGATCAATGCAGGTAATAATAATCAGGTTTGTGGTACTAGTGTACTATTTAATTTACCACCTCCGTATAACACAGGCTTAAACCCAAGTTTAAATGATGTAGGTACAACTCCGGGTACAGGTAATAAAAATATGATAGGTATACTAAAGAGTACTGCTACTGGAGGATGTACTACAGACACAAGTCAATATAGCTATCTAGTTGATACAAAATGTGGTAACACTGCTAATCAACCTACTAAATTTGGGGGTAAACAACCCCCTCCCTCTACAGGAACATGTTTTATAAGTGATTCGGATAACACCTCAGCAAATGATGGAACTCCGGATTCCATATATTTAAACTGGAATTTACCAACACAAACCACAGAAATTAATTCTGCAACTGTCAATAGTACTGACCAATCAGGAAATATTGCGCCATCAAATGTTGTAAACGGAGCACCGCCTGGTTCTGTTGGATATAACGTATCAGATGATCCATTAAATCCGCCCACTGATAATCAAACTATAGCAACATCTGTCAATTATTCGGGGTCGATGTCAGTTAATATTACAGGTGATTCACCCGTGACACAATCAATAACTTGTACCTCGCTTCTAGTAAACTGGTTTGCACCAACACCATTGTGCGAAAGCCTCACTATTGCTGTAAACGTCGCTGAGTTGAATTTGACTCACGATGAGGGCGTTCTTACTATCGATACTCAAAATTATAATAATGCACAGGCAAATTTACCTGGCGCACAGCAGACCGTAGCGACTGATCAAGCTAATTCAGTTGCAGCAAATAATGCCTACCAAGCAGCACTTCAAGCCTATCAATCGGGTCCTAATGCCGGTAACCCTAATCTTCTTGCAAGAGTAAATCAAGATTATGCAATATTGCAGGCTGATTATGCAACTGAAAATAACGATAAGCAAACTGTTACAAATTATAAAAACACAATTGCTGCCTATCCAGCAACTCTTGCTGCTGATACAGCCACCGTAAATGCTGACCAAACTGCCTATAATACTGCCTATGCTGCAGAACAAGCGGCATGTGGTCAACTACCTCCACCACCACCACCTCCTCCTCCACCTCCTCCACCACCTCCACCTCCACCAAATCAACCTACTGGTCCTGAGGCTTATTTCAATATTGATGGAGGAGATACAATCGTAGGTACGGGTTTCGGCAATGGATTATGTACGGATGACCTCAGTGCTGGGGTTGTTGCATCTAATATTGGGAGTGCACCATGGACTGGAGCTTCGGATAATTTAGCTACACTTTCTCCTGATATAGTTAGCGGACTTTCTACTGGTTCAGGTGGAGACGCTCTTACTTTTGCAAATACTACGAACAATCCTTACGGAGGTAGTTTTGGCTCGACTAATGGAGTGTGTTCACAAGATTATTATTCAACAAGTAATAATGTTACAGGATTTAATAATTTGGCTAGTGCCACTGGTACGTTTGATCTATCTACTGTTACTTCCAATACTACAAATTGCCTAAATTCTAACTCAGTTTATTACTGTAAACTTTCAGGCCCGATTTCAGTTAGTGGAAATCCATCATCAGGCGCTAAAGTAGTTTTATATATAAATGGAAATGTAGAAATTGCCGGAACGGGTATAAGCATATATTCAGGGGATTCTAGTACACTTACAAGTACTTCAAGTATTCCACTATTGTATGTGATAACAAATGACAATATATACATAGACAGTACTGTTAACAGTCTTGATGGTATATATGTGGCCGACAATCTAAACGATACAGATAAAACTGATAATGGAATAATTTTTACCTGTGCAAGTTCCGGTGCCCCATTCCCGAGTGGATCGTCACTCATTAGTAGCTGTAATACTCAGTTAACTATTAATGGGGCTCTTGTTGCTAATCAAATAAAATTTGGTAGAACTTATGGTGATATAACTACAGCAAATACACCATCCGAAACAGATAATTACGGACCAGAGGTGTGGTTGTCACAAATCGGTAACTCAAACTTCCCAATCAATCCAGATTACACAGACATCACAGAACTATCCCCAGTTATATAATCTTAACTCTAGTTTTTATATGTTAATTTAAGCTTATGCTTATGATATAATTTGGATAATATGAGTATATTGAGTGGGATATCTGGATTTTTTAGCCTCGATATCGGAACATCATCTATTAGGTTAGTTGAACTAAAAGGAAAAGGTCCGATAAAGAACTTAGTGAATTATGGCTTCGCGCCAATCGATAACGCTACTGCACCTGACACAAAATCAAATATAATCGTCACGGACACAATTAAAAATTTAATTAGTAAATCTAAAATTACTACTACTAATGTTGCAGTTGGTTTACCTTCACAAAAAGTTTTCACTACAGTCGTTGAAGTTGATAAGTTAAAACCAGAGGAAATGACAAAAAGTATTAAATATCAGCTTGCTTCATTTATTCCTACGCCTATAGAAGATTCTAAAGTTGATTGGTCGATTATCGGTGATTCGCCGACAAATCCAGCAAAAGTCGAGTTATTAATAAGTAGTGTTTTAAATAGTGTGACAAAAGAACGTCTTGATATGCTTAGTTCGCTCGGTTTAAATGTTATTGCCTTAGAACCGGACAACTTAGCACTAACACGCGCATTATTAGATCCAAAAAATACAAGACCGCAGATGGTGTTTGATTTCGGTAATTATAATTCTGACCTAGTAATAAGTGTTAATAATGCTGCAATGCTGACTAGGTCTATTAATTTTGGGACAGAGGCTCTAATTAGGTCTGCTATGCAAGATCTAAATGTTAAAAGGGAACAAGCTCAAGAGGTGGTATTTAAGTTTGGCCTTGATAAAACTAAAGTGCAGGGACAGGTCTATCAAGCTCTAATTAATCCAGTCAGTTCTTTATTGTCCGAAATCGATAAGAGCATTAAATTTTTTGATACAAAATATCCAAATACTGTAATTGATAAGATAGTAGTAACTGGTGCGGCCGCAATAATACCAGAGTTCCCGCTATTTTTAGCAAATCATACGGGGATTAATGTTGAAATTGGCAATGCATGGAGAAATGTCTCCTTTGATGTCAGTAGACAAAATGAATTATTATCTGTGTCTAATTACTTTGGCGTGGCAGTTGGCCTAGCGGAGAGAATAGAATGATTCAGTTCAACTTATTACCTGATTCTAAAATGTCTGACTTAAAGTCGAGCAAGATGTCTCGAATGATTATTACAATCACTTTTTTGGTCTCGATACTAGCAATACTAATTACCGTATTATTGTTGGTCGAAGTTAAAGTAATTCAAAAACATCAAATTAGTAAATATAATTCTCAAATAACATCGGATAATATTGCGCTAAATCAAGTACCTGATCTAAATTCAATTCTGAAAATTAATGATGCGATCCAGGTATTGCCGTCTCTATATGAATCTAGACCAGATGCAACAAGATTATCAGGTTATTTATCCTTAATTACTCCTGCACAAATTTCACTGACGTCACTAAACATAAATTTTAGTGTTGATACGGTCAGTATTTCTGGGAATGCAAATAGTATAGATACAATTAATACTTTTGTTGATACTCTAAAATTCTGTGAATTTACGACTAATGGGGGAACGACTAATAGCCCTGCCTTTAATCAGGTTGTATTATCAAATTATTCGTATGTACCAAGTTCTGTAACAGGTCAAAGCTTTTCAATTACGGCTGGATTTTCTCCTGTAATTTTTGCGACCAAGGATACGAATGTAAAATTAATTGTTCCAAATAAGATTACTACTAGATCAGATGTCGACCAACCAACTAATTTATTTGGGGCAACTTCAACTATAAATAATGGATCATAAAAATATGGCATCTAATAAAATCAATATAAATATTAAATTAAATAAGGCTCAATCGAGCGTTATGACGAATTTAGCTATTGCTATGTTTCTAGTTGTATTTGGATTAGTCGCAAGTAAAAAACTACTAGGCTTGTACGTTTACCAAAACAGAGTAATAAGTACTCAAAAAACCTCGATAGCCAACATAGTTAACGACCAAAAAGTTGCAAGTAATGTAGTGGTAGCTTATAAAAATTTTGTAAGTCAGCAGATTAATATAATAGGCGGCACCAGTACAGGAACAGGTTCAACATCTGGTAATAATGCAAAAATAATTTTAGATGCATTACCACAAACATATGACTTCCCAGCTACCATATCAAGCGTTCAAGCATTGCTTACTGTACCAGGAATTATCGTTAATTCTCTGACCGGAACAGACAGCTCGACAGTAGTTACTCAATCTGCTCAACCTGTACCGATCCCACTCTCATTTTCCGTAAGCGGTAGCTATGCCAGTGTCCAAAGTTTGCTAAGTGTCCTAAATCGATCAGTAACTCCAATTGATATACTGAGTGTAGATATTAGTGGCACAGACGCCTATCTTACCGCGTCTATTACCGCACAAACCTATTACTATAATCCACCATCTGGAATTATAATTTCAACGGAGGCAGTACAATGAAACAAGACGATATAATTTTAGTAGTTGGAACTATGTTTGTAAGTGCAATATTTGCGATATTAGTAACCTCAACTCCTATATTTGGCTCTCTATCTAAAAACCAACAGGTAACAGTAGTAAGCACGATTAAAACTTCATTTGAGGCACCCAGTACCCAGTTTTTAAACACAAATTCAATAGATCCAACTCTACTAGTAAAAATAGGTAATAATTCGAATAGTACTCCGTTTGCACCACTTAATTAGGCGACAAGATTTAATATGAGTTTACTTTCAGCAGTCAGTCAAAATCGACTTGAAGAAACCATAGTTAAAGATGGATATTTATCGCCTGAAGAATTTAATACATTTAGACTTCAGGCAGAGACTGCAAAAATGCCATTATTAACTTATTTGATAAATCAGCAAAAAATATCCGAAGAAATTGTCACAAAAATTTCAGCTAAAATAAATGGTCTGCCTTATGTAAATCTAAGCAATGCTTACGTAGATACTAAATTTCTATCCATGCTTCCAAAGGAAACTGCGGAAAAATACATGGCAGTACCGTTAGGTGAAGCTCAGGGACATCTTATTGTGGCGATGCTAGATGCTGATAATGTTCAGGTGGTAGATTTTTTGTCTAATAAGATTGGAATCCCTTTGAAGGTTTACTCTGCTAGTGAAACTGGAATAAGGAGAATCTTAAAACAATACCAGACAATTCTTGATAAGAACTTAGGTAAAAATATTGAAACAGAACCTGAAACTGATGCAACTACCGAAGGTAACTCGAATACAATTACTCCTACCCAAACTAATAAGTTGGAAATGAGTATAGACCAAGATTCTCCAATATCTAAAACTCTTACTACGATTCTAAGTTATGCAGCAGATAATCGAGCAAGTGATATTCACATAGAACCACTCGAGTATAATTTGAAAATTAGATGTCGTATTGATGGAATCCTTCGAGAAATAATGGTTCTACCAAAAAATACTGAAGCGGCATTAATCTCTAGAATAAAAATTTTATCTAATCTTAAAATTGATGAACATAGAATACCTCAAGATGGGCAGTTTACAATTAAATTGGCTGATAAAGAAATTGACTTAAGGATAGCGATTGCACCTGTAGTATGGGGAGAGCAGGTTGTTATTCGTTTGTTAGATAAAGCTGGAACTGATTTAAAACTTGATGAAATGGGTTTTGCTGGACGATCCCTAAGACTAATTCAAGAATCATTAAAGCAAAGTAGCGGTATGATCCTAACTAGTGGTCCAACTGGATCTGGTAAGTCTACAACTTTATATGCATTAATTCAGGAAATAAAAAGTGACTCAGTAAATATAGTCACTCTAGAAGACCCTGTTGAGTACAAAATGGATGGAATTAACCAGATGCAAGTTAACCCAGAGATTGGGCTAACATTTGCCACGGGTCTTAGATCAATTTTACGTCAAGACCCAAATGTAATAATGGTTGGTGAAATTCGTGATTCCGAAACTGCAAGTTTAGCGGTTCAGGCGTCTTTAACGGGACACTTAGTGCTATCAACACTACACACAAATTCTGCAGCCGGGATATTACCTAGACTGCTTGATATGAAAGTTGAGCCGTTTTTAATAGCCAGTACCGTGAGAACAGTAATTGGTCAAAGATTAGTAAGAAGGATAAGTAATAGTAAACAGCCCTATCAATCAAGTTCTATAGAAACTACTGCGATTCATCAAACTCTGGGTAATTTACTACCAAAAACAGCAGCAGATGTAGCTAAAGTTTCGGAAGATTTAGGTTACGCAAATTTGCCATTAGCTAATCAAAACGCTTATACTTTATATAAGGGAGTCGATAGCCCTGGATATCCTGGGGGATATCGAGGGAGACTAGGCTTATATGAGGTATTTGGGGTGACACAGCCAATCCAGGATTTAATTATAAAAAGGGCAACCAGTGCAGAAATTCAAAAAGTCGCAAGAACTCAAGGAATGATCGAAATGAGACAGGATGGATATTTAAAAGCACTTGCAGGTCAAACGACTCTTCAGGAGGTCGATCGTGTTGCTGCAACTGATAATGCGTAAATGGAGCAATGAAGTAATATTATGAACCCAAACCTAAAAATTGAAGTTTTACTCCAAGAGATTATTAAGCGAAACGCTTCGGATCTTCATCTTCAGGTTGCTATGCCACCAATGTCTAGGGTCGATGGAACATTAGCACCAATGACTGGATATCAACCTTTAACTGAACCAGACGTCGAATCATTAATTTTTTCAGTTCTTGATGAGGAACAAAAGAAAATTCTACTAAAGGATAAAGAATTTGATTTCAGTTTTGCTTTCGGTGATCAGGCTAGATTTAGGGTGAATGCTTTTCATGAAAGTGGAAACTTGGCAATGGCACTTAGAGTAATACCAGCAAAAATATTTACTGTTGAAGAATTAGGATTACCATCAATTGTAAATAAATTCGCAGACTATCCAAGAGGATTAGTATTGGTTACAGGCCCAACAGGATCTGGGAAGTCGACAACCTTAGCTTCAATCATACATAAAATAAATAATGAAAAAGCTTCACATATCATTACCATTGAAGACCCAATTGAGTACATGCATAAGTCAATCAAATCTGCAGTTGTTCAAAGAGAAGTTCATTACGATACTTTCTCTTTTGGAGTGGCACTTAGATCAGTTTTAAGAGAAGACCCAGATGTAGTTTTGGTGGGTGAAATGAGAGATCTTGAAACCATAGCTGCTGCCATTACTATTGCCGAGACCGGACACTTAGTTCTAGCAACTCTACATACAAATTCAGCCTCACAGAGTGTCGATAGGATGATAGATGTATTCCCACCACATCAACAAACACAAATTCGAACCCAGTTATCAAATATTTTGATGGCAATATGTTCGCAAAGATTAATTCCAACTATAGGTGGGGGTAGGGTAGCCGCTGCTGAAATTTTAATTGCCACTCCTGCTGTTAGAAACATTATCCGAGAAGGTAAAAGTCACCAACTTGAGGCCGTGATTCAGACTGGAGCTCAGTATGGAATGCAGGCGATGGATCGAACACTGGCAGACTTAGTACAAAAAGGTTCGGTTACGTATGAAGAAGCAGTAACTTTTGCAGTTGATGTTGATGAGCTTGATAGGATGGTAAGAGAGTAATGGCTATATACAAATTTCTAGCTTTAAATCCTGAAAATAAGCAGAGGATAAATTCCACAATTACGGCTAATACTTTAAAAGATGCTGTTGCTGCAATAAAAAAACAGGGGCTTAATCCTATAGATGTAAAATTGAAAAGGTCGTTTACAAGTTTTTCTTTTGGAGGCAGCATAAAAGTAAAACAAAAAGACTTAGTACTTTTCACTAGACAATTATCAACTTTAATCAATGCGGGGTTGCCCCTTGTTCAGGCACTTATTAATACTGCAACTCAAACACAGGATAAAAATCTAAAAGCAATTATAGATTCAGTAACTGAATCAATTAGATCTGGGAAATCATTGTCAAAAGCTTTATCGGAATACCCTAAAACATTTAGTGTTATTTATTTGAATTTGATAGCAGCGGGAGAAACTTCAGGTACTCTAGATAAGTCTTTAATGAGACTTGCTGACCAACTTGAAAAAGATGCTGATATTTCAAAAAAGATTAGAAGTGCGTTTACATATCCAGTAGTTGTCTTAGTTGTCATGCTTGCAGTTATGGTATTTATGGTTGTAAAAGTCTTACCAGCTGTAGGGACTCTATATAAGGGTCTAGCGGGCAGCTCCCTACCCCTAGTCACAAGGATTCTACTAGCCTTATCTCATATAGTTATTTCGTTTTGGTGGTTGATTATGCTAATCCTCATCATGTTGGTTATTTTTATAAATTCTTGGAGAAAAACAAAAGGCGGAAGAGATTTACTCGATAATCTTAAGATGAGGATGTGGCCGACTGGACCATTATTTATGAAGCTATATATGGCTAGGTTTTCTAGAACTGCATCAACTTTAGTCACAAGTGGCGTTCCTCTTATTCAAGTTTTGGAGATAACTTCTAAATCTGTTAATAATGTACATATCGAAAAGGCTATCCTAGACTCAATAGATAAAGTAAAAGTAGGTAAATCATTATCTTCAACTATTGAGAATAATAAAAATTTTCTACCCTTAGTACCTAGTATGCTTAAGATTGGAGAGGCTTCTGGCACTCTTGATCAAATGCTTGATAGATTGGCCGTATATTATGAAAAGGAGGTAGATGACGAAGTAAAGAATATATCTGCGCTTGTTGAACCTGTTCTAATGATCGTCTTAGGAATTTTTGCATTTATTATAGTTGCTGCGGTATTACTTCCTATATATAGCTTGGCTGGAAATAGCAGCTTCACTAGTGGAGGAAGCGTATAAAAAGTGTTGTTTTTTTATTTTCTTTGCAATACAATAAACACTAGAGGTATAATCTAATAATTAATTTAACTATGTTTAGGGGCACAAACGTAATGAAGACAAATATATCAAAGAGCAATAACGGTTTTACGATCATCGAAGTATTGATAGTTCTCGCAATAGCAGGACTAATCATGCTAGTGGTATTATTAGCAGTTCCTGGTCTACAGAGAACACAGGCTAACAGTGCAGCAAAATCGGATTCGACGCATATTGTAGCAGCAATAACTAATTACAGTGCAAACAACAACGGTAGTTTGCCAACCGCTAGTACAATGCTAACAGTTTATAATGATGTATCTGGATTAAGTAAACTTATATCTACATATCTTGCTACAAACCCTACAACTCCAACTGCTCTAGCTACCTTGCCAGTTACAGCAGGAGCAATGGTGACAAACACTTGGTATTTTAACTCTGCAACTGCAAGTACAACTCCTGCTATGCCATCTACACAAGCTTGGGTAGTGGACGTTGATACTGGTGCAGTATGTACGTCAGGCGGGTCAGCAGTAGCTAGTTCATATGGTGCAACTGTAACAACAAGTACATCTCTTGCTACCGCAACTAGTGTCGCTGTACTCTACACAACTGAAATCTCTGGTGGTTCTGACTGGAACTGTTTACAAGCACAATAAATTTGAAGTTTTAATTAGATACTAAGTTAGAATAAACCATCTATAATATAGATATGTATCTGGTCGTTATCGTGTTGGGTGTTATATTTGGAAGCTTTATTAATGCTTTTGTATGGAGATTACGCATGAGGAGTAATCCAAAAAAGGAAAGTAGTCAAGAAACTTCAATTCTTAGGGGTAGATCAATGTGCCCGAACTGTAAGCATAAACTTACATCCCTCGAACTCATACCAATTTTTAGTTGGATATTTCTTCGAGGTAAGTGTAGATACTGTCATAAAAATATTAGTTTACAATATCCAATAATCGAAATTTTTACCGGGATACTATTCTTTTTGTCATACAAATATTGGCCACTAACCTTTAGTAATTGGGGAGTTACATTACTTATAATCTGGTTATTTATATTAGTATTTTTTATTAGCCTTGCTTTATATGACCTTAAGTACAAAATATTACCAAATAATTTAGTCTATATTGTTTCGTCACTATCCTTAATTTTCGTAACAATTGATTATATTAATTACAATCACACATTTTCATATTTATTATCTAGAATTTTAGGGATTATATTTTCATCTGGGATTTTTTTCTTGATCTTTCAAATTTCAGAAGGTAAATGGATAGGTGGTGGAGATGTAAAATTATGTTTAGCTCTTGGGCTTCTCATTGGCGGACCACTCGAGGCCATTTTAATGATTTTTATTGCTTCTTTAGCAGGAAGTTTGGTTTCTTTATGCCTAATTATCCTGGGTAAATTTAGATCGAATATGACAATAGCTTTTGGACCATTACTCATTTCTGCCACTTTTATATGTTTTTTGTTTGGACCACAAATTATTAATTGGTACACAACTATCTTTAGTTAGAATTATTATCTCTATAGTACTACTGTGCTTATGTTATAATTTAGCTTATGAATATTGGCCGTGGGACAGAGGGTTTTACGATTATTGAAGTACTTATAGTTCTCTCTATCGGAGCTTTTTTGTTTATTGCCGCTGCAGCCACTTTTTCTGGAGACCAACATCAAACTGAATTTGATACAGCTGCAAGACAAATATTCTCACAGTTGCAGTCTATTAGTTCAGACGTCCAAAACGGTAACTATGCGAGCACTACAAGCTACTCATGTACATCCAGTTCAGGAACCTTATCATTCTCTACACAACAAGCGCCACAGGGAACAAATTTTGGCTGTGTGTATGTGGGAAAAGCTCTACAATTCAATCTATCAACTTCCACTTCTTCGTATTATGTTTATAGTCTAGTTGGTAATCAGTTTACAACGGGTACTCTGAGCCCACCACCAGCCTTTCCTGCTTCCTCAACCGTACTAAACAGTACACCTACAGCTGGTATTACTTATCCTCCTCCTGGAACACAAATTGTTACATTACCATATCAATTTGTTGTATCTAAAATAACTTATTCTGGGAATCCTACAGGAGACACTAATGATGTCATAGGCTTTTATAATCAGCAGTCTTCTTCGTTATCAACTAATAGCGCCTTAAATAACCAAGTTTTTGTGATTCCTGAATTTTCAAATGCAAATTCTCAGACGGTAGTAACGGATTTAAATAATGATGCTACAGGCGCGAGTAGAGGTCAATACAACACTGCAATAACTAGTACAGTTACTGTTTGCTTTGCTTCACAATTGGAATCTAATCAATTTGTTAATATATCATTTAATAATCAATCTAATTCAACTAACTTAACACTCAATTACAGCTATAATCATTGTTAGGATAAACATATGAAAATTTTATTAAACCAAAATGGCGACACTATTGTAGAAGTTCTAATAGCAATGGTTATTCTAGCATTCGTGCTAACTGGTGCGTATGAATCGTCTCAGTACTCTATTAACAATATTAGAAATGCTGAGAATAGAATTACAGCAATAGGTTTAGCAACTGACCAGATTGAATCTCTTAAATCATGGGCTTCACAGGGACCAGCAGTACCTTCCGGTAACTTCTATATGAGTGGTAACATAGCAACACTGGTACAAAATAATCAACCACCAAGTCAAGGCATATTTATGTATGAATTTACGAAACCAGCTCCGTTAAATTCAAATTACACTTTCACTATTAATGTTTATTGGCCAAATCTAAACCATAACACCGTAAGTCACGATTGTACTATTATGAGTCTATCAAGTTGTGATAATGTCAGTATTCCATACAGGACAGCAATATGATCAAAAAGCTCGGTAAAAAGGGTTTTACTATAGTCGAGTTATTAATAGCAACAGCAGTATTTACTGCTGTGTTATTTATTGTAACTTATGGAATAATTCAAATCTCAAAAATATTCACAAATGGTTTCATACAAACACAAACTCAAAATGTCGCAGTTAGTATATCTGATCAACTAACGAGAGATGTTGAATTCAGTTCAGCAAGTTCCATCGGTGATGATAGTGGACCCGTTACAGTGTCTGGAAATAGCTACTACTTTTTTTGTACTTATCAGGATGAATATTTTTATAATCCAGGGGGAAACCTCTACAAAATTCCTATTTCTGCTATTACCAACTGTGGATCACCTCAGACATCGTGGTTAACTAATAGTCAAACTCAAAATTTGTTATCAAGCAAAATGGAAGTTTTAAATCATTTAACAGCATACGATGATTCTTCTCAAAAGAGTATAATAATGGCGGATGGACCTACAGGTTTATATTCTATCAGTTTAGATATTTTATATGGAGGGACAAATAACCTAGTGCAAAATGTTAATAACAGTCAGTGGGTTTGCAAACCGACAGTTATAATAGGACCATTTTGTGCAACATATACAATAACCACTGGCGCATATGCGCAGGACTGATATCATGAGTATGATGAATAAAACTACATTAAATAAAAATCAACAGGGTTTTGTAGCCTTTTTCGTGACTATAATGGTTATGATAATTTTTGGCGTACTTATATTAAGTTTTTCACAGATTTCTAATAGGGAAGGAATATCTGCATTAAACAGAAATTTGAGCACCAACGCATTGTATGCTGCTGAGAGTGGTATTAATGATGCATATACGGCTATTAGAAATGGATCATTGGTACAACAAACGAGCAGCTGTAGCCCAAATACCTATGGTACCTCAACTTTAAATAACAATACAAAATATACTTGTGTTCTAGTAAGCAACACACCATCTACCCTGCAGTACCAGTGTCCCGGGTTTTGTCCGAATAATACAATGATTTCATATCTCCAGGGAACTAACTCTAGCGATCCGATCAATCAATTAACAATTAATTGGTCCGATGCTACAAAAAATAATAGTGGATGTTCGATTGTTACACCTTCACCATTTCTACCAGCGAACTCATGGCCTACTAACTGTCTCGAAGTTCTAAGAGTTGATTTGGTTCCGTTTGTTTCTGGGACAACTACTCTAAGTAGTCTATCCAGTGGTGTCGATGCTGTAAAAACTTTCTTTTTATATCCACAATCAAGTGCAGCAGCTACTCAAAATTTCTCTACAATAACAGACGGATCAGTATATTCGGCCAATTGTCCAACCTCCTCACCTGGTTGCTCATTTAATATTACAGGTCTTGTATTGAGTAGTCCGTCGTACTACATTAGGATTCAATATTATTACGGAAGTCCCCAGATAAAATTTGGTGGACTAACTGCGAGTGGACAACCGATTTCTTTTAGTGGATCCCAAGTTCAAATTGATGCAACAGGCTTGTCTGGTACAGTTCTAAAACGAGTTAGTGCGAGTATTGCGTTAAACGGACAAAACGCATCACCATATAGTCTACCTCTGCCTCCTAGCTATGCGCTGCAATCTACTGACTCAATATGTAAGTCTTTCCTTACTTACCAAAGTAGTCTGTATGAAATAATACCGAGCACTAAACCAGGTGACTTAACCGCTTCGCCAACTACTGCAAGTGAAATAGATGCAAATGGAATAGACCCGAATAGTAACACTGATTTCTGTAATCCTCTGTAAAACGATTAATTATTTTTTCTGTGGAATTGTTCGTGCACCTTTTTTAGATGTGCATCGGTAACGTGTGTATAGACTTGAGTGGTAGATATATTGCTATGTCCAAGTAATGACTGGACACTTCTAATATCTGCACCATTCATTAACAGATCAGTTGCAAAAGAGTGTCTCATGGTATGCGGACTTACGTGTTTTGTAATACCAGCTAGCAAAGCAGTTTTTGCAACCATCCTTTGAACACTTCTTTGGGTTAGTCTTAAATAATTTCCAGATGTATCTGCCTTTTTACTGCCGCTATATCTTAAAAACAGGGCAGCATCGTTATCGGTTCTTCGATCCAAGTATTTTGAAATCCACTCTGCAGCTGTCTCACTTATAAAAATTGGTCTGTCTTTTTGGCCTTTCCCACGGACCATAAACTCACGCCTTGATAGATTAATATGATCTTTGTTCAATCCAACTAATTCGGATACCCGAAGGCCGCTACTGAATAAAAGTTCGAGTATCGCTCTATCTCGAAGCCCACTTATCTTACTAATATCGAATTGAGCCAACATACTATTTATTTCCTCAGGTGTAAGAAAAGTTACTTGTTGACGCGTGACCCTTGCTAGGTCAATCTTTTCAGCGGGCATAGTTGGCAAATCTCTTTTGGCGCAATATTTCAAAAATGATCTGATAGCGATTAAATGATAGTTTTGAGTAGACTTTTGTAATTCATCACTGTTACTGGTGCCTAATCTATTGAGCCATAGCCTATATTTTCTGATTAAATCTGGCGTTATTTCATCAATTTTTATGTCACCAGCAAAATCTTCGAGTCGAGTTAGATAATGGTCATAATTAGCGATAGTCTTTTGTGATCTATTTTGTTCAATTTCTAAGTATTCAAGAAATTCTTGTTTTGCAGTATCAAAGTTCATAAAGATAATTGTACGACATTAAATACTAATGCTTAAAAGTTTTTAGACGTAAAGTATATGAAACAATCTGTTATAATTTAACTATTATTACAAATAAACAAGGAATTAATTAAAGTGGAACAGACACTAGTTGTTTTTAAACCCGATACTGTTAAACGTGGTTTAATCGGTGAGTTATTAGCGAGATTTGAAAGGGTAGGCTTAAAGATTGTTGGCATGAAAATGATGCAAGTTGATGATAAGTTGGCAGCAGCCCATTATCCAGATGAACTGGCAAATATCATTGGACATAAAACTAAAACTGACTGGGATAATTATGGGCTTGAATATGTTGAGACCCCAGAAGAAATTGGTGAAATTATACTTAAATCTACTAGAGAATTTATGACTAGTGCCCCAGTGGTAGCAACAGTTTTAGAAGGTGATCACTGCGTAGAGATAGTTAGAAAATTAGTTGGCAGCACTGGTCCAAAAGATTCTGCCCCAGGAACAATTCGTGGTGATTTCGCACATTTGAGTCTAGGAAAAGCATCATCTCACAAAAAGGGAGCAGCCAATCTGATTCATGCATCTGGTACTGTTGATGAGGCTGTAAGTGAAATTAAATTATGGTTTACACCGGAAGAGCTATTTAGTTATAAGTTAAGTCACGAAGACCTAACACATGTTTCGTAAGAATTGGTGCCCCCGATAGGAGTCGAACCTATATCATATCCTTAGGACGGATCTACTCTATCCATTGAGCTACGGGGACTTGATAAAGATTGTAATATGGATTGATTAATATCTCTAATCTTTTGTTGGATATACTCTAGATCAGGGTTAAAATATATATATACTTATGGTTAATAAACATTTTGAAGACCAACTAGAAAATGAGGAAGTGTTATTGGTCTTTAGAAAGCACCCAGTAGTTATGCGACGTGGACTGGTTATATCAATGCTTTGTTTGCTAGCAGGGGTTCTACCCTCACTAATTAAGCCTGTAATTAGCTATTTTTTCATAGGTTTAGGTATAGGCTTTATAGTTGGACTACTTGTAATGATGCCATATTGGATAGCCTGGTTTTATAGCGTCTACATAGTTACTAATCAGAGGTTGATCCAAATAACCCAAAAAGGTCTATTCCATAAGAGCGTAGTAGATATCGGTCTAAATCAGATACAGATGGTTAATTATGAAATTAACGGATTACAGGAGACTTTATTGGGCTTTGGTACTATAATTATACAGACCTATATGGGGGATTTGACTATCCATGATGCACATCATCCCAAGAAAGTTCAGAAAGAAATTTTAGGTATTTTAAGAAAAGAAGGCGTTTTATCTGTTGGACCACCAATAGGGAAGGATTTAGAAGTTGAAGAAGATACAGTCGAATGATGTTCTTGGGCCAATTAGAAAAATAAAAAATTCGTTGCCTTCAATCAGTGAGGTTGCAAATAAGCAACCTGAACTAATAACTACTGAGGACGTGCCCCGAATTACTAATCAAACTATCTCTATTCACCGAGAGGATGTTTTAAAAGGTGCTAGGAAATACATCTACCCCTTGTCACACTCGAAGAACAAGATTGTTATTATTACTACCAGTATTGTAGTGGCTTTTGTTCTGTTATTTTTTACATACTGTACTTTAGGTTTATATCGATATAATTCTACTTCACAGTTTCTGTATAAAGTTACATCAGTAATTCCGTTCCCAATCGCCAGAGTCGATGGACATTTTGTATCATATAATAATTATTTATTCGAAATTCAACACTATATTCATTATTACCAAACAGAGCAGGGTGTTAATTTTAGTAGTACATCCGGTAAAGAACAACTACTTAACTATGAACAACAAGCTTTGAACAAAGTTATCAACGACGCTTATATTGGACAACTTGCAAGGAAAGACCACGTAAGCGTATCAAATGCCCAAGTAACTAATCAGATAAATGTAGTTAGTGCTCAGAATAGATTAGGTAATAATCAGTCAGAACTCGCAGATGTACTAAAAACCTACTATGGTTGGTCAATAAATGATTTCAAAAGAGAACTAAAGACCCAATTACTTGCTCAAAATTTGGTTTCGAAATTGGATACTGGCACTCACGCTAGAGCGCAGAGTGTTCTGGGCCAATTAAACTCTGGTACTAGTTTTTCAACTCTCGCTGAAAACTACTCTAATGATGTATCCACTAAAGCTAATGGAGGGCAATATCCTGGTACTATTTCACAAAATAATCCTTCTATACCTGCACAGATTATGTCAGTTCTGTTTACTTTAAAACCAGGTCAGCACTCAGGAATTATTAATACAGGTTCAACACTTGAAATAGTAGAAAATATTAGCCAACATGGGCAACAAATTCAAGCAGCCCATATATCATTTGATTTTCAAGATATTAATACCTATTTGACACCTCTAAAACAACACGGTAGTGAAAAAATTTACATCCATATCAAGTAAGTGGTGCGGATACTGGGAGTCGAACCCAGCTCTCAGCCTTGGGAAGGCTACATATTACCGATATACTACACCCGCCTGCATTATTTGGAGCCGACAAGTGGAATCGAACCACTGACCTTCACTTTACGAAAGTGCTGCTCTACCAACTGAGCTATGCCGGCATTAAATTTAAGTATAGCAAATGCTATATAATTGTCTTTGGACTCTTTAAATGCTATTATTTGGGTTGTATTTAAGGGCTCGTAGTGTAGCGGTTATCACGCCTCCCTGTCACGGAGGAGATCGCCGGTTCAAATCCGGTCGGGCCCGCCATATTGCTTATGCTTTACAAAATACTACTTTTATGGTAGTATCTTTTTTATGACACACGAAACAGAACAGAGTAGTTCAGGAGAGCCTTTTAAAGTTACAGTAGCCGATACCATACCTTTTGAAAGACCTGGTTTTGAGGGCTTTCCTCAAGTAACATTTGAAGATGATTTGGGTTTTAGTGCTTTAACGATTTGGGTAGATGGAAGTCACCCCAGAAAACGTATGTTAGAGGGAACAAGAACATATTATGTTGCAGGAGCACTACCTAAGGGAACTTTCACCCTAGGTGATGAAGTACACGAAGTCCATGAGGGTGACCTATTTGTTATACCAGAAGGTGGTGAGTATAGTTATCAAGGCGACATGACATTATTTGAAGTCAACATACCTTCAGCTATGGGTTCAGTAAGAGACGAAAAACTGGAATAGAAGTTCCATATACCTTTAGCTAAGGCCCGCCAAGTATTGACTAAATACTACTTTTATGGTAGTATTTTTATATTGGACCAAAACAAAAAATGACTAACGAACAAGAACCATTAACACCTCAATCATTAGATAGATCTGACACTATGAGAGTCTCTCTTGTACCTGAGCTTGATAGAGCTGCACTTAATGCGCTAACAGAACGCGCTCAAGAGCCTCAGACATATTTCGGGAGAGGCCTTGAACTTAGCGACTACGACAGAGAACAATTAGCTATAGTTGCAACTACTGCAGACAAAATTCTAGAGCCTAGCTATTCAGATCCAGACTGGAAGGCGTTTGAAGACCTAGTTAAAGAAGGTAGTGATAAGGGTATATTGAGGTCATTTACAACTCACAAAGGTACAAATATACCTACTTGGTGTATTGATGGTGGCCGAAAAACAACGGTAAAAAAAATAAGAACTGATGCTGATCAGGTAGCGATTGAAGTACCATCAAGGATTTTTAATCTATACCATTGGACAAATACAGTAGAATCCATAAAAAACTATGCTGTCAGCTCAAATGAAACGCTACGAGGCAGAGATACAAAAAATTTAGGTAGAAACCTACAACAACTAGCGCAACTTATTGGTAAACCAGATACTGAGTAGTATCAGATAGCTTATTCATATAATTCGTTAGGGCAAAAAAGCTTCAAACCTGTTTAGCTAATGACGGCCAAGCAAGTTAATTGACAAATAGTAAATCTTATGCTAGTATTTGTATAGGCTTTTTAAATATAAAAACGTAAAACAAACAAAAAGGAACACGAAATGTCAGAAGGTTTCCCATCGCAAGAACAAGACTCTAAATCAGAAGCTGTCGTAGCCGTAGCAAGTGCATTGCACGAAGATTGGCGTAAAACCCGTAAGCAAGAAGACGGTACTTTTGAGCCTCGTGTTAAGGACACTAAGGATGAAGCCTGGATTGCTACACATGGTACTGACCAGGTAGACATCGCTAACACTAGTTATGTCGACTTACCTGCTGACTGGCAGGCTGAAAACAAGGCTGCTTCAGAAGTTGTCGTTGGTATTCTTGACGGAGTCAACGGTGCAATAGATCTTAGCGACCATACACAGCTGACAGCTGTCGGTGCTAAAATTCACGAAGCATGGTTAGACCGTAATGAGTGGTCTCGTGGCGGGGAGCTTGATGTACCTTTTGACCAACTTCCACCTACTGAACAGGCTAAAGACATCGACCAGATAATTATTGCTCAACAAGTTCTCGCTCAACCTCAATAATAGTGATCGTTAAATAACAAATATGACAGAACAAAATCTAATTAGACCAATGGGTCCCCTGCAAGAGGGTGACCAAGCAATTGTTGATGCACTGCAAAGATTACCAACAGAAGCTAGCTCAGTACGAGAGGTACCGTACGAAGCTGTAGTCACTGACTTTACGGGTAGTCGTGAAACAACACGTGGGCTCCCAAAGGACCACTGGTCTGTAGCATCTGTCGAGACAGACCATGAAGGTAACCCCGTAAAAGCAGAGGTTACGTTAGTCCAAGTTTCAGAGAAGGATATCAATGTAGTACTCCGTGGAGGTACGGTTGATGATGAAATCCGCACAGAAGAAGATAAGCCCAAAGCAACTGACAGAGCCAAGATTCATGATAATAAAACCGAGCAATCTATTAAGCTTTTGACCGCAGAACGCCTCAATAGGGCAGCTGATACATTATTGAGAATTCAGGGTATTAATAAGCCATTTTAGCTTACTACTCAAAATTCTTGAAAACTTCATTGAGAGTATCAAAAGTATTAAAATAATTCCAAATCTCAAGAGTCAAGGCCCGCCAATATATTGACAAATAATCAAATGTATGCTATATTCAGAGCAAGTTTTTTAAATACAAAAAATAAAGGAAACTAAAAATGAATGAAGAAATACAAATACAGTCTCAAGAACAACTAGGACTAACGCCTGAACAGCAACAACAGGCAATTGATTTAAGAAATAATGTACTTGATGCTCAGGATCGCGTATATGACGTAAAATGGATGCAGCGAGATCTTAATAGTGACATACAAGAAGGTGGTAGTGATCCACTCGTAGACCTTGTGGGTAAGGCTGTTACTAATGAATTACGCTTTGAAGCTGAGCATAAATTAAACCGAGCTGAACGTGTAGCTAGCAGACACTATAAACGCAACGAGTCTGCTTACCAAGAACAAGCAGAATTAGAAGCTGTTCGAGATGGTAAAGAAATAAATCGATAACTTACAAACAGTCAAAGTTATTAATAGGCTCTACAAAGGGGCTGTTTTTATGTTGAAGAAAGATAGAATAATTCCAAATTTCTAAGGCCACGGTCTGCCGTTAAGCTTATGCTTTACAAAATACTACTTTTATGGTAGTATTTTTATATTGGAATAAAATAAAAATGCAAGAATTAGAAGAGAAACCATCAGAATTATTACAAGCTCAAGTTGCTACATTTGCTGCCGAACACGTAGAGCATTATCAGGACAGAGCTTACCTATTTAATAATTTAGGCAACCTAGCTGTTGGCCCTATTGAGGACGTTATCCGAACTACTACCTCTGCTGAATTCCACAAGGACGAAAACGGTAACAATGTCAGAATACCCGAAGGAACAAAGAAATTAGTCGCTAGTGGCAAGGAGTATCTAGACTTTATGCACTCTGTCGGTGGCTCTAACTACGAAGCAGTACAAGGTCGTTCCGATATTCTTAGGGCGTATAGCGCCTTTGCACCCACGATTGACAAGCTAAGAGGCGAATTGGCTGACGCCACCACTCGCAAAGAACACCCAGCTTATCTTGGTAACGGTTCTAACTCTACAGTTTTTGAAATTGATATGGAAGGCCAGAAATATGCGGTGCGTGTTCCTAATGGCAACGCCATTAACCCAGCCGTAATTGACGACCACTTAGCGGGCGCTGTCTTAGGCAAAGGTTTGCTTCACTTAGAACAGATTGTAGCAGCTTCTTACGAAGACGGTGTTACAGTAGCAGAAAAAATGCCAGGCAAAGAAGTCGGACACCTTACGACTAGCGAGATTGAAGACATAACTGACGGCCAGTTAGGTGAATTGGTTAGTACGTTAGTAGCAGTTCACGAACGTGGGATTGAGATTGACCCCAAGCCGTCTAATTTTTTCTATGACCCAGAGGCTGGCTACGGGATAGTAGACTATCATTCATCAGAGGTAGTTGGTAAAAACTCCAAAAACCAAGAGCTTGGTGATGTTGTAGGATGGGCAGCTACCATGATTAATAATACAGGCTTTTACGGCAAAGGATACAAGTCAGAAAAAGCACCCAAAGACTATGCACTTGATTTAAAGTTCCACGTAGCCAACCTTGATGTACTCAACCGTTATCGCACTGTAGTTGAGCAGAAATTGACAGGCGAAGAACAAGAAAAAGCCTTAAAAGTAATTGATGCGAAAGTTCAAACCGCACAAGAAACGGTAATAAACTATTCCGATCCTACTTGGGTTGCAGAACGAGTCGCACAAAACAATGAGTGGGCCAGACAACGAGCAGTGCAAGACAGTAAAACGAAGGCTGGCTTAGGTAACAGGATTATTATAGAAAAGGATTTCGTCTAAAGTTCTGTAGTTGGCAGATAGGCAAGTATTATTTTAGTTACTGGTTAATAAAATAGTTCCATATATCTTCCACTACGGCCCGTCATAGTATTGACAATATAACAAGCTTATGCTAACATAAGTGTATGAGTAAAGAAATACAAAAACAAGAAATTGAAATGAACCCAGAGATGCAGCAAGAAGCTGCGAAGCTTAGACGTATATTTATAAATAAAACGGAAGATAGGTCCGACTTCTTTCAACACGCGAAAGATTGGCACCGAGGATATAGAATAAATCCTGACGGCAAAAAAATTTATCTCAAAAGTGGAGTCTATATTCTTGATGTATTACTTCCAGATATAAGTACAGGTTTTAAACTTGATAGAGCAGAGAGACGTGCAGAGAGACATTTTCATGATAATCAAGAAACTTATCAAACACAGGCATTAGTAGAAGCCAAAGACGCAGGCGTTAATGTCGAGGGTTGGAGTCTTGAGCCTAGTCCCAATGACAAGCAAAATACTTCATCCGCACCCATACCGAGTTCAGTTGAACATCCTGATAACATAAAATAGTTCCATATCTCTTCCGCGCCTGCCAGTATATTGACGAAAGTTAGCTTATACGCTAATAACTGGATATGTCAGCAAAAGAATCCCAAGAAGAACTTGAGCACTTACCTCTATGGGAAAGAGAAGTTTCTAGTAATCTGTTCGAAACAAAATGCCTAAGAGAACCCCACTGTGCAGATAATAATGACTATTTATATTTTTTGAGATTTTTATCGCCTGTGATAAAATAGTAAAAGTATGAAAAATAGTAAAAGTATGAAACACAAACCATCTATTCTCGGAATGGTAACAGTTAATGATAAAGGACAAGTTGTAATACCTGCTGATGCAAGATCATCAATGAATATACAAACTGGTGATAAACTTCTAGTTATTATTCATCCTAGCCATGGCGGTGTTATCTTAGTTAAACCAGATGGAATTGAGTCTTTTGCGAGACAAATGCTAGAGCAAGTAAACGATGCACGGGATATCGCACTGGATCAAGATAAAAAATAATGGCTAATCTTGCAAGATGGTGTTTTCGCCACAGTTGTATTGTTATAGGTATATGGCTAGCTTTATTAGTTGCTATCTTTGGGCTATCTAAAAATCTTGGTACAAGTTATTCAAATAGTTTTTCATTACCCGATACAGACTCTACTAAAGCGCTGAATCTATTAAAGACTGTTTCACCTAGTGCATCTGGAGAAACAGATACAATTGTATGGCAAGTTGATAGTGGATCTGTTGAAAACCCTGTCATCAAACAACGGATTGATAACATGATTAATAAGATTTCAGCCGTTTCGCAGGTAGGTTCAGTCACCAGTCCATACACATCACAAGGGACTAACCAAATTAGTAGTAATGGTCGAACCGCTTACGCCCAAGTGGCATGGATAGGTGAATTCCAGAACCTAGATAAGAATAATATTAAAAAAGTAATCGCCGATGCACAAGCAGCAAATACTAAGGGTCTGAACGTTCAGATAGGTGGTCAAGCGATTGAACAATCTGAACAATCATCTACATCTTTTAGTACGGGAATCGGAGTTTTAGCTGCAGCGGTAGTCTTATTTATAGCTTTTGGCTCATTACTAGCTATGTCTGTACCTTTAATTACTACCCTAATGGCATTGGGTGTAGGAATCAGTACTATTGGATTATTATCCCACGCTCTAGCAATTTCTACTTTCTCACCTATATTAGGTGCCTTGATCGGACTCGGCGTAGGTACTGATTACGCATTATTTGTTATAACACGGCATCGCTCAGGTCTATTATCTGGTTTAAGTCCCGAAGAGGCTGCTGTTAAGTCTCTTAATACTGCCGGACGTGCCGTTATATTTGCTGGAGTAACAGTTTGTGTTGCACTTTTGGGACTTTTAACACTTCGACTCAATTTCTTAAGTGGAATCGGTATAGCCGCATCTATTGTTGTAGCAGTAACTGTCTTGTCTTCAATAACATTATTGCCAGCACTACTAGGTGTATATAAGATGCGAGTATTGTCTCGCCGCTCACGTGCCAAACTTCATAAAAGCGGCCCTGTCGATGAGGCTAATGTTCCTGGATTTTGGGCACGTAATGCTCGTTTCGTAGAAGATCATCCGCTACCTGTCGCAACTGTTGCACTAGTAGTGATTTTAGTATTGGCAATTCCGTATTTTTCTCTCAGATTAGGTTCTTCAGATGCAGGCAATGATCCTGCAACTACAACAACGAGACAAGCTTATAACTTGCTTTCAAATGGATTTGGACCTGGTTTTAATGGTCCGTTGCAGCTAGTTGGACAGGTTAGTACAAATAAAGAGAAAATTGCATTTAATAATCTAGCTAGGGAAGTAAAGTATATACCTGGTGTTGCTCAAGTATCAGAAGTTCCTTTAACCTCTAATGCGAAGGTAGGTATTATTGAGGTTATTCCAACTACATCTCCTGAATCAAAAGCTACCAGTGATCTAATTGATAATTTAAGAAAAAATATAATACCTACAGCCGAAAAAAATACTAATCTTCATGTATATGTAGGTGGAATTACTGCGATATTTAATGATTTCGCGAGCGTTATTGGTAGTAAATTACCACTGTTTTTGATAGTAATTATTGGCTTAGGGTTTCTGATTTTAATGGTCGCATTTAGAAGTCTTGTTATACCACTAACTGCTGCTGTTATGAATTTGCTGGCAATTGGGGCTGCCTTCGGAGTTTTGGTAGCCATTTTTCAATGGGGGTGGTTATCGGGTATTTTACATACAGGTGGTCCAGGCCCAATAGAATCGTTTCTACCAGTAATAATGATAGCAATCCTATTTGGTCTATCTATGGACTACCAGGTATTCCTAGTTAGTCGAATGCATGAAGAGTGGGTACATACCCATGATAATAATAAGGCCGTCAGAGTTGGACAGACAGAAACTGGACGTGTAATTACAGCCGCTGCCACAATTATGATCCTTGTATTCCTAGCATTTATATTTGAAGGTCAAAGAGTTATTGCTGAATTTGGTATCGGATTAGCTTCAGCAGTTTTACTTGACGCTTTTATCTTACGCAATTTCTTAGTACCGGCTATAATGCACAAATTTGGTAAGGCCAACTGGTGGTTGCCTAAATGGTTAGACAAGATTTTACCTCATTTGGCAGTCGAACCAGTTGAGAAAAAACTGAAATAATACCCTGTAAATAAATTTTTGCATCAGCTAATTTGATAATCTTGCTTATGCTCTAGCAAAGATCTAAAATAAGGGTATATTACAAAAATAATAAGAGAATCTTAAAATGTCAGAAATGCATTCTGCCAGACAAGAGCAAAATCAAGATGCTAAAGAAGCTAACGCTCAAATTGCAAATAGTATAATTAATACTTTCAACGATCTATCTTTTAGAGCTACCTTTTTAGGAGATATAAAGTTAACTGAATTTAACCCTAGTCAATTGACGCAGTGCCATACGTTATACAGAGAAGATACACCAAAGTTATTCTATAAAATTATTTTGCCTATTGGAGCTGAACAAAAACTTGAGTTATTTCAACTATATCTTAGCGGCGAAGTAAGATTGTATTCTCAAAATCCACGTGTAACTGTAATTGCTAGTCCAGGAAGTGATGGGGGTGATAGTTGGATTGTAGGTAAAAGAGATAACGCTAAGATGACTGATGAAGAAATAGAGGTCTATTCTGAAAGTTTTTTTGAGACTTTCGATCTAGCAATAGCGGGTTATGAAAAAACGGCAAATCTCTCTTAAGCGATAACTTAGGCCTTCTTTTAATAGCTTTTATCCTAATCGATAGGTAAGTAAATGCTATAATATCCTAAGGTTAAATAATCCAAATCTTATCTATGAATAGTAAAAATAAGTATTTTCACGACAGGGTAATTTTATTACTTTTGAGTTTCAATGTAATAATCTCATTACTATCTAGTTTAGTTATATTACTTAGACTTATTAATCTTCCAACAGACTACTATCCATTTGTTCAAGGAAGGTTTCCGTCGGGCCAAAAAATATATAACACCGGGAGCATTGTATCTCTTTATTCACTAGTTGTTTTTATTTTATTAATGCTTGGGATTAATAGTTTCCTAAGCTATAAAACCTATCCATATAAAAAGGACTTTTCAATTATTATATTAAGCCTTAGTTTATTACTAGTAGTTCTAACATATCTTGTCAGCCAGTCATTAACATCGTTTTCATAGAGAAAATAAATATAAATGAAGAAAACACAGATTGAAATACCATTTCCTGTCGAAAGAGGTTTTAGGTATAGGTTTTTTGAGATTTTACCTGGCGGTCTTAGCTACTTATTCTTAGCTACTCCACTTATCTTGACTCTAATCGATCCTTATCTTACCGTGTTCTTCGTATTGGCATTTCTACTTCTTTGGTTTACTAAAGCAGCTGGCATGGGTCTTAGATCTATTCAAGGATATAGAATTATCAATCAACACCAAAAGTTACCATGGGGTTCAATGCTAATTGATATTACAAACCTAAAATCCGACAATACGAGTTTACCAAAGTGGCATTATGAAAATTTAAATAGGGTATCGAAAATTGCTAATCGAGTTTTGCCAAATGAACTTTTCCAAGCAGTTATAGTCGCAACTTATAATGAAAACCGTGGAATTATTGAACCAACAATTAAATCTGTTCTAGCTTCAAATTATGACATGAAAAAAGTTATTTTAGTGATTGCTTATGAAGAACGTGGTGGTCCTGAAATTGAGAAACAAACTCTAGAGTTAATTAGAGAATATGGGCCAATGTTCCATTATGCTATGGCAGTAAAACACCCAAGCAATATACAGGGTGAGGTTAGAGGCAAAGGGGGTAATATTACTTTTGCTGGCCGCAAGTTGGAGCAGTATATCTTAAACCAAAAAATCAATCCACGAAATGTCCTAGTAACCACTCTCGATTCAGATAACAGGCCACATCCAGAGTATTTTGCGGCAGTTAGCTATCTATATTGTAGCTGTCAAGAGCCTAAACATATCTCTTTCCAGCCTGTACCAATGTATACTAACAATATTTGGGACGCTCCAGCACCTATGAGGGTTATTGCAACTGGTAACTCGTTTTGGATGACTGTCAGTAGTTTGAGACCGCATGCGCTAAGAAATTTCTCAGCTCATTCGCAAAGCTTGGAAGCTTTAATAGATACAAATTTCTGGAGTACTAGGACAATAGTCGAAGATGGCCATCAATTTTGGAGAACTTATTTTAGATATGATGGTAATCATGAAGTTTTTCCAGTATACGTTCCTATATATCAGGATGCAGTTTTATCATCGAGTTATGTTAAGACTCTAAAATCTCAGTTTATTCAGCTCAGAAGATGGGCATATGGTGCTTCAGACGTAGCTTTTGTAGTTGAAAAGGGCTTCTTTACTAAAAACAAAGTACCGAAAAAAGATTTATCATTTAAATTGTTTCAACTGATTGAGAGTCACGTTAGTTGGGCAACTGCTGCCTTCTTGTTACTCTATTCAGCGTTCATACCAGCTTTATTACACCCTCAGAACCTAGCTGCAAGCCAATTACCTCTGGTTGTTAGCAAAATGCAAACAATAGCCTTGTCGGGTATTCTTTTAACACTTTTATTTAGTCTCAGAATACTACCACCTAAACCACCACATTATAAAAATCGTCATAGGTTCTTTATGGTGATTCAATGGGTATATCTTCCTTTCACTACAATTGTTTATAACGCTTCAGCCGGTCTATACGCTCAGACGAGACTAATGCTTGGTCGTTATATGGACAACTTTGCTGTGACTGAAAAAGCTGTGGTTACCTCTAAAGACGGTAAGAGAGTAAAGTCTTAGCTAATCTTTATGGTATGCACTGTAGTGCATAGCTGCGGTGTTGTCGAAGTTTTTTAATACTTTTTGTGTAGTATCAATGATTACAGCTCTATCAATAAGGGAGTTCTTATACTTATTTTGGAGTTTTGATATAACTGTATCCGTTAGAGCGACGGCTTCACTAACATGGTTCTTTCTATGACCAAGACTGCTATTAATGCTGATGAGTAATTTTTCTCTTATAAATGGTGCTATAGTATCAGAATCTGTTTTGACTGACATAGACCGCTCTAAGTCGATTTTTTCGACAGTTGTGAATATATACTTACAATTATCGCAAAGTCTTCTACGCCAGACCTGATTAAGCCGTGCTTGTGATCGAGAATTGACCACTTTTGTGTCTTTGCCGCATATATAGCAATCCATGACTATATATTGACATGACCCAAGTAGAAAAGCTAGTGCATAAACAGTAAATATTGTGTATATCTACTAATTAAATTTACTAAGCTTAAGGTGTTATCGTTACTTTACTACAGATACAGCTCTTGATCTACGGATTCTTCGTACAGGTGTAGATGCAGTTAGCAGCTCTTCGTAAAATAATTTAAATTTATCAAGTGAACTTGATCTAATGGTACTCAAAAATGAGCGCCTCCCTTTTAACTAAATAATCTTATCAGAACAGATTAAAAGTGTCAAGGTTGAGCATTTTAACTGCGCCAATTATTAGCATTTAAAGTTGCAGTTAAATATGCTTTTAGAGTATAGTTTACTGATGTAAATGTTTTTTGGGCTCTTAGCTCATTTGGCTAGAGCGCTTCCTTGACGTGGAAGAGGTGGGAGGTTCGAATCCTCCAGGGCCCACCAGAATTATCAACTACCTTATATAACATATTAGGTAGTTTTTTGATTTATATAGATATTAGGGCAAATAAATTTCTATATCTTTTATGGTAATATATACCTTAAGTGAAACTATCCCCAGGAGCTATGTAAATATAACAATATAATACTACTAGCAACATAGTACTGTTATTGCTATAGTAGTTCCTACCAGATAGCTTAAATCTATAAACTATCGCAGTCGGTTGAATGTAATTACGAGGACATTCAACCGATTTTTTTATTAATTTGAGAATATTTAAGAAGTTACCATGCTACAATACCTAAAGAATTAATTTGAAATTATGGATAAAGATAAACAATTATTAGCAATGAGACACAGTTTGGCTCATATAATGGCATCAGCTATACAAAAATTATGGCCTGAAGCTAAATTTGGCGTTGGACCAGTCGTAGACAATGGATTTTATTATGATATTGATTTAGGCGACGATATTATATCGGAAGACCAGTTCCCATTAATAGAAAATGAGATGAAATCTATCATAAAAGATGATCAGAAGTTCAGCTTAAGTCATAAAACCATTGATGAGGCCTTAGAATGGGCTAAACAGGCTAATCAGCCCTATAAACTAGAGTTACTCAATGATCTCAAGAGATCCGGGACAACACTGGTTAAAGATTTAGATTTAAATGAACTCGGCATAGCAACTGAAAAGGATTCGAAAGTGGATAGTGTTAGTTTTTACCAAAATGGTGATTTTGTAGACTTATGCCGGGGACCTCATATTGAATCGACTGGAAAAGTCGGTGCATTTAAGCTAAGTAAAATCGCCGGAGCATATTGGAGGGGTAAAGATACAAATCCTCAGATGCAAAGGTTGTATGGTGTTGCCTTTAAGACTAAACAGGAACTGGATGATTACCTAGAGCAGCAAGAAGATGCAAAGAAGTATGATCACCGTAAGCTGGGACAAGAACTAGATCTATTTTTAATCTCACCACTTGTAGGAACTGGTTTACCTCTTTTTACTCCTCGCGGAACTGTATTAAGGGAAGAATTAAATGTATATTCTCAGTTACTTAGACAAAAAGTCGGTTATCAAAAAGTATGGACACCGCATATAGCAAAGAAAGAATTATATAAGGTATCAGGACATTGGGCAAAATTTGGTGATGAATGGTTGACAGTTAATAGTAAAGAATCACATGACGATTTAGTAATGAAACCAATGAATTGTCCGCACCACCAGCAAATATATGCGTCTAGCCCTAGAAGCTACCGCGACTTACCAATTAAGTATATGGAAACTACTACAGATTATAGAGATGAAAAGGCAGGTGAACTACTAGGTCTTAGCCGGGTTAGGTCTCTTACCCAAGATGATAGTCATATGTTTTGTACTCCTGATCAGATTGATGAATCATTACGATTATTAGTTAGTGTAGTCAAAGAGTTCTACAAGACAGTTGGTATGGATATCAAAGCCAGACTTTCATTTAGAGATGAATCCGACAATTATTTAGGAGATAGTACTCTTTGGAAACGGGCAGAAGGAATATTAGAAAAAGTTGCAAAAGAATCTGATCTTGAATATTTTGTCGCAAAGGGAGAAGCTGCATTTTATGGTCCTAAAATAGACTTTATGACAAAAGATGCTTTGGGCAGAGATTTACAACTTGCTACTCCACAGCTGGATTTTGTCCAACCAGAGAGATTTGGTCTCAAATATACTGATGAAGACGGTTCGGAGAAGACGCCAGTTATGATTCATTTTGCTCTAATGGGTTCATTAGAGAGATTTATAGCTGTATATATAGAGCACACTAAGGGTAGATTTCCAGTCTGGGTATCCCCAGAACAGATTAGAATCATCACCGTAAATCAGGAATCAAAAACCGTCAAATTTGCTAATGATATATTAGCCAAAGCACAGAATTTAGACCTAAGAGTTGTAGTTGATAATTCAAATGAGTCAGTAGGTAAGAAGATAAGACAAGCTGAACTTTACAAGGTGCCTTATGCAATCGTAATCGGTGAAAAAGAAATTGAATCTGGCAAAATATCACCCCGTATTAGAGAAGATTTAAAAAAGACAGAGAAAGAGACGAGTCTATTAATTAGTGATTTTTTGAGTTCTGTGGCTAAAGAATCCAAAGATAGGCTACAGAGAACAAGTCTCTAGTCGCCCAAGCATGAAACCTTTAATTGTGATTGTTGGTGAAACAGCATCAGGTAAATCCAAAATTGCATTGGATCTAGCGGAACATTTAAATGGTGAAATTATAAACGCGGATTCATGGTCAGTCTATAAGGGTTTTAATGTTGGTACGGCTAAACCATCAAATAAGGACCAGGCTCAAATAAAACATTATATTTTAGATGTAGCCGATCCCGTCAAAGGTTTTTCTGCGGTTGAATTTAAAAAATTAGCTACAAAATCTATAGATAAAATATATAAAAGAGGCAAGATACCTATAATTGTTGGTGGAACCGGTCTGTATGTCGATTGTCTAATCTATAACTATAGTTTTTTGCCACCATCACCTCAATCGGATCGAAAATATTTCGAAAGCCTAACCCTTGAAGAGCTAGTCAACATGTGTCATAAGTTAGGTTACGATACTAAAAGGATAGATATAAATAACAAACGGCGGGTCATTAGGTTATTAGAAAATAGGGGTATATACCCTCAGTCAAAACCACTTCGAGAGAATACTTTAATTTTAGGTATAAAGGTTGAACAGGAGGTTTTAGAATTTAATATCGAAAAAAGAATCCAGGAGATGTTAAAAAATGGACTCGAAAAAGAAGTTAGAGGCTTGGTAGACAAATATGGTTGGGATATTGAACCGATGAAGGGAATTGGCTACCGTGAATTCAAAGATTTTTTTGTAGGTAAAATTAATGAGCAAGATTTGATAGCTCGAATAAATAAAGACACTCTAAAATTAGTTAAAAAACAAAAAACTTGGTTTAAACGAAATAAAAGTATTCAATGGCTAACTAACAGAGATGATTTTGTTGAGGTTGCTACAACATTTGTGAATAAATTAAATTAATTAACACCTTATCTTGTGTTACAATGTGATCATGATTGAACAACTGTTTGGATCTAAAACAAGAGTAAAACTACTGCAGCTATTCTATGGTAACACCAATAGATCTTTTTATGTTCGAGAAATAACACGAAAAATAGATGAGCAAATTAATTCTGTTAGACGAGAATTAGCCAACCTACTCAGCATAGGTATTATTAAATCTAACACTAGTAATAACAAACTGTACTATGAGGTTGATCAAAAATATCAGTATTACGCGCCGTTAAATACAATTTTTGGTATTGGGAGCAAACAAAAGGCTAAACCAACAGAAGGTAAGGCCCAAAAACCGGATAATCCAATCTTTTCGATTGGTAATGTTGAATTGGCTATCTATACTGGAATATTTACTAAAGATGAAACCCCAGGAATTGATATATTGATCGTTGGTAATACTAATCCTACACAGCTGTCTAAGTTTATATCTGATCTTGAAGCTCAAGAATTGAAAGAGATCAGATATGCTATTATGTCTTTAGACGAATTTAACTATCGTAGACAGATCAATGATAGGTTTGTAAATTTAGTTATAGACTCAAAAAAACAAATTGTAGTCGATAAAAATAATATATTAGGTAGCAATATTTAAAGAGGGGAATATAAACATGGAGATCCAGGCCTTAGGTGCTAATACAGTTAAAATAAATACTAAAAAAACCTCTATACTCGCAAATGATTCAGTTACGGGAAAATCGTTTCTAAAAGATGGTGATATCGAATTATTCTCTAACAGGACCGAAGATAAGTTAGATAAAAAAGTAAGATTGTTTATTGCAACTGCTGGAGAATATGAAGTAGCCGATGCATTAATTGTCGGAATACCGGCATTTCCATATAAAGAAGAGTCTGATCATAAGCTCTCAAGTACAATTTTTAAAATAGTAAGTGATGACACTAGTGTAGTAATTATTGGAGACGTATCACCAGAATTAACTGATTCACAAATTGAAGACATTGGTCATGCAGACGTAGTTGTTATATCAGTCGGTGGAAATGAAAAAACTTTAGACGCGAGCCAGGCTCTAAAGATGATAAAAAAAATTGATCCGTTTATTGTAATCCCGGTTAATTATGATGGTGGACTAGATCAAATTACTAAAACTCTCGGTCTAGAGACTCTAGAGTCAACAAGTAAATATAAACTTAGATCAACTAACTTCGTAGAAGGACAATCTACAAAGGTAGTTTTACTAGAAAATTCTTAAGAGATAATTCCGTTTTTCTTTAGCGTTCTAATAGCTTGAGTGCTAATTTTTAGCTTTGTTTTTTTACCATCAATTGTGACGGTTTTTGTTTGAAGATTTGGCTTCCAGACTTTTTTGGTATGGCGCTGCGAAAAACTTACGTTATTACCGTATTGTTTACCTTTTCCAGTGATATCACAAATCTGCATATATTTTTCCTTAAAGTAGTAGTCTAGTTATTTTTATAGGATAAGTCAAGAGTCAACTGATATAATAACACTTAATGTTTACCATTTCGGACTTGCCCTACGTTATTCCTGCGCTATTTATATCGCTGTCTATTCACGAAGCAATGCATGCTTATACAGCCCATATTTTAGGTGACCCTACGGCTCAGCAAGCAGGGCGTTTGACCTTAAATCCACTCAAACACGTCAACATCTATACAACAATTGTACTGCCGATTATAACGATCGCTGTTTTTGGTTATCCTATTCTAATTGCTAAACCAGTACCATTTAACCCTTATAGAGTTAAGTTCGGTGAATATGGTGCTGCACTAGTTGCTGCAGCCGGTCCTGCGTCAAATCTTATATTGGCAACTATCCTAGGGCTTATGTTACGGTTTTGGGTTTTTCCATACGATATTGAGAAACTCTTACTGATATTTACAGAGATAAATGTACTATATTTCATCTTTAATATGATCCCTATTCCACCACTGGATGGTTCTAGAGTTTTGTATGCATTTGCTCCCAAAGAGTTACAAAAGTTAATGGCTAAAATAGAATCCTATGGTTACTTAACTATCCTGGTGATCTTTTTATTAGTTTTTTATTATATTTACGGTCCAATAGATTACTGCTTTGTCCATTTAATGAATATTTTACTTGGCTAATAAATTCAATGTATAATGTTTATGGGTCGATCAATCAACCATTTATCTGAATATTTTTAAATATAGGAAATCCAATATTTATCAATAACCGTGGTTGTTGTGTGAGGATATCCACCTGGATCTAGACAGGTTAAAGAGGGGGTTGATCGACTTTAATACTTTCTCTAGTAATCATATTAAGTCTAAAATATGATCATTAAGAAGTTATTAAGCTTAGAATATCCAAATTGGCTGGTAGTGAGGGATTTGAGTTTAATATTCATTAAAATTAATTCGTGAGATAATTAATTCATGAATAACCAACAAAGAAAAACGGTTACCTACGCATTTATAGATAGTCAAAATCTTAATCTAGGGATTAAAAGCTCTGGATGGAATCTCGATTTTGGTAAGCTTCGATTATATCTTAAGAACAAATATGGCGTAGAAAAAGCATATTTGTTTATAGGGCAAATGGCTGGTAATGAATCCCTTTATGATCAATTACAAAATAATGGCTACCATCTAATATTTAAACCTACAACGGAATATAAAATTGATGGGAAAATAGCCGTGAAAGGCAATGTTGACGCTGAGCTTGTGCTTTATGCCGCAGCAAAAGTATTTGACGATTACGACAGAGCAATAATAGTAAGTGGTGACGGAGATTTTTATTGCCTAGTTGAATATCTGAAAGATAAAAACAAATTGCTTCATATCATGGTTCCAAATAATAAGTTCTCCAAATTGTTACATAGATTCACAAAAGATATTGTCAGAATAAATCAGTTAAGGGATAAGTTAGAATATAAGCCAACAAAAAAGATCAGGAGTAGCGGTCGGTCGAAACCTTAGGCCTGCCTGATCATGGTGATAGATTAAGTATAGATTAAGAACGAATAACTGTCAATATAATAAAAGTAACAGTTATGCAAATCGTGGCTAGGATGACAAGATTCGAACCTGCGATCTCATGGCGCTCAGTCGTGCACTCTAGCCAGTTGCGCCACACCCCTAATCGAATGGCGTTATCTATTAAAATAGCATAAACTAAAGATACTAAGGAAAAATAGAAAATGAAATTTGTTAGATTAGATGACCCAATAATTGACGAAATTATAATCAATAAACTTGATCACGTCGGTATTATTAATGATGAGGATCATATTTCAGTCAATGATGAAGTCGAGTTTTTTAATAACTCAAATGTAGTATTTGGAAAAGCCATCATAGCTAAGATAACTATCCAAAATTCTTCAGAATTTGATAGTGATAAAACTGATCTTGATTGGCATTTGAATGTAGTGGGTGACGCAAAGGATGATAAAGACATACTAAAGATTATTTACTTCAAGTTTGAGGTGTATAAAGAGCCTCGCAAATTAGCCACAAATATAGGGCTAGATACTACCGAGATTAAAATCTATGCCGATGGTGGATCAAGAGGCAATCCTGGCCCATCTGCTTCGGGATATGTACTTCTTACTAAAGATGACCAAATCATCAAGCAGAACGGCATCTATTTGGGTATAACTACTAACAATCAGGCTGAATACAAGGCGCTCTTGTTTGCTCTTAAGGACGCAGTCGAACTTGAATCTAAGATTGTATCGGTATATATGGATAGCCTTCTTGTAATTAATCAAATGAAACAGGTCTATAAGATTAAAAATCAAGATTTAATACCAATTCATAGTGAAATTAACGGATTATTAAAAAACTTTCAACGAGTTATTTTTACTCACGTACCTAGAGAGCTTAACAAACTAGCAGATTCAGAGGTCAATAAGTGCTTAGACCTTCAAAAAACCTACTAAAAATGCTATAATCTTTAGTGCGGTCAGATTATTGGCTAATCACTTGTCATTAAATTGATAAGAGGAAAGTCCGGGCAGCAAAGAGAAGGTTAGTTGTTAACAGCAACCGAGAGCGATCTCAGGGAAAGTGTCACAGAAACTATACCGCCATTTATTGGTAAGGGTGAAAAGAGTGGGGTAAGAGCCCACACTAACAGTAGGTGACTACTGGAAGTGGTAAACCCTAGCCGCTGCAAGGAGATATCACATTTCGCTATGCGATTAGTTTCTCGCTAGTGATATCGATTATCCGCTTGATCTTATGGGCGACTATGAGACTAGATAGATGATTAGTAAAACAGAACCCGGCTTATAGATAATCTGACACAATTAAAAAAACTAGGCTACCGATATTCGGGAACACCTAGTTTTTTTAATTTTTCTTTGTAACGGTTTCAACAATAGTTTTGAAACTATCGGGGTAATTTGTGGCTAATTCACTTAAGATTTTTCTGTCCAAGCTAATATTTGAAAGCTTTAAGTTTGAAATCAATAGGCTATAACTAGTTCCGTTCATTCGTGCAGCCGCATTTATTCGAGTATTCCAGGTTGATCTTAGAGTTCTTTTTTTGTTTCTACGATCCCTATATGCAAATTGCATACCTTTAACTACAGCTTGTCGGCCTCGTTTAATGCTAGATCTATTAGATCTAGTCATACCTTTAGTTTGTGATCTAATTTTCTGATGTTTCTTATGGGCAGCAACGCCTCGTTTTACTCTCATACTAAATACCTAACCTCAGTCTTAATGATTTACTATTTTTTCCAGATACGGAATTAGACTTAGACAGTCGTCTTTTTCTTGATTTAGATTTCTTCTCAAGAAAGTGACTAGTCATGGAGTGCTGTGTTAGAAGCTTACCTTTTTTGGTAACCTTAACTCTATCTTTAGTTCCGCTATGAGTCTTTAGTTTTGGCATGATTATTGTTCCTTGCAACAAAGTTTAATTGTTTTCCAGCTAGCTGAGGTGGTTGATCGATCACTACTTTTTCACCGTAGTAGGCGATTACTTTATCTGCTAGTTTAAATCCCATCTCTTTATGGGCTAACTCTCTTCCTCTATAGAATATCGTAAATTTCACTTTATGACCAGTCTCTAAAAATAAACTTGCTCTTTTGAGTTTTACTTCTAAATCATGATCGCTAATTTTTAGCCCAAATCTTATCTGCTTTAAATCGAGTATTTTAGTATTCTTTCGATTTTTTTGCTGTTGTTTAATTCTTTGATAATTAAACTTGCCCCAATCAACAATTTTTGCGACAGGGGGATTTGCGTTTGGTGAAATTTCAACTAAGTCTAATTCATGTTGTGCGGCTAAGTCCAGGGCTTCTTGTCGGGTTAGTATCCCAAGCTGATTTCCGTTCTCATCGATAACACGTAGCGTAGTTGCCCGAATCGCTCCATTCAGGCGGACATTCTTGTCTATGAATATTCTCCTTTAATAACCATCTTTAATTGAACTAATATAACAGATAACCTACCAATTATTCAAGTATTAAATTAGATTGAGCCTAGATAAGGTAGAAAAAATATATGCTCTGAAATTACAATAACCCACTTTTTGTGGGTTATTGTCTTATGTTGTTTTTGGGTTTGATGTTTAGGTTTTTATTATAGAACAACGGCTTTTGTAAGCCGTTGTTACGAGGTCATTTTTGTTTTTGAGTACTTTATTTATTCAAGTACTATGGCTATATTAGCGTATACAAAATATGGTTGTCAACGCGATTATGTTAAAAAACCTGTGTATAAACTACTATTTAATTTTTACAAAGATATTTAGTATTTGAAATAGGAGATTGAACCTGGGGGTTGGTTTAATATAGCAGGCAATATTTATAGCAAGTAGCCATATTCTAGGTTGTCGGCCGTGTAAAGGTAATAACAAATATATAGTCAGTATCAATCAATGGTCTATTTAACAAACTATTAAATCGGCGTATAATATATATAAACTAGTTCGCAACCTAAAATACATTAAAAATCTGACTAAATCGCAAAAATTGGTGTACAAATCGTCTGCGGATATAAAAAGAGCCAATTATTCGCTCAAGTACTAAGAATATGACTATTGTTTGTAAAATGTTCGTTTTCAAAATATTTGTATTCAAGGATATTGTTGTTTTTATAGCAATATAAAAAATTTAGGTTTTATAGGTATAAAAGTTGGCTGGTAGGTATTACAGTTGTTATAAAAACTATGATATTTTATTGACATTAAATAGATAAAATGCTAATGTTTTATGGTGAGTTGAAAACAAAAACTTGCTACTATGGCATAAATCCATTATGTCGATGTGCTCTCGTTTTCGAGGGCAGCCAGTCAAGGTATCGGGTGATAAGCGCTATTTTATTTATTATATTGAGCGGATTTATCACCCTGATTCCGTTTTAAAAGCATACTGTTTTACAGATATGCTTTTTGTTTTTATGCGCGAGAACTAATATACTAAGAAGCACTTAATATGAATAAGAACTCTATAGCTTACCTAATAGTTTTTGTACTGTCACTGTTAACTTTTTTCTATTCTATTTTTTTCACTAACCCTAAGAACTTGCCAGTTTTTCTACTATTGATACCTGTAATTTCGATTTTTCTGATCTTTTTCCTAATTTTTTATTGGCTTATTAGGAAGTCTATATTTAGTAGTAAGCAATATTCTGTAAACCGTAGCGCCTTCCTGGCAACTACGTTTTCGATTATTCCGGTCCTTCTATTAGTCCTTGCTTCAACCAAGCAGTTTACATTTAGAGATGTTTGCCTATCTCTGATCCTGTTCTTCTTGATAGTAGTTTATTTTTCAAAAGTAGATTTTTTATCAAAAAAGTAACCAGCATAACCACATTAAAGACACTTTCTATAGTGGTTGATTACTAGAAATGTAATATAATTATTTCTGTTATGGAAGACTATAATGAATCAAAAAATCCAGTAGTAGAGTTGCCACAACCATTGCCTTTGGGTGAGGCATCTCCAGAATCGGAGTTGGCTAATGCCCAAACTGATAAAGTAAAGCACTCTTCAGAACAATCTAGTGCCAATATCTCTTCAGGACTTGGTAGCGCACAAGATGACTTAATGGTTTTACCGGCAGTTGACGACTCGATTCTAACCGATGACCAGTCATCACAGAGCACTAAAAAGATTACTGTACTTGATGAAGCTACTACTGCTTCAGACAGCGACCGTATCGAGAAGATATGGGTAGACAAGGCTAAGGCAATAATAAAAAGCTCTGTTGGAGACCCTCACAAGAAGAGTGCAAATCTATCAACGGAGAAGACACAATATAGGAATGCAAGATTCAACAAGCTAATAAGTAGTAACTAAGATGAAAACCGTAATAATTGACCTTATATTAGTATTCTTGATTGTATTTGCGCTGATACCGATTATTTTTTATCAGGTCAGAAGGATCCTGCGCGAGCAAAAGAGTTATGAGCGTGGGCTTAAAATGGTCACATTACTGATTAATTTACCGCCTTCAAGTGAAGATATCGTTTCAAATGGTCGAGACGCAAGAGATATTGATGATGAGAATATAAGCAAAGCCCAAACTATCTACAGTATTTTAGCTAGCACATATAAAAAGGATTTTAAGTCTAAAATCTATGGACAAAGGCACTTTTCTTTTGAAATTATAGGATCAAAAGGTTTTGTTAACTTCTATGCCTCAGTCCCAACAGTTTTGATTGACAGGGTAAAACAGGCAATTATAAGCGCCTATCCAACTTCTATGGTCGATGAAGTACCAGATGACAACATATTTAGTCCGATTGGCAAACTTAGCGGTACAGTCGGTGGTGAATTGATACTGAAAGACCAGTTTGCATATCCAATCGCAACCTACCAAGAATTAAAAAGAGATCCAATGCAGACTATACTTAATTCATTCTCTTCTCTTGGTAAAGAAGATGGCGCAGGAATTCAATTTCTACTAAGACCTGCTGATAGTTCTTGGAGAAAAACTGCGTCGAATTATGCTCAATCTAAAAGAGAAGGCAAAAGTACTAAGAACTTTACAGTGGGTAAAGGTTTATATGACCTAGTTGTATATATCGTGACAAGGGTTTTTGTTTCGCCAGATCCAAATAAAAAGGAATCTAAGTCAGATGATAAGAAAACTTCTAATCTAGATCAGGGAATAAGTGATTCTATAGAAGAAAAAGTTAAATACCCAGGCTTTGAGACACTTATAAGGGTAGTTGCTTCCTCAGACAGGTTAGATAAATCACAATCTGTTTTAAATAACCTGGTTGCTAGCTTCTCGGTATTTGATTCTCCGGGTAAAAACGGCTTCAAATATACTGCAGCTAAAGATATGGAGAGCTTTACAACAGCTTACATACTAAGATTTTTCCCAACCGAGAATAACAAGAACATCTTAAATTCTATCGAATTAGCTACTATGTTTCACTTTCCAGATAGAGATAATATACCAACAGCACAACTTGAGAGGCAGTCTTCGAAGCAAGTCGATGCACCAAGAAATATGCCAGAGGCTGGTTTACTGCTTGGATATAACATTTTTAGAGGTGTAAGGAAGCCTGTCATGCTGAGTCTTCCTGATCGTCAAAGGCATGTTTACGTTGTTGGGCAGACGGGAACCGGTAAATCTGTATTATTAAAAAACCTAGCACTTCAAGATATGAATGCGGGTAGAGGCTTTGCTTTTATTGATCCACACGGTGATGTAGCTGAGGAGATTTTGTCTATGGTACCTAGACATAGAACTGAAGACGTTATCTATTTTTCACCCGCAGAGACAGAGTACCCTTTAGGGTTAAACCTGTTTGAATTCCAAAGCCCAGAACAGAAGGATTTTTTGATCCAGGAAGCCATTAAGATGCTTGAAAAACTATATGACCCAAATAACGCTGGAATAATTGGCCCAAGGTATCAACATTTATTCAGAAATGCAGCTCTTACAGTTATGTCTGACCCAGAAGGCGGTACGTTTATTGATATACCGAAACTGTTTATTGATAAAAATTTCTTAGCACAGAAATTGAAGTTTGTCACCGACAGAACTGTTTTAGATTTTTGGCAAAAAGAAGTTCCTCAATCTGAGAGATCTAGTGATTTCGGGGAACTTAAGAGCTGGTTTGTAAGTAAATTCGGAGCATTCCAGCAAAACGAAATGATGAGAAACATTATTGGCCAAACTAAAAGCTCGTTTAACCTTAGAGATATTATGGATGACGGAAAAATTCTGATAGTTAACTTAAGTAAGGGTAGAATAGGTGAACTAAACTCGCAACTTCTTGGAATGATCTTTGTTATGAAGTTCCAAGAGGCAGCGCTTAGCCGAGCAGATATCCCTGAAAAAGAACGTCGTGACTTTTGCCTATATGTTGATGAGTTCCAGAACTTCTCAACAGATTCGTTTGCAACTATCATGTCCGAGGCCAGAAAGTATGCTCTTAATTTGATTGTGGCCAACCAGTTTACCACACAGTTATCTGAGGAAATTAGAGGTGCAGTATTTGGTAACATGGGTACAATTATTTCATTTAGAGTTGGGCAAGATGATGTCCCGGTACTCGCTAAGTATTTCCAACCTCTATTCGATGAAGACGATTTACTGAGGGTTGCTAATCATAACTGTATCGTTAGGACTCTGATAAATGGTGTGCCAACAGATGCCTTCAGTATGGAGGGCGCTCCACCGCCACCAGAAGAGGCTAATGAACAACTAGTTAACGCCTTAAAACAACTATCGGCTACAAAGTATGGCCACCCTAAGGCTTTGGTAGCTGAGCAGATTGAAAATAGGCTTGCTACTAAAGAAGTGCCTAGAGTACCAGGTGGTGATTCGTTTGGAAGTCAGTTCCCATCGAGCGATTTACCTCCTAGCCTATCTCCAACATCTCCTCCACAAAGACCAAAAAATCCATCATTTCTAGATGAGTGGTTAGCTAAGAGAAAAGATTCTATATCAACCAGTCCTGGCCCCCAGGTAGTAAGCCAGAACCAACCGAGTGCCGAACCTCTGTCGACTGATAATCCTCAGAGTTCTGAACCTGTTACATACCCAGCTCCTACCTACACACCTCCAGTACCTAGTTCTGAAATAGAATTTAAAATTCAAAGAGATAATTCGATTCCTTCAGAACAAACGTCTACTCAACTGGACTCGATTGATAGTAGCCAACAGCCTTAGTTTATCTTCTATATTTTGAGGTTATAGCTAGGTATAGGAGGGACAATGCATATCCAAATACGAAGAAATATACAAACAACAAGTTGTTATATCTGTAGCCAAAAATTTCAGCCATAGATACACTTACAATCTCTCCTACCAGACAGAATGTAGCAGCTGACAGGATTAGTTTTGGATGAAGTAGAGTTATATCTAAGAATTCATGGAAATTATCCATGCCCTTAGCATGTATTAGGCTACTAAAGACATTTTTACCCGTTTTGTGATGATTTCTGACACTACTCAGGGTCTTCTTATAAGATTGATCGAAGAGTGTCTTAGAGGGGCTATTTTTAGTGCTTGTAAGCTTCGTCATTTCTTTGATTTCTCCTCGTGATTTGAATGGCTATGTCTAATAATTCTAATCTCTTGTCTTATAACCATAGTTCTAAACAGTAGGTAGGTGGTAGCTAGAAGTATAATCACCAAGATAATCAAACTATCTTTAGAATTAACTGAGGGCAAGTAATTATTTACATTTATTTCATAAAATTTATTAATAGTCTTTGGCACTAATACAACTACACTGTTACCAAATGAAGTTATCATTTTTTGTGCTAAGTAATTTGGATCATTAGCAGAGATTGATTTATTCGGAATAGGCGATTTAACCCGGGTAGTAATTATTTCAGTTTGGGTTTGGTGGGGAAAAACTAAACTAAGTTTATAGCTGACAATTCCACTTTGATTAATGCCACCGTAAGTATTCACTATATTCGAATAAGCTAAGGCATTTTGTAGGTTTATACTGACTATCACATTAGCTAGCTTATATATTGATTGGTTAGAAGCTGCTAAGGTATATACTAAACTATTTCCGGCAGATACTGTTGTATCATTAGCATCGGTATTACTAGAGTTTATTGATCTAACTGCTAGCGAATAGCTCAAACATGAGCTTGGATTAGATTGAGCACAAAATTGTAAGTTTTGATTGTTAATAAGGGTTTGTTTTGAGCCGATAATATTACCAGAACCCAAGGCTATATAGTAGGTCTGTGAGTTTAGATTAAGCTTCCAAACAGGAATGGATTTTGACTGCAATTTATTGCCAAATGAAACCTGCCTAATATAGAATCTCTGACCAGAAATAGTTATTGGAATTTCATTTTGGGGGTCATAAGATAGTCTATTCAATGAGTACAAATCACTACTCGATGAATTAAGAACTAATTTTGTACTTATACCGGAATCAATTTGATTACAGTCAATATTGTAAAAACTTAAAATTACCTGGTATTGTCCCTGATTTATGAGGCAGTCGTTAAACAGTTGGTTAACAGAAGCACTATTGTTTGTTACAAGATTGTTAGGAGAATAAGCATTCGAGTACCTCGGAGGCAATAGAATTACAACAATCTGAATTATTAACACCAAAAAAAGAATTACCACACCCGCTATACGTAATTTTAAGTCTCTTTTTAGCCTTAGATCATAGTCTCTCAAATGTGAAATTAAACTAGGGTTAAAAGGTAGGTTACTAACTAATTTTTTAAACATAAGCACTCACTTATTCTAATTTTGTCATAAAACTAAAAATAATGATAAATTTAATATGAAATTAGCTATCTCACGCGTCCAATTGATGTTGAAACAGGTCGGTGGATAATGTATACTATTAAGTAGTAAGAATTAAAAAAAAATTACGAAGAGGGTTTTTTAGTGGTTCAAGATAATAGCTATTCAGCAGACCAGATTCAAATATTGGAAGGTTTAGAGCCAGTACGAAAGCGCCCTGGAATGTATATTGGTGGTACCGGACCTGAGGGTTTACACCACCTTGTATGGGAGCTAGTAGATAACGGTATTGACGAGGCCTTAGCTGGTTTTGCTACCGAGGTTGAAGTTATACTCCATGAAGACGGAAGAGTTACAGTCATTGACAATGGACGGGGTATTCCAACTGGAATGCATGCTAAAAGTGGTAAAAGTGGAGTTGAAACAGCACTTACTATCCTTCATGCCGGAGGAAAGTTCGGTGGTGGTGGCTACAAAGTCTCTGGTGGTCTGCATGGTGTCGGGGTTAGTGTCGTAAATGCACTTTCTTCAAAACTAACAATCAAGGTTTACCAAAATGGTAACATCTATCAGCAAGAATATGCTCAAGGAGCACCTAAAACTAAGCTGGAAATTGTTGGTAAAAGTGACCGATCTGGTACAGAGATTACATTTTATCCAGATGACACTATTTTTGAGGTATTAGATTTTGATTATGATCTTATCCTTGATAGATTACGTCACCAAGCTTACTTAACGAAAGCCATTAGAACTACAATAACTGATGAAAAAACAGGTAAGAGCTACAGTTTCTACTTTGAAGGTGGAATCCAATCCTATGTCAGATATTTAAACCAAGCTAAAGAACCAATTGATGATGACGTTTTCTATGCCGATAAAACAATCGAGAATGTCCAAGTGGAAGTTGCGCTTCAATATGTAGATACATATTCAGAAACTATAAAATCATTTGCAAACAACGTACTTAATCCAGACGGCGGAACCCATTTGACTGGTTTTAAGTCGGCTCTTACTAGGGTGGTTAACGATTATGCCAGAAAAAACGGATTCATTAAAGATAAGGAAGAGAATCTAACTGGTGAAGACACCCGTGAGGGGCTAACTGCAGTTATTTTAGTTAAGTTAGAAGACCCACAATTTGAAGGTCAAACCAAAAATAAGTTAGGGAATCCTGAAGTTCGTGGCTTCGTCGAACAAGTTATGAGTGAATATTTCTCATATTACCTAGATGAAAATCCATCTGTAGCTAGAAAAATAATTGGCAAGGCACTGCTTTCATCTAGAGCTCGTAAAGCAGCTCGAGCAGCTCGAGAAAACATTATTAGAAAGGGCGTTCTAGAAGGCGCAGGGATGCCTGGAAAGTTGACTGATTGTTCTTCTAAAGATCCAAGTAATTCAGAGATCTACCTAGTTGAGGGTGATTCCGCTGGTGGTTCGGCGAAAATGGGTCGAGACAGTAAAACCCAGGCAATACTACCGTTAAAAGGTAAAGTACTAAATGTCGAACGATCACGACTGGATAAGATGTTAGCTAATAACGAAATCGTTAGTTTGATTAAAGCTTTAGGTGTAGGAATCGATGAGCAGTATAACGTTGCAAATCTCAGATATCATCGAATAATTATTATGACCGATGCGGACGTAGATGGATCACATATTACTACTCTGTTACTAACTTTTTTCTTTAGATTTATGCAGACAGTTATTGATAATGGTCATTTGTATTTAGCCAAACCACCATTGTTTGAACTTATTAGAGCTGGACGTAAAGCAAGTATCTATGTTTATGATGAAAATGATCTTGATATAATTTTAGATAAAGCAATAGATGATCGTAAGGCAAAAGGTACCGAAATAAATCCTGAGGATGCAAGGTTTAGACAAGCCGGCTTTATTGAACAAAAAAGATACAAGGGTCTAGGTGAAATGAACGCCGACCAGTTATTCGATACCACGATGGATCCTGAAAAAAGAATTTTAGTTCAAGTAAAGGTTACTGATGCAGAAAAAGCGGATGCTATATTTAATAAACTGATGGGAAGTGAAGTTGAACCGAGAAAAAACTTCATTCAAACACATGCAAAATTTGTGAAGGATTTGGATATATAAGATGGAAAACGAAGAACCAAAATCAGAGGATATTGAATTAGAAATTATTGGTCCAGAACAAACTCACTCTAAGCACGTCGAACCACGTAGCGTCGAAGATATCATGGAGAGTAGTTATTTAACCTACTCGATGAGTGTTATCGTAGCACGTGCACTTCCTGATGTTCGAGATGGTCTAAAACCAGTACACAGAAGAATACTTTATACCATGCACGAAGAGGGCTTGAGACCAACCAGTAAGTACCGAAAGAGTGCAAATGTCACTGGTACAGTAATGGCCAGATATCACCCTCATGGTAACGTTGCAATTTACGATGCAATGGCTAGATTAGCTCAACCATGGTCTATGCGATATATGTTAATAGACGGCCAGGGTAACTTTGGTTCAATGGACGGAGATCCACCGGCTGCAGAACGATATACTGAAGCTAAAATGATGAAAGCAGCAGAAGAGCTACTAGTTGATATTGAAAAAGATACTGTTGATTGGGTAGATACTTACGATGGTGAGCGCAAAGAACCTTCAGTACTACCGGCAAAATTACCTAACTTGCTTCTAAATGGACAGTTAGGAATTGCGGTCGGTATGGCAACTAATATGCCACCACATAACTTAAGTGAACTGGTCGACGCTACGGTTCATCAGATTGATAACCCAGATGCAACTCTTGATGATTTATTGGAGCACTTAAAGGGTCCAGATTTTCCAACTGGCGGCGTGGTTTATGGTCAGGATTCACTCCGAACTGCGTATGCTACTGGTAGAGGGGGTGTGGTTGTTAGAGGCGTCGCCGAGATAGTTGAAAATGACAAAGGCAAAAGCCAAATTGTAATTACTGAGATTCCTTATGGGCTAAACAAGTCTAGCCTTTTAGAGAAAATGTATGATCTCTACAAGGATAAGAAAATCATTGGTCTTAGCGACATACGTGATGAGAGTTCTAGGGGTAATGTTAGAATCGTGATTGACTTAAAGAAAGAAGCGTATCCAAAAAAGTTATTAAATCAATTATTTAAATTAACACCTTTACAGGGTACATTTCATTACAACATGCTAGCTCTAATTGATGGTATTCAGCCACGAGTGTTAGGGTTACAAGATATTTTGGTGGAGCACATCAAGCATCGTCAATCTGTTGTTAGACGAAGAACTGAATTTGATCTAAGGAAAGCTAAGGAGCGGGCTCACATTTTAGAGGGTCTAAAGATAGCTCTTGATCATATTGATGAGGTTATTGCTGTCATTAGATCAAGTCAGACTACCGAGGAAGCTCAGGAAAACTTAATTAAGAAGTTTAATTTAAGTGAAATTCAGGCCAAAGCCATACTGGAGATGCAACTTAGACGACTTGCTGGTCTTGAGAGACAGAAAATCGAGGACGAACTTGCTGAACTTATGAAGTTAATTGGTCATCTGGAATCAATACTTGCAGATGAGAAGAAAATTCTGGCTATTATTCGAGAAGAAATGTTAGAACTCAAGGAAAAATATGGTGATGAACGGCGGACTTTAATAGTTAAAAACGAGCTTGGTAAAATGAGTGACGAAGATTTAGTACCTGACGAACCAGTTGTTATAACTCTAACTGTTGCTAACTACATAAAACGAAGTCCAATTGCTGAGTACAAGAAGCAGGGGCGAGGCGGCAAAGGTCGAAGAGGTATGGTTACTAGAGATGAAGATGCCGTAGATAAACTATTAAATGCCAGTACACATGATTTTCTACTGTTCTTTACTAACAAAGGTCGAGTTTTCAGATTAAAGACCTATGAAATTCCAGCTACTAACCTTAACTCAAAAGGTATTGCTTTGGTTAACTTGTTACAGCTACAACCCGAGGAAAAGGTCAGCTATGTAGTAAATATTAGCAAGACATCTGATAATGAGGGAAACCTAATTATGTGTACAGTTAAGGGCGTTGTCAAGAAGACACCGTTTAGCCAATATCAAAACGTCCGCGCATCTGGTATCAACGCAATTAACCTTGATGAAGGCGATGAACTTAGATGGGTTTGTATGACCAACGGTAAAAATGAAATATTAATTTCAACTGCTAACGGTCAAGCTATAAGATTCGACGAAAAAGATGCAAGACCGATGGGAAGAGTTTCACGAGGTGTTCGTGGTATTAGACTACGAACTGGCGACGAGGTCATTGGAATGGATATTGTTAAAGAGGATTCACACATATTTGTGATTAGTGAACAAGGTTACGGAAAGCGAACAAAAGTTTCACAGTTTACAGCTCATGCAAGAGGTGGTGTTGGTATCAGGTCAGCAGTAGTTAACTCAAAAACCGGTAAACTGATCGGTGTAGCGACACTCAAAGACGAAGAACATGAAGTGATAGTTATATCTAATTCCGGACAGACTATTAGACTTGGGTTAAGAGATATACCTGAGATGAGTCGGGCAACCCAGGGAGTTAGAATCATGAGACTTAATGATGGCGACAAAGTCTCTTCAATGTCGATAGCACCAACCACCCCTGATATAGACGAAGATTTAGAAGAAATTTAGCAAATAGCGTTGTAGAAAATATTTCGTTTCAAAAAGTCTTGACTAAAGAGGTCGATAAGCTGTACTATTATCGGAGTCTTTTGGGACTCTAATTGAGGTGTCTCTAGAACCGATATTGAACTTTAAAAATTTATGTAGTGCAATACAACGTCAGTTTTCTTTTTTTTGAAGAGTTTGATCCTGGCTCAGGATAAACGCTGGCGGCGTGCTTAATACATGCAAGTCGAGCGGCAGCATGGTCTTCGGACTGATGGCGAGCGGCGGACGGCTGAGTAACGCGTAGGAACGTACCCCAAAGTGAGGAATAACTGCCCGAAAGGGTAGCTAATGCCGCATGTGGTCTTCGGATTAAAGCTTTATG
>Ga0182030_10000666_pt1 | contig 66412 bp, 50 predicted proteins | sample 812S3MmetaG_FD_121299 | JGI IMG/M metagenome (GOLD analysis project Ga0182030, IMG submission 121299) | Permafrost microbial communities from Stordalen Mire, Sweden - 812S3M metaG (Illumina Assembly) | ecosystem: Environmental > Terrestrial > Soil > Wetlands > Permafrost | place: Sweden... | reverse complement strand
CCGTTCAAACCCGCTCTGCGCCGCCAGTGTCCGCTGTTTCATCCTCGCCAGCCCTCCGATGCTCTCCTCAATCTATCTTGAACATCAGTGGAAAATGGAGAACTTAATCAGAGTCTCCTTAGGAGGGATCTCCGATGCCTTACAGGAAAGAACGCTGCAAACCATCGCTCTATCTTCTTGCTCCATTCATTTTTGCTGTGGTTGCTTTATCCGGAGCTGCAGCTGCAAAAGAGGCCAAGACATACCCAGAATCGGGGAAGGTCATTGGCATTGGACAGAATGAGCATACGAAAACGCACCCCAAGACGGGCAATAATACGGGCGGGGGCAGCTATTCGGTATACAGCCACACCTACAAGATCGAAACGGACACAAAGATCTACGAGATGGATTGTGGCAAGACGCCAATGTTTCTTGGCAGCACGGGAAAAGAATGTGGAGGAGACAAACCGCTGCAAATCGGCGACGTGATTCATTTCCGAGTCGAGAAGGGAACGTCTTACATACCTTTGCCGGATGGCTCCGAACAAAAGCTGCGTATCCTGAATGAAGAGGCGAAGCCTGAAACCAAGCCGGTGGACGTGAAAACGCCCGATGCGAAACAGTAGCCCCAATCATTTGGATTTGGATTGAACCACCGGCATTCCATTTTCAAGACTAGTAACGTAAGCGCGTGATGAGTCATGCGGTGGATCGAGTGAGACGCAGAGCGCGCCGCGGATGGCACATCAGTAGAAAGAGTCGTACTTCGTGACCGTCCAGCCGGAGTCCTTCTTTTCTTCGGTCACTGTGAAAAGGTCTTTGTAAGTGGAATCCTGGCTGGGTGTACTGTAACGTTCGCCTTTGTAGTGCAGAATCACGAGTGGCGGCGCGTCTTCCCAATCCACCAGGTTCCAGGAAATCAGCGGGTGCTGGGCTTCGGATTTGCAGAGGAAGTCGGCGCGCTTCTTGCGGTAGTCTTTTTCCCACTGGACGAGCAGTTTGCGGCAATTGCCGTCGCGCATCTCGGCGATGAAGATATTGGCAGTGCGTTCGATGGTGCGATCGCGTAACGGATTCATGGTGATGCTGACCGGCATCTGAGTAAGCGGGTCGCGTTCCACAGAACGCGACAGAACCGGCGGCTGGTTGCTGAGCCAGTAGAGATAACCGAGGAACACCAGCACGAGCAAGCCAGCGGTGCCCAGTGCGATGGCTAGATGGGCGCGAGAGAACTGCATCAGGAAAAGTTTGGGGGATGGGCGAGGTAAGGGCAAGGTTACTTCCGACACTTCCGTAACGGGAGAGCTTCACTCGACTTGATGGGACAAGGAACGGCCGTCCCGATGGAGGTGTCCACGCGGACGGATTACAGTCGCGGAGTGGTTTGTGTTTTCCATATTGGCGGCGTATAGTTGCTGATGAATACTGTTGTGTCGTAGTGTCAGGATTGTCGAAGCACACCAGTGGGCGAAAGCCCACTTTTTAGTTTGGGCCGATTTGCGGGAATAGTGGGCGCGGCGGTTGGGGGCGCAAATTGCTGAAAACATGGCTCTAGATCTGGATAGGGTCCGGCAGATTGCCGAGCGCGTGGCCGGCTCGAGCGGGCTGGAAGTGGTCGAAATGGAGGTGTGCGGCGCAGGTAAGCACCGCATGCTGCGCGTGTTTATTGACCGCCCCGGAGCGGCGCCTGCGCTGGGTCGTCCGGACGGTGTGACACACGAAGATTGCTCGAAGTTCAGCCGCGAGTTCGGAACGATCGTCGACGTTGAGGATGCGGTACCGGGCGGATCGTATGTGCTGGAAGTTTCTTCTCCAGGACTGGATCGCAAGCTGACGAAGGCGGCGGACTTTGAGCGCTTCCGCGGATGTCGCGTGAAGTTGGCGACGCGGGAGCCGGTAGGTAACAACCGGCACTTTGAAGGGAAGCTGGAAAGCTTCGAGAACGGAAAGCTGCTGCTGGATCTGAGCGCGGCACGGAAGAAAAAGATGCGTCCGAAAGAAGGCACGGCGGTAAAGGTTGAGATTGAGTTAGGGAACGTGGAGAAAGCGAATCTGGTACCGGAAATCTGAAAGTGGCTAAGGTTTCAAAGTTTCAGGGTTTCAAAGAACAAAGAAATCGTTGCAGCGGCGAATGGCAGCGAAAAAACCTTGAAACTCTGAAACCTTGAAACATTGAAACCTGGACTTTATATGGCTAGTGAGCTCTACAACATCATCGAAGGGGTCAGCCGGGAGAAAGGCATTGATCCGCAGATTGTGGTGAGCGCGGTCGAGGACGCCATTGTGGTGGCCACGCGCAAATACTACAAGACGCAGGAAAACCTGCGCGCGGTGCTCGACAAAGACAGCGGCAAGATCAGCGCCTATGCGGTGAAGTCGATCGTCGAGACTCCGGAGCAGGTCGAAGACGCGGACCTGCAGGTAACGGTGGAGCAGGCGCGGAAGCTGGATCCGGCGGCGGAAGCGGGCGGAGAGCTGCTGATTCCGAAAGTGACGGAAGGAATTCTGGGGCGGATTGCGGCGCAACTGGCGAAACAAGTGATATTTCAGAAAGTGCGCGAGGCGGAGCGCGACACGGTTTACAACGAATACATCGGACACGTGAACGAGATCGTGAATGCGACCGTGAAGCGGATCGAGGGTCCGGACGTAATTCTGGATATCGGCAAAGCCGAAGCCCGCATGGGCCGCAAGGAGCAGTCGCGGCTGGAATCGTTCGCGGTGGGCGAGCGGATTCGGGTCGTGATCGTGCGCGTGGAAAAAGCGACGAAGGGTCCGGGCGTGATCGCTTCGCGCTCCGCGCCGGAGTTGGTCCAGCATCTGTTCCAGACCGAAGTGCCGGAAATTTATGACGGCACGGTAGTGATCCGCGCCATTGCGCGGGAAGCGGGCGAGCGCACCAAGATCGCGGTGCTCTCGAAAGATAAGGACGTGGACGCGGTCGGAGCCTGCGTGGGCATGAAGGGGATGCGGGTGCAGTCGATTATTCGCGAGTTGCGCGGAGAAAAGATCGACATCATTGAGTATCACGAGGATCCAGTCACGTTCGCAGAGAAGGCGCTGCAGCCGGCCAAAGTGAGCCGGGTAACGATTGTGGATGCGGCGGACAAGCACTTGGAAGTGGTGGTGGACGATACCCAGCTCTCGCTGGCGATCGGGAAAAAAGGACAGAACGTGCGCCTGGCGGCGAAGCTGCTGGGCTGGAAGATCGACATCAAGAGCGAAGAAGAGAAGCGGCAGGAAGTGGAACAGCAGATGTCGGCGCTGGTCACGCAAGCCGCAACTCCGTTGGAGATTGTTACTGGACTGGGTGAGGGGCTGGTCGAGAAACTGAAGGCGGCAGGCGTGAATACGGTGGAGTCGCTGGCCGATATGACCCCGGAGCAATTGGAAGCGATTGAAGGGATTGGCCCGAAAACGGTGGAAAAAATCAGTATTGCGGTCAATAATTACTTCGCCACTCTGGATGGCGGCGAGGCCGTAGAGGCTGCGGAACCGGAGACCACTGGGGAAGCCGCCCCCGAAGCGGCGGTCAGCGAGGAATCTCTGGCCGAAGGTTCGGTGGAAGCGGATGCATTGGCCGCGGAACCGGAACCGGAAAACACTGGAGAAGCCGGATCGCCGGCAGATGGCGAGTTAGAGGCGGCGAAGTTGGCCGCTGAAGCGGAGCCCACCGAAACGGCGCCAGCAGAAGACGCTGCGACCGTCGAATCTGCGACCGAAGAAGCCGCGGAAGACAAGCAGAGCTGAACCTGGGAGCGTGGCGAGTTCGGAGTTGCATCCGAACCGAAAGCGCGGGCTTCGTCAGCCGCAAGCAAGTTTGCACCAGGACATACATGAGGTTAGACATGCGAACCTAGAAACGTGAGCTTAGACACGCGAGAGGCGAGCGTGACAAGAAGAGGAAACGACGGCGGATGAGTAAGATTCGAATCAACGATCTGGCCCGTGAGTTGGAAGTCAAGAGCAGGGAAATTCTTGATGTGCTGACCACGGTGGGCGTCACGGAGAAAAAAACGCACTCCAGCTCTCTGGAAGATCACGAAGCGGACCTGGTGCGGAAGCATCTCCGCGGCCGCTCCGAAGCGGCGCCGAGTTCGGCGAGGACTGCTTCGCGCGCGGTTCACGGCGAAGAAGAGATCAAGACCAAGATCGACCTCTCCCACATTTCGCGGCCTGGAGACGTACTGCGCGCCATCACCCAGCTCAAGGAAGCCGCCGAGCATCCCACGCCGCGTCCGGCAGTCAAGCCGCCAGTTACGCCGCCAGCAGCAATAGAAGCCAAGGCAGAAACTCCCTCCGCGCCTGTGTCGCCGTCGAAGGCAGCGCCTCCCAAGACCGCGGTAGAAGTCCCTGCGCCCGCACCGAGACTGGTGACGCCCGCTTCGGTAGCGGCCACGTACCGTCCGCCGACGGTGGTCGTAATTCCGCCGAAGGTTCCCGTAACTCCGCCCGCCGCGACCACTCCGGCTGCCGGTCCATCCGCTACTGGTACGACGACAGCACCACCTGTGATCGCCGTTCCATCGAAGGTTTCAGCTCCTCCTGCAGCGCCCGCCGGAAGCGCTCCGCCGACGGCGCCGCCTCCAGCGAGCGATAATGTTACGCAGATGCAAGCCGCGGCGCCTTCTAGACCAGTGGCTCCGGGTCCGCCGCCGCCGCGCATGATCATGCCGCAGACCGGCCCGCGCCCGGTGTACAAGGCGCCCGTGCCTCCGCCGGGAGCGGCTCCGCGTCCCGTGCCGGGACGGCCCGTACCGGGGCAGCCAATCTTTCAGCGCACAGCGAGGCCGCTAGCGCCGGGACAAACGCGTCCACCGCTTCGTCCGGGTGAACGGCGGCCGATGCATCCAACACGCGTGGCGCCTGCGGGATCGCGTCCGCTGGGCGTAGGTCCGGGAGCGGGGATGGCCCCGCCGGGACCGGTTCGTCCGGGAGCCCGTCCGGGAGCTCCGTCCCGCCGGCCGGGACAGAGATACGTGCCGCGAGGCGTGAAGGAAGGCCCGATGAAGGGCTACACTCCGCCGCCGCGCATGATCATCAGCAACGAGCCCGCGCCGATTACGCGCAACATCACGATTACAGAAGGAATCTCGGTGAAAGACCTGGCCGAGAAGCTGGGCATTCGCGCCAAGGATGTGATTGCGCGTTTGGTGGTGCGTGGAGTATTCGCCACCATCAATCAAACCCTCGACGCGGAACTGGCCAGTGAAATGGCGCGCTTCTTCGGAGCGGAGACCGAAGTCATCACCTTCGAAGAACAAGCGGCGAAAGATACGGACGCAGCTACCGAGAGCAGCGAGGAAGGCGTGGAAGCCCTGTCGCGTCCGCCGGTAGTCACCATCATGGGCCACGTCGACCACGGCAAGACGACCCTGCTCGATTCGATCCGCTCCACCAATGTGGCCGGAGGCGAGGCGGGCGGCATCACGCAGCATATCGGCGCCTACAAAGTTCGCATCACGGATGAGGCGTCTCCCGCTTACGGCCGCGAGATCGTGTTCCTGGATACGCCAGGTCACGAAGCGTTCACGCGCATGCGTTCGCGCGGAGCCAAGGCGACCGACATTGTCGTGCTGGTCACCGCGGCCGACGATGGCGTCATGCCGCAGACGATTGAAGCCATCGATCACGCGCACGCCGCCGAAGTTCCCATCATTGTTGCGGTAAACAAGATCGATAAGCCCGGCGCGCTGCCGGAGCGGGTCAAGAAGCAGCTGGCGGATCGCGGACTGGTGCCCGAAGAGTGGGGCGGCAAGACGGTGTTCGTCGACGTTTCCGCCAAGCAGAAAACGAATCTGAATCTGCTGATGGAAATGATCTGCCTGACCGCGGACCTGCAGGAATTGAAAGCGACTCCTGGACGCGCGGCGAGCGGCGTAGTGCTCGAAGCGAAACTGGATCGGGGACGCGGCCCGGTGGGAACGATCCTGGTGCAGAACGGCACACTCCACACGGGCGACAACTTCGTGGTGGGGAACGTGTACGGAAAAGTCCGTGCCATGTTCGACGATCGCAGCAAGCCGCTGAAGGAAGCGCCGCCCTCGACGCCGGTGGAAATCATCGGTTTGGAAGGGCTGCCTCAGGCGGGCGATCAGTTCGTGGTGGTCACTGACCGCGAGAAGGCGCGCGACATCTCGGAATACCGCGAGCAAAAAGCGCGCGAAGCTCAGCTCGCCAAGAGTTCGCGAGTCTCGCTCGAAGGCCTGGCCGAGCAGTTGAAGACGGCGGGCATGAAGGAACTGAACATCATTCTGAAAGCCGACGTGCAGGGATCGGTCGAAGTGCTGGGCGATTTGCTGGGCCGGCTGTCGAACGACAAAGTGCGGCTGAAGTTGCTGCGGTCGGGCATTGGCGCGATCACAGAAACCGATGTGCTGCTGGCGTCGGCGTCGAATGCCATCATCATCGGATTCAACGTGCGTCCGGAGCGCAAGGCGCAGGAACTCGCCGATCAGGAAAAAGTCGACATCCGCCTGCACTCGATCATTTACGAATTGCAGGACGAGATCAAGCGCGCCATGACCGGGCTGCTTGAGCCGACCATCAAGGAAACTTACCAGGGCCGCGCCGATGTGCTGGAGACTTTCCGCATTCCGAAGGTGGGAACGATTGCCGGGTGCCGCGTGAGCGATGGACTGATCAAGCGCGATTCCGAAGTGCGCTTGCTGCGCGATAACGTGGTCGTGTTCAAAGGAAAAGTGGCGTCGCTGCGGCGCTTCAAAGACGATGCGTCCCAGGTGACCAGCGGCATGGAGTGCGGCATCTCGATCGCGAACTACGGCGACATCAAGACCGGGGACGTGATCGAGGCGTTTGTGACGGAAAGAATCGCGGCGGACCCGATTAAGTAAGTTGGTATGTGGAGCGCTCCGCTGCTCGCGTTTCTCGCCTTTCTTTTTCCTCGGGGAGATCGCCGTAATCGCGTCCCACTGCCTTCGCCCATGCGGAGGCTCCTAGCGGAGGAGGGGCCGCGCAATCGCGATCGATTACCTCCTGAGTGGGTTGTTCGGGCTCAAAAGAGGTGAACTTCACGTTGCCAGACGCTATCTGGAACGCATAAAGCAACAGCGCCGCGGTCCGGTGATCAATTATGCCTGCCTTCAGTTCTTTTATGACTTCGGCCAATCCCACCTGGATGGAGTTAGCGTCTTCAAGCGTCGGCAGCGGTGATCTCTGCTGCTCCCTGAAACAAGGGTTGACGCGCATGCCCTTGCGATGCCAGCGCACGTGAAAGTAACAATACTCGTGCTCGCGCACCGCCGGCGATCCGCACTGGACTCCGTTGACTTTAATATGTTGACATCGACGAATTCTTGATGGATAGGAGGGCATTTTGCAGCTCCATAAGGTCAAGTTCCCGGCTCTCAGTTCTCAGTACCCCTCCCCCACCCCGTGCCTATTGGAATCATCGAGTTATGGGCTAAAACGCTCAAAATCTTTGGGCTTAAAGGAGTTATATGGAAAATATTCCGGAATAAGGACTTAGGGGATATCCTTCGCTCCGCCGCGCATCGCACCCGAACATGAGAAAGGGCGCGGGAGTAACTCCGCGCCCTTTTCTTATCTATACTTCTATTATATCAATTCCAACCTACCTACACCGCCAACTTTCCCAAGTTTATTTTCCTAGCCAATTCAGCGACTTACGTGGAAAATCGCCGAAACAGGGGCTTGACAGGATTTCCAGGAATCGAGAGACGGCCAGTGATTAGTTGGTCAGCGCCCTGGGTTGGGCACGGAACACTAGTTACTGGCCATCTTCTATTTCTGGCCACTGACCGCTTTCTTACTGGCTGGCCTGCTGGGCGAAAGCTCCTCCGATAGTGGCACCATCTTCCTGCACCATGAATCCGGTGTTAGGCGCACTGAGATAGAAGACCAGAGTGGGCGTTATGCCATTAACGACCACGGCGGCCCGACCGTCCGAGGTGACCGTATCGGTGCCGTTGGTTCCAGTCGATGTCGGATCGTATTCGTCGAGGCCGACATCGAAAGCGTTTGCTGCCTGGTTCCAGTTAAAACCGCTGGTGGTGGTCTCAAAGACCCCTACCCGGTCCTTGAAGCTGGTATCGATTCCATCCATGACAAACGCGCCCTGACTGCTGATCGTGGGGGCAGGGGTCTGCAAAGAGAAAGTGCCGTCCTCGACTGCGGCTGCGTTGTTAGCGAGGAAATAGGCGTAGCCGCTGGTTCCATTCACGATCCAAAAGATCTGCGGGCTGATTGAGCCTCCACTCAAAGTCAGGTTGATAGTTCCGCGGCCATTCGAGGCCAGGCTATATGTACCACCCGAGACCGCGAGGTCGGAATTAATCGTCGCATCCTGCACATAGTCGACGGCACCTGGCGCGGTGGAACCGCCAGCTTCGATATTGCCATTTCCGTCGGTGGTAAAGACGCCGGCAGAGTGAATGCCAAGCGGGTTGCTGGTATCTCCGGAGCTGCCGAATACGTACGAGGTGCCGGCCGCTAGAGTGGCGGGCGAAAAGGACCCGGCGGTTTGCGCTTCAGCCTGGCCGATTTCGAGAGAGCCTGCATTCGACACGAAGTGGAACTTGCTCGAGTTCACGACATAGTAATTGAAGGACGTGCCGTCATTGAGCGTAAACGTGCCGCGGCCGTTCGAGTCAGGTGTGCTCATGGCGACCGTGGTGGAGATCGCTCGGGTGGGAGAGGCCAGAAATCCAAAGTTCAGAAGATCTTCGTTACCACTGATGACGCCGGCGGCGATGGCGATCCCGCCAACTCGCGAACTGGTGTCGATGTTATGCGCCTTGAATACAAAATTCCCTGAGGGTGCAGCAGTAAGAGCGGCCGTGTCCTGCTTCTCGCCGAACCCTGATGTCGTTGCGAAAACATCCTGCTCGATTACATAGAAGTGGCTGTCGTCGATCATGGTGATGGCGTAGTTGATGGTGGGGTTGTAGTTGATTTGTAGAAATCCGGTCCCGTCCCTATTGATGCCGTAGGTGCCGCTCACAGCCGAGGTCAGCGGGGTGAAAGGAACGCCGTCCTGGTCGCCGTCATCGGCGGTGATGCTCAGGTTGCCATTTCCGTCAGCGGTGAAAACGATGGCCTCGGAAAAAGGGTCCGGGTTCCCCTGCGAGTTGAGTGAGGTCCCAGTCTGCGCGATCAGATACTGGCCGGTCAGGCTGGCATTGGTGAAGCCGCCGTTGAGTGGTGGCGGACCTGAACTGCTGCTAGAGCCGCAGCCGGCCGTGAAAAGGAGGCTTGATATCGCCGCCAGAATCATGAGCACATGTCGAGCACACTTGGGGGACGCGAGGGGATTCATGGGACACTCCTGTCTGTAATTCTTTGGATGCCATAACCCGGAGCGCGGAAAAAAGTTTCGGTGTAAAAGACTGTGGCGCCTCTTGAGGCTTTGGCAACTTCCGCCCGACTTTATGGTGAATCCAGAGTTGCTGGGGCCTCGGGCAACTGCCTAGCTGCGCTCGGCTTGGACGGCCGAGGGCGGCCGTCCCTACGCGTTCTTCGTGCCCTTCAGTATTAGGACGCGGGGACGGAAAAAGTTGCAACGGTCAGTTCGAAGCGGATGTCGCAAGCGACTTGGGAGCGGGCTTGGAGCGCAGGACTTCGCGGACTTTCTTGGCGAGATTCTGCAGCGTAAATGGCTTCTGCAGGAAGGCGGTACCGGGGCCGAGCGCGCCGGGGGCGACGACGGCATCTTCGGTGTAGCCCGAAAGAAAGAGCACGCAGATGCCGGGACGAAGCAGGACCAGCTTCTTGGCCAGTTCGCGCCCGCCGATGCCGGGCATGACCACGTCGGTGATAAGGATATCGATGTGCTCCTTAAAGCCCTCGGCGACGCGCAGGCCGCACTCGCCATTTTCGGCTTCGAGCACGCGGTAGCCGCGAGAGGCAAGGGTTACGCGGACCAGTTCGCGCACCGATTCTTCGTCTTCCACCAGCAGGACGGTTTCGCAGCCGCTGGCTTCGGGGGGCTGCGCCTTGACCGGGATGGGCTCTTCGGCGGGATCTTCCACTCGCGGCAAATAAACGTAGAAAGTTGTGCCCGCTCCGGGCTTGCTTCGGGCGAACACGTATCCATTGCTCTGCTTGACGATGCCGTAGACGGTCGAAAGGCCGAGGCCGGTGCCTTTTCCTTTTTCCTTGGTGGTAAAGAACGGCTCGAAGATGCGGGACTGGGTTTCCTCGTCCATACCGTGGCCGGTATCGGAAACCGAGATCACGGCGTAGCGGCCGGGCTGCACAAAATGGTGTTCGCTGAAGCTTTGGCGCACGATGACGTCGGAGCTTTGCAAGGTTAGCTTGCCGCCTGCGGCCATGGCGTCTTTGGCATTGACGACCAGGTTCATGATGACTTGCTCGAGTTGGCTGGCATCGGCCCGGGTGTGTCCGGTTTGAGTGGAGAGCCGCGTGACCAATTCGATGTCTTCGCCGATGAGCGGCCGCAGCAGGCGTTCCATGTCGCCGATGACGGTGTTGACATCCACCACCTTGAGTTCGAGGTGCTGCTTGCGGCTGAACGCCAGCAACTGCCGCGTGAGGATGGCGGCGCGGTCGGCTGCCTGCTGGATGGACTGCACCTTGTGATGCATGGGGCTGCCTTTATCCAACTGCTCCAGCAATACCTCGGTGTATCCATTAATCACCATCAACAGGTTGTTGAAGTCGTGGGCGACGCCGCCCGCGAGCCGCCCAACAGCGTCCATTTTTTGCGCCTGGCGAAACTGCTCTTCGAGCTGGCGCCGGTCGGTGATATCTTCGGCGATCAGCTCCAATACTTCTTCGGGTTCATCGGTGATGGTGGCGGCGCTGCCACTGAGCCGCACAATGATCACGCGGCCGTCTTTGCGTTTCCACTGCACTTCCACGCCGTTTAGACGCCCGGTCCGGCGATAGTCCTCGGACAGCCGGTCCAACTCCTCGGGATCGGTGAAAACCTCGCTCCGCACATTGAGTTGGAGAAGATCTTCGACCGATTCATAGCCGAGCATGGTGATGAGCGCCGGATTGACGTCCAGGAATCTTCCGCCGAGCGTGCAGCGGAAAATGCCGAAAGCAGCGCTCAAGATCAGCGAACGCGAGCGGGCTTCGGAGCGGCGAAGCGCCTCTTCGTAGCGTTTATGCTCGATGGTCGCAGCCAACTGCTGCGACACGAATTTCAGAATTTCGCGGTCACGCTCTGCAAAGCGAATGTTTTCGCTGTAGGTCTGCACCACCAGGACTCCAATGCAGGCCGTGCCGCTTTTCAGGGGAACGCCCAGCCAGTCCAGCGACGGAGTGCCGATCGATTCCACTTCGCCGCGCCGCATCAGTTCCTCAAAGACTGCCGGTGTCGCCAGCAAGGGCTCTCGCGATCGCAGGACGTACTCCGTTAAGCCACGGCCCAGCGTCTTGGGGGCAGGGGTAGGATCCTCTTCATCGACAAAGTAAGGAAAGCTCAACAACTGAGCCTGCGGATCGTAGAGAGCGATGTAGAAGTTGCGCGCATTCATCAACTGGCCGACGATGTTGTGAATGGCGGCGAAAAACTGTTGCAGGTCCTCCGCCGACTGGCTGCGCGCCGCGATGGCGTACAAGGCCGCATTCAACTCCTCGGTGCGTTTCTGCTCGGTGATGTCGCGATAGGAGGCATACGCTCCGACTCTTTGGCCGTTCACCATCACCGGCGCAGCGGAGACCAGCACCTCGACCAGGGAGCCATCTTTTCGCTTGCGGCGGGTCTCGAGCGAAAGTTTATTCTCGGTCTGGATGCGCTCGGCGATCCACGCGGTTTCCGCATAGCGATCGGGCGGCACAATAAGCTGGTTGATCCGTCTTCCGGCAGCCTCCTCCGCGGTAAAGCCAAAGAGGCGGGTGAACTCCCCGTTGATGCGCAAAATGCCCAGCTCCGAGTCGATAATACTGATCGCTTCCGGAGCGTTCTCGATGATTTGTTCCAGGTAGGCTTTGTCGACTGGCGGCCTGACCCCAGCGCCGTTGCCGTTCGTGGGCGAAGTGGCCGGGCTTGGGACGGAGACGTCAGCGATGGGAGTAAGGATCGGCGGCGCAGTGTGCTCAAGAGCATCCCGCAGCGCGTCTACCCACGGCAGTTCTGCCGAACTTGATGCCGGGGCGATTTTCTCACCCATACGGTCCTTTCCCAGCGTGCTCTCGCAATAGTCCGATGGTAAGCGGGCTCAGTTGTTCGCCGTTAGTTACCAGGGTAATGGAGGTTTTAAGACAAAACAGGAAGGAATCAGGAGGCGTTCGCCAACACTACGCAGACCTGGTGCAGCATCTGCTTCTGCTCCTCGGTCACCACCAGAAACTCGAATCCGCAACGCAGGCCGTCGCTATAACGCACCACCGCTCGCACCTTCATGACGTGAGGCGGGAGCGGGATGGGGAACTCCAGGGACACAACTTCGCCGGTTTTTAGCTCGCCGCTGAGAGTCGCTCCAATGCCGTCCTGGCCGAGTTCGCTGGTGCGGCCCCAGCATGCGGTGGTCAGGCCTTCCCGAAACACCGACACCTGGATGCGCGCGTCAAAACGATGACGGGAAAAGCGCCGCGGCCGCCGTTGCGCCTTGGCTGCCGATTGTGCGTCGTCGCTCAATCCCGATTCTCCATTTCAGATGCGACTTCCAAGTCTTTGGCGCGGCCCGCTTTTCTGCTGCTCCGGAAACACGAGAATACCATTGGCCGACTCTGCCATTGTGCTTGAGCCATCGCGCTGGCCTCAATAGCATCAAAGTGCATGTACCAAGGAAATGAGCGCTAAGGAGGCTCGGGATGCGCTCAAAGCGCGACCCTCAGCGGTAAAGCCGCTTGTGTAGCGGGTTCTAACGACGTGGCTGAAGCCATGCCCCTTTCAAGGCTCTCCGCTCAACGACTTAATCAGAGCTTCCGTAAATGAATGAGAGTGCCCGCCGCATTGCCGTCATTGTGCATCCTTTTTCAGTCGCCGGGACGGCATGGGAGCGAAAATCCACGTCGTAAAGCTGCGTAAAGACGCGTGACAGACGCTCGCTGCGCGTCTAACATCGATAGGTGCTTCCTTTGGGATCGCGCGGAAGTCTGCGCCGCCCAAGCCGCACTGGAGTGATCTGAATTCTTATGTCTTACCGCTCAAATGCCGCCGAAGCCTGGTATACCGACCCGCAGTCCACGACGACAGAGCCCGAGATTCCGCTCGATTTGCTTCCGCCGCCGAGCCTGACGCAGCCGCTCTGGCGGTCGCTGGCTGGCAATCTGCGCGATACTTTCGCGCCGGAGAAGCTGCCGCCGCTCGAACTCACGGCCCGGCCCGTGTATGTCGGACTAGCGCTTGGCGAGCGTCTGCGCCTGCCTTGGTTTCGCACCGTATTCACCAACATCGGGGACGTGATCTCGCCGGAAACACTGCCGCCGCTCGAACTGGAATCGCAGCCTGTCGATGTCGGTGAACTCATCACCGATCAGCTCAGCCACTTCTGGTGGGGATCGCTGCTGCGGAATCTTGCCGACCGCGTCGCGCCCGAAACCCAGCCCGCCCTCCATCTCACTTCTAAACCGATTCTGGACGTCATTCCGAAGTCCTGGATCCTGCTGCCGATGTGGTCCGAAGTAGTGGACACACCGAAGGTGTTTTATCCCGACAAGCCGAAGTCAGCCGATGCCCTGAGGCCAGTCAATCTGCAACCGATGCCGTTGCCGCCGGAAAAGCGGGAAGCTCTAATCGAAGCTCTGGTCAGGGAACCCACCGCCGCCGACCTGTTGCGCGACATACGCCGGTCGCGCATTCGGCAGCGCATCTGGGTCGGCCTGGCCGCCGCGCAGATTCTCTACATGGTTCTGGCCGCCATCGGCAAATTCTGATGAAATAGTTCTTCACCACAGAGGCACGGAGTCACAGAGAAAGTCTAAAAAGAAGAATCGGTTTTCTCTGTGTCTCTGTGCTCCGTGGTGAATTGTTCTTCCTTGCCCTCTCACTGCCTCAGCCCCATCCAGCCTTCGGCAATCACCATGGAGTTTCCCGGGTTGCGGGAATCGTACTTCACCGAGGTGGGCAGTCCGAGCCGACAGGAATGCAGATTGATCCACTGCCGAAGATAAGTGACGTCCTGTGAGGCCTCGTAGGAAACGCCAGCCACGTCGTACTGGTAGATCAGCATGGTAGCGGGGCGGTTCGTGGCCATGGTGATTTCCTGAACATCGATCACCGTGCCATCGGTGATGCGCCCGACCGTATTCAGCCAAGTGCGGCGTTCCAGTTCAACGTCGTTCGCGTTCTTGGGTTTGCGGCGCAGCAGGCCATAGCTGGCCACGGCCACGCCAATCGCGCCCAGTACTACTGTATAGAAACGAAGGGAAATCATCGGCAAGCGGACCCTGAACCTTTCAATCTACATTCAGCATAAGCCGTAACCTCGCTGACCGCCAAGGGCACCAAGGTGCGCAAGCATGTACCCGGGCTGTGGATAAATCCTGCAACTCATGAACTGCGATGCCTCCCGCCGCGGAGCGGCAGAGCAGAAAAGCCCAGCACGGTGCCGGGAGGCGGAAGTGGAACAGAGCAAGTCCCGCTAGGGACAGCACCCGAGTTGCTTCAGCGCGCGCTGCACACTTGCCTTCGCTTCTGTCACAATATTCAGGGAGGCTCTTATGCCGCGGAAAAAAATCCTCATCATTGCCGGCGATTATGTCGAAGATTATGAAGTCATGGTGCCGTTCCAGGCCTTGCAGATGGTCGGAAACCACGTCGATGCCGTGTGTCCGGGCAAGAAGACGGGCGAGTCGGTGCGGACTGCGATCCACGATTTCGAAGGCGACCAGACCTACAGCGAAAAGCGCGGCCACAACTTCACCCTCAATGCGACCTTTGATGAAGTGCATCCCGAGAGCTACGACGCGCTGGTCCTTCCCGGAGGCCGCGCGCCCGAATATCTGCGCCTGAACCCGCGCGTGCTCGAAATCGTTCGCCACTTTGCGGAGACCGACAAGCCGATCGCCGCGATCTGCCACGCCGCGCAATTGCTGGCCGCCGCCGGAGTGCTCAAAGGCCGCCGCTGCAGTTGCTATCCCGCCGTCGCTCCCGAGGTGGTGGCCGCGGGTGGAACCTACGCGGAAATCGCCATCGACCAAGCGTGTGTGGATGGAAACCTGGTGAGCGCCCCAGCCTGGCCGGCGCATCCGGCGTGGCTGGCCGCGTTTCTGGTAGTGCTGGAGAAGGCGGGCACGCATCCGAAGGAGAGCGCGGCGTAAGAGCCCCTCAGTTGCGGGCGAGAGTCAGTGGTCGAGATTCGGTCAAGGAGCGCCGTATTTCGTCAACTATCCCCAGGCTAGAAGCTACGAGAATTTGAAACGAGTGGACGTAGGCACGCTACAGTTGTGGAATGGCGCTGTATGACATATCGGCAGTTTGAAGATGCAATGCGTTCCGAATTCGGATCAGTTGATCGCGAGGAATCGAAGGGCAGGATCACTCGCGAGAACTGGGACGGGCTGCCACCATCCGAGCACATCGGAGCGCGGCAAAGAACCAGGGCATGCTTCATAAATGCCCTTCAGCCCGGAAGGCGCGGCCCTCAGGGGCTAAAGCCCTCATTTTTGTTGACCGATCGCGGCACGGCTGAAGCCGTGCCCTACCCAAAACCGATTCTTGAAACACGCTCCAGGCCTCCTGTCGTGATTGCGTCACCCGAAAGCATGATTTCCGCTGCGTTCCTGCAAAATCATCCGAAAGGATGACGACATCCGGCCCAGTTACAACGTATCGTGACTCCATCCTCACTCGCGCGTTTGCATTTTGGACAAGGAGCCTCACATGAAGAGAATCGTCCTCACCTTCGGCCTCATCGCCGGCGTCATCATCTCCGTCCTTATGGGAGGCTCGCTTCTCCTCGCCGACAAGATCGGGTCCGGCCACAGCATGGCTCTCGGCTACACCATCATGGTGGCGTCGTTCCTGCTAATCTACTTCGGCATCCGCAGCTACCGCGACAACACCCTCGCCGGTCAAATTTCGTTCGGCCGCGCCTTCGCCTGCGGCATCCTGATCGCCCTCATCACCACCGTCTGCTACGTCGCCATGTGGGAGGTCCTCTACTTCAACTTCATACCCCACTTCATGGACGGCTACTTCGCGGCGCAGATTCACAAGGTCCAGTCCTCCGGACTTGACCCCGCCACCACCGCCGCGCAGGTTGCTGCCATACAGCGCTCTCAGCGGCTCTACCAGAACCCCTTCGTCAACATGGCCTACACCTTCATGGAGCCCATGCCCGTCGGCCTTATCATTACTCTCGTCTCGGCTGCCATTCTTCGCCGCAAAGCCCCCGTCGAACCCACCGCCGCTCGCGCAGTCATCACCACATAAATCAAAAGGCCGGGGCGTAAGCCCCGACCTTCCGTCTTCTGAACTGCCAGCCTGCTTCCCATACTCCGAGCCTGCGGCTTAGCACGCGATTGCACTCAGAATCCGCGGTCAATGCGCGCAACCGAGATTTTTTCGACGACAGCCGGCGGTGGCGGACTCCCATGAGACCCCTATTGCCGCCGTCGCTGCTCGTTGCTCATTGTTCATTGTTCATTCACGGACACCCTCCGGTGAAACCGGACACCCAATTCGGTTCCCATACCCCTGCTAGATCCCCCAAGCCGCTTCGTCCTCATAAAGTTGCATTCGCGGCACTTTAGCTTGAGAATTGCCCTTCTTTCCCTGTTGCCACGTTGTCGCCCAGAGGCCGACCATGAGCACCCTGCTGCAGGACCTGCGCTTCGCCTTACGCCAGTTGCGCAAGTCTCCCGGATTCGCCATCGCCGCGGTTTTAACGCTGGCCTTGGCCATCGGCGCCAACACCGTGGTTTTTGCCGTATTGAATGGGCTCATCCTGCACCCGCAGAATGTGCCTCGGGCCGAGAGTCTCTACGCCATCGAGCGCCGGAGCGATCAGACCACATGGCAGTCGTATCCCGACTATCTCGATCTGCGCGATCGCAGCCGCAGCTTTGACGGCCTGGCAGGTTTTAGTCCCACGGCCGTAGGGCTGGATACGGGCCAAGATCCATCGAAGGTTTGGGGCTATGAGGTAACCGGGAACTACTTCGACGCATTGGGCATTCAGCCGTATCTGGGCCGCTTCTTCCATCTCCCGGATGAGCATGGCGCGAACAGCGCTCCATATATCGTGCTCGCCTACGCGTATTGGCACAGCCACTTTCAGGATGACCGCGGCGTGGTGGGCCGTGTCGTTCAACTGAACAAGCATCCTTTTACCATCCTCGGCGTCGCGCCGCCCGAGTTTCAGGGGACTTTGTTGTTTTTCTCTCCCGATGTATGGGTGCCGATGGTTGACCAGCAGCAGGTGGACGAGTTGAATGTCCTGAACGCGCGTGGGAACCGCGGCATTTTGATGGTGTTGGGCCATCTGAAGGCGGGAGTTACTCCGGCACAGGCTGCCGCCGATCTGAACTCCGTTGGCTCCTATCTGGAAAAGAGCTATCCCAAGGACGATAGCCAAATGGCCTTCACATTGGCGCGTCCAGGTCTTCTCGGGGACTTCTTTGGCCGTCCGGCAAGGGCGTTCTTAACCGGGTTGTTGTTGTTGGCGGGGTTGATTCTGCTGGCCGCGTGCGCCAACCTCGGCAGCCTGTTTGCCGCGCGCGCCGCCGACCGGTCCCGGGAGGTTGCTCTGCGGCTCGCGCTGGGTTCGAGCCGCACGCGCATCCTGCGGCAGGTATTTACCGAAGCCGTGCTGATTGCACTCGTCGGAGGCGCTGCCGGACTCCTGGGCAGCGTAGCGCTGTTGGGCGAACTGAGCGCGTGGCGGCCACTTCCCCAATTTCCCTCCATCCATATTCCTGTCAACCCGGACGCATATGTTTATTGGGTCGCTTTGCTGTTGGCTGTAGCAAGTGGCTTCCTCTTTGGCGCGGTCCCGGTGAGACAGATCCTCCGCACCAATCCCTATGAGGTCGTCAAGTCGGGATCGACCGGCAGGGTGGGGCGGCGGATGACGGTTCGAGACATGTTGCTGGTCGTGCAGATTGCCATCTGCGCTTTGCTGGTCACTTCTTCATTGGTCGCCGTGCGTGGAATGGCGCGCTCGCTGCGCGGCAATTTCGGCTTTGAACCGCGAAATACAATGCTGGTCAATACCGTTCTCAGTATGGCCGGTTATAGCGGCAACACATTGCCCATTATGCAAAGGCGCATGATCGATGCTCTGGAGACGATTCCCGGCGTACAGTCTGTGGGACTGGTCAATTACCCGCCATTAAGTACGGCCATGGGAAGCTCGAATGTATTTACCGACCAGACAACGGATCTGAGCCCATCGAATGTCGCTGCAAATTCCATCCTGTACACCATATCTCCCGAATACTTCCATGCGGCTGGCACCGCCTTGCTGTCGGGAAGGACCGTCACCTGGCATGACGATAAAGATGCGCCGCGTGAGGCGGTGATCAACCAGGAATTTGCGCGCAAAATCTTCGGCTCCGTAAGCAACGCGATGGGCCGATATTACAAGCTGCCGGATGGAGCGCGCATACAAGTGGTGGGGATCGTCGAAGACGGGAAATATCTCAGCCTGACCGAGAATCCGCAGCCGGCCATGTTTCTCCCCTTCCTGCAATCGCCCCCCAGTTGGACAACTCTGGTGGTGCGCTCGGACCGCGATCCGCAGCAACTGGCGGCAGCCATCCGGAGCACGCTGCGGGGTCTGGATGCCGGCCTGCCTTTTGACATCAAGACTTGGAGCGAGGAAATGGGCGGAGCTCTGTTTGCTCCGCGTGTGGCGATAGTGTCGCTGGGCGTGCTGGGCGGGATGGGCGCGATGCTGGCCATCACCGGCATCTTTGGCATGGCGGCGTACTCGGTGAGCAAGCGACTGCGGGAGTTGGGAATTCGCGTCGCCCTCGGCGCGCAACGCAAGGAAGTGTTGCAGGCAGCGTTGGGACGGCCATTGAAACTGCTGGCTTTTGGTTCGGCGGCAGGATTGTTCCTCGGAATTCTGGCCACACGGGTGCTGGCCTTCATCGTGTATCAGGCGACTCCCCGCGATCCGCTGGTATTGGCTGGCGTTGTCCTGGCGATGCTGTTGCTGGGGCTGCTGGCGACATGGATTCCAGCGCAACGCGCCCTGTCGGTTGACCCCTCGATCCTGCTGCGCGAGGAGTGAATCGGCTTCATGCGCATCAGTAGGTGACTTTCGTTACCTGCCGATGGTGACCGCAAGGGGCTAAAGTGGACCCATGAGAAAACTATCTTTACTCCTGGCGTTCAGTGTTGCGATATTGATTCCAGCTTTCGCGCAGGGGCCGCCGGCCACTCGCAAGATCGATAACGATTTCGTGCAACAGCAGTTTGGCGACCAGTTCACAATGCTGCCCGGGATTGCGCCCGCGTTCGGCGATCTGGACGGCGACGGCGTGGAAGACGTGGCGATTGCGGCGCGCTGCAAGAATCCAATGCTCGATCAAGGGGAGCACAGTTACACGGTGGTGGATCCCTACAACGATTTTTTCGGCTATGGCGACCCCAGGATGACGACCACGTTCAGCGAGGGCGATCCCACGCAGCGAGGCTTGGTCGTACTGATCATTCATGGCGCCGGGCCGGAGGGATGGCGATCGGCGCAGCCGAAAGCGAAGTACGTACTTGTGAATCTTCCGTTTCGGACGATCTCCGTTCGAAAAATGAGCTTGAAAAAGAAAAAGATCGAAGCCATCTACGTGGAAGAGGCGGGCAACTTTGGCACGAGCTCCGCCGTGTTCTTCGACGGCAGAAAGTTCCGCTACGTGCCCATGGGCGGAGACATGGAATAGTAGCAAGGGCGTCAGCTCTCAGCCATCAGGCAAAACAAACCACGTCGAGATATGCAGGGGTTCCTTCGGCTTCGCTAGGGCAGGCTCTAACGTCGAAAAGCGCGACGTTAGAGAGGGACACCCAGCCGATGTAGTAACCTTCCTTTCTGAATTGCCTCACCATTTGAAATATCGCGTTCTGGCGGAGCGGCTGGCCGTTTACCGGCTTGCCTCGGATGCTCCTTTCCCTGCCTGGGCGTTGCAGGAGGGATTTTTCGCTGTTGTACGTACGGACGAAGAGCTTTCGATTGTTTGCCCGGAGAATGCTTGCCCGGAGAACGTCTGCGCCGAAGATCGTCTGCCCGACGGCGCCCGGGTCGAGCGCGGATGGATCGCGCTGAAGCTCGAAGGGCCGTTTCCGTTTTCGATGACCGGAGTGCTGGCGTCGTTTGTGCAACCGCTGGCCGAAGCGCAGATCCCAATTTTCGCGATGTCGACGTTTGATACGGACTATGTGCTGATCAAGCGCGAGGACCGGGAGCGGGCGTTGGCGGCATTGGGCACGGCGGGACACGAAACCGTTGGTGACCAAGTTAGTTGAGTGCGATGGAACTGAATTGCCATTCGACCCTGCTTTTGCGCCGATTACTGCGGTAGATTGTGCGCTGGGGCGCTCGCTGTGGTGAAATAGAAGCAGGTCAAACGATGACAACAACCTCCGTGGCATGGCGCCGCAAGTTCAAGGCGGCGGAGCGCACCGCGCATGGATTGTGGCAAATCCTGAAGGCCGTGGCGTCGACGGATCATCCTCTGCTGGCGCATCTGATCCCGATCCGGCGCTGCAATCTGGCCTGCACCTACTGCAACGAATTCGACGATTTTTCGAAGCCCGTGCCCACCGACCAGATGTTGCGGCGCGTCGATCTGCTCGGCGACCTCGGCACGTCCGTGATCACGATCAGCGGCGGCGAACCGCTGCTGCATCCGCAACTGGACGACATTATTCATCACATGCGGAAGCGCAGGATCGTCTCGGGGCTGATCACCAACGGATATTTGCTGACCGCGGACCGCATCCAGCGGCTGAACCGGTCGGGCCTGGAGTGGCTGCAGATTTCGATCGATAACGTGAATCCCGACGCAGTCTCCAAGAAAAGCCTGAAGGTGCTCGACCGCAAGCTGCAACTGCTGGCTGAGCACGCGGATTTCCACGTGAATATCAATTCGGTGGTGGGCGGCGGAGTGAGTCATCCGCAGGATGCGCTCACAATCGGCAAGCGCGCGCTCGAGCTGGGTTTCAGCTCGACAGTGGGAATCATTCACGACGACTCGGGCCAAGTGCAGCCGCTGAACGACGAAGAGCGGCGTGTGTACCACGAGATGAAGGGACTGGAGAAACGCAGCTTCACGCGCGTGAATGCGTTTCAGGACAACATCGCGCTGGGTCGTCCGAATCAGTGGCGCTGTCGCGCCGGGGCGCGCTACCTCTATATTTGCGAGGACGGACTGGTGCATTACTGCTCGCAGCAGCGCGGGTATCCCGCCATTCCATTGGAGAAGTACACGATTGCCGATGTGCGCCGCGAGTTCCATACGGAGAAGCCCTGCGCGCCGCATTGCACCGTGTCGTGCGTCCACCAGGTGTCGATCCTGGATGCCTGGCGCGCCCCGCAACGCCCGGCACGGGCGTCTGAGCCAGGCAGCGGACTGGTGCACATCGAGTAGGGCAGTACCCAGTACTCAGTATCCAGTACCCAGCACCCCTCTCAGATTCGGCTTCCATTCATGATTTCTCAGAAGTGGCTGCGCCGCTGCGGGCCTGGCGTTTCTATGTCCTTGACTGGGTACTGGCTACCGGGTACTGCTTTTAGAACGTTGTGGCCACTGTGAAGCGGAAGGTTTTTCTCGGTTCCAGAAGGGTGTAGTTGGAACCCAGAGTCGAGCGGGTCAGGTTATACGTGTAGTTGCCCGCCGCAAAGGCTGTACATTTCGGATCTCCCTCTACAGGACAGGGGAACATGCTGCGGTCGATCTGTATGGGCGGCGAAGCGCTGCCGTTGAGGCGCATGGCGTTGTAGGCGTAGTAAATGCGGAAAGGCGCATTCACCACCGGAAGCATCATCTGCAATTCGATGCCGGTGGACATGCGTACAACCCAATTGGTGCCAGGAACCGGGCTGAGGTTTTGCGAGGGGAGGGCAAGGCCGTTGGTGCCAAGCTTCACGCCGCCGGAACAGGCGTAACCCGAAGTCAGCGTCGGACAGCCGAACGAAGTGCTGATCAGGTTCTCATACTGGACGGGGTTGGTCTGTAACTGCGAGGTACGCAGGATCGGATCGGTGCCCGTGTCGACAAAGGGCGCGATGGCGACGGGCCCGGCGATAGTGATGCGATATTCAAGGTTTCCGTGCAGGCTGAGGTCGCCGCCGGGAGTCACGAGCTGATAGTACGGAATCGGAATATTCCAGCAGTTGCTGACGCAGGAAGATCCCGAGGTCACCACCGGAAAGTTCGGATTGGCGGGAACAAAACTGGAATCCTTGTTCCTGAGGGCGACGGTCTGGGCGCTGGGCAGGTAGGCGATGGGAGACACGGTGCGAATATCGAAGCCGCGCAGGTCGTTCTCGCCGCCGAGGTAGGCGCGTTCAAATGGGGGCGCAACGATCCCGCCGAACCCTGTGATGAACGAAGCTTGAACGTTGTAGCCAAGGGCATTGCGGCGCTTTTGCATTGGGAAAAACTGTTTGTACTGGACAATAGGACGGATGGTGTGAACCGTGCCGCCCAGCCCAGCGAACTCCCCACCGATGAACAGGCTCTTGCCCTTGTGGGGAGCGTAGGCCGCATCGAGCGTGTTCATGGTGAAACTGGGAGTGATCTTGCTGGTAATGATGCCGTTGAGCGCGTTGGGGCCGGTGATGCCGCGGAAGTTGAGATTCTCGAACAACAGCTTGGAAGCGTTGCTGACGGCAACCAGCGAAGAGCGGTCGAACGAATAGCTGATGCCAAAGCGCTTGAACGAGCGGCGCAGCGGATAGCTCACGCTCACCATCGCGCCCGTACTGGACTGCGAGTAGTTCTGCAGGTTCTGCAGGTAAACCGAGGGCAGGTTCAGATTCTGCCCGGTGGCAATGGCATACTGCCGCGCCTGGTCATAGCTCGTCTTCCTGGTGTAGACGTTGAAGCCGGCCTGGATGGGCCGGTCGAACAAATAGGGCTCGGTGAATCCGAAGACCAGGTCGCGCTGGCGGCTGCCCAGGCTGGCTTGCACGGAGAGCGTCTCGCCCAATCCAAGAAAGTTGTTGGTGGCGTAATTGAGGCCCACAAAGGCTCCGGCCAGTCCGCTGACGCCGCCTTGCAGTCCAATGCTGTTCTTGCCTTTTTCGTGCACTTTCAACGTGAGATCGACGGTGCCGGCTTTTTCGTCGAGGTGGCGTTCGGTGGTATTGGGATCGTCGGGCTTGAGCTGATCGAAATAGCCGAGCTGATTCAGGCGCAGCAGGCTCAACTCCCAGTAACGCGAGTTGTAGATCTGGCCTTCCTCCAGCGCGATCTCGCGCCGGATGACCTTGTCGCGGGTGGTGGTATTGCCTTGAAACTCGATGCGGCGCACGTAGAACTGCTTGCCTTCGTCCACATCGAAAACTACATTCACGGTCTTTTTTTCATCGTCGAAATTTGTCTCGGGAACGCTGGTGTAATTGATGTAGCCAGCTTCGCCATAGGCTTTGCGGAGGTTCTCGATTCCCTTGGCCATTTTTTCGCGGCTGAAAATGTCCCCATCCTTCATGGGGATGAGGCTGCGCAGAGCAGCGTTGTTCTGAATGGCTTTGTTGTTCTTAAACGTGATCGTGCCCAGGCGGTAGCGATCGCCCTCCTCGATCGGCATGGTGATATCGACGGATTTCCCCAACCCTGGCTGGAGCAACGGAATGTGGAGGCCCGTGCGTCCGGTGTCGTGGATTTCGGTTTTGGGTTCGTCCACCAGCACCTTGAAATACCCGCGGTTCTGGAACTCGGCGCGAACGCGTTCGGTGTCTTCTTCCAGTTTGGTGGCGTCGTAGGTCTTGGCGAACAGGTTTTCCAGAAAGATCGAGTGCGGGATGCCGATGGGTTTCAGGTTCTTCATGGCCGCCCGCAGCGTGCGGTCATTGATGTGTTTGTTGCCCCGGAAGCGTATGCGCCCAACCTTGACCTTGGGCCCTTCCTTGATCACAAACGTGACGGCGACGGCGGCCGGCGGGATGGCTCGAATTTCGGTGCGGACGGTGGCGAACTGATGCCCGTGTTCGGAGAGCAGTTCCTTCAGCACAACTTCGGCCTTCTTGATCTTGGTGGGATCGTACTGGCTCTCCACTGAGAGTCCGACTTTGCGGTCCTTGAAGCGGTCGAGCACGTCGCTGGTGGTGACTGCGCTCAGGCCGCTGTAGTTGATCTCGCGGATGGTGGGCCGTTCTTTGAGGTAGATGTGCAGGATCCAGCCCTTGCCTTTGGGGTCCTGCTCGCGCTCGAAGCGTATGTCCTCAAAGTAGTTCGTGTTCCAGAGGGCGTTGAAGTCGCGCTCGATGGCGGCGTTGTCATACACGTCGCCGACCTTGGTGAAAATGCGAGCCCTGACGGTATCGGCGGGAATGCGGCGGTTGCCGTGGATAACGATGCCAACCACCAGATCCTGCTGGCCGATGACGGGGACGACCAGCAGCAGCAGCGCCACCAACCCAAGGAGGCAGTTCCAGACAGACCTCTGCTTCCCAACTTTTGCCGTGGAAAAAGAGGATGGAGACCAGGAAGGGTCTCGCTGTGAGCCCGTGTCGTGGCCGAACCGCGGGGCCCACCCAGGCATAGCATGATGACGGCGATGAATCGCAACTACCTCGAAAAACTAGAGTTAGGAAAACGGTAATTATACGGTAGAGAGTGAGAACCGTCCAAGGCGGAGAGAATCGCTCTTAGCTTTTGGCTTGTAGCTAAAAGCCAAAGGCCAAGAGCAAAAGCGGTTTCTTCCTTGAAATCCTCCCGAAAAGTCACGCCCGAAAAAGTTCTACCTCAACAGAGACGGAATAAAACGTGGCCGCGTTGCCCATGTCAGTAAGTTTTTCTGAGGTTAGCACATTGATATTGGCGCCGCCGGGGCTGAATCGTGCCCAATCGAGCCGCGCGGCAACCACTCCCGGAGGCACGAAACCGTCGACTCGAGAATCATCGACTCGGGCCCGCAGGACGATTTCGCCGCGCGGGTTGAAAGCGCGAATGCGGTCGCCATCGCACACCCCGCGCGCCGCAGCATCGGCCGGATGCATCTCGAGATCCCCCATGTGCGGTTCCATCTCGCGGACCGAAGCGACGTTCGCGAATGATGAGTTGAGGTGGTTGTCGGGCTTGCGGGCAAGAAGCTCGAGCGGGAGGCCGGCGGCTTTCGATCTTGATCCGTGTCGCGATTCGTCGGGCGGCGTGAAGGCGACGACCGGATCGAGACCCTGACACTTCAGAGTTTCGCTGTAGAACTCGGCTTTACCGCTGGGCGTGGGGAAGTTGCCTTCGGCGAAGGGTAGAAAGGGGGCTGCGTTTTCCGCCTCGCTGCGCTTGGCTGGACGGACGAATGCGTCCGTCCCTACGCGATCCGCAGCCGCAAAATTGAGTCTGATGAAGGGCTCGCGCTCCAACCGATCACGGGTGATTCCTTTGAGCCGCGGATTCGGCGAATCCAGGGCGCGGTCGATCATGCCATCCACCGTTTCTTGGAAACAGTCGTCGTCAAATCCCATGCGCTCGGCCAGCGCGCGGAACATCTCGACATTCGACCGGCATTCGCCGAGCGGTTCTATCGCCTGGTTTGAAACCTGCAGATAGTAGTGGCCATACGCCGTCTGCAGATCTTTATGTTCGAAAAACGTGGTGGCCGGCAGCACGATGTCGGCGTAGTCGGTAGTGTCGGTGAAGAACTGCTCGTGGACCACCGTGAAAAGGTCGGGCCGCTTTAATCCGCGAACGACTTCGTTGTGGTTCGGGCAAACCGCCGCCGGATTCGAGTTGTAAACGAACAACGCCTTGATAGGTGGCCCAGCCAGCGAGTTCAGCGCGCTGCCCAACTGCACCATGTTGACGGTACGGGCGGGCCGCCCCAGCGCTTTCAGCATCAACTCGGGCATCTTGAGCGCTGCGGAATTCAGACCAAAAGCGCCGCTAGTCGAGAGCTGCAGCCCGCCCCCAACATCTTTCCAGGACCCAATCAAACAGGGGAGCATGGTCACCGCCCGCATGGCCATGCCGCCGCCGTCGGAGCGCTGAATACCGTAGTTGACGCGGATCACGGACGGCCGCGCGGTAGCGTATTCGCGCGCCAGCTTGCGAATGTCGCCGGCGGATATGCCGGTCCAGTGCGCAACTCTCTCCGGCGAATACTGCTGCGCGCAAGCCTTCAGTTCCCCGAACCCCACGGTGTAGCGAGAGACGTAATCGGCGTCGAAAAGATTCTCGTTGATGATGACGTGCATCAGGCCAAGAGCGAGCGCCGCATCGGTGCCCGGATTGATGGGCAGGTACCAGTCGGCCAACTTCGCGGTGCGCGTGCGATACGGATCGATGACCACCAGCTTCGCCCCTTGGCGCCGAGCTTCGGCAATGAAGGGCCAGAGATGAACATTGTTGCCATGGATGTTCGAGGCCCAGGCGATGATGTAGCGCGAATGCGCAAACTGCTCCGGTTCGGTGCCCAGCTTGACGCCAATCACCGATTGCAAGCCCACCTCGCCGGCGGCGGAGCAGATGGTACGCTCGAGCTGGGAAGCGCCCAGGCGATGGAAGAAACGACGATCCATCGAAGCGCCGTTGAGCGCGCCCAGCGTGCCTCCGTAAGAATAGGGCAGGATGGATTCGGAACCATATTCAGCGATGATCGCGCGAAAGCGCCGAGCAATTTCGTCAAGCGCCTCGTCCCAGGAAATGCGTTCAAAAGCCTCGCCAGGTGTAGCGACCGGATGGCCGGGCGAGGACGCCCGGCTCTCCACAAGCTTGACCAATGGAGCGACGGGCGTCCTCGCCCGTCCGGGGGGACCGAAGCTAAGCGCACCCTTAGGTCTCACCCTTCGCATCGGATACAACACGCGGTCGGGTGAGTACACGCGGTCCAGATACTTGGCGACCTTGGCGCAAAGAAATCCGCGGGTAACGGGATGCTCGGGATCGCCCTGAATTCTGGTAGCGCGTCCGTCCTCGATGGTGATCAGGACGCCGCAAGCGTCCGGGCAGTCATGCGGACAGGCGGCGAGGACGACGCGCTTCATCCAAGGATTATAAGGTCTGTTCGCGACAGAAGAATCCATCCGTGAAGAAACCGCCGCAGCTGCCGAGCTGCGCTCGGCTTGGACGGGGCAAAGCCCCGTCGCCACACGAGCGGGATAGCAGCGCTGAAGCGATGTGGAAGTGGATCCCCAAACGGACTTATTCGCCGTATTTATCTTTGAGCGTCCGGGTCATTTCATCGCGCAGTTGACGATAGTCGGAATGCACGGTGGCGCGTAACGCGGCTTCGGTGGAACTGCCCTGTGAGAGGAGTTCCAGGATGCGCGCAATTTCGCTCATGCCGTAGGCGTCGCGGATGTACTCGGTGGCGGCAAGAGATTCGGCGTAGGCGATAGTGGCTTCTGGAGTGGAGAAACTCATGAAGCTGCCTTCGAGCACATTGAAGGGAATCTCTTTCCCGGCGGCGAACATCTGCGCCAGTGGGTGCCCGTAGGCAGCCGCCGACTTCCCTTCTTCGATCTGCGCGATGCCTTCGTTGAGCCAAGTGGGGCAGCGGTTGCTCGACATCTGCGAGACAAAAGAGTGCGTCAGTTCATGTTTGAGGACGCGGGCAAGCTCGGGCGTAACGCTTGCCACACCGCTGACTGGGATGCGCAGCTTGCCGTCATTGATCGCGCCCGTCCAAGAAGGCGCGCGGGTCACGTCGAAGAACGCCTGCTGCGTGTAGAGCGTTACGGCGATGTTGTTGTGCGGCGAGTAGCCGAGATCGCGCACCAGGTCGTCATACTCCGAGTCGAAAGTGGCCAGCAGATCGCGGCGGAAGCTCTCGGAAGTATCCTTCCCTTCGAAGTGGAGATTGAAGTGGCTGCTTTCGCGTTGCGAAAAATCGGATTCGGCGGTCGATTCACGCTCGGCGCGAGCCAGATACTGGCGGACGGTCGGATCGGGACGCAGGGCCAGCGACTTCTTCCACGAGCGAATGGCATCGGGCGTATGATCGCTGGCATATTGCACGAAGCCCAGCATGGCGATGGCGTCGGGTGAGTTGGGAGCGATGCTGGCGGCGTGTTCCGCGTAGGAGAGGGCTTCCGAGGCATGGCCGGTGCGCATCAGAGTGGCCGCGTAGTAAATCAGCAGGGTGGAGTTGTCCGGCTGGAAGCGGAGCGCCGATTCGTAATAGCGCTTGGCCTGTGGGAAGTTGCCATGATCGGATTCGTGCTGGCCGGCGAGGAAATATGCGGTAGCAGCGAGTTCGGGATTGGCGGCTTCGGTCAGGCTGGCGAGGGCGTCGCTATCCACCTTGCCGTCGCGGATTATTTTTCCGGCGACGTCGGCTTCATGGTGGAACGAGGGTGCGGGCGGGGAGATGTCGGGAGCATTGATATTTCCTGCGGAGGTTCCCGCGCCGCCGTGACTGGGGGCAATGCCGCCAGCGTCGATACGCTCGACCGATGATTTCGGGATGGCGTAGGTATCGTCGCCGAGGTCGTATTCGATGCGATCTTTGCTTTCGCGGACCTGGTCGGCCCAGATGGTGCGTCCATTCTTAAGATGGATGACGTCGGCGGGCGCGGGAAGCGCCAGCGGAAGCACTAAAATAAGGAAAAGGGCTCGCACAGGGCTGATTCTAGCAACCGCGCGGAGGGGCAGTAAGGTGACCAAGGTGCTGCAACCGGGGCGATTCGGAGAGGTCGCGCATCCGGAAAAGTGTGCATATCAGCCCCGGAGGGGCGAACCAGCTTAGCCCAGCGCTTCAGCGCTGGGAGAGAACGGAAAAAACGTGGCAAGTCCCGGAGGGACGGCCCAGTTTATGAGGCCAAGGTCGGTTCGGTGGTGTCGGATGATCGTGTCGGCGCTGTGCCTTGTTGCCGCCACCGCTGCCGCACAGGCACCGGGATCGGACCTCCAGTGTCCGCAGACCACGAGCGGCCTTTATACCCGAATTCGTTCGCTGGGACTCGATCCGCAACGCGTCTACCACGTTCGGGATGCCGCGATTGACCGCCCAAATCTCCATCTCGATTTCGTCGGCGGAACCCTCGCGTTTACGGAAGATGTTTGCGGCCGGATTACGGGGGCGTTCTTCGTAGGTGAAGGGGAGATACGGCTGCGACCTCCGAACCGTGTCGAGCGCGGATCTCTCGCGCTGTTTACCGGCATGGCGATTCTGGAAGAACAGTTCACTTCCGGATACCTGCGCTTCAACGACGATACCGCGGCGGCCTTGCAACCCTTTCTAACGCCGGTGCCGGAGGGCGCGGAACTCATAAAAGAATGGGATGACGCGAGCCGCAGTTTGGCGGAGTTTGACGCTCTCCGCTTGCTTCTGGACTTCAGTCATTTTCTGCCGTCGCCGGGTGGAAACGAGCCGGCCAGAAAATTCCCGCCGCTGCTGCACGCCCATTTGCTGGGCAAGAAACTGGGCGGTTTTGAAGTGTTCTGGGATGCGGCCGCCGCCGAGCCGTTGTGGGCCGGGCAGCCACGGCTGAAAGATGACAGCCTGTTCTTCGATATCTGGACTTCGTTTGCGCCCGCTAGTGCGCCCACTGGGACGGGCAACGCCGTTGCGACGCCACTCGCCGGTGATGCCTCGATCGCGAGCTTCCGAATTCGGGCATCGGTGCAGCCTCCGACAAGGTTGCGAGCTTCGACCGACATGAACGTTCGAATTCGCAGCGGCGGAGAAAGGATGCTGCTGTTCGAGTTGTCGCGCTATCTGAAGATTGATGCCGTCGAGGCCAATGGGCGACTGGTGGACTTCATTCAGAACCCGGCGATCGAAGGAACGGCGTTGCGCCGCAAAGGGAATGACCTAGTGGCGCTGGTGTTCCCTTCTCCGCTCACGGCTGGGCAGCAATTGAAACTGCACTTCACTTATGCGGGCGATGTTCTGTCGGAGGCGGGAAACGGCCTGCTGTATGTGGGCGAGCGTGGCAACTGGTATCCAAATTTTGGTTTGAGCCCGGCGCAGTTCGAAATAGAGTTTCACTATCCCGCGAACTGGACGCTGGTAGCGACGGGAAAGCAGATCTCGCGCGCGAGCGGTGACGAAGACGAGGCGGAAACGAACCCGGAAGCCGTCGGAGAGAAGGTTTCGCGGTGGACCTCGGAGCGGCCAATTCCAGTCGCCGGGTTCAACCTGGGCAAGTACGTTCGGGCCAAGGCGAAGGCGGGCAACGTTCTGGTGGAAGCGTTCGGCACCAAGGGAGTGGAGAAATCGTTTCCGAAGCCGCAGTCGCAGGTGATGGAACAGCCGGTCATTCCCGGCGCTCCCCCGCTGCGAGGAAGATCGATGACGCCGATGGTGATCACTCCTGCGCCTCCCTCGCCGGCGCACGATACGCAGGCCGTGGCCGACCGGGCAGCGAAAGCAATTGCAAACTTCTCGCAGTGGTTTGGGCCGTATCCGTATAGTTCGCTGGCATTGACCCAGATGCCGGGAAGCTTGAGCCAGGGATGGCCCGGCCTGGTGTTCCTCTCGAGCTTCGCGTTTCTGAGCCCGCAGGAGCAGGCCGATCTGCATCTTGATCCGCTGGCGCGCGATCTCGACAGCCAGGTCCTCGTCCACGAGACCGCGCATCAATGGTGGGGCGATCTGGTGCTGTGGAAGAGCTATCGGGATCAGTGGCTCTCCGAAGGTTTGGCGAACTACGCGTCGCTCCTGATGCTGGAGCAACAGAAGCCAGCGCAATTCCGCCAGGTCCTCGAAAAGTATCGCCGCGATCTTCTGGTTAAGAATCAAGATGGAGAGTGGCTGCGCGATGCCGGACCGGTGACGCTCGGCCAGCGCCTGGAATCGTCGCATTTTCCCCGCGGATACGAGGCCATCAGCTACGAAAGGGGCACGTGGCTGTTTCACATGCTGCGATCCATGCTGCGCGATTCCGAAGCGGCGTCCCGTTCCCGGAAAGGGCGGGCGAGTCCGGCCGTGAACGCGGAAGAGCCCTTCTTCCGCGCCCTGCGCAAAATCAGGGAGCGCTATGCGGGCAAGAGCATAACCACCGAGGAACTGGTGCAAGGCTTCGAAGACGAGCTGCCCCGCCCACTTTGGTACGAGAATCGTCCCAACTTGAACTGGTTCCTGGAAGGTTGGATCAAAGGCACAGCAATTCCGGAGTTGGAAGTGCGCGAAATTCGCTTCATCGAGAAAGCCGGAGTGACCACGGTTACCGGCGTGATCGTACAAAAGGACGTGCCCGACGATCTGGTGACCGCGGTCCCCGTCTACGCCACGACGGCGGGAAACGCGCAGGTATTTCTAGGCGAAGTGCTGGCGGATGGCGCGGAGACTGCCTTTCGGCTCGCTGCGCCGAGCGACGCGCGCAAGATTCTGCTCGATCCGAAGCAGACCATTCTCACTGCGCCGAAGTAAATTCCAAATCATCAGAGACGTTCGGCCGAGCGCCAGCAATTCCGCGGACGCGCCGAGGCCATGCGATTGCTATGAGAAGAGCTGTCAGCAAAGTGAATTGGAGGATGGTATGGCTCTTCAGCCCTGCATATTCGCAAACGATCGGCCACGGCGGCGCACCATCCTCCTCGTAGAGGACGAACCCTTCGTGCGCGAGGCAACTTGCAGCATTCTGGAGCGCGCGGGGTTTGAAGTTCTGCCCGCCGGGGATGCGCGAGAGGCGATGCAGGTTTACGAACAGTGCCAGCGCGCCATCGATCTGGTGATGACCGACATGGTGCTTCCTGGCCGCTCCGGTGAGCAACTGGGGCAGGATCTGCGCCAGCATTCACCCCAGGTTGTGCTTCTGCTGACGTCGGGCTACGGCAACCCCGAGTTCGAGACGGAAGCGTCTGACTCCCGAACGTATTTTCTGTCGAAACCCTATTCGAGACGAACGCTGGTCGAGAAGATCGAGAAGATTCTCGGGGCGAATCCGCTGGCGCAAGCAGCAAAACAAGCGGGTTAGCAGCGAGTCATACAGTCGAGCGACGGGCGTCTCGCCCGTCCACCAGCAAGCATCGCCCGACGGCAAGCTTCCGCGACGTTTATAATCCTCGGTTCCCCACTTCACTTCCTAAGTCCGGTTCCTAAGGAGAACCCATGAAACTCGAGGGGCGAGTCGCGCTGGTTACGGGAGCGTCGCAGGGCATCGGTCATGCCTGCGCGCGGGCACTGGCGCGAGAGGGCGCAAGCGTAGCGCTAGCCGCGCGCAATCAACAGAAGCTCGACCAACTGGTCGCCGAGATCACCGCGGCTGGAGGCAAAGCCGCGGCCTTCGTCATCGACGTCTCGGACGAAGAGCAGGTGAAGTCCGGCGTCAAGTCGGTGCTCGCGCAATTCGGCAAGATCGACATCCTCGTCAACAATGCGGGCATCACCCGCGACCAACTGCTGCTGCGCATGAAGCGCGCCGACTGGGACGCGGTGCTCGCGACGAATCTAACCTCCGCGTATCTCTGCATACAGCAAGTGATCGGCTCCATGCTCAAGCAGCGCTGGGGACGGATCATCAACGTCGCCAGCGTCTTCGGCCAGATGGGCCAGGCAGGTCAGGCGAACTACTCCGCGTCGAAAGCCGGACTGATCGGGCTGACCATGGCGATGGCGCGCGAAGTGGCATCGCGCCATATCACCTGCAACGCCGTCGCTCCGGGATTCATCGAGACCGGCATGACGGCGGTGCTGAGCGAAGAATTCAAGCAGAATGCAGTGAAGCAGATTCCGCTGGGACGAGTCGGATTGCCCGAAGACGTTGCCAGCGCCGTGTGCTTTCTAGCTTCCGACGATGCTTCCTACATCACGGGACACGTGCTCAACGTGAACGGCGGAATGCTGATGGGGTGAGATAGCCTTCAGCCTTCAGCCTTCAGCCGTCAGCTGTCAGCTGTCGTTTTCGGCGCACTGAAAAAGGTCAAGACTAGCTCAAGGTGGGGGTACCCCCCCTCCCCCTAATTCCTCTAAAATATTCGAGAATAAGGACTTAGATGTAAAATATTCAGGAATAAGGAGTTAGGTTGTCGAACCTCTTCCTTTCGCTCCATCGCGCAGGAAAATTTTAATATCTCTCTCCTTTAGAATCATTGGTTTAGGAGAAAATTCCCGCCAAATCTTTGAATTTTAGGGACTTATATGCAAAATATTCCGGAATAAGGACTTAGCTCCAACTTGTTTTTCCATGCTTTTCAGGATTTTGGCGGCGGGTTGAGGCCCGCTCATCTCCTCACCTTATGTTTATCAAAGAGCCATTAACAGACGGGCTGGGACGGCTTAGAGGTCCGTCTTTGAAGACAGGCACACTTGCGCCTTGTTCTTGCCCTCATCTGGAAACATTGTTGCAGCGGTCGGGCTGGATGTCTGTGATGGTGCTCACAGCTTGGGTGTGATGAAAAAGCAAAAATCCCGAGCTTCACGCGGCGGTGGAATCCCACACTAACGTCGAGAGGCACGACCGTTAGGATGGGGACCCTGCGCGGCACGAGGCAATGGAGTCTACTCTATTGTTCTTCAGCGATTGGCAGAATCAATAGCGTTCTTTTTCGTGCTATCCAGCGCCGCCAGATGCTGTTGTGCGAGCATGTACGACGATCCCGGGTATTCGAATTCAGGCTTTTCGACGCGGCGATACATCTTGCCGGCGGCATCCGCAATGCCATACTGCTCCGCGATCAATCCGAATCCAAACCACACTTCTGAGTTGGGTTCTTCGAGTTGCGCAACATCCATGGCCTTGAGCAGATACTCGCGCGCCTGGCTGGTTTTGCCCGCTTGGGCATAGACGCAAGCCAATGTATGCAGGACATTAAAATCGTTGTTCTTACCTAAGTCGTTCGCACGGTGCGCGAGGTCCAGCGTTTCGTCGGTAATTGGGTTGGGCAGTAAGAGCGCGTACCAGGCATACAGGTTCAGGTCCTCTTCCGTAGCCTTGCCTTTGTCGATGATACCCTTCAAGATCTCGCGGGATTTCTCCGTCTGTCCGCGATCGGCTTCGAGCGAAGCCGCCGAGCGCGTGTAGGCCAGTTCGTCTGGATACTGGCGCATCTTTTCCTGCACAAGTTTGTCCCAGTCGCCATAACGCTGGAGACGACGATAGGCAAACGCCAGCAGGTTGAAGGCGCGAACGGAACTGGGTGCGGCGTTCATCAGCTCCTGCGCCGACGTCAGCAACTCCGGCCAGTGCTTCGAAGCGGAATACGCGTACGCCATCACCAGAGTCAGCCGCGTGCGGTCGAGTTCCGCCTTGGCCGCGTCCCGGGCTTGTTTGAGATCCGCGACATACGCGGCGGCCGGTTTGGAGGGAATCAACACCAGCGCTGCGGTTCGCATCGTGGCGGCGTCGGCATCCTGTCCCTTGGTCCAGAAGTGCGGGAAGAGCGCTCCCGATAGCGGGTCATCGCCACTCGAACTATGGATGCGCTCGCGGGCGCGATCCAGCCACGCGCGCGCGCCCGTCAGGTTGTTGCGCTTGAGTTCGCGCAGGACAACCCAGGCCAAATCTTCCGTGTTGGTGGCGGTGCTGTTTGAAGAGAAAGCTGCGATCTTGTAGTTGCTGCCATCCTTGACGATGAAGATTTCCTGCGCCGCCGCGCCTGGGCTCTCGATCGTGATCTTGTAGCCAGTGGAATCGTCTCCTTCAACCGTGCAATGCATGTTAGAGACGACCGTATCCGCAATGTTGACGAGCGTCGAGCCCGTGCCTGTCAACTGCACTCTCAGTTTCGACAGCATCTTGTCGAAGTCCTTTGCCTCGATCCCTCCTTCCTTGTTCTCCGGGTCGAGATAAAGGAGCGATTTGAATTCCTCCAGCTTCAGATTGCCGCTGAGCAGTTGTCCGTACAGCCGAATCACAACGCTCTTGGGGTCCGCGGGATCGATCTTCACGTCGGTATAGGGCCTGGTTTTGCTGAGGATGGCGAAGTTGCGGTTCTGGTTATCGTTACTTTGCCCGCGAGCGGCTTCCGCTAGCATGGCAGCGGCCTCTGGGTATTTTCGCGCACGGACCAGCACGGCCGAGGCATTCGCCAGAACTTTGTTCCGGGACTGTTCGTCGGTGGTGATCTCCAGAGATTTCTTGAGCGCGACCTCACTGCCTGACTCGATCGCTGTTGCCCCCACGATGATTCCCTTGCGCACGTCGCTCGAAGGCAGCGGGGCCGCGTAGTCAAGAACGCCCTTATAGTCGTTGGCGTACCACAGGTCGTAGAGCACGTTGTCTTCGTAGCCGCGCGCGTAGTCCTCATCGAGTTTCTTGAGGTCGCGCAGTACCTCGACGGCCTCCTTCAACGCAGCAACGTCGTTGTAGCGCGTGCCGTTCGCGTCGTATTCGAGCAAAAGCGCCAGGCTAGCGCGCGCGTCTTTGTCCTTTGGGTCAAGTGCGATCGCTTTCTTGTAGGCGGCAACGGCCCCGGCATAGTCCATTCCTTTCTTCACCGAGCGCCCGACCAGATCGTTCTTGAGAACTTCGGCGAGAGTGCTGTAGGCGATAAAGGAATTAGGCTCGAGCTTGATTCCTTCTAGGGCCACTGCCCGAGCGCTCTCGCCAAGTCCAGCTGTTAGCAATGCTCGGGCTAGCTGCGCCTTGTGCAACGCTTCTTTCGGATGCTGGGCGGCGATCGCTTCGTAGGCGGCGAGTCCTTCTTTCACTTTACCGCCGGCAAGCAGCGCGTGGCCGGTATGATCGAAGGTTATAAAGATCGCATCGCGGTTCATTGCCCTTACTACCGCGTCGCGGACCCGCTTTGCTTCTTCTACCGTCAACCTCTGCTGGGTATTTTCCACGCGCAGAACCGCCTCGACTATCGTTCCGTCCGCATTGCTGGAATACTTCTGCGTGAATTGGAGTGTCCCGATCTTCTCGTTGCTTTCGGAAGGCAGTGCCCGCACTTTGAAGCCGAGCGGCGCTGTGATCTTGTAATCCCACTCGGTAGTAAAAGGATTGATCCACCAGTCGGCGGTCCGCGGTTTGTCGGCATCCTCCGCGTTTGCGGGCGGCTTCTCCTCGGCAGTCCTGAAGAATTTCGGGAGGCCGTTGAATAGCCCTTCAATGCGAATTGCCATGGTGGCGCTGTCGAGGTAAGTGCTGCCTCGTCTGCCTGTAGCCACGTACTTTACCCCAGCCGGCTTCTCGAGATTGGCGAGGTCGCCATGTTCCAGCGATGTAAGCGAGTCGGCAAGATAGGTGTCTTGTACGTACTTCTCCGCCTGCTTCTTTAACTCCTTGCTGTCGCCGCTGTAATAGTCGCGGGCGTCGGCTTCGCCCGGGCCAATGTCTTCGTTCGTTTCCGCGATTTTGGCTGGTCCATATTCCGCCATCGTGAATTCGCGCAGCTCACGGTGAACCACCTGGTCCGACGTCAGCTCCGGAGTCTTCGTCAGGGAATCGGTGTCGGCGCTGATAACAAGCGCCCGACGGCCGTAGTCGGCCCATGGCAGCGTTCCCACTTGAGAGTATTGCGCGGTGGCATCAATCCAAAGTTCTTTGCCGGAGCCCGCGGGCGGAACGTAGACAATGGCGTGATCGAAAACGCCCATGCCCGGCAAGTCGGGATCGATATCGAGCCCCAAGCCAGCGTCGAGCAGGGCCAGATTCGCCGCAATGCCCGCGCTGCGCAGCATGGTTACTAACAACGCCGCTTTATCTTTGCAATCGCCGTATTTGCGCTTAAGCGTCTCCGAAGGGAATTGCGGAACCAAGTTCGATTCGCCAAACTCCACTCCCGTGTAGCGAACGTTGCTATGGAGCGCCGCTACGATCCGCCGAATTACTTGCACGCGCGTGCCTTCTTTCGTGTCGATCTTCGCCATCACCGGTTGCACGTCGGCAAGCCGCAATTTTTCGTCGCTGAGCCGCGCATACTCAGCAGCCACTTTCTGCCAGGTTGTGCCGGTCGTAAATTCAAGCACTGGATACAGAACCAGATCGGGAGGCAAGTGATCGGGATCTTGCGGGTACGCCGGCAGCGGCCCCTGTTCCAGCGTGATCGTCTCAACGTTATTCGCACTGGACTTGGTTATAGAAATCTGCGGGAGCAGATAAAGTTTATATCGAATCGGGGAGGATTCCGGGTAGCTAAGAACGGCGCGAGTCTTGTTGACGGGCACATACCAGGCAAAGCTTCGCTCGGTGGTGGTTCCTGAAGAGAAGAACGGCGCCGTATCGGTGAGCGTCACTTCTTCTTCCACGATCGCTTGGGGCGCGACCGCAGGCAACGGCCCTCCAAATTTGCGCGCATCGCTATAAACCGCGGGCGTATCCTCGTGCACGGGAAGGTCTGCTAGTGTTTTGGGATCAAGGGTATGGACAGCACCATCGGCGGTGATGGTGCGCGCCTTGATGTCCGGCTTGGATTGATGCCACGGCGCCCATTGCGCACTGACTTCCGACCATCCATTTACTCCCTCTTGAGTTTCCACACGATAGATTCTGTGCCGCACTTCGGTGGCGCGGCCGGCGGCATCGAAAGTGAAATGCGTTTCATTCAGAAGGACGGTAGCTTCGCTGTCTTTCCCTGGCTTAACGGTCTCAGACGCTTGCCGCAGAGCTTCGGGACTAGCACCGAACGCAGGTCCATCAAAGATGTCGGCCGCATTCAGGCGCGCGGCCATTGTGAGTAGGGACACTACGAGAAGCTTGAGCAGACGTGGCGACATTTGCACTGTTTAGACCTCAGATGAATAAGGCAGAAGGTATTTTGTACGCCTGTGGAGAGCGAAAAGGAAGGGGCTGGGGCGGCCCACTCTACGGTTCTCTTCTCCTTTTCGCAAGAGCAAACGGAGGTGGAGGTGTTCCATCCTTGCGCTCGATGAAGGGGACGCAGCGGCTAATCAGAATCCTTCTTGAATAGCGGCGTCAGGCGCTGGTATAGATCCTCGATGGCGTGAAAGAGGTCGGCCAACCCCTTGGTTTCAAGGCCCAATTCCAACGACTCCAGATCGGTGGTCAAATCCTTCGCGATCTTGGTGGCGCGACGAACCCGCTCCTCCGATAGTTTATCCAGCAAGCTGTACGGGTCCTGATGCCGCTGCTGCAGATCCGTCCATTGTTGGATGGCCCAGGTGGTTTGGCGGATACTGTCGACCGCACTGCGGAATTCGCTTAGAACACGGGGAGAAGTGTCGCCGGAGACGACCAGTTGCTCCAACGCCAGCAGCTCGTCGGTGGCCGCTTGCAAGCGTGCGGGGATGGATTGGGCACTGCTTTGATGCTCGCCGGACGATTCCATGGTTAGCGCCGCCGGTAGTTACTTGAATATCTGCCCAGGCGAACTGTAAACCAACCCGTCCTTCCTCGCAATAACATTCGGATAAACCAGGCAAAGAACTCCTAGTGTCGTGTCCCATTAATTCACGACATAAGGTCAGGTGATTGTCCGAGCGATGCGAGGAATCACCTGCATGGCGAATTCAAATACATAGGTCCTTCGCTCCGCTCAGGATGACAGGGCAGATTTATATTGCGAATTAATGGGACACCACACTAGGGAAAACCTGATTAAGTATTGGGGCGAGTTGAGCTGCTTGGCAGGCCTGCCCTCAGCGGATAAAGCCGGATTCAAAACAATGCTCTTACCGCATGCGGTGAACCGCTGCGCCACCCAAAATCTTTAGTGCGCGTCGCGGACGATCAGGATCATGCCGGGGCGGAGGGTGGCTACGTCGCGGTTGTCGTGCCTTAGGGCGGTGACGGTGGTGTTGTAAGAAGTGGCGATGGAATAGAGAGTCTCGCCGGGTTTGACTTTGTGATGGACCACTCCGCTGGCTGCGGCGGTTGGGGTTGCGGCGCGCGGTTTCGCCCGGCTGGAATGGCTGGCGGCTACCTGGGTCTCGCCCGCGCTCCTGGTTACGGGAAGGTGGAGATACAGGACTTTTCGTCCGGCCAGGCTGTCGCCTTTCAGGTGGTTCCATCCGCGAATCATTTTGGGGGAGACGCCGAAACTTTCGGCCACCGACTCGACCGTATCTCCCTTGCGAACTTTGTAGTGAGTTAGGGCGTGCGCGTAAGTGGTGGTTCCGGTCTCCTTGCCCGCGGCTATGGGGATGATCAGACGAGTCTCAGGCGAGAGCGACTCGTCGTTCAGGTCATTGGCTGCGGCGATGGCTTTCGGAGTGGTGTGATAAGTTCGGGCGATCGAGGCCAGCGTTTCTCCGCCTTGCACTTTGTGATAACGCCACCAGACGCGCTTGTCGGCGGGAATGGAGGCGACGGCGGTTTGAAACTTGGCGGCAGTTCCGGCGGGTAAGTGAAGATCGAATTCCGGATCTTTTTCCGAAACCTTGGGAGTAGTCATGCGCAGCAGGCTGGGGTTGAGGTCGAGCAAGTCCTCGGCAGTGGCATCGACGCATTCGGCAGCCAGGCGCAGGTCGATGGGATAGTTGATCTTGACCGTGTCGTAGGCAACCGGTTTTTCCTTCACCACCGAGTCGAGTCCGTATTGCGCTGGATTCTTCGCCATGATGGTGACGGCCACGATGATGGGGACGTAGTTGCGGGTTTCCTTGGGCAGCACGTTGCGGTTGTAGAGCTCCCAGAAATCGGCGTAGCCGGTGCGCTTGACCGCGCTCTGGACGGTGCCGGGGCCGGAGTTGTAGGCGGCCATGGCGAGGTACCAGTCTCCGAACTCGTTGTAGAGGTCTTTCAGATGGTGAGCGGCGGCGCGGGTGGCTTTTTCGGGATCCTGGCGGTCATCGACCCACCAGCTGCGTTCGAGTCCGTAGCCTTTGGCGCGGCTGCCCATGAATTGCCACATGCCGCGAGCGCCGGCGCGGGAAACGGCCAGGGGATGAAATCCGGACTCAGCCTGGGCGAGATAGATCAGCTCCTGGGGAACGCCGGCTTCGCGCAGGGTGCGGCGAATCATGTCTTCGTAGCGGCCGGAGCGGGCTAGAGCGTGTTCCAGGGTGCCGCGTCCGCGCGTTGAGAAATAGTTGATGTAGCCGGCGACCTGGTCGGTCATGACCAGCGGCAGGTCGGAGTGGGTGGATTTGATCTCGGCTTCGGCTTTCGCCTTGACGTTTTCGTCGACTGCAGGGGTGAGATCGTTGGCCTCGTCGATTGGGGCCGGCTCTGACTTTTGCTCGGCAAAGCCGTCGCCCTGCTGCAGGGCCGCTAGTTCCAGGCTGTTGATGCCGTCGAGAATGCGGTCGAGTTCGTGCTGCAGACGGTCGTCGGAACTGGAGCGGAGATCGAATCCGCTGCCCAGCAGTTGGTTGAACGCGGAATCGAAATTCTGCTTCGCGGCTTCGAGGTGGCCGGCGCGGTAGTTATCCTGTCCTGACTGGTATTCTTTTTCGACGCGGGCGATCAGGTCGCCCACGGGATCGACTTGAAGCGCCTGGGGCACCTGCGGCGTGGATTGGGGATCAGCGGCGTCGGGCTTTTGTTTGTGCGGATCAGGCGGGCTGCTGGAGGCGACCAGGGCTGGGGCCTCGGCCTGAGCGGGAGGCATAAAAGACTTCTGGGGGCTCTGACAGGCGAGGCTCGCCGCCAGAGTTGCCGACAATGCGGCGGCAGAGAGAACGATCGCCAGAAACCGGTGAGAATAAGATCTCATATTTTCAGAAACTTGCCGTTACCGCTTCCAGGCGCAACCAAGTGTTCATTCTTAGTGTGATGGTACTATCGCAAAATTCGTTGGGTCAATTCCACCGAAGACACCTAAAACCCGTTACCTTGGTATCGGTTGGGGATGTTACCCCAGCCCTGCGGAGGATGGCAAACGGGGCAGCGGCGTAAGGCCCAAGGGTGCTGACGGTCGGGTCCCCAGGCGAGTCTTCCCAGAGCCGAGTTCATCGAAAGGAAATATGAAAGCCATACAGATCAAGCATACAGGCGGGCCAGAAGTCATGGAACTGGTGGACTTGCCGGTTCCGCAGCCTAAATCGAATGAAGCCGTGGTGAAGATACAGGCGGCAGGCGTCAACTTTATTGACGTCTATAACCGCGAAGGCCGTTACAAGGCGCCGCTGCCGCTGGTGCTGGGACAGGAAGGGGCGGGCGTGGTTTCGGCGGTCGGCTCCGACGTGCGGGAGGTGGCTGTCGGCGACCGCGTGGCTTACACCTCGGTGCTAGGGAGCTATGCCGAGTACGCCGCGGTGGCGGCTGACCGGTTGGTGAAGATTCCGGCGGGAGTAGGAGAGCGCGAGGCTGCGGCCGCCATGCTGCAGGGGATGACGGCGCACTACCTTTCTCATGACACGTATCCGCTGAAGAAGGGCGAGACGGCGCTGGTTCATGCGGCTGCCGGCGGGGTGGGGCTGCTGCTGGTGCAGATGGCGCACAACATTGGCGCGCGCGTGATTGCCACGGCTTCCACCGAGGAAAAAGCCAGGCTGGCGCGGGCAGCGGGAGCGGACGACGTCATTCTTTATACGCAGACAGATTTTGAGGCGGAGACGAAACGGCTGACCGGCGGCAAGGGTGTGGATGTGGTCTATGACTCGGTGGGCAAGACGACCTTCGACAAGGGGCTGAACCTGCTGCGTCCGCGTGGCATGATGGTGCTTTATGGAGGGTCGAGCGGAGCGGTCGCTCCGATCGATCCGCTGGTGCTGACGCAAAAGGGATCGATTTTTCTGACGCGGCCTTCGCTGGGGAATTACATTGCTACGGCGCCGGAGTTGCAGCAGCGTGCGGGGGCGGTTTTCGGCATGATTGGCGACGGCAAACTCAAGCTGCGGATCGAACACGTCTATCCGCTGGCGGAAGCGCAACAGGCGCACCGCGACCTGGAAGGACGGAAGACTACGGGGAAGCTGCTGCTGCTGCCGGGGTGAGTTGAGCCGCGGACATCTGCCGGACTTCGTCCGGCTGGACGGCCGGGGCGGCCGTCCCTACGCGGGCGTTTCTTGTTCGCGGCACGCTGCTCCTCGCTATGATTTTTTCTTGCGCACATAGTTCTTTAGGTACGCGGGCAACTCTTGCTCGCAGCGGTCGTCGGGGATGGGCGCGCCCGAAGTCATCTCCAGCGGAATCACTCCTGCCCAGGTCGGGAACGAATAGTCTTCTTCGTCGTCCACGGGCGGGCCGACGCGCACTTTCGCGGAAAACTCATTGATTGGAAGGCGCAGGACTGACGTTGCCTTCAGCTCTTTTTCGTTGGGCAGGCGCGAGTCGTCCCAGCGCTGAGGAAGAATGTGCTCGCTGAGCGTGCGCAGGGCCGCGAGTTTTTCCGCCGGATCGTCAACCAGGGTTGCCGTGCCGAGAATTACCACCGAGCGGTAATTCATCGAGTGATTGAAGACGGAGCGGGCAAGGACCAATCCATCGACCAGCGTTACCGTGACGCAGACCGGGACCCCCTGATTGAGATGGCGCAACATGCGGCTGGCGGCTGAGCCGTGGATGTAGAGCACGTCTGCGGCGCGTCCGTAAGAAGTGGGGATGACATAGGGCTGTCCGTCGGCGACGAAGCCGACGTGGCAGACGAACGCTTCATCGAGGATCTGGTTGAGGGCGTCGCGGTCGTAAACCGCGCGCTGCGGTTCGCGCACTACGCGGGTGCGTGGAGTTGGAGTGCTGGACATGAGCTGATTTCCTAGGCAGGCGCCAAAAATGGTGACCGAGAATTCTAACAGCCCTGGGAGAGCCGGAGCCGGCAGGCATGTTCAAATGTCAACGTCGAGGCGGGATATAGATAGGCATAAGTTTACAATTGCAATTGTTACCCGCGACTCGCATCTTATTGCTACCAACTAGACTCCCACAAGGTGGAGGCGTCCATTGAAGAAGAAGCTCTGCTTTATTCTGCTGGCGATTTCGATGATGTTGGGGTGCACGCGCACGGCGCGCTTCTACCCAGTTCAGGGCCCGCTGTCTTCTCAAACTCCGTTGCCTGTGCCCACCGCCAAGGTTACGTTTGGACTCAATCCAGGAAATCTCTCTGTCGTTTTATCTGATGGCGAGGTTTGCAAAGGGCGCTGGGCAGTAGTGCCGCGAGGTCAAGTACCCAAGGATGCAACTGCGACCAATGCCTCAACCACGATTGGCATGCAATCTGAATGGGACACGGTTTACGGATCGGGGTTCTATGTGGCCCACGTTCTGGGTGCAAAGTATTATGCCCGGACCACGGCTACCGGAGACCGAGGGACAGTCCTCAATGTGGAAATGTATAGGCCTGAAAACGTGGAGACGGGCGGTAACCTTATCGCGGCCGTAAAAGGCGTGGCCAAAGACAATAAGGGCAACATCTATAAGCTGGTTTTGCAGTGAGCGCGTTCGCCACTACAACAGTCCGCCCGTCTTGATCGCCAGCGTGCTCAGCGCCATCTCCAGCTTGGTGATGGCCTCGCCGAGTTCGGGATGGTTTCCGAGCTTCTGCTGCAGTTCCTTCAGAATCTTGTGAGCACTGGCAACCTGCTCGGCCGCTTGGGCTGAATATTGCTCGGGCTTCGGTTCACTCGGCGTTGACATGGTCATTCGCTCCCCTGTGAATTTCAATTCTACAGTCACCGTGGAGCGACGGCGTCTCGCACGTCTGCCGGGCGGGGACGCCCGGCTCTCCACGCGTAGCGATCACTTGCGCCGGCTTTTCCCGGAGGGCTTCGGCTGCTCTTCGAAGACGGCGAACTGAATTTTCTTTTCTACCGGATCGATGCGATCCACCAGCACGCGAATGCGGTCGCCCAGGCTGTAGGTTTTGCGCGAGCGCTGGCCGATGATCTGGCGGGTGTCTTCGTGGTAGGTGTAGCGGTCGTTTTTATCGGAACTGGCGAGCGTGTTGAGGGGGACGAGGCCTTCGACGAAGAGGTCGGTGAGTTCCACGAAGAAGCCGAATTTAGTTACGCTGATGATTAGGCCGTCGAAATCTTCTCCGATGCGGCGCTCCATGAATTTCATTTTCTTCCATTCCATGAGGCCGCGCTCGGCTTCGTCGGCGCGGCGTTCGGACTGGCTGGATTCGTCGGCAATGCTGTGGAGTTCTTCGAGAGCGATGGGACCGCCCAGAGGTTCGAGCGCGTGCTGATGCGTGTCGTGGTCGCGGCGCTTGGACCAGGGAGAGGGCGGCGGCGCGGGGGCCGAAGACGTCGAATCTCGATGTCCGGCCCCTAAAGGGGCTTCTGATTTCGAAGCATTTACGGCATCGCTAAAGCGATGCCCTGATACAAAGCCTTGCGGAGAAATGGACGTGCCGACCGGTACCTCTCCGTCGATTTTTTCAGCGGAGTCGCGCAGCACTTCTTTCAGGATGCGGTGCACGATCAGGTCGGGATAGCGACGGATGGGCGAAGTGAAATGCGTGTACGTTGTGGCGGCTAAGGCGAAGTGCCCGCGATTCTCTTCGGAATAGCGGGCCTGTTTCAGCGAGCGCAGCATGAGGAAACTGAGAATTCTCTCTTCTGGCTTGCCGGCGATCTTCTCCGCGAGTTTCTGATACATGCGCGGGGTGATGTGGACTTCCTTGGGCACTTCGATTTCGCGGATACGCTTGCCAGTGCCGCGGGCGTCGCGGCGGTCGGCTTTTAATTGCACGCGCTGAATGGGCAACGCGCCTACTCCCAGCGAATATCCGAAAGTGGCGGCGATCACTTCGAAGTCGTACACACGTTTGGCGTCGGGCTTTTCGTGGATGCGGTAGAGCGAGGCGACGCTCCTATTTTCCAGGTAGTGCGCCACGCTCTCGTTCGCCGAGAGCATGAATTCCTCGATGAGGCGATGGGCGATGTTGCGCTCCGAGCGGGTGATGCTCTTCATCATTCCGAATTCGTCAAACTCGATGACCGCTTCGGGAAGATCGAAATCGATCGATCCGCGGCGTTTGCGCTTGCGGTTCAGGATCAGGGCGAGATCGCGCATACGTTCGAAGTGCTCGATCTGGGTGGCGTATTCCGTGCGTGCGGCTGCCGCGCCCAGGTTAGCGCTCAAGTTCGAGCGCGAACCCTTCGACAAGCTCAGGGCAGGCTCTGGGGCACCATCGTTTTCGAGTATGGCATTCACGGCGGTGTAGGTCATGCGGTTGGCGGAGCGGATCACGCCTTCGTTGATTTCATAGCCAACGATCTCGCCGTGGTGATCGATCTCCATGGTGCAGGAGAGCACGAGGCGGTCGACCTCCGGGCGCAGGCTGCAAATGTCGGTCGAGAGCTCCAGCGGCAGCATGGGGACGGCGCGGTCGGGGAAATAAACGCTGGTGCCGCGCAGACGGGCCTCCTGATCTAACGGCGAGTTGGGGGTTACGTATTGGGCGACGTCGGCGATGTGGACTTGCAATTCATAGTTGCCGTTTTCGAGTTGGCGGACGTGGACGGCGTCGTCGAAATCGCGGGCGGTTTCGCCGTCGATGGTGACTATGGGGAGCGCGCGGTAATCGCGGCGGTGACGCAGGGTTTCGGCAGAAATCTCTGATGGGATGGCTTGCGCTTCTTCGATCACTTCGGGCGGGAAGCGATGCGGCAGGTGAAACTTACGGATCATGATCTCGACATCGACGCCGAAGTCGTTTTCTTCGCCAAGAATTTCGATGACGCGGCCGCGCGGCTGCTGCGTGGCGCTGGGCCAGTCGGTGATTTCGACATCGACTACTACGCCGTCGAGATCCTGCCAGTCGGTGTGTACCGCGGCTTCATCTCCGATTACTCGGTCTCGGGACTTCTTCTTTTGCGGCTGGGTTGGCTCAGTTGGAGAAATCTTTACCACAGGGGACACAGAGGACACAGGGGACTGCGGGATCTCCATGCCCGGCGGAATGATAATTTCCTGCGTCACTTTTTCGTCGATGGGCTTGACGTAGTTCTGACGGTGTCCGTAGTGGAAGATACCGACGACAGTCGGATGCGCGCGCGAAAGGGAGCGGATGATGCGGCCTTCGGCGCGGCCATCGGTGCGGACGGCGGAGACTTCGACCAGGACACGGTCGCCGTGCATGGAGGACCCGACAGCGTGCGGAGGAATGAAGACATCGCCGGCGAGGCGAGCCTTGAGACTCGGATCGAGCGAAGTGGCTTCGGGGATGACGAAGCCGAAGCCATCGCGATGCATGGTCAGGCGGCCAACCAGCAGGTTGCGTCCCTTAGCGGCTTGCGGAACGGCGTAGCGCTCGGAGTCGACTTGCAACAATTCGCCTTTACTGACGAGCGCGTATAGGCGGTCAGTGAGTTCCCGGCGCGCTTCGCCTTTTACCCCGAGTTCGCGCAAGAGCTGCTTATGGCTCGCCGTCTGCTTGGGTTGGCGGGCGATGTGGCGAAGGATGGCGGAGTCGGAGAGCGGCAAACTCATTTTGTAATTTTGTAATCGGGTAATTTGGTAATCTGAAAGCCTCTTCAGAGTTGCGCGTTCAGCCGGGTTTGAATTGCAAAATCAACCGATTACCAAATTACAAAATCTCTATTTCAAGTACTTCTCCTCGATAATCCGCCGATGATGCAATTCGTGTCCGGCAATGATGTAGGCTAGGGCGCGCACTGTCACCTCGTTCTTATTGGCGACGCCTTGGCGGGTCCAGGCGGCCTCGTCGAGGTTGCGAAACAGCGAGACGGTGGCGCGTCTGACGGCGATGTAGTCCTCGATCAAGTCGGCCAGCGGACGCAGCGCGAACGGGCTATTGCGGACATAATCGTCCTGCTCGAAACCTTCGATGGGAGTGGCGTCGCCGCGCGCAATGCGCAGGGCGCGGTAGCTCATGATGCGCTCGGTGTCGTTGATATGGCCGAGCACTTCCTTCAGGCTCCATTTCTCGGGCGCGTAGCGGAGATCGCCGTCGGATTCGGTGCGTCCGGAGAGCAGCAGAAGCATCTGGCGGCGCTGTTCGTCGAGTGCAGCAAGAATGTCGTTGCCCTGGATCAGGGAGATGTAGCGGTCGTAGTAGGGAGCGTATTCAGCGGGCTGGGGCCGGAGATAGGCGCCCGCGGTTGAAGTCGTCGCGTTGGAAGGCATGGGTCCTCGTCGGGGATGGCACACGGCTTGACTGTGCCCCACGGCTCCATAGTATCGCGATGGAAGAATTACCGCAGGCCGGGCAGGGCTTACACGATCGGAGGCATGGCGCCGAAGGCTCGGTTGTTGGGGGAATCGCGAGGGGAACTATGAAAATCAGTAAGAAAAGCGCAATTTCCACATGGCAGGGCGTTTACCAAGGAGTACAATTCGATTTGGCAGCCGAAATGCGGCGGTAGTTTAGAATCCCTTAACAATAAGGAAAGGATTTCGACGACAATGTGGAAGCCCACGAATCAACCTGCGACACCTGGCCGGCCAGCAGAACCGGAGCGTCCCAGCGCCACTGCGACCTCGGCGCCGGTTACGAGCACGAGCGAGCCCCCTGCGGTACCGCGCCCGGTTGTTACGACCACTTCGGACCAAGCCACGATTGGCAAGTCGCTGGTGATCAAAGGTGAAGTCACCGGTTCCGAGTCTTTGTACATTGATGGCCGGGTGGAGGGATCGATCAACCTCTCCGGCAATCGCGTAACCATCGGCCGCAATGGAGTAGTGGCGGCGAACATCAACGCGCGGGAAATCGTGGTGCTCGGCAAAGTGCGGGGCAACCTGACGGCGAGCGACCGGGTAGACATCCGCAGTGACGGATCGCTGACCGGCGACGTGGTGGCGGCGCGCATTTCGATTGAAGACGGCGCCTTCTTCAAGGGCGGCATCGACATCCGCAAAGCGGGAACGAAGCCGGACACAAGGATCGAAGAAGTGACGAAGAGTGCTTCGACTTCGACGCCGGAACCGGTGATTGCGGCAAGAGCGTAAAGACGCTGTTCGCTATTCGTCGTTCGCTTTCCGCCGATCTCGTTGCGGCGCAGGACAGGATTGTGAAACGGGCCCTCACGAGCCCGTTTTCTTTTTTGGGGCACGGCAACCGTAGAGGCATTGAGCGCGAACAGCGAATAGCGAACGACGAACCGCGCTCTCAGGGCTCCTTGCCACTAGACATCGTTTCCGCGGCTCCGCCCGCGGCCAGGCTCGGGAGAGTAGCGGGTCTTTTCCGGCGCAGATCCGCCGGCAATTCCGAACGCAATAGCCAGAGTCCGGCGGCAACGGCGGCGGCCCAGGTTAAGGAACCCAGGCCGAGCGCGAGGAGATCGGCGCGGCGGCTGCCATCGAGCGCTATGCTGCGCATGACTTCATAACTCAATCCGCCAGAAACGGCGCCTATCAGAGCAGCCTTCCCTAGTTCTTTCCAGTTCAATCCGCCGAGCGGCACCATGCCGCGAATATGCAGGAGCAGCGCGATGGCGATGGCGTTGGCGGCGATGCCGATGTCGGAGGCGATGGCCAGTCCGGGGACGGAGAGCGTGTGGAAGAGCAGCTTGTAGAGCGGCAACGAGGCGAGCGTGATCAGGCTGCTGGCAATCATCGGCGTAAGCGTGTTGCTGGAGGCGTAAAACGCGCGCGCGTACAGCGCCTGACAGGACCACAAAGCCAGGGAAAGCGAAAATACGAAAAAGTAGAGAGCCGTGGATTCGGTATCGGCAAAGGTGAAGCGTCCGCGGCGATAGACGAGATCGATGAGCGGGACGGCAATGGCCATCATCCATCCGGTCATGAGCAGGGAGGCCGCCGTGGTGCGATAGACCGAACCGTTCACGGTGGCGGCGAATTCCTCGAGCTTTTTTTCTCCGAACAGACGCGAGAAAAAAGGAAGCGACGCTTGGCCGACGGCTTGTCCGAGAATGGCGATGGGAACGGCGAAAAGGCGCTTGGCATAATTCAGCCGCGCGATGTCGCCGATGCCGCTTGAGGCAAAGTAGCGGAGAATCCAATCGTCAGCGGTGACCAGCGAAACACCCACCATCAGCGGGATGGAGAGCCGCACCCACTCGCGGAATGCGGGGTTTTTCACGTCGAACGAGGGCCGGTATCCAGTGCCGATTTTGGCCGCGCCGAAAGCATTGATTAGAAATGGTCCGGCAATGCTGCCGGCGAGGGCGCCGAAAGCAAGAGACGCGATCCCCATCTGGTGCCCGGCAATGACTCCGCCTCCGATGATGAACACGTTGTAGATCAGCGGGCCGAATGCCGGCAGCAGGAACAGGCGGTGCGAGAGCAACACCGCTGAAACGACTCCGCCAACATAAAAGAAAATCTGCGCCGGTAGCAGGATGCGCGTGAGATGGACGCAGAGCCGCATCTGCTCGGGCGTGAAGCCGTGGAACATCCAGCCGCAGAACTGAGGCGTGAAGATCTCAGCCACTATGGTGCCGGCGACGAGCACGGTGGTCATCACGGTAACGATGATGGAGAAAGTCTTCTGCGCGTCCTGCTCGCGCTTTTCGGCCAGAAAACGGGTATAGATGGAGATGAATGTGATCGAGGCGGTGCCACCGGCAACGATGTAGTTGAGCCAGTCGGGCAGGGTGAAGGCGGCGACGTAGGCGTCAGTCTGCTGCCCGGCGCCGAAGGCGTAGGCGATGTAGGCCTCGCGGATGTATCCGATCACGCGCGAGAGCGTGATGGTCGTCATCAGCAGCAGCGTCGCCGAAAACGCCGTGTGCTGGTGCGATGGCCGGAAGAAACGCAGCAGACGCATCCTTCGCAGATTAAACCATCTGGCGGTCGGCGGGAGAGTTTAACTGTGCCTAAACAGGTACTTGTGGGATCCCCTGATTGCACCCGACAATTCTTCTATTGTGGCCGTGGAGGAATCAGATGAGCCCAACTTTGGAGCAGTACTCAGAAAACAGTTTGGATGTGCGGGTCGTAGGCGTCCCGGTTCGAAGTATGCGGGGCGACGACGGGCAGGACCCTGCGCTCCTCCGTGGGATGTTGTCGGCGGCTGAAACATACCTGCGCTCATTCTCCTGGTGTGGCCATATTCTCAGCTCGTTTTTCGGTGGTGGCGTGGGTGGCGTATTTGCCGTCTTCTTGTTCAAAATCCAACCAGAACGGCCCATGGTGGGTTCATGGATTTGGGTTGTCGTTGGTGACATACCGTCCGCCTGCCTTCCGCTCGAAGGCTGCAAGTCACCGGCGGACGTTTTCGAGCGGTACATGTGGGGGATTGGAAAGTGGATTGAACTGGCCCGAGAAGGGCGAATGGGCACGGCTGATGATGGGGTTCCGCCAATCAACGTTCCCGCCACTCCCGAATGGGCCGATAAGCTGGAGCGTAGCCTTGACCTGTTGACGCTCAAAGTAAAACCCTTTTTTGACAAGGCGGAAGAATCAAACCCAGCAGTGTGCTGAAGGCGATCCTGCCCGCGAAGACTCTTTCCGATGACGGCCCGCGCCGATCATTGGCGATCCGAATCCGCAAATCAAGACGGGACCGCGACACACGATTCTCGTTGCTATAATCCGCCTGTGACCGAACTCACTGTAACTCAGCAACAACTCCGCACGCCGGTATTGCGCCGGTCGTTTCGTAAACCTTATCCCTTGGCCGTGCGGGGCGAGGGCGTTTACGTTTGGGATGCCGAGGGCAAGCGCTACCTTGATTTCTCGGGATCGGCGGCAGTGAACTTCATTGGTCATGGCGTTCGCGAAATTTCGGACGCCATGGCGGAGCAGGCTCGGCAGTTGGAGTTTGTCCATACCAGCCAGTTCACAACTCCGGTGGCCGAAGAGTTTGCGAGTGAGTTGCTCGATTTTGCTGGAGAGCACTTCGCCGGTGGAGCGGGTTACTTCACCTGCGGCGGGTCGGAGTCGGTTGAGACGGCGCTGAAGCTGGCGCGCCAGTATCAAGTCGAAATCGGCGAGAGGAATCGGTACCGGATTCTGAGCCGGCAGCAGAGCTACCACGGGTCGACGCTGGGCGCGGTCGCGGTTTCCGGCAATCGAAAGCGGCGCGAGATTTATCTGCCGATGGTGCGCGAGTTCGAACACATTGGCATTCCTTATTGCTATCGCTGCGCGTTCGATTGCACCGACAGTTGCTACAACTGCGGACAGCAGTATGCGGCGGAGTTGGAGCGCGCGATTGAGGCGGCGAACGGAGAAGCGGCGGGCTTCATCTTTGAACCCCTGAGCGGCGCCACATTGGGAGCAGTCACGCCTCCGCCGGGATACTTACGGGCCATCGCCGAAGTTTGCCAGCGCCACGGTGTGCTGCTGATTGCCGATGAAGTCATGACCGGCATGGGGCGAACTGGACGTAATTTCGCGATTCAGCACTGGGAGATCGCGCCCGACATTCTGGTTACGGCCAAGGGCTTGTCGTCGGGATACGCGCCGCTGGGGGCGGTGATTGCGAGCAAGAAAGTGGTTGATGCGATCGCCGAGGGCTCGGGAGCTTTTCTGCACGGCTTTACCTACAACGCACACCCGATTTCGGTGGCGGCCGGACGAGCGGTGCTGCGGCGCATCCGGGCATTGAACCTGGTGCATGCCGCCGATTCCGAGGCTGCCGAATCTGGTGCGGAACGAACCGCGGGATCTGCTTTGAAGAAAGCTCTGGAAAGTTTGCGCGATCTGGATGCGGTGGGCGATGTTCGCGGACTGGGCCTGTTGTGCGGCGTTGAATTCGTTGCCGACAAAAAGACGAAGGCTCCGTTCGCGCCGGAGAAGAATTTCGCCGGACTGGTGGGGCAGGCATGTCTGCGGCGAGGGTTGCTGGTCTATCCCATGCAGGGATGCATGGACGGCATCGCGGGCGACCATCTGCTGATTGCTCCTCCGGCGGTGATTACGGCCGAGCAGATTGGGTGGGCGGCGGAGCAGATACGGGCGGCGGTTGTGGAGGCTGCTGCTCAGGCTGGGTGATGGTCGAGGAAGCTGCGAGCTGTGCTCGGCTGGGCGGACGAATGCGTCCGCCCCTACGTGGTTCGTGGAGAGTGCTCGCAATCTGAACTCGCCACTCGGACGATGTCATCATCTAACTATCTGAAATATTTTGACTTGGCTGTTGATCTGCATTTTACCTGCGCTGCATTGTCATCCCGCCACCGAAGCCGCATAGTGCCCGCAGAAACGGAGGCGCTATGGCTACCTCACTTGCTGATTTTCCAGAACAGATTCACCCCAAGGCTTTGGCCGAGGCTCGCCGCGCTGCGTTCAAGCAGGCAAAGCGCGTGCACGGAAGTTTCCTGGCTGCCGCTGAAAAACGGGCTCTCATCTGGATGGCCGAGCGCATGCCGATATGGGTCAATTCGGATCATCTGACCGTCCTCGGATTTGCCGGCCAAATCGCAACTGGGGTTTGCTATGCCCTCGCCTCTCACGATCGGCGCATGTTGCTTGCGGCCATTGTTTGTCTCGCCGTGAACTGGTTCGGCGACAGCCTCGACGGAACCTTGGCGCGCGTTCGGCAACAGCAGAGACCTCGTTACGGCTTCTATGTGGATCACGTCATCGATTCCATCGGCGCCGTGGCGATGATGGGAGGGCTCGCGCTGTCCGGATACATGCATCCGGAGATTGCGATTGGGCTGCTGATTGCGTTTCTGTTGCTTTCCATCCAGTCATATCTGGCGACTTATACCCTGGGCGAATTTCATCTTTCGATGTGGCGCTTCGGGCCAACCGAATTGCGCGTGCTCCTGATCGTCGGCAACCTGGCGTTGTTCCGTTGGGCGTGGGTGATTCACGGGCGTTATCGGCTCTTTGACATTGGCGGCGCGATTGGATTGGCCGGAATGCTGCTCATGCTGGTCGTTGTCACACTGAAGAATACGGTCCGGCTTTATCGGGAAGAGAGAATTGGATGAACGGCTCTCAGCTGTCAGCTGTCAGCTCTCAGGAAAGCCAAAAACATACCCTTCTTCGATGGGTGAAGTTCAACGCGGTTGGCGGGATCGGAATTGTTGTGCAGTTGGCCGCACTGGCCGTTTTTCGGTCCTGGCTGAAGGTGGACTATCTGCTGGCGACCGGTCTGGCGGTTGAGATCGCGGTGCTCCACAACTTCTTGTGGCACGAGCGCTTCACCTGGGCGGACCGTCCAGCGGCGCGGCGGGTGCAGTCGCTGCTCAGGTTCACCAAGTTCAACGCCAGCAACGGAGCGGTTTCGATTGTCGGGAACCTCGGGCTGATGCGGCTGCTGGTTGGCGAACTCAGGTTCAACTATTTCGCGTCGAATCTGGTTGCGATCGTCATCTGCTCGCTGGTGAATTTTGTAATTGGCGATCGATTCGTCTTTGCGGCGGAGGCGAACCCGACCGCGAACTCGGTTGGCAGTTGCCGAGCTGCGCTCGGCTTGGGCGGCCGTCCCTACGTGACCCATTCTGTTAAATTGAAGTATGCCTGCTGCCAAAACCGCACTTCTGGTCATCGATGTCCAGCGCGGCATTCTGAATGACCCCATCCTTGCACGCAAAAAGGAAATCAACCGGGCTTTCGACGAGACGGTCGCGCGCATCGCGGGACTTATCGCGAGGGCGCGGACGGCCTCGGTGCCGGTGATCTACATACAGCACGATGGGGGACCTGGTCACAGGCTGGAGCCAGAAACTTCAGGATGGCCGCTTCGACCGGAAATTGCGCCTCATCCCGGCGAGCCAGTTATCCACAAACGCGCCTGCGACGCGTTCTTCGAGACTACTCTCGATGCGGAACTCACGGCCGCCGCCATCAAACAACTGGTGATCTGCGGATGCATGACTCAGTACTGCATTGACACGACCGTGCGTCGCGCCGTTAGTCTCGGCTATGATGTCGTCCTCGCTGCCGACGGTCACACGACTGCGGACACGGATACACTCCGATTCGAGCAAATCATTGCGCACCACAATGCGCTCTTGGACGGTTTTGACGCTGGCGAGCACGAGGTTCGCGTCTGCCCAGTGGCTGAGATCCGTCTGGTTTAAATCAAAATACAAAGTTGCTCCGACCGCAAACTTCAGCCGCGCTTCGCTGGGCTGGGCGGACGAATGCGTCCGTCCCTGCGTGGGCTGTTAAGGGATCGTTTTTGGGGGGTTACGCCACGATCCAACGCGGGATATAATACAGCTAGCTGCTATGCGCTCGAAGGGTTACATTTCGCCTCTCCAGACGTGCTGGATCGAGGGACGCGCTTGTCCTCGCCGGTACCTTTCCGTTCTGCCTTCGCACGCGCGCGCGAATCTCTTTGGCAGCGACTAATTTCCTCCTCTTTGTTGCTCCGCTAATCGCTTTTAGCTCCTGGCTTTTAGCTTTTAGCCCACGCAGCCTATCTCGGTGGACGCCGCTCGCACCCAGCCTGCAAACCCACTGAGAACTAACATTGATCTGGAGGGTTCCATGACTACCAAGACTTTGATTGCCGGCCCCAAGCTCACAACCGCGATCCCTGGCCCCAACGCCAAGCGCATTCTCGCGGGCGATGAAAAATACATTTCCCCTTCTTACACGCGCTCGTATCCGATGGTGGCCAAGCGCGGCCGCGGCATTGTGGTCGAAGACGTGGATGGCAATGAGTTCTTCGACTTTTCCGCTGGCATCGCCGTGACTTCGACCGGGCATTGCCATCCGGAAGTGGTCGCTGCCATTCAGAAACAGGCGGGCGAACTGATCCACATGTCGGGCACCGACTTTTACTACGAAGGCATGGTGACGCTGGCCGAGCGGCTCTCGACGATCGCGCCGATGCCGGGTCCGCACAAAATTTATTACGGAAACTCTGGCGCCGAATCCATCGAGTGCGCTTTGAAACTGGCGCGCTATCACACCAAGCGGCAGCAGGTGATTGCTTTCCTCGGCGCTTTCCACGGACGGACCATGGGCGCGCTCTCGCTAACGGCCTCAAAGCCGCAGCAGAAGCGCCGTTTCGCGCCGCTCGTGCCCGGAGTTACCCACGTGCGCTATCCCGATGTATATCGGGGCTGCGCGGATGGTCCGCAGGACGCCGAGAAGTTCGCGCTCGGCTGCGCCCGCTACATCGAAGACAGGCTGTTTAAGACGGTGCTGGCGCCGGAAGAAGTCGCGGCCATTTTTGTTGAGCCGATTCAGGGCGAGGGCGGGTACGTTGTTGCGCCCACGATCTTCATGCAGGAACTGCGCCGCATCTGCGACAAGCACGGCATCCTGCTGGTAGTGGATGAAATTCAGAGTGGCATGGGCCGTACCGGCAAATGGTTTGCCGTTGAACATACTGGCGTGCATCCCGACATCGTTTGCATCGCGAAGGGCATTGCTTCCGGGATGCCGCTCAGCGTCACCATGAGCAAGGCCGACATCATGGACTGGATTCCCGGCTCGCACGCATCGACGTTCGGAGGCAACCCGGTCTGCATTGCCGCCGCGCTGGCCACGCTTGACGTGATCGAAAAAGAAGGACTGCTGCGGAATGCGCAAGAGGTCGGCGACTACATGCGGAATCGCATGGCCGATTGGCCGAAGAAGCACCGGATCGTCGGCGACGTCCGCGGACGCGGCCTGATGATCGGCGTCGAGATCGTAAAAGATCAGAAGACGCGCGAATACGGCGCCAGCGAGCGTGACCGCATTGTGGAGCAGGTGTTCGAGCGCGGCATTCTGTTCTTGGGCTGTGGTCCGAGCACGATTCGCATCGCGCCGCCGCTCATCGTTACCAAGGACGAAGCTGATATCGCCATCGACGCGCTGGAAGAGTCGATCGCAATCGTCGAGAACGCGTAGGGAAGGTCTGATTAAGTGTTCGATGGCGAGTTGGGCTGCTTTGGGATGTCGGCTTTCAGCGGCTAAAAGCCGCGTATTTGGCGGGGCCTAGCGGCACGACTGAAGCCGTGCCCTACCCAAGGCTATCCACGAACGAACTTAATCAGAGATACCTAGCCGTCAACATGGGTTGACCACTTCTGAAGAAAGGATGGAACGTATGGGCGACAGGACGCTGCGTGAACTCGTGTATGGCAAAGGCGCCCACGTGGATCCTGTCGCCTGCGTCGAAGATATTTCGGCGCTGTTGGCGGCCCGGACCGTGGCGGGCTATCCGCATTCCATCTGGCAGATCGTGGAGCACATGAATTATTGGATGGACTACGACCTCGGCAAAATCGCAGGGGGGAACCGGCCTTACCCGGACAAGGCGATCGAAAGCTGGCCGGTGCGTCCAAGTCCAGCCGCCGAAGACCGCTCGGTCGATGAGCAGTGGCAGGCCACGACGCGCCGTTTCACCGATTTGCTGGCTCGGCTTAGCCATCTCGCGGAATCGGATGCGACGGAGCTGGCGCGAAAAGTTCAGCATCTGGGTCCGGGACAATCTCCGCGTGAATCCTCCGTACATGCCATGCTGTGGCAAATTGCGGCGCATAACAGTTACCACGCCGGCCAGATTGCCTTGCTCCGCCGCCAGTTTGGCGACTGGCCTCCGCAGCGGGGCGGCGATACCTGGTGAGCGATACTCGATAACAACCAATCGCACACAGCCACTCTTCATCAACATCAACAGAAGTTTTACGGAAGGAGGCCTCTCGATGCCGCGCTTTACCTCTCGCACGCTTGCCGTTCTTGCCTTTGCCCTCGTCGCTTGGGCCTCCGCCTTTGCCGGCATTCGCGCCGGACTGCGCGCTTATTCGCCCGCGAATCTCGCCGTCCTGCGTTTTCTGGTCGCGTCGCTGGTCCTCGCCATTTATGCCGGGATCGCACACTTTCGCCGTCCGGAGTGGCGCGACCTTCCGGGGCTTGTCTTGACCGGCGCCATAGGGATCAGCTTTTACAACCTGGCGCTCAATTACGGTGAGACTCGCGTGACGGCGGGCGCGGCCAGCATGCTGATTGCTTCCGTGCCCATCTGGACCGCGCTGGCGGCTCGATTCTGGCTGCACGAGAAACTGACTGTCCTGGGATGGTGCGGAGTGTTCGTGAGCTTCGCGGGAGTCGCGCTGATTTCGAGCGGAGAAGGCGAAGGTATCCGCCTCTCGCCGCAAGCGCTGATCATTCTTGCCGCCGCGATTACGTCCGCGCTTTACATGATTCTGCAGAAGCACTATCTGGGCAGGTACAGCGCGCTGGAATTTACGGCCTACTCGATCTGGTTCGGAACCGCGCTGATGCTGCCCTTCGGCAACGGCCTGGCGCATACACTGCGCGCGGCTCCCGCTTCGGTGACGCTGGCGGTGATTTATCTGGGCATTTTCCCGGGAGCGCTCGCCTATGTGGCGTGGGCTTATGTGCTTTCGCATGGCGCCGCCGGACGCACGACTACATTGCTCTACCTGATTCCGATCGTGGCTATCGGTATTGCGTGGATCTGGCTCGGCGAGGTGCCGAAGCTGATCTCTCTGGCGGGGGGCGCGGTTGCGCTTGGCGGCGTGGTGCTGGTGAACACAGTCAGAGCAGGGCGCCGAATTGTACCGGATGCGCGGTGATGACCATCACAGAACGGGCGGCGCGTACAGGCTAGGGTGAAGATGGAGTTTTCCATGTTCGCCGGACGCCTGACGCAAGCGACACTCCGCGCACTGGACTGGATAGCGGCAAGAACGCTATCGCCCGAGGACATGCCTGCGCACCAGCGCACCGGCCGCCGTGGCGAGGAGGACGCTTATTTCTACCTTCGCCGGCGGGGCTACACCATCATCGCCCGCAATTATCGCTCCCCGCATCATCGCGGCGAACTCGATCTCGTCGGCTGGGATCGGGACGTGCTGTGTGTCATTGAAGTGAAAACCCGGACAGCACGCGATTTCAAGCCCGCCGAAGCCGCCGTAGACCGCCATAAACAAAGGGAGTTATCGATGGTCGCCCGTGACTTCCTGCGCCAGATGCCCCCTTCGTGCCAGTGGCGGTTCGACGTGCTCGCCGTATACTATGAGCTTGGACGCAGCCGCCCCTCATTCGAGCTGTTTCAAAATGCGTTTTCCGTGGCGTACAATCGTGGATTCGCAGACTCGCATTGAAAGGATTTAGTACGTGCCTGAACTGAGAAAAGACCCCATCGTGGGCCGGTGGGTGATTATTTCCACGGATCGCGCCAAGCGGCCGACCGATTTTGTGCGCGAACCGGTGAAAATCAAGGGCGGGTTCTGTCCCTTCTGTTACGGCAATGAAAGCAAGACCCCACCGGAGATTCTGGCGTATCGTCCCAGCACCAACGGCAATCCTCCGCAGAAGGACACTCCGGGTTGGACCGTCCGCGTCGTTCCGAACAAATTCCCGGCGCTCGGCATCGAAGGGACTTTGAATAAGCAGGCCGAAGGCATGTTCGACAAGATGAATGGGATCGGCGCCCACGAAGTCATCATCGAAACCCCCGACCACAACGCCACGCTGGCCTCGTTGCCCGCGAAAAAGATCGAAGACGTTCTATGGGCCTTCCGCGATCGCATTCTCGATCTCAAGAAAGACCGGCGCTTCAAGTACATTCTGCTCTTCAAGAACCACGGAGAAGCAGCCGGCGCCTCGCTCGAGCACTCGCACTCGCAGTTGATCGCGCTGCCAATTGTGCCCATTTATGTGGTGGAGGAACTGCAGGGAGCCAAGCAGTATTACATCTACAAAGAGCGCTGTGTCTTCTGCGATGCCATACGGCAGGAGACCGACAGCGGCATTCGAGTCGTGGCTGAGAACGAGGACTTTATAACCCTCGCGCCGTACGCTCCGCGGTTTCCCTTTGAAACCTGGCTTCTTCCCAAGCGCCACGAATCTGCTTTCGAGAACTCGTCGTCGCACATGTTCGAAAATCTCGCGCGGGCCCTCAAACTGCTGCTGATGAAAGCGGACCGGGTGCTCGACAATCCACCGTACAACCTGGTCGTACACACGTCGCCGGTGCAGGAGCCGACCAACGAGTATTACCACTGGCACATTGAATTCATGCCCAAACTGACTAAGACAGCGGGCTTTGAATGGGGAACCGGCTTCTACATCAATCCCACGCCGCCAGAAGAGGCTGCGAAGTTCTTGCGCGAGGCAAGCGTGGAAGATGGGGCTCCCAGTACGGTAGCCGTCCGCTGAGTGTCCCCATCGCAGCAAGCTGTTTCGCCGTCAATTAGCTCGGAAGGCCCGCTTTAATTTCGCTCAGAACCCGAACCTCGCCGCGCTCTCCGCATCGCGTTTCTGGTGTATTCTTTACGCCGGCTCGGAGACCACTGACATGCGATGCCTTCTACTACTGATCTTTCTCTTTGCCGCGCTGATCCAGACTGCGATGCCCCAGGCTCAAACGCCGCCTGCCTCGCCGATCGCCAACGTTTCCGGGCGCAAGACGACGAGTCTGAATGGAGCGTGGCACATCATTATCGATCCGCTGGAGTCGGGCCTGAACGCAAAGTACTTCCGCAATCGAAAGCCGAAGGACAAGAGCGATCTCGTCGAGTATGACTTTGAAGCGTCGGAAACGCTTAACGTACCCGGCGACTGGAATACGCAGAAAGAGAAGTTGCTGTTTTATGAAGGTCCGGTTTGGTATGAAAAGACTTTTTCCTACGCGAAACGCGAACACACCCGCGTATTCGTTTATTTTGGCGCGGTGAATTATCGCTCTCGGATCTATCTAAACGGTGAGGCGCTGGGCGAGCATGAAGGCGGGTTTACGCCCTTCGATTTTGAGGTTACGAAGCTGCTTCGCGACGGCGAGAACTTTATCGTGGTCGAGGCCAGCAACCAGCGCCGCAATGACGCGGTTCCGGGTCTGAACACGGACTGGTGGAATTATGGCGGCATCACGCGCGATGTGCTGCTGATCGAAACGCCAGAGACTTTCATCCACGACTACTGGGTTCAGTTGGCCAAGGGATCGCACGACCAGATCGACGGCTGGGTTCAACTGGATGGAGACCGCCTGCCGCAGCAGCGCGTGTCCATCGAGATTGCCGAAGCTGGGATCAAGACTTCGGCGGTTACGGATGCTGACGGTCGCGCGGCATTTCACCTTCCCGCCAAGTTGCAGTTGTGGTCCCCGAAAAATCCAAAGTTGTACGACGTGCTGATCTCCTCCGGCGACGATGCCCTTCACGACTCGATTGGCTTTCGAACCGTCGAGACGCGAGGCTCGCAGATTTTGCTGAACGGAGAACCTATTTTCCTGCGTGGCATTTCGCTGCATGAGGAGGCTCCGATTCGTGGTGGGCGGGCCTACAGCGCGGATGACGCGCAGACCCTGCTCGGATGGGCCAAAGAACTCGGTTGCAACTTCGTCCGGCTGGCTCATTATCCGCACAACGAGAATGAGATTCGCCTTGCGGATCGCATGGGCCTGCTGGTGTGGTCGGAGATTCCCGTCTATTGGGATATTTCATGGGATAGTCCAGCGACGCTGGCGAACGCTCAGTTGCAACTGAAGGATATGATTGCCCGCGATCACAATCGAGCTTCGGTAATCTTGTGGTCGCTCTCGAATGAAACTCCCGTCAAACCAGATCGGCTTACCTTCCTGCGAACCCTGGCGGAAGACGCTCGCACGCTTGATTCGACACGCCTGATTACTTCGGCGATGAACAGCGCGGAAGATGATGGACCGGATCGGCACATTTTCAGGGATCCGCTGGGAGAGTTCCTCGATGTGTTGGGGTTGAACGAATATTACGGATGGTACGTCGGCCGTCCTGACGATGCCGATCGTCAGACTTGGACGAGCGCGTATGACAAGCCGCTGATCATTAGTGAATTCGGCGGCAGTGCGGCTTATGGACGCCATGGGGACGCTGCGACCCGCTGGACGGAAGAGTACCAGGCCAATCTGTTTGTCCATCAGTTGAACATGGTGAACAAGATTCCGCATCTGGCGGGGCTTTCGCCTTGGGTGCTGATGGATTTTCGTTCACCGCGAAGACCGCTGCCCGGGATTCAGGATTACTACAACCGGAAAGGATTGTTTTCGAACGCTGGCCAGCGCAAGCAGGCCTTCTTTGTGCTGCAAAAATTCTATCAGGACAGGCAAGCGCACGAGCCGCCGCTGCCGTGATCGTTGCAGTCTTCAATGACTATGATCGGCGACCGGTGATCAGCCCTGGGTTCGATCCAGGACCTCCGCATGCCACGCCATCTGGATCGCCTCCAGCTTAGCTTCGTTCGACTGCGCGGGATCGTCTTTAAAGCCGGGAAGCGCGATCACATATTTGTGCAGGTCGGTGAAACGGATCGCGAGAGGATCGAGTTCGGGATGGGTTTCAGACAGCAGAATCCCAATGTCTTCAGAATCGCTCCAAGTGAGTTCTTTTGGCATAGTAAACACCGCTTTTCGTCCTTCGCTTGTTCGCTTCTTGCTTGATCACCTTCGCTATCGTTCATCCGCCCGAAAAAGAGCAAACAGCGAACGACCAATAGCGAATAGCGAACAGCCGATTCTTAATGCTCTTCCGAAACGTAATTCCGGTTCCATGCCGGAATCGCCACGACCACTTTGCCCGGCTTCTTGATCACGGTCTGGCATCCGAGGCGCGAATTTAGTTGAAGATCGGCGGCACTGTCGAGCTTGTCGGCTTCGTCGTCTTCGAGTTCCGAGAGCAAGTCCGCGCCTTCTTTCACCCAGATGTGGCAGGTGGTGCAGGCGCAGTTTCCTCCGCAAGCATGATCGAGGTGAATGCCGTAGTTCAACGCGACATCGAGCAGCGACTCTTCCTTGCCATGATCTTTATAAGGCAGCTTGCCGTGTTCGAAGGTCACCGTCTTGCCTTCGGGAAGAAAGGTGACCTCAACCGTGTTTTCACCAGGAGCATCCACAGTGGTCGTTCCGGTTCCGTGCGTTTTTTCTTCAGACATGTATCAACCCCACGTTTCAAGGTTTCAAGGTTTCAGAGTTTCAAGGCCAGGCAACGGTTTCACTTTGAAACCTTGAAACTTTGAAACCTTGAGACTTTGCAACCTACTTTATTTAAATTCTGCTTTCGCCACCGGATGACCGGCCTGCGGGCCTTCCTCAAAATCTGTGCCATCCATTGTCTTTCCCTTGAGAGCGGACGAGACAGCCGTATCCATCATCAACTCCGCCAAACGCATGGTGGCCTGGTTCAGGGCGTCAATGCCTCCGCGGATCGCGTGATAGTCGTCGCCATCCTTCACCGCAACCAGCGCTTTCTCCAGCGTCTCGACGTGGCGGCGTTCCTCGCTCGTCAGCTCAGGCCAGGCCGGATTCTTTTTCCCTTTCGCGAGCGCCGTTAGGATCGTGTCGGCTTCGCGCCGCGCTTCGATAACCTGACGCTGCCGGAAATCTTCTTCCGCGTAATCGAACGATTCGAGCAGCATGTTTTCGACCTGTTCGTCGGTGAGGCCATAGGTGGGCTGGACGTCGATTTCAGCCTCTTTTCCACTGCGCTGCTCGCGCGCCGAGACGCGCAAAATGCCGTTGGCGTCGATCAAAAACTTTACTTCAATGCGCGGCAGGCCGGCGGGCATTGGCGGAACACCCTTCAGATCGAATCGCGCCAGCGACCGACAATCGCGCACCAGTTCACGTTCACCTTGCAGCACATGAATCGCGACGTTGGTTTGACCATCGATCTGGGTCGTGTAGTACTGCGTCGCGGACGCGGGTATCGTCGAGTTGCGCAGGATAATTTTATCGGTCACGCCGCCCGCCACTTCGATTCCCAGAGACAGTGGAGTCACGTCGAGCAACAGCATTTCTTTCGTGATTTCGGAGCCGCCGCCTAGAATATTCGCCTGCACAGCGGCACCGAGCGCAACCACTTCGTCCGGATTTAAATCCGTGTGCGGCACGCGTTGAAACAGATCTTGCACAAGCCGCCGCACCTTTGGGATGCGCGTCGAGCCCCCGACCAGCACGACTTCGTCGATTTGTTCTGGCTTCAGACCCGCGTCCTTGAGCGCTTGCTTGCAGGGGCCGACGGTGCGGTCAATGATCGGTTGGATCATCTGCTCGAAAACTTCGAGCGAAATCTCGCGCTGATACTTCTTTCCACCGGGCAAATCGACATCGAGTTTTGCTGAAGGCTGCGACGAAAGCGCAATCTTGGCTTCAATCACGGCCTGGCGGATGCGAGCTACCGCTTCGCCACTGCGCCGAACTTCGTTCCCAAATTCGAGTCCGAGGTCGCCGCGAATATCGTCGAGCGCGATCGCGATCAGCAGATTGTCGATGTCGTCGCCGCCGAGATGCGTGTCGCCGTTGGTCGCAATCACCTCGAAAATGCCGTCGTGCAGTTTGAGAATCGAGATGTCGAATGTGCCGCCGCCCAGATCATAAACCACCACGATGCCGTGTTTCTTTTTGTCCAGACCGTAGGCGAGCGATGCTGCGGTCGGTTCGTTCACCAACCGCAAAACATTCAGCCCCGCTATGCGTCCGGCATCTTTCGTCGCCTGACGCTGCGCGTCGTTAAAATATGCGGGGACGGTGATGACGGCCTGAGTTACGGGCGCTCCGAAAAAACGCTCGGCGTTGCGCTTCAGTTGGCGCAGCACCAGCGCCGAAATCTCAGGCGGCGTGTAGGTTCGCTCACCGATCTTGATGCGCAGAACTTCTCCCGCCTGAAGATCTTCCGCCAACCGGAACGGAAATAATTTCAGTTCGTCCTGTATATCGTCGACGCCGCGCCCCATCAGACGTTTGACCGAGTAAACGGCCCGCTCGGGGGTTTCGATCAGATACTTACGCGCCGCGTTGCCCACGACGATCTGATTGTTCTCGTCGAGCGCCACCACCGAGGGCACAAGATTCAGCCCGTCTTCACCGGGGATGACGACAGGGGAATCCCCCTGCATATAGGCCACGAGCGAGTTCGTGGTGCCGAGATCGATGCCGACGATGTAGTCCGAGCTCATTTTGTAATTTTGTAATCGGGTAATTTGGCAATTTGAAGGCAATCAGCTGCCGCGGGTTCTAAATTACGAAATTACCCGATTACCAAATTACAAAATCCTATTCCATTGCCTCATTCACATCCCGTACTAAGTTGCGGACATAATTTCTGCGGTTCAGCACGTCGAGCATCTTGGCCAGGATTTTCCGCCGGCCTTCTTCGGTTGCGTTGGCGGTTCCACCGTCAACGGATTTATCCCACTCTTTCCACTCGGTCTTCAGCTCGGTCAACAGCGCGTCGTATTTTTCTTCGAGCGACAGTTTGGCCTTGCCGATTTCCTCGAGCAAGGCTGGGTCGTCTTCCCCCATTTTTTTCTGGCCGCGCAGTTCTTCCAGATGCATATTGAGTTCGAAGACTTCCTCCAAAAGATCGGGGGGCACGACCTGCTTCTTCAATTCCCCGGTCGCGCGCGCCTTCTCCGTTGCCTGTTTCGATTGCTCTTCCAGTTCGACGCCTTCGAGGCGCAACAGGTACTCCGTGCGCTTGATGGGATCTTTCAGCGTGCGGTACGCGTCGTTCAACATTGAACTTTGCTCCAGGCTCCAGGAACGTTCTTCGGCGTTCGCCTGCGCGAATACGTCAGGATGGAGGCGGCGGCTCAGCGCGTAGAACTCTTTTTCCAGTTCGGCCACGTCCAGGTTGAGCTTGCGCGGGAATCCAAAAAAAGTGAAATAGTCCACCGGGACCGGCGGCTGCACCTTGCCGCACGAACTGCAAAAATGCACCGCGCGCATGGTTCCGCACGACCAGCAACTCGGGGTTGCTTCTCCGGACGCTTGTCCGGACGATGAACTGGGCATGATCAGCGACGATTTGGAGTCGGTCATTTTGTAATTTTGTAATCGGGCAATTTTGTAATTTGAAGGCAATCGGCCTTGCGGGTTTCAAATTGCAAAATTATCCGATTACAAAATTACAAAATCATCTCTACGAGAACGAGCTTCCGCAGCCGCAGGATTTCGTCGAGTTCGGATTCACGAACACGAATCCTTGCTGCATCAGGGTTTCCTGGTAATCGAGCGTCATCCCATGCAGATAGATGAAAGACTTCGGGTCCACAAAAATCCGCACGTCTTCGAACTGAAACACGCGGTCGCGTTCGCGCGGCTGCGTATCGAAACGTATGTTGTAAGTCAGGCCCGAGCATCCGCCGCCCTGCACGCCCAAACGAAGGCCGCCCTGCTCCGGCGAGACATTTTCTTTCACCATGGCGGAACGAATCTTCTTGAGCGCGTTGTCGGTCACCTGAATGCCCTTGGCCGGGGGCACAACGGTCTTGACCGGTTCTTTGACAGCTTGATCCATGGCTCTAAATTCACCAGACTTTGTCATCCCGAGCGGAGCGAGGGATCTGCATCTAGCCGCGAACTACAGATCCCTCGCTCCGCTCGGGATGACAATTCATAGTTAAGGTATCGCTCGTGGCATCGCCCCGAATTCCGAAACACGCTGGTCGGCTTACTGCGCTGCCCGCACTTCCACCGGCTTCGCGGTTTCCTGCTTCTTCTTCCAGTCGCCGATCGCGGCTCGGATGGCATCTTCGGCTAACACCGAGCAGTGAATCTTCACCGGCGGCAGGGCCAGTTCCTTCACGATTTCGGTGTTCTTGATCTCGAGGGCTTCATCAACCGTCTTGCCCTTGACCCACTCGGTCGCCAGCGAAGACGACGCAATCGCCGAGCCGCAGCCGAAGGTCTTGAATTTCGCGTCTTCGATGATGTTGGTCTGCGGATTCACCTTGATCTGCAGCTTCATCACGTCGCCGCACTCGGGCGCGCCGACCAGGCCGGTGCCCACATCGGCATCCTTCTTGTCCATGGAACCGACGTTGCGTGGATTGTTGTAGTGATCGATCACTTTATCGCTGTATGACATCTGTCACCCCTTCAGGTTTCAAAGTTTCAATGTTTCAAGGTTTCAACGACTGTCCCCACTAGGTCGTCAGAGTTCCAGGATTGATCAAGGCACCTTGAAACCTTGAAACTCTGAAACCTTGAAACCTTGCTTCTAATGCGCTTCCGCTGCCCACTTCACGCTCTTCAAGTCCACACCCTCTTTCGCCATTTCGTAGAGTGGCGAGAGTTCGCGCAGACGCAGCACCGTCTCAACCACACGGTCGCCGACGTAATCGACCTCGGCCTCGGTGTTGAATCGTCCGATGCCGAAGCGAATCGAGCTGTGCGCCAGATCGTCGCCGGTGCCGAGAGCCTTCAATACATAAGATGGCTCCAGCGTCGCCGAGGTGCATGCCGATCCGCTCGAAACCGCGATATCGTTGATACCCATCAGCAGCGACTCGCCTTCCACGTAGGCAAAGCTGATGTTCAGATTGCCGGGGAGGCGATGCTCCACCGAACCATTGATATAGACCTCGTCGAGCCGGCTCATGATGCTGTCTTTCAGGCGATTGCGCAGGCCGGCAATTTTGCAGGATTCCTGCGGCATCTCTTCCTGAGCGATGGCGCAAGCCTTGCCGAGGCCGGCGATGCCGGGGACATTGAGCGTTCCGGAGCGCATGCCGCGCTCGTGGCCGCCGCCGTCAATCAGCGGCACCAACTGCACGCGCGGATTCTTGCGGCGCACATAGAGCGCGCCCGCGCCTTTCGGGCCATACAGCTTGTGCCCGGTGATGGAGGCGACATCGATATTCATCTTGTTCACGTCGATCGGAATCTTGCCGATTGCCTGCACCGCGTCGGAATGGAAGATCACGCCGCGTTCGCGGCACAGCTTGCCGATCTCCGCGATGGGCTGCAGCACGCCGATTTCGTTGTTCGCAGCCATGATGGTGACCAGAATCGTCTTGTCGTCGATGGCGCGCTTGAGGTCGTCGAGGTCAACCAATCCGTCCTTCTGCACCGGCAGATAGGTCACGCGAAAGCCGAGTTTCTCAAGGTGCTTGCAGGTGTCGAGCACGGCTTTGTGTTCGGTGACTTCGGTGAT
>Ga0182030_10000665_pt1 | contig 66476 bp, 61 predicted proteins | sample 812S3MmetaG_FD_121299 | JGI IMG/M metagenome (GOLD analysis project Ga0182030, IMG submission 121299) | Permafrost microbial communities from Stordalen Mire, Sweden - 812S3M metaG (Illumina Assembly) | ecosystem: Environmental > Terrestrial > Soil > Wetlands > Permafrost | place: Sweden... | reverse complement strand
TCCGATCTATCACGACCAAGCGCGGTGCGCTCGAATCGCCGGACGAGTCGATCCGCCGCATCGACGAAGCCACCAAATATTTGCCGCTCGAACAACTCGCGCTCAGCCCGCAGTGCGGTTTTGCGTCGGGGCTGGCCGGCAATCAGTTGTCTGAAGACGAGCAATGGCGCAAAGTCGATCTGCTCGTCGAAACCGCACGTCGCGTTTGGGGAGGCTGATCGTATGAAGCGTCTAGGGTTCCCGTTGGCATTTGCCGCATCCGCGGTGTTGCTCGCATTTCACGTCGCGCAAGGTCAATCTGCGTTGACCGTGGTGCGCGCCGTCGGGCCGCCGAACGACGGCTATAAAGCCGTGTACTACGGCGTGAAATCCGGTATCTTCAAAAAGTACGGGCTCGATGTGCAGACGTCGATCGTGGCCAGCGGCGCCGCGGCGGCCGCTGCGCTGAGCGGCGGCGCGGCCGACATCGCGTACACGAACATCCTTACGCTGGTCCAAGCCCACACGCACAACGTGCCGATGACGTTCGTCGCGCCCGGTAATCTGCAGCTCACCGGCAAATCGCAGACCGATATCCTCGTGTTGGCCGATTCGCCGATCAAGAGCGGCAAGGATCTCATCGGCAAGACGCTCGGGTCGGCATCGCTGCGCGACATCAACGCGGCGGCGAGCCTGGCCTGGATCGACAAGACCGGCGGCGATTCGAAAACGCTGAAAGTTGTTGAAGTGCCGGCCTCGGCGGGCACCGCGTTTCTCGAAGAGCATCGCGCCGACGCGGTGACGCTCAACGAGCCGGCGGTGAGCTTAGCCGTTGCGACGGGCAAGGTTCGCATCTTGGCCGCGCCCTACGATGCGGTCGGCACCGGCATGACGGCGGGCTTCGCCGCGATGGAGCCGTACGTAGCGGCGAATCGCGATGCGATGGAGCGCTTCGCCAAAGCGATGCACGAGGCGTCGCTCTATACGAACGCGCATCCGGCCGACACGGTCGATCTCGTGGCGGCCTACAGCGGCGTCGCTCCCGACGTCGTCGCCAAGAGCGTGCGCTTCATGGACGCCGAGTATCTCGAGCCGCGGTATCTGCAGCCGATGATCGATCTGTGCGCGCGCTACCAGCTGATCGACAAAGATTTCCCCGCCGCCGACGTCATCAGCCTAGTAGCGGTAAAACCGCCCCGTTAGGGGCGGTTTTACCGCTCGGGTCCTTCACAACACTCCGCGTAGAACAACCGTGAGGACCCGAACGCGAAGCACTCGCTTGAAGCGAGTGCTCTACATGTCGATCTCGGGGAGAATTTCGATGAAGCCCTTGCGCGCGGCCGGGATCGTGGCGACGAGCTTGGCCACGTCGTCGGCGTTCTTCCCCTTGAGTTTGTAGTAGCCCACCAGCGCCTCTTTGCGCGTCGGAAGCTGGCCGTTCATAACCTCAGTCTTGCCGCCGACGACGCGCACCAGGCGCGAACCCGCCGGGTCGACCGGCGATCCGTCGACGAACGTGCCGTCGGTGCGGATTTTTTCCGTGAACGTGCCGTACTCGGCATATTCGGCGTTGCGTTCGGCGTCGGTCATGTTGAACGTCGCCGGATCCTGATAGAGCAGCACCATGTAGTCCATTTCGATTCCCCTCGCCTCGCAGGTGCCGGCGACGTCAGCGCCTCCGGTCAGAACAGAGACGAACGGGGAACGCGAAATCGACAGTTATGCGGAGACGGCGGCGAGGTTTGCGATCGGACCGTCGTCGAGCTGCAGGGTCAGGCACTTGGCCGACCCGCCCGCGCGGATGAACTCGTCGAGTTCAGTACAGAAGACGCGGTAGCCGGCGTCGTGCAGGCGCTCCCGGAGGCGGCGGCTTGCCGAGTGCATGACGACCGCATCGTCGATCTCGACCGCGTTGGGCGCCATCGCCAGCGCGTCTTCGAGATCGATCTCGATCAGATATTCCGGCTCGATCGCGCGGCGCAAGAGCGCCTGCGCGTGCGGCGAGAAGGCGTCCATGTAGGCCATGACGTGGCCGCTCGAGAGCGCGCATAGCGCCTTGTCGAGGTGGAAGAAGCGTTCGTCCACCAGCAGCAGCGGCAGCACGCGGCAGCCGACGATCTCTTGGAGTTGCAGCGTCGCGTTGCGTTCGCTGCGCCAGCCGTAGCCGACGTAGCACAGCGGCCGGACGCGGTCGAACATCGCATCGCCCGCACCTTCGAAATACGTTTGCTGGAGGAAGGTCGTCGCGAGTCCGGCGCGCGTGAGCGCTGCGCGAAAGATGCCCTGTTCGCGGCGGCGCTCGGGGTGGCGGAAGCTCGACACGATCGCCAGGTTGCCGCAAATCAACGCCGCGTTCGCGGTGAAGACGAGATCCGGAACGTGCTCGTTCGCTTCGAGGCGCACGAACTCGACCGCGCCGGCGCAGCCGAGCGTCTCGATGAAGCGATCCCATTGGCGTTGCGCGTCGGGCGCGGAATACCCGACGTTCCGCGTCATCCAGGGATTGATGTCGTAGGTGACCGCGTAGTGCGTAGGCGGACACACGAGAAACCGCTTCGACATGGCAGCATCGTACCTTAGTCGTAGCCGTGCGACATTCGACAAACGGTGAATCGTTTTCGGCGCGCAGCGCCATCCGGCCGGGCAAGGTTCGTTTTCATACCGCCGAAGACCGGGTTATATGAAGATGCTGCTCGCCGCCGTCACGCTTGCTCTAGTCATCGGGACCGGCGCCGCGTTCGCTGCCACGCCGGCGCCGGCCGCACAATCTGGGAAAGTAGGACAGAAGATGGAGATGCCGAGCGGGCTCGAGTACGTCGACGAGGTGATCGGCACGGGCCCCGAGCCCGTGACCGGACAACACGTCACGGTGCACTACGTCGGTACGTTGACGAACGGGACGAAATTCGACAGCTCGCGGGACCGCAACGAACCGTTCACGTTCGTGATCGGCGAGGGCGAGGTGATCAAAGGCTGGGACGAAGGCGTGGCGACGATGCACGTCGGCGGCCGGCGCAAGCTGATCGTCCCGCCGCAGCTCGGTTACGGTGCGCAGGGCGCGGGCGGGGTGATCCCGCCCAACGCGACGCTGATCTTCGACGTCGAGCTACTAGGTATTAAGTGAGGTTAAGAGACGTCGACCGAGACATCATCGCCGTCGACCGTAACCGGATAGGTCGGTAACGGCGAGACGGCCGGCAGGGTCAGCGCCTTGCCGGTCGTGACGTCGAAGAACGCGCCGTGGCGCGGGCACATGATGCGGCAGCCGTCGAGTACGCCGCCGTCGAGCTCGCCGCCGTCGTGCGTGCATACGTCTTCAACGGCGAACAACTCGCCGGCGACGTTGCACAGCAGGACCGGAACACCGTCGACCACCACCCGCAGCATCGCACCCGGGGCGATCGCACTCTTCCGTGCGACCGGGGCGCTCATTTTGCGTCGTCGGTCGAGTGGGTTTCGAAGACGTCCTGTCCGTTATTCGTGTGATGTGCGGCGGGCGTGTGCTTCGGCGCCGGCGTCGGCGTGGCGAGATACCGGTTGACGACGCTGCCGTCGATCACGACCGGATACATGGTTCCATTCCGGTTCCCGTTCGGACGATTCGGCATCGGGCGATGCATCGCGCCGGTCGGCACCGGGTGCGGCCGCTTGACGGGGGGTATCGTCCGCACGTTGGGCGGCAACGGTTGCTGCGTGAACTGCTGCGCCGACAGCGCCACGGGCGCGGCAAAGAGCGCGCACGCGGCGAGGGCGGCGGGGAGCGGGTGCACTAGCCGACCGAGCCTTCCATTTCCATCTTGATCAAACGGTTGAGCTCGACCGCATATTCCATCGGCAGTTCCTTGACGAAGAAGTCGAAGAACCCGTTGACGATCATGGCGGTCGCATCGGCTTCGCTCAAGCCGCGGCTCATCGCGTAGAACAGCTGCTCTTCGCCGATCTTCGAAACCGAGGCCTCGTGCTCGACGGTCGAGTGCTGCTCGTCGATCTTCATCGTCGGCTTGGTATCCGATGAGGAGAGGTCGTCCATGATGAGCGCGTCGCACTTCACGCGCGTCTTGGCGCCGACGGCGCCCTTGTGAATCTCGACCAGGCCGCGATAGGTCGTCTTACCGCCGTGCGCGGAGACCGACTTGTTCGTCACGACCGACGTCGTGTTCGGCGCGCCGTGGATGACTTTCGCGCCGGCATCCTGGTGCTGGCCTTCGCCCGAGAACGCTGCCGAGAGGATCTCGCCGCGAGCGCCTTCGCCCATCAGATAGATCGCCGGGTACTTCATCGTGAGGCGCGAGCCGATGTTGCCGTCGACCCACTCGACCGTCGCGTTCTTGTACGCTACGGCGCGCTTGGTGACGAGGTTGTAGATGTTCCGGTACCAGTTCTGAATCGTGGTGTACCGGATCGAGGCGCCTTCCATGGCGATCAGCTCGACGACGGCCGAGTGCAGCGACGACGTGGAGAACTTCGGTGCCGTGCAGCCCTCGATGTAGTGGACCTTCGAGCCCTTGTCGGCGATGATCAGCGTGCGCTCGAACTGGCCCATGTTTTCCGTGTTGATGCGGAAGTAAGCCTGGAGCGGCATCTTCACTTCGACGCCCGGCGGCACGTAGACGAACGATCCGCCCGACCACACGGCGCTGTTGAGCGCGGCGAACTTGTTGTCTTGGACCGGAATGACGGTCGCGAGATATTTCTGGACGATCTCGGGATACTGCTTGAGCGCGGTATCCATGTCGCAGAAGAGCACGCCGTCTTTTTCGAGTTCCTCGATGACGGAGTGGTACACGACTTCCGATTCGTATTGAGCCGAGACGCCGGACAAGAACTTGCGCTCGGCTTCGGGGATCCCGAGCCGGTCGAACGTCTTCTTGATGTCGTCGGGGACGTCGTCCCACGACTGTTCGGTGCGGTCGGAGGAACGCACGAAGTAGTGGATGTTGTCGAAATCGATCGCGTTGAGGGCTTCGGTATCGCCCCACGTCGGCATCGGCTTGTCGAGGAACGTCTGCAGCGCGTTCAGACGGAACTCGCGCATCCAGGCGGGCTCGTCTTTCATCTCGGAAATGCGCTCGACGATGTCCCGGGTCAGCCCCTTGGCCGACTTGAACACGTACTTGTCTTCCGAGTCGTGAAACCCGTGCCGGTACTCTTCGATGAGGTCTCCAGGTTGGGTCTTCAGTTCGACGGCCATATCAGGTAGAGCGTACCCCTCAGGAAGACGTTCGTCAAGATAGTCCAGGTGTTTCTTAATTATTTAGGGTAACGAGACTTTCGGACCCCCTCGGGGCACGAAGCCCTGTCGTAATGTCGAGGGGTCCGATGGTTTGGGGGCCCCACGCAGTGCGTGGGGGGCGCGGAGCCTGGGGCGGAGCGCCTTTTAAACTTAATGCTCGCTTGCCTTATCAGTATGGCAAAAGCCTTTACATGGGGGGGGTGGGGGGGTATGATGTGCGTCGGACTTGACCTAGCCTCGGTTCGTAGCCGGGGCTTTTTAATCGAAAATCGTGGGGGACGGCGCGCCCAACGCGCCATCGCAGCGGAACGCTCGCTTGCCAAGAAGGGGCAACGCCAGCAAGAGTTCGCTGAAAGGTCGCAAGCGAGACGGTGTACCGCACGCGCTTGACGACGCGCCTGGAGGTGGGATTTCCCAACCGATAGATCTGTTCTAAGGAGTAAACCAAGAATTGAAAGCACTCGGTACGCACATCGTTTGCGAGCTGTCCGGCTGTAACGCCGCCATGCTCACCGACGTCGACGCGGTAGCTGAAATGATGGAGCAGGCGGCTCTGGAAGCCAACGCCACTCCCATCACCAAAGCGTTTCACCGGTTCCAGCCGCAAGGCGTGTCCGGCGTCGTCGTTATCCAAGAATCGCACCTGTCGATTCACACCTGGCCCGAGACCGGTTATGCCGCGATGGATTTTTACACGTGCGGCGACCACACGGATCCCTGGGCGGCTTGCGAATATGCAGCCAAGATTCTCCGCGCAACGAATATGCGCACGACCGAAGTGAAGCGCGGGATCGAAGCGTCCCGCGGCCAGTTCACCCACATCGTCACCACCGATGCCGAGGAACGCTCGCTCGAGCGAACGGCGTAACTTCGACCTTTTCCATAACGTCCGCTTAAGACCGGAAGAGCCCGCCGGACCAATGGTCCGGCGGGCTCTTTCACTAATACAAACCGGCCATGCCTAAAACCGAGCACTATCAGTGGTACGTGGAGCAGTTCAGCGATACCGAACAGCACCACCATGCGATCGACGAGCTGTACTACTCCGGCAGGACGCCGTTTCAGTCGGTGGCCGTGCTGCGGACGGCGGTGTTCGGCAAGATGCTGGTGCTCGACGGCGACACGCAGAGCTCGCAAGCTGACGAGAAGATCTATCACGAATCGCTGGTACATCCGGCTCTCGCCGGCAGCGCGGGCCGGCGCGAGGTGCTGATCCTCGGCGGCGGCGAGGGCGCGACGCTGCGTGAGGTGCTGCGGCATCCGGGCGTCGCGCGCTGCACGATGGTCGACATCGACGGCGAAGTCGTCGAACTGTGCAAGAAGTACTTGCCCGAGTGGTCGGCCGGCGCGTTCGACGACCCGCGCGCGAACGTGATCATCGGCGACGCGCTGGCGTTCATCAAGCAGCCCGGAACCTTCGATGCGATTATCTCGGACCTGACCGAGCCGCTGCCTGATTCGCCGTCGTTTCCGCTCTTCAACGGCGAGGTATTCCGCGACATCAAAGCGCGCCTCGCGCCGGGCGGCGTGTACGTGCTGCAAGCGAGCACGGCCGGATTTCACAACATGGCACTGCACGCGAAGATGGCGCGCTCGCTGCGCGCGCACTTCAAGCACGTGGCGAGCTTCTACACCCACGTGCCGGCTTTCGACAACGACTGGGCCTTCATCGCGTGCAGCGACGCGCAGGACGTGGCGACGCTCGAACCGGCGAAGATCGACGCCTACACGCGCGAACTGCGCGGCGAGAACTTCTTCTACGATGCCGAAACGCACCGGCGCCTGTTCAGCCTGCCGCTGTACTTGCGCCGCGAACTTGCGAAGCCGGGCGACGTTTTCGCGTAATGTTGCGGTGATGGACGAAGAGCCGCTCCGGCGCACCGCGCTGTTCGAGGTGCATCGCACGCTCGGCGCACGCATCGTGCCGTTCGGCGGCTTCGAGATGCCCGTGCAATATGCGGGCATTCTGGCCGAGCACGATGCGGTGCGCAAACGTGCCGGGCTCTTCGATCTCTCGCACATGGCGCAGTTCGAGCTGCGCGGCGACGACGTTGCTGCTTGGGCCGACGCGCTCACGGTCAATCACGTTGCGATGATGAAGCCGTTCCAGGCGCGCTACAACATCTTCACCAATGCCGCCGGCGGCGCGCACGACGACGTGATCTTCTACCGCTTACCCGACCGCTGGCTATTGATCGTCAACGCGGGCAACGCGCACAAGATGTGGGCCTACCTGGAAGCGGAGCGCCGCGGCGACGTGCAGCTCAGCGATCTTCGCGGCGAGACCGGGCTCCTCGCGGTGCAGGGTCCGCGCAGCGTCGAGGTTCTCGCACCGTTGGTCGCGGCCGATATCGCTGCGCTGAAATACTACACCTGCGTCGAGACGACGGCCGGCGGCGCGGCCGCGATCGTGGCGCGGACGGGCTACACGGGTGAGGACGGCTTCGAGGTATTCTTGCCGGCCGATGCGGCCGTGGGTTTGTGGGATGCGTTGCTCGCCGAACATCACGGCGTGCTCGCGCCGTGCGGGCTCGGGGCGCGCGACGTGTTGCGGCTCGAAGCGGGGATGCCGCTCTACGGGCACGAGCTGACCGAAGAAATCACTCCGCTGCAAGCCGGCCTCGGCTGGGCAGTCAAGTTTGCGAAACCATTTTTCACCGGCAAAGCAGCGCTGGAAGCGCAAGCGGCCGCGAACGCGTATCCGCGCATCGCCGGTCTCGTGCTCGACGGCCGCGTTCCCGTGCGTGCCGGTTATCGCGTTCTGCGCGACGGTACCGTGGCGGGCGAGATTCGCAGCGGTTCGATCGCACCGTCCGTTGGGAACAAGAGCATCGGTACGGCGTTACTCGATCCGGCGAGCGCAACCGCAGGAACCCGGCTGGGAGTCGAGGTGCGCGGTACCGAACATCCGGCGACAACGGTCGCATTACCGTTTTACAAGCGAGGCTAATGGTGGCACAACCGGCGGGACTGCTCTTCAGCAAAGACCACGAGTGGGTCAAGCTCGACGGCGATATCGCGACGATCGGCATCTCCGATTACGCGCAGCATTCGCTAGGCGACATCGTGTACGTGGAGCTGCCGCGCGTCGGCGCGACGCTACAGCAATTTGCCGGCATCGGCGTCGTCGAATCGGTGAAGGCCGTCTCCGACATCTTCACGCCGCTCGGCGGCGAAGTGGTCGAGATCAACGCCGCGGTCGAAGCCGACGCGTCGCTGGTCAACCGTGAACCGTATGACGGCGGCTGGTTCTACAAGCTCAGACTGGCCGATGATTCCGAGAAGAAGAACCTGATGTCGGGCGACGACTACGACAAGCTGATCGCCGAGGCCTAAACAAGCTGTACACCCCGCATACCGCGCGCGACATCGATGCGATGTTGCGCGTCGTGGGCGTTGGTTCGCTGGACGAACTCGTCCGCGTGCCGGATGCCGTCGCGGTCAAAGCGCCGATCGACCTCGTGCCGGCGCTCTCCGAGATCGAAATCACCGCGCGCTTCGAGCAGTTCGCGCAACGCACGAGCGCGGGCGACTACCTCTCGTTCCTCGGCGCCGGGGTCTACCGGCACTACATTCCGCCGGTGATCGGTGCGCTCGCGATGCGCGGCGAGTTTCTGACCTCGTATACGCCCTACCAGGCCGAAGTGTCGCAAGGCTACCTGCAAGCGATCTACGAGTGGCAGACCTACATTGCGCTGCTCACCGGGCTCGACGTGGCGAACGCATCGGTGTACGACGGCGCGACGGCGCTGGCCGAAGGCGTCGTCATGGCGATCAACGCCACCGGCCGCCGGGCCGTGCTCGTGTCGAAGGCCGTGCACCCGAACTATCGTGCGGTGCTGCAGACGTACGCGCGTGGTTTGGAGATCACGATCGACGAGTTGCCCTACGGTGCGTCCGGCACGACCGACTTCGCCGCACTGCAGCAGCTGCTGGCCGACCAGCACTACGCCGCGGTGGTCGTGCAGTCGCCGAATTTTTTCGGCTCGATCGACGTTCCGCCGGCAGATGCCGTCGCCGCCGTCAAGGCGACAAACACGCTGCTGATCGGCGTAACGGCGGAAGCGCTCGCGCTCGCGGTCCTCGCCACGCCGGCGTCGTGGGGTGCCGACATCGCGGTAGGCGAGGCGCAGTCGTTCGGTAACGCCGTCGCGTACGGCGGCCCGCACGCCGGGTTCATCGCGGCGACGGGCGAACAGATGCGGCGCATTCCGGGCCGGCTGGTGGGGCGCACGGTCGACAAGGACGGACGCACCGCCTACGTGCTGACGTTGCAGGCGCGCGAACAGCACATCCGGCGCGAAAAGGCGACTTCGAACATTTGTACCAACCAAGCCCACTGCGCGCTGATCGCCACCATCTATCTGGCCGCGCTCGGCAAGACCGGTTTGCGCGACGTCGCGGCGCACAACGTAGCGCGCACGGCAGAACTGCGCGCGGCGGTTAAGGCAATTCCCGGCTGCGAAGTGGTATTCCGGGCGCCGGGGTTCAACGAATTCGTGCTCCGCGTTCCCAGGCGGGCGAGCGGCGTGCTCGAGGCGTTGCGGAAGCACCGCATCATCGGGGGCCTCGATCTCGGGCGTTTTTATCCCGAGCTTGCCGACTGCGTGCTGATGAACGCGACCGAGCTTACGACGACGGCGCAGATCGCGCATCTCGCGACGGCGCTGCGGGAGGTTGCGGTACATGCCCCCGCCGGCATTTGAAACGCCGTTGATCTTCGACGGCGGTCAGGACGGCCGGGCGAATCGCTACGTGCCGCCGGCGCCGCCGATTGCGAACCTGCTGCCGGCGGCGCTGCTGCGCGACGATCTGCCGCTCCCGGACAACACCGAACTCGACGTCGTGCGGCACTTCACGCGGCTCTCTCAAAAGACGTTCGGGATCGACACGGTCTTCTATCCGCTCGGCTCGTGCACGATGAAATACAACCCGCGCATCAACGACGCGCTGGCGAACCTGCCGGCGCTGCGCGATCTGCACCCGTTCGCGCCCGACGAGCTTGCGCAGGGCGCACTGGCGATCATGTGGGAGCTCGAGCGCAGTTTGGCCGCGCTCTTCGGCATGGCCGCATTCTCGCTCAACCCCGCGGCCGGCGCGCACGCCGAACTCACCGCGCTGCTGATCGCCAAAGCCTACTATAAGAAGAAGGGCGATACGCGGCGCACCACCGTGATCGTGCCCGACACGGCCCACGGAACCAACCCGGCGTCGGCCGCGATGGTCGGATATAACGTCGTCTCGCTCAAGTCCGACGAACGCGGGCGCGTCTCGGTCGACGCGATTCGCGCGGCGGCCGGTCCCGACACGGCCGTCTGTATGATGACGAACCCCAATACGCTCGGGCTGTTCGAAGACCACATCCACGAGATCGCCGCCGCCGTGCACGCTGCCGGCGGCCTGATGTATTACGACGGCGCGAACGCGAACGCGCTGATGGGGAACAGCCGGCCCGGCGACATGGGCTTCGACCTGATGCACTTGAACTTGCACAAGACGTTCTCGATCCCGCACGGCGGCGGCGGCGCGGGCGCCGGGCCGATCGGCGTCGCCGCGCACCTCGTTCCGTTTCTGCCCGTGCCGATCGTACGGGCGGACGGTTGCGATGAAACGCACGGGCGTTGGCCGTCGGACGAGCTGACGTTCGCGCTCGATTTCGACCGGCCCGATTCGGTCGGCACGATGCGCTCGTTCTGGTCGAACTTCGCCCACATGGTCCGCGCGCTCGCTTACTGCTATGCCAACGGTGCGGCGGGACTCGCGCGCGTCTCGCAGCTCGCCGTCTTGAACGCCAACTACATCCGGGCGTCGATTCGCGACGTGATCGAGATCCCGTACGACGAGATCAACCGCCACGAGTTCGTCGCCTCCGCACAGTCGATCAAGCGTGAGACCGGCGTGCGCGCGTTCGACATCGGCAAGGCGCTACTCGATCGCGGCTACCATGCGCCGACGGTGTACTTCCCGCTGCTCGTTCCGGAGTGCATCATGATCGAGCCGACGGAAACGGAATCGAAGGAAACACTCGACGGCTTCATCGCCGCATTGCGCGATATTCTCATCGCCGCGCGCGAAGATCCGCAATCCGTGCTCGATGCGCCGCTGACGACGCCGGTCAGCCGCGTCGATGAGACCCGCGCCGCCCGTCAGCCCGACCTACGGTGGCGTCCACCGGCTTAAAAGAGGGTGATCCTGCTGATTTTCCGAGATCGATAAAGTCCTTCTTGGGAGTGGGGCGTATACTTGGAGAAGACCCCTCCGGAACGGAGCGGATTTTCGACGATGCGGATCAAGTACGAAGTTTCTGCGGGCGGGCTCGTCTTGCGGCGGAATGGTGCGACCCTCGAAGCGCTTCTCATTGGGCGCGGGATGCCGCGCGTCTGGTCGCTTCCGAAGGGCCATGTAGAGGCCCGCGAGACCCACGAGCAGGCGGCCCTGCGTGAGGTCCGCGAGGAAACCGGCTGTTGGGCTGAGATCCTGATCAAGCTTTCCGACATCTCGTACTGGTTCTACCTGAACCGGACCAAGCACAAGAAATCGGTCCATTTCTACCTGATGCGCTACCTCTCGGGCGACACGGCCAACCATGACCACGAGGTCGACGAGGCCCGCTTCTTCGAGATCAAGGCGGCGAAAAAAGTCCTCAAGTACGTCAACGAGAAGCGCCTGGTCGATCTCGGCCTGGAATACTTGGAGCGTGAGGGCGACTCGATCTTCGAATCGGAGGCCCAGCCTGAGCTCGAACTCGAGGCGATGAGGGACTCTAGCGCATCTTGACCGCCCCTGAGGTTGACGAGCGCGCCTGCCGCGTCTCGCTCGACGTTTTCGACGGTCCGCTGGACCTGCTGCTGAACTTGGTCAAAGAGCAGCAGCTCGACATCGCGACCGTGCCGCTGGCCCTCGTCGCCGATCAGTACTTCGCGTACATCTCCGCCATGGAAGTGCTCGACGTCGAGATCGCCGCCGACTATTTGGTCATCGCGTCGACCCTGGTCTTCCTCAAATCGAAGGCCATGCTGCCGCCGATTCCCCAGGAGCTCGAAACGAGCGAGGAGTCGGCCGAGTCGGTCGAAGCCCGCCTGCGCGAACGGCTCCTGGCGTACTCGCGCTATCGCGACGCGAGCCAAGACCTGTGGGCACGCGCGCAGGAAGCGGCGGCCTTTTACGTGCGCCCCGAGGGCGGCGATACGTCTGCCGAACTCACCCAGCGATATAAGATCGACGCAGCGAAATTGGCGCGTGCGCTGGAAGCGGCGCTCCGTTCGGCGAAGCCTGAAGTCCGCACGATCGTCCGCGAACGGGTCTCGCTCAACGAGCAGATGGACCTGGTCATCAAGACGATGCGCCGTGAAGGCCGCGCGAGCTTCTTCGCACTCTGCGCCAATGGGGACCGGTTTACCATCATCGTCACGTTCTTAGCCGTTCTGGAACTCGTCCGCCGCGGGCGACTCGTGGTCACGCAAAACGAGGCCTTCAGCGACATCGAGTTGCTGCCGGCGCCGGCCGCGGAGGTCGCGCGTGGCTGATGAAGAGGGCGCGCCCGCGAGCGAGCCGGTGCAAGAAGAACTCATCGAGACCGGCACGCTGCAGCGGAACCTCGAGGCCGTGCTGTTCGTGGCGAGCGAACCGATCTCGATCAAGGCGTTGGCCAAACTGACGGGCGCGGAAGAAGCCGACGTCACCGTCGCGCTGCAGCACATCGACGAAGAGTTTGCCGAACGCGGCATCGTGTTGCGCGAAGTGGCCGGCGGTTACCGTTTCGCCAGCGCCCCCGCGGCGCGCGCGGCGGTCGAGGCGTACTTGCTGCCGCCGAAGACGAACCTCTCGCCGGCCGCGCTCGAGTCGCTGGCGATCGTCGCCTACAACGAACCGGTGACCAAGGCTCAGATCGAAGAGATCCGCGGCGTGAGCGCCGATTCGGTGATCGCGACCTTGCTCGACCGGCGCTTCATCGTCGAATCCGGCCGGCGCGAATCGCCCGGGCGGCCGCTGCTCTACAAAACGACCCCCGATTTTCTCGAATCGTTCGGGCTAAATTCGCTCGACGATCTGCCGGCGGTCGATCTCGACGCGCTGCAACCGCGTGACGTCGAATTACCGATGACGCAGACCATCATGGAACCCCTATCAGAAACACCATCAGAAACCGAAACGACACCGGAAACGCCACCGGACCAGGAAGCAGGAGCACTATCGCTCGCATAGCACTTCCGGCCGACGCCGACGTCTGGGCGCAAATCAACGCCAACTGTCAGGCCGTCGCCACCGCCCACGAATTGATCCAGCCGGGTGAACGCTTCGCGTTGACCGACGATCAGCGTGCGGCCATCACCGAAATCAATACCGCGCTCGACGAGGGCAAACACGAATTCTTGCTGCAGGCGCCGACCGGCTCCGGTAAGACCGAAGTCATGCTGCGCGTGGCCGTCGACACGATTCTGGCCGGCGACAACTACGTGGTCATCCTCGCGCCCACGCGCGATCTGATCCGTCAGCACGTCACGTACTTCACCGAACGCTTGGCCGGCACGGGCATCGGTGTCGGGCAGATTCATGGCGGCGCCGCACCCGCCGACCGCCGCGAAGCGGAAGAAGGCTTGAAGGACGGCAGCGTGCGCGTCGTTGTCGGCTCGGCGATGCTGCTGACGATCGACCGCTACTGGGACATGATCGACGCGTCCGACCTCGTGTTCATCGACGACGTCAACGCGTTCGACGAACGCGAACATCTGCGTTTGCTCGAAGGCATCGACGCGCCGATGCTCTTCGCGACGGCCACCCCCAACGAGTTGCGCAGCTTCCTGATGCGCGTCGGCGCGTTCAACCGTGTTGTGCGCATGCGCAAGATGCCGTTCAACGTGCTGCCGACGAAGGTTCACAAGATCGAGGGCGTGTGGGGCGAACCGCCGCCGGAGCAGCTCTCGCGCGCCGACGAGCTCATTCGCGATCACCTCGGCCGCGGCTCGCGCATCTTCGTCATCGGACGAACGCGCGGCGACGTGCCGCGCCTGGCGCAGCGCCTTGAAGAAACCTACGACCTGGACGTGCAGCAACTGCGCGGCGACATGGCCGATACGAGCGAACAGTCCAAGCGCAATCGGCGCAGCGGAGTCAAGGTCAGCGACATCGGCACGCGCGTCGAGATGATGAACGCGTTCCGCGGCCGCGCGCCGTCGATTCTCGCCGCCACCAACCTGATCGGAAGCGGCATCGACATCCCGGCTGCCGATCTGATCGTCATCACCGACTCCGATGCGTTCGGCGAATCGGAAACCGAACAGCTCATCGGCCGCGTCGGCCGGCGCGAGCGCCCCTCGGATGCCGTGCTCGTCACCGGAACGACTTTCGAACGCAATCCGTCGCGCGCGGCGAGCGGCCGGGCGATGACGTTCATGCCGCGCGGGATGCGCGCGAGCCGCTTCAACTACGGACGCCGGTGAACTTCGGACTTCACGTACGCGTCGGCGCCGGTTACGACGAAACGATCGCTTACGCGCAGCGGCTCGGATGCACGTCGCTGCAGTTCTTCAGCGGCAATCCCAAGACGTATCGCGTCGGCGCGATCGACGCGCCGGCACTCGAGCGGTTCTCCAACGGCCGCAAGGCAGCGGGCATTGCAACCTCGGCGATCCACACTTCGTACCTGATCAACCTCGCGAGCGAGGATCCGAAGATCTCGAACGGGTCATTGCGGCTCCTGACCAACGATCTGCGCGTGGCGGCGGCGGGCTCGGTGCCCTTCGTCAACACGCACTTGGGCTCGTACGGCAAGCGCGACCGCAGCGAAGGCTTTGCGCAAGTCGTGGCCGCGCTCGAAACGGCGCTGACGGATATCGCGCCCGGCGTGTATCTCGTCATGGAGAACTCGGCCGGTGCGGGCCAGCTCTGCGGCGGCACGATGGAAGAGCTCGGCGCGCTGATCCGCACGATCGGTCATCCCCAACTCGCCGTGTGTCTCGATACGGCCCATTCGTGGGCCGCCGGCTACGAGATCGATTCGGCCGAGGGCGTAGACCGCTTCTTCGATCTGGTCGACCGCGAGATCGGCCTCGACCGGGTCGTGATGTTCCACTTCAACGATACCGAGATTCCGCTGGGCGGGCACAAAGACCGGCACTGGCACATCGGCGAAGGCCTCATCGGCCTGGCCGGATTCCGCGCCATCGCCGGACACGCCGGCGTGAAGGGCAAAACGGCAATTCTCGAAACCCCGGGCGAGGAACCCGACGACGTCCGCAACATGGACCGCATCCGCTCGCTTTTCGCCTAACGCGTAGCGGTGGGGCTTGGGCCCCCGTGTCACCCCGACCCTTCGACAAGCTCAGGGGAGGGGCAGCCACCATCGTGGCGGCCGTCGAAGTCCGCAAGCGGTGATCTTGCACTTCGACCTCGATGCGTTCTATGCGTCGGTCGCGCAACGCGACGATCCGAGTTTGCGCGGGATTCCACTTGCCATCTCGGGTTCGAGCCGCCGGGCGGTGGTGCTCACGGCGTCCTACGAAGCGCGGCCGTTCGGGGTGCGCTCGGCGATGCCGCTTTACCGCGCGCTCGAACTGTGCCCACAGCTGACGGTCGTCCGCCCGGAGTTTCCGCGCTACCGCGAAGCGTCGGATCGCGTCTTCGCGATTTTCGAGGACGGTTCCACGGCGGTCGAGGGTCTCTCGCTCGACGAAGCATTCGTCGCGCTGGCGGATTCCTCGCTCGAAGCGGCGGTAGCGTTTGCCGAGCGCGTTCGCGCGCGCGTGCGCAGCGAGGTTGGCCTCACGTGCAGCGCCGGCGTTGCCACGGTGAAGATGGTCGCGAAGATCGCCTCCGATGCGAACAAGCCCGACGGCCTCACGGTCGTTCCGCCGGGCACTGAACGCGCCTTTCTCGCGCCGCTGCGCGTCGGCTCCCTGTGGGGCATCGGCCCAAAGACGCTGCCGCGCGTCGAAGCGGCGGGCGTGCGCACGATCGGCGACGTTGCCGCGCTGGATGACGCGGCGTGTTACCGTATCTTCGGCCGCGGCGGCACGTTCTATCGCGATCTCGCCCAAGGCATCGACAATCGCGAAGTCGATCCGTCACGCGAACGCAAGTCGATCTCGAGCGAAGAGACCTTCGAGTACGACGTGCGCGACGAAGCGCGCATCCTCGCGCTCCTTCGCGAGCAGTCCGAAGAACTGAGCGAAGGCCTGAAGAAACGCGACATGCGCGCGCAGACCATCGGCATCAAGGTCAAACGCAGCGATTTCACCGTCACCGGTAAGCAAACCACGCTCACCGTACCGACGAACGACGCCGACACGATCCGCGCCGCCGCCGAATGGTGCTGGCACCGCTCCGGCCTCAAGGGCGTCCCGATCCGTCTGCTCGGTACGCGCGTCGCCACGTTGACGATCGGCGAAGAACGCGAACTACGGCTCTTTTGATCAAGCGTGCCAAAGCGCCATCACTCGGAGATGGCGCGGAGCGGGCATGGTGGGGCGTCGGGCATAATGCTAAGTAAGCATAATGGCAGCTAAAATGAAAACGCGTAAACTCGGTACGGCCGGTCCTGACGTATCGGCGATCGCGCTCGGCTGTATGGCGATGTCGGGCGTCGGCGGGCCGTCCGACCGCGGCGAGAGCATCGCGACGATCCACGCCGCGCTCGATGCGGGCATCAACCTGTTCGATACCGGCGACTTCTACGGCAACGGGCACAATGAGTTGCTGCTTGCCGGCGCATTGCAAGGCGGAAAACGCGAGCGGGCACTGCTGAGCGTGAAGTTCGGTGCGATGCGCGCCCCGGCCGGGCAGTGGGGCGGCGGCTTCGATGCACGGCCCGCGGCGGTGAAGAATTGGCTCGCGTACTCCCTCGTCCGGCTCGGCGTCGACTACATCGACGTCTACCGGCCCGCGCGCCTCGATCCGCAGGTGCCGATCGAAGAGACCGTCGGAGCGATCGCCGAGATGGTGAAAGCGGGCTACGTGCGTTACATCGGGCTCTCCGAAGTTTCGGCGGCGACGATCCGGCGCGCGAACGCGGTCCACCCGATCGTCGACGTGCAGCTCGAATACTCGCTGTTCACGCGCGGTATCGAAGACACGATCTTGCCCGCGTGCCGGGAACTCGGGATCGGCGTCACGGCCTACGGCGTGCTCGCGCGCGGCCTGTTCGGTGGATCGATGGCGCAAACGCGCACGTCGACGCGCGCGAGCTTGCCGCGCTTCACGGGCGAGAACTTGGAGAAGAATCTCGCGTTAGCTGATGCGCTGCAGCGCGTTGCCGGCGCGAAAGGCGTTTCGACCGGTCAAATTGCCATCGCCTGGGTGCTGCATCGCAGCGCCGAGATCGTGCCGCTCGTCGGCGCGCGCCGGCCCGCGCAGCTGGCCGATGCGCTCGGCGCGTTGGACGTCACGCTCGATGCAGCGGAACTCGCCGCCATCGAAGCCGCCGTTCCGAAGGGTGCGGCCGTGGGCGACCGCTACAATCCGCACCAAATGCGCGAACTCGATTCGGAAGTTCGCGCGTAGTTACGAAACGGCGCGCAGCGGACGCGGCGGTGCGCCCGGCATGAGGCCGTTCGTGACCGCCAGCGGATCGTAAGCGGCGACGGCAACCGTCTCGCCTTCGGAGCTGCCGCTGCGGCGCGCGGCGCGCAATGCTTCGATCGCGTCGGGTAACGCGTACTGTTCGCCGACGTAGCCGGCCACGAAACGGCCGCCGCGGATTTCACCGCGCGCCTCCATCTTCCGTAGCGCGGCGAGGATCTCGCGCCACGGCGGCGCCTGCGTTTCGCGCTTGACGATATCGCGGAACACCACGCCCCAGCGGGCGAGCAGGCGGCGCGCGAACGCTTCCGCATCGAGGTGATCCAGCTCGGAAACCAGCAGCGACCAGCGGCCGCCCGACGAGCGCGGCCGCGCGCGCATCCCGTTCTCGCCCAAGCGCCGTTTGCGGTCGGCCAACGCGCGCAACGCGTCGAAGCCGTCGGCGGTGACGAGCCCGGCGGCGACGAGCTGCCACAGCGCCTCTTCCACCTCGGCCGGAAGCCGTTTGGTGCCGCGCACGATGTCGGCGAAAAACGGTGCGCCGCGTTGCGCGATCTCGTCGAGCACTTCGCGCGCCGCATGGGAGAGTGCCGCCGACTCATCGCCTTTGCGCAAGATCAATTCGGCTGCGTGTTCGCGCGCGAAGAGCGCGATCGGTGCGAGCTTCGTCGGGCGGATACGGCGCTGGCGGCCGTCGGCGGCCGGGGTGAAGGCCGGGTGCGGTGAGAGGCGGCCCCACATCACATCGCCCGAGTAACAGAGCTTGTCCAGATATTCGCGCTTGTAGTCCGCGACGCGCGCCGGCAGCACGGTCGTCTCCCACGCGGCGGCGGGGATCTCGTACCCCTCGAGTTGGCGGATGACGGCCAGCGTGCCGTCGACGCCGTGCAGGCGCGAAGCCGGTGCGACGTGTTGCCAGCGAAACAGGAAGCGCACGTAGTCGGCCGTTGCGACGGGCTCGATCTCGCGCCGCAGCGCGCCGAGGGTCATCCGGTGGATGCGCGCCAGCACGCGGCGATTGCACCACTCCTCGACGTTGTGGCGGAAGCGTCCGCGCAAAACCGCACCTTCCGTTTCGATGCGGATCAGCGCGGCCTCGACCATTCGTGTATCGAGCGCCAGGCGTGCGGCGAGCTCGTCGACCGTCACGGGGCCGCTCGACTCGAGCCAGCCGCGCAGCATTTCCGCGACGGCTTCATCCGGTTGTTCCGGGAGCGGGATCGTCGTTGCGAGCGCCGGCGTCTCCGGTTCGGCGGTTGCCGCCGGATAGATCATGCGCGTGAGCTCGCGCCGCTCCGCGCACGTCCACAGCGTCGTGCCGGTCACGGTGAGTGCCGTTGCACGATGGGCGGCCACCAGCTCGTCGAACCAGGCTTGCCATGCCGCGACCGGTGGCACCGCGACCAGCGTCAGCAACGCGTCGTGCAGTTCGTCGGCGTCGCGCACGAGCGGCCACGAAGACTCCGCGACTTCGGCGATCGCCGCCGGATCCAGCAGGCTCGATGCGTCGGCCGTGTTGCGGGTCGTGTTGCGCAGGGTGACGGCACGGGTGCGCCGTTCCTCGAGCGGTGCGTCGTCGAGGTAGGCGTACGGGTTGGCGTTGAGGATCTCGTGGCAGAACGCCGAGGGCTCGGGCGTGTCGATCGCCAGCGTGCGTATCGCGCCGCTCTCGATATCGCGCAACACGGTCAGCAGGCCGTCGATGTCCATCGCTTCGCGCAAGCAGTTGTCGATCGTCTCGTTCACGAGTACGTGGTCGGGTACCCGGATCGGCCCGGTCAGGTTTTCGCCGCAGGCGGCCGCATCCGGAAAGCACGCCGCGAGCAGATCGTCGGCGCGCATGCGCAGGAAATTCGGCGGCACCTTGCGGCCGCCCATGAAGCGCAGGATCGCCAGCGCGCGCAGCGCGTTCCAGCGCCAGCGCGCGCCGAACATCGGCGCCGTCAGCAGCGCTTGCGTGAGCGTGTCCACGGCACTCGCCGACTTCACGTACTCGAAGACGGCTTCGAGCGGAAAGGCGTGCTGCTCGGTCAGCGAGATCACGATGCCGTTGTCATTGGCGGCGGCTTGCAGCTCGACGTTGAACGAGCGGCAGAACTTCTTGCGCAGCGCAAGTCCCCACGCGCGGTTGATGCGGGCGCCGAACGGCGTGTGCAGGATCAACTGCATGCCGCCCGCTTCATCGAAGAAACGTTCCGCGATCAGAGTGGTGTCCGTCGGCACGGCACCGAGGATCGCTTTCCCCGCGCGCATGTAGACCACGGCTTGTTCGGCGCCGGCGGCATCGAGCGCGCACGCCGACTGCAGCCACGCCTTCGCGTCGTCGTCGCCGCGTTCGTCAATCGCGGTGCGCACGGCGGCGACTTCACGCGAGAGCTCGATCGTGCGGCCGAGCCCCTCGCCGTTCCAAAACGGAATCGACGGCGGCGCACCGTGCGCGTCCTGCACGCGGACGACGCCGGTCTCGACGCGGCGGATCATCCACGAGGTGGTGCCGAGCAAGAAGATGTCGCCGGCCATGCTCTCGACGGCGAAGTCTTCATCGAGCGTGCCGATCACGATGCCCTCGGGCTCGGCCACGACGTTGTAGTTCGCGGTTTCCGGGATCGCACCGCCGGAGGTGATGGCCGCGATGCGCGCGCCGCGGCGCGCGCGCAGGCGCCCGTTCACGCGGTCGTGGTGCAGGAAGGCGCCGCTGCGCCCGCGCGAGGTGGCGATGCCGTCGGCCAGCATCGCCACGACGTCGTCGAAGTCTTTGCGTTCGAGGTCCCGGTAGGGATAGGTCGTGCGCACCGCCGCATAGAGCTCGTCGACATCCCAGTCGTCGCCCGCGCACGTCGCGACGAGCTGTTGCGCGAGGATGTCGAGCGGCGCGTCCGGGATGCACATCGCGTCCATCGTTCCGCCGCGAATGGCTTTGACCAGGGCTGCGCATTCGATCAGCTCGTCGCGCGTGGTGGCGAAGATGCGGCCTTCGGGTTTCGCGCCCACCCAGTGGCCCGAACGTCCGACGCGCTGCAGCGTGACCGCGATCGAACGCGGCGAGCCGAGCTGCACGACGAGATCGACGGAACCGATATCGATCCCCAGTTCCAGCGACGCCGTCGCAACGACCGCGCGCAGATCGCCGTTCTTGAGCCGGTTTTCGGTGTCGAAGCGGATGTCTTTAGAGAGGCTGCCGTGGTGCGGCAGCACGATGCCTTCACCCAACCGCGTCGAGAGCGCGAAGGCCACTCGCTCGCTCATCCGGCGCGTGCCGACGAACACGAGGGTCGTCTTGTGAGCGAGCACGAGGGCCGCGACGCGGTCGTAGATCTCGCCCCACATCTCGGCGCTGGCTACCGAACCCAGCTCGTCGCTCGGCACTTCGACCGCCAGCGTCATCTCGCGGCGGTGACCGACGTCGATGATGTGCGCGGTGCGGCTGAGGAAGTGCGCGACTTCCTGGATCGGACGCACCGTGGCCGAAAGGCCGATGCGTTGCGGTTTTGCCCCGCCGTTACGCATGACCAAATCATCGAGCCGCGCGAGCGTCAGGGCCAGGTGCGAGCCGCGCTTATCGCGCGCCAGCGCGTGGATCTCATCGACGATAATCGCTTCGACGTGGGTGAACAGCGCGCGCGATTTGGCGGCGGTGAGCAAGATGTAGAGCGATTCGGGAGTGGTGACCAAGACGTGCGGCGGCTTGCGCAGCATGCGCGCGCGTTCCGACTGCGTCGTGTCGCCGGTGCGCGTTGCGGTGCGGATCTCCGCGAGCGAAACGTTCGCCTCGGCGGCGCGTTCGAGCAGCTCGCCCAGCGGCGTCTCGAGGTTCTTGCGCACGTCGTTGGTCAGCGCTTTGAGCGGCGAGACGTAGACCACCAGGATTTCGTCGGGCAGCGGTCCCTCGGCGGCGCGGCGGATCAGCCCGTCGAGCGCGGTGGTGAACGCGGCCAGCGTCTTGCCCGAGCCGGTGGGCGCCGCGATCAGCACGTCGCGGCCGGCGCGTATGAGCGGCCAGCCATGGACTTGGGGTTCGGTGGGCTCGCCGTAGCGCGCGGCAAACCAGCCGGCGACCAGCGGGGACAGCTCGTTCACTTGGACTCGCTACAACCCCTCAAATGTGGTCCGCGTTCCAGCACGGATCAGCCGCGGCCGAGGTTACCTCGCCGGCGGACCGCTGCCAGGCGGCGGTCGCGGCCGGCGAGAGCGGCAGCATCATCGTGACCCCGGTGCGACGCGGGCGAACGGCGCCCCGCGGTACCACGCTGCGCGCGGGCGCGGGCGGCAGCCAGCCGGTCACCTTGCGCAGGTCGCCCGCACCGTTGCGGATCAGCGCCGGGACGAGCGCGGCCGCTTCCTCATCGACGTAGGCGAACTCATCGAGCGCAAACGAGTCGACGTCGGCGAAGCGCCGGCCGAGCACGTAGGCCACCAGCCGCCGGCCGCGCATGATCCCCAACCGCACGAGCACGCCGCTCGCATCGCGCGCTCGCGCGCGCAAGCGCAGAAACTCCCAGATCAGCGGCGGCCGGGTGAGCGTGAACGGGCGCGTGGCATCGAGCGCGGTGAAGCAGCGTTCGATCGCCGGCCAGTCGGCGTCCACGAGCGAGCGCGCGGGAATGCGCGCGTGCGGCAAGGTGTCGGCCCGCAGCACGATCGCCCGCGACGGCAAACACACGAAGCCGAGCCGCTCGTAGAAGGCCGGATGGATATCGGAGAAGAGGTAAACGAAGTCGGTGCCCGTCGCGCGTTCGCTATCGAGGAGGGCGCCGAGCATCGCCGTTGCGTACCCGCGGCCGCGCGCGCTTTGCGGCGTGAACACGGCGCCGATGCCGGCCGCGCGAAACGTCCGCTCGCCGCAGCGCAGTTCGCGCTGATAGCGCTTGCACGATGAGACGAGCTCGCCGTCGAGCGAGAGCCCCAGCGTACGAAAGCGCCGCCGTCCGAAGCCCGATGCGCTGACCGCGCCGAACTCGGCGGCGTAGTCCGCAAAGCTCAGACCGCCCGACCAAATCTCCGCCGACTGCGGCAGCACGTCACGCACGTACTCCTCGGTCGAAAGCTGGACAATTCGCAGCACACCCGCCCATTCGCCACGGGCCGGCTGTGCGCTCCCTTAACGGGCGGCTTGGGCGTAGCCCAAACGCGAAGGATTCACGGAACGTGAATCCACTAGACGAACGCGAGCGGTGCGAACTGACCGTCGAGGATCGGCGCCGGATCGGTGCCGAGGCAGCGTTGGATCACCGTTGCGTAGATCGCGCGGAAGTCGGTGACGAATTTCAGGTTGCCGTTGCGATCGAGGTCGGTTAGCGAGGGATGATCGCCGTAGACGCCGCCGCGCACGTTGCCGCCGATGATGAAGACCGGCATCGCCGTGCCGTGATCGGTGCCGTTGCTCGAGTTCTGTTCGACGCGGCGTCCAAACTCCGAGAACGTCATCGTCAGCACGCGTTTGTCGTTGCCGTGCGCTTTGAGGTCGTTGTAGAACGCAAGTAGTCCGTTCCCGAGGTAGCCCAGCAAGCGGTCTTGCTGCGCGCGCTGACCGGCGTGCGTATCGAACGAGCCGATCGAGACGAACACGATCTTGGTTCCGGTGTTGGTGCCGATCAACTGCGCGGCGAGTTTGAGCTGCTGCGAAAAGCCGTCGGTGGGATACGTCACCGAGGTCGTGTAGCCCGCGATCTTCGAGCGCAGCACGTCGCCGCCGTGATACGCCTGGCGGGCGGTATCGGCGATCATCGCGAGATACGGCGAATTGCCGCCCTTAGCTCCGTCGTAGAGCGTACCCGCGCTTTGCTTCGATGCGACGTCGCGGCCCGTGTTGTAGGCGAACGCGCCGAGCGCGCCGATCGCCGGAACGTCGACGTGCGCCGACACGAGTGCTGCCGGCAACGTGTCGCCGAGCGCGACGGTTTCGAACGGGGAAGGCTGCTTCGTGCCCTGCGGATAGCGGCGATCCAGGTAGCGCCCGAGCCAGCCGTACTGTTGCGGGCGCACCGGCGATGCGGTTTCCCAGATCTGCGTCGCCTCGAAGTGCGAGAGATTGGCATCGGGATAGCTCACCGCTTGCATGAGCGCGAGATGCCCTTCTTTATAAAGCTCGTCGAAGCCGGCCAGCGCGGGATTCCACGCGATGCGGTCGTTGATGCGTAAGACCGTCTTCGGATCGACGGCGATCGTCGGGCGTACGCGGTGATATGCGTCGTCGCTGTACGGGATCACCGTGTTGAGGCCGTCGTTGCCGCCGCTCATCTGCACGATCACGAGCACGTTGCCGGGATCGGCGGCGTTCGTTGCGCCCGGCGTGGACTGCGCGTAGGCCGCGCGCATGAACGCGAGCGGCATGCCGCCGCTGATGGCTGCGGCGCCGAGGGAGCGGGTGAGGAACGATGTGCGTTTCATGATGTGCTCGCGGTCAGTTCAGCTGGTTGACGGGAAGGTTGAGGGTCAGGGCGACGACGCCGCGGATCTTCTCTTGGTAGTTTTCGGGCCCGAACGGCAGCGGATCGGTGATGCTGCCTTGCGCTTGTGCGCCGGTGCCGGTGAGGTAATCGACGAGCGTGGTGCGCACGTCGCCGGTTACGTCATCTTGAAGCCCCGATGCGGTTAACACGTCGACGATGCGGGGGGCGTTGAAGCCGCCGGCTTCCTTGACGAGCGCGTCGGGCTGTACGTTGGGCGCGTTGGTCGCGACGGCCGGCGGTTTGGCCGGTGCCGTCGTTGCGATCAGCGAGTTGACGAAGTTGAACCGCGCCAGCATCGTCGAGGTATTGATCCACGTCGGCCCGCCGTCCCAGCCTTTGACGCTCGGCGGGTTGAGCGGTTCTTGGCCCATGCGCGCCAGCACGCCCGGCAGGTTGGCCGGAATCTCCGACGCGCCGATGTAGCGCAACGTCCCGATCGTGAACTCGATCGGGCTCTTGGGCTCCGAACGGTAGGCGCGCTGCGAGAAGAAAACGTTGGAGCGGAGAATCGCACCGAGCGTTTGCGAGATGTCGTAACCCGAGAGCGCGTACACGCTTGCGACGCCTTCGATCAATTCCGGTTCGGGATCGGAATAGACGAACGCCTCGAGAAGCTTGTGCGAGATGAAGCGCTGGTGGATCGGTTGCGAGACGATGATGCTGATCGCGTCGTCGGCATCGAACGATCCGGTGTGGCCGAGGAACGTTTTGAGCCCCGGATCGTGCTGCGCCGGATTGAAGAAGGCCTGTCCGCTCTTGAGCGTCCAGCCGGTGAACGCGCGCGCGCCTTCCTTGACGTCATCCTCGGTATAGTTGCCGAGTCCGAGGGTGAACAGCTCCATCACTTCGCGCGCGTAGTTTTCGTTCGGATGCGCTTTCGTGTTGTAGCGGTTGTCGAGCCACACGAGCATCGCCGGATCCTTCGTCACCGACGAGAGCAGCGTGCGGAAATTCCCCATGCCCTGCGCGCGGAAGAGCGCGTTCTGCTGCGCCATCATCTCCGGCGGAGACTTGCTGAACCCGGTGGCAAAATGATTGTGCCAGAACAGCGTCATCTTCTCGACGAGTTGCCGGCGCGAGCGCAGCATCCGGTCGAGCCACCACATCTGCACGGCCTTGGCGCGTTGGCCATACATGTTGCCCGGCAGCGTGCCGAGTTCCGGCGGATAGTCCGGAAACGCGACGTCCGCGGGCGGATGGAACAGCGCATCGACGGCGTGTTGCGCATCGAGCTGCGCGAACGTCGCGATGTCGGCCGTCGTTCCGCCGAAGCCGGCGCGCCGTAATAGGTGCGCGGCGTGTCGTTGGTTGAACGGTCCGCGGTAGGGGGCGAGTGCTGTCGCGACATCGAGCTGCCCGGCGGGGCGAAAGCCGACTTGCGGATCGGTGGACGTATCGAGCTTATCGTTCACGGTGATGCAACGGTAAGCATAACGCGAAAGGGCCGCTACCGCGCGCACACTTCATGAAAGTTCGGTTAGCTCAGGATGACACAATCGTCTGGAGTTCGGCGGCGAGTTCGGGGGCGGAGATGCCGCGGGTGGCGCGTCCGCTCGCGCTGACGGTTACGCTAACGTCGGCACGCAACATGGCGAGGGCAAGTAAGCGGCGATGTTCGCGACCGTAGGCTTGGTTGAGTTTGGTTTGATGCGAGTACCAAGTGAACTTTGCCGTCCGCCCCGCCGGTGCATCGCCGGCGGCATCTTTCGGCACCATGCCGTACGAGGGGCTGAACAGGAACGCATCCGGCACGTAGTAGGGCGGAAACGATCCGGCGCGCGCATCGACCGCGAAGACGTGATCGAAGCGCCGTGGTCCGATGCGGTCGATCGAACCGGTGAAGACCCCGCGGGACGCGAGGTCGTGCACGAGCGGTCCGCGTTCGTTCGGCGCCATTCGGGCGAGCATTTCCAGCGCGTCTTCGAGCGAGCCGCCCCGGTGCCGCCCCTCGCAGCGGTCGATCAGCGCCAGCACCGCTTCGACGATGAACGTGCGCCGCGCCGCACGCGCCGCCGTTTCACCCGGTCGCGGCGCCAAGATGCCGGCATCCTCGACGATCGCGCGGGCCGCGGCGGTGCCGGCATCGCGGGCGTGCGCGGCCCACGCACTGCGCCGTTCGCGAAACGCGATGATACGCTCGCGCGCGAGCGGTGAGAGATCGTTGTCGCGTTCGCCGCGCAGCACGTTCATCGCCAAGCGCACGTCGCGGCGCCGGTCCCAGCGGCGGTCGCCTTCCGGTTCGGCAACCGGCAACGGGAAGAGCAGCGCTTGCGGATTGGCCGGCTCGCCGCAGAGCACGCCGAGCGTTGCATCGCCGAGCGCAAGCATCGGCAACTCGAGCGCGCGCAGGAGCCACGCGTGCCGGTAGGGATCGACGGCGACCCAGAGCGCGGCCAGCGCGTCGGCGGCGTCGTGACGCGCCAGCAGGTCGATGTCGCCGTGCAGCGCCACCGGGATGTCCGCATCGACCAGCGCATCTTCGTATGCGCCGAGACAACGCGCCGTTCGATGGACGACCGCGATGCGTGCGGCCGGGGTTCCGGCCGCGATCAGCGCCGCGACGCTCTGGGCGACGAACGCGATCTCACCCGCGTGGTCGGCCGCGCGATGCACGCGCACCACGTCCGCGGCCGCGGGCTGCGGTGCGACCGCCCCCGTGGCGATCGCGCGCGCGCAGGCCGCGAGAGCCGGCGGCACGGCCGATCCCGGCGGCAGCTCGATCGTCGTGGCCGCGAGTTTGAACGTTGCCTCGGGCCGTGCCCCGGCGAACGTGTGAATCGCGGACTGCAACGTTCCGGCGAACGTGACGCCGCGCAGCTTCGGCCCGAAGAGCGCTTGCAGCAAGCGCACTTCGCCGTTACGCAGATCGTGGGCGTCATCGACGAGCGCGAGCGTCAGGCGTTCGCGATACGATGCCGCGAGCGGCGGCTGCTCCTCGAGCAGGCGCACGGCTTCGGCAAGTGCATCCACGGCGGTAAGGCAGCCGTGACGCACGAGTTCATTCACGTAGGAGCGATAGAGTTTCGCCACGATCTTGGCCAGATCGATCTCGCGCCGATGCTGGCGTTCTAATTCGCTCCGCGCGACGAGCAACGAACTGCGATAGTCGTCCTTGGTTGCCGAGAGCAGCCCCGGGTCGGCGAAGTTCGGCGGCTTGCCGTAGAACGTTGCCGCACCGCGCAGCGACTGTGCGAGCATCGTCTCGGGCGAAATGCCGGCGTCGCGCAGCTTCACGATCAAGCGCAGCACGGCGGCGGCGAAGCGATCCGGCGCGCGCAAACCGCTGATCTCCGGATCGATGTCGGCGCCCAGATATTCGGCCCACTCGGCCGAGAACAGCGGCGCGGCGGCGCGCTCGAATATCTCCTCGATCTCGTCCGGCTCGAGCAGCTCGATGTCGGGTGCGAGACCGCCCGCGAGCGCGCCGTCGGTGACGATCGCGAACGCCAGCGCGTCGAGCGTGATTCCGGTGAACGGTGCGGACGCGAACGCCGCCTGCGTCGCGCCGTCGAGCCGCACGGCGATGCGCGCGGCGAGATCGCGCGCGCCGGCGGGGTGCGAACTCGCGACGACCGTCGCCTCGGGCGCGATGACGCCCTCCGCAAGCAGCGCAACGTAACGCTGCGCCAACGCCTCGCTCTTGCCGCTCGCAACGGGACCCGTAACGAGGATGAGATCCGCATCTGCGGGCGCCTCGACGATGCGCGAATCCGTGCCCTCGAGCGCGCGCATCAGCGGCCGAACCGCTCTTCGGCCACGGCCGGCCGCTCGCGGCACGAATTCTTATAGGAGCAGTACCGGCACGCATCGGGATCGTCGGTCACCGCGTAATGCGCGATGGTCGGCGTGGCCAGCGTCTTCGCGATCTCGATCATGCGCTCGCGCGCGCGTTCGAGGTCGGGAATACCGATCGATGCGCTAGTGGAAATTTTGGCGCGGCCGTTTTGCGGCGGACGCTGCGCGACGACCGTGAGCTCGATCGGTTCGACGTCGAGCAAGGCGTCTTTCAGCGGCACGAGCGAGAGCCGCGTCACGGTATCGCCGGCCGCGGTGCGGGCCCAATAGTAGAACGGCAGCTGAAATTCCGTGAACGCTAGGACGTCGGCCAAGTATTCACCGGCGCTCTTCGCGATCGCGCCGGTCTTGTAGTCGACGACGGTCACGGCGCCCGTCGCGTCGTCGCGGTCGAGGCGGTCGATGTAGCCGATGAACGAGTACTCGCCGAGTTTGACGTCGGTCGCGGTTTCGCAGCCCACGACCTCGAAGGGCGCTTTGCGCGCCCGTTCGATGAGCCAGCTCAGGTACCGTTTGGCCGTGCGCCGCGCCCGCCGCTTCTGCAGTTCGAACTCGACCGGTGCATCGAAGCGCGTGCGGTGCCGGTCGAATGCCGCTACCATGCAGTAGTCCAGGAACGAGCCGAGCGCCGCGGCGTCGACGCGATCGAAACGCGCATGGGTACCGTGGAACTCTTCGAGCGCCGCGTGAAAGGCGATGCCGTAGAACGACGCCGACGATCCGCGATCCTCGACCGCCGCGCATACGTAGCGGTAGAACCACTTGCGTTCGCACTCGGCAAACGCGTTGAGCGATGAGGCGGAGAAGACCGCCCGGCGGGACGTGACGGGCACTTGCGGTTCGCGCGGTACGGCGGGCGCGGGAAAGGCCGGAAAGTCCGGCGCGCGCTGCGTGCAGCCGGCCAGTTCGGCTTCGAACTCATCGATCGCGTCGCGCGCTTCCCACGCCGGTGCGAGGATACGGGCGGCGTCAAAATCGCGCGCGATCCGTTCGAGCGCGGCGAGGGTCGGCGGGTCGAGGCCCAGCACCGCGGTCGCGGCGGCTAATACGTCGCTCGCGCCGGCGTCGGGAATGCGGTACGCGCGTGCGACGGTGCGTAGCGCGTGCGCAAACTCGCGACCGCCGCCGGCGGAGCCGGCGTCGGTGACGTCGAGGACGTTGGCGCCCTCGCCCGCGACGGCGAGCAGCGTGCGCGCGTCGTCCGGTGCGATCGGCGCGAGCTTGGAGCGCAGCGCGGCACGCGCATCGGCATCGCTCTCCGATGCGGAAAAGCGGAGAAAGGCGAACAGTCCCGCCGCGCCCACGAGATCGAGTTCGGGTGCGGCGATCGGGCCCAGGTCGACCGGCTCGAGATTGAACGCGCCCAGCGCCGCGAGCCGGCGCCATCCGAACGCGCCGTCGTCGACGAGCAGCAGCGCATCGATCGCCAGCGTATCTTCATCGAGCGAGAAGCTCGCGCCGCCGAGCACGCGGCGCAGCGCCGTACCGGCATCGACCGCGTTGACGAACGCGAGCAGCGTGCGATACTCGCCGATCAAACCGCCGAAGGCGCCGTCATCATCGCGATCGATCGCGGCGACGACGCGGCCGGCAAACGAGGGGCTGCGCCGCACGTGGGCGGGAATGGCGAGCTCTTCGCGTGTCGCAGCGATGCGGCGTACCATCGCGCGCCGTTCGCCGTCGCGCAGCACGCGCGTCGACGTTCCGCGCGACAAGAGCGCGGCCGGAGAGAGGACGGCTTCCGGATCGCCGCCGCCAAGACGAACGAGCACCGGATCGATGCCGTACGCGAGCCGCCGCTCGTCGACGAGGATCATTCCGTGGTCTTCGCTGCCGCCTCGATCAAGCCGTTTGCGAGGGCCACATCCGAAGCCCGGTCCACGTTGACGGCCAGTTCCGGGCGCGAGCTTACGATCGCACCGGCCGGCGCGTTCAAGATCGCCGTCGCACGGCGTTCGGCGGCCGCGATGGTCAGCGACCCGAGCGCAAAGCGCGGCATGATGTCCCAGCCCAGCAGCGACGCCAAACGCAGCGGCGATTTTCGCGCGGCGCCGAGATCGTCGAGAATGCCGCGCAACGCGGGCAAGACCCGAGGTTTGAGCGCCACGAGCCCGCCCCCGCAGAAGCGCCCTTCGGCCATCTTGGCCCAGGTGTGCGGCACGTTCGGATACGCCTCGAGATGATCGCGCCGGCTGACGATCGAGTAGGCCAGGTCCAAGTCGCGCGCTTGCGCCGCCGCGAGAAATTCGCGGACCGCCGCAACCGAGAGCACCGGCAGATCCGACGCGGCGATCAGCACGAGATCGTCGGGCGGCAAACCCGCCAGCCCCGCAGTCAAGCTGTCGACCATGCGCGCACCGTCGGGGCGCCGTTCGTCCGCACCCGCCAGCGCCGCAGACGCGTGCGTCGCGGGCGGCGCGACCACGATGATGCGCGCGATTTCACGCGTGGCGCGCAGCGCGTCGATCACGCGCCGGACGAGAGCGACGCCGCCGATCTCCACAAACGCCTTGTTGGGCAGATCGGCCGCGGTTGCCGACACCGCGTCGGGCGGACCGCCCGCGAGAACGACGGCGTTCATGCGGGCCCCGGCCGGCGCCACCCGTTCGCGGCCGCGAGGGGCACCACGAACAGCCGCGCGCCGTCCGGCAACGCGATCGCGGCGGCGAGTGCGCGCGCGGAATCTTCGCCCGGCAAAAGCGCGAACGTTGCACCGCCCGAACCCGAGAGCATCGCATGCGCGGCGCCGGCATCGCGCAACGCGCGCAGCGCCGCCGCAACCGGCGGGTAGGCGGCCGCGATCAGCGGTTCGAAATCGTTGGTCGCCGCGGCGATCGCCGCCGCGTAATCCGCGCGCTGCACGGCTTCGAGCGCCCGGATGCTCGCGGAATCCGCGCGCGCGCGTGTTTGCGCCGGTGCCTTCGCGCGTTCGGCGGCTAAGCGCCGATAGGCATCGCCGGTGTCGACGTGGACGTCGGGCGCGAGGATGACGACCCACCACGGCGGGAGCGCGCCCAGGGCCGTGACGCGTTCGCCGGTGCCTTCGACCAGCGCGCCGGTGCCGGTGAGGAAAAACGGGATGTCGGAGCCGAGCGCGCGCGCGGCGGCAAGCCAATCCTGCGATGCAAGCGGTCCTAGCGTGCCGTCGATCGCCGAGCGCAGGATTGCGGCGGCATCGGAGGATCCGCCGCCGAGGCCGGCGCCGACCGGGATACGTTTGCGCAGCGCGACCGCAAGCGGTGCTTGCGCGGCGCCGGCGGCGGCGAACGCGCGCACCACGAGGTTATCGCCGGTCAAGGTTGCCGGTTCGCATGAAAACGCGAAGCGCTCGGCCGGTTCGATGGCGATCTCATCTTCGAGCGCGACGGGGAGCATGACGCTGCGCAGACGATGATACCCGTCGTCTTGGCGATTGAGGATTTCGAGCGTGAGATTGACTTTGGCCGGCGCCCGGACGATCACCAGCGGAGCTTTCGCTATGCGTCCCGGTGTCCCTGATGGGAGGCCGCATCGGAGAAGTGGGCGTAGCGAACGGCGTGGACGCAAGGTATGACGCGCAGCGTGGGGAGTTTTGCGCGTACGTGCTGTCCGAATCGGAGACGCCGTTCGGGCTCACGCTCGGGAACTTCAAGACCTTTGCGACCTCGACGCCCAAGGGCGGCATCCGCGGTTTGTGGGATGCGGACACCGACCAGATCATTTTCGGCGCGCACCAGATTGCCTATCGCGTCGGCGACGATCCGACGCTCTTTCCGCAGCAGATCACGCGCGAGCTCACGTTCTTGCCGTACGCGCAGATCGCCGAGTTCGAGGTGGCCGCGGGATTGCGCGTCACCGAAGCGTTTTACGTTCCGCACGGTCCCAAGCACGATCGCGTCGTCAGCTTCGTCGTCGACATCACAATCCACAATCCGGGCGTGGAAGCGGCAACGGTCAAGGTGTTTCCGTGGGCGTTGCTGGTCGGCCAGCGCTTTTACGGCGAGCCCGAAAAGGAAGTGCGCGCGAGTTGCGAGGGTGACTTCATTCGCAGCTTCGGCGAGGATTCGGGCTACGCGCGCTGGTGGGGCGGCTCGCGCAAGCCGGCCGCGGTCGTGGTCGCGCTGCGCGAGCAGTCGCTGCTCGGAGCGATGCGCGACGGCGGGCTCGCGCCGGCGCTCCACCTCGATGAGGTGACCCCGAAGCTCGCCGAGTTCGTGAACCGCCGCATTTTCGGCGCGCTGGAGTACGTGATCGACGTCGAAGCGGGCGCGCGCGAGAGCCTGCGCGTGGCGGTCGTGTTTCACAAGGACGGCGACGCGGCGTCGAAGCCGGTGCTCGAGCAGCTCCTCGGCGACGAGACCGCGCTGCACGAAACGCAACGGTACTACGCGCGCCATCTCGCCGATGCGCGCTTGATGACGCCCTCACCGCTCGTCAACCGCGGCGTCGTGTGGGCGAAAGTCAACATGCTGCGCGTCATCAAAGAATATCCGCAGGGTTGGGGCTCGACGAATTCGCCGCCGTCGGACATCCTCGTCTCGCGCGACACGTCGTGGTTCGTGCACGGCTACGATTACTTCTTACCGCAGTTCAGCCGCAACGCGATCGAGCTGTTCAACCGCTTTCTCGAACCGAGCGGCCAAGTGGTGGAATACGTCCGCGGTGTTAACGGCTTCAAGACGTCCTACGAGCTCAACATCAACGACGACACGCCGTTGCACGTTATCGCGATCCTCCATCACTACAACGCGACGCTCGATGATGCGTGGCTGCGCGGCATCTATCCGCTCGTGCGCAAGATCACCGACTACATGCTCTCGCAGCGCGACGCCAACGGCCTGATCTACTGCAAGGCCGCGGGCGTCGACATGTTCGGCATCACGTCGTGGCGCAACATCATTCCCTATTACACGCTCGACGGCGCGGTCACGGAGATCAACGCCGAGGCGTATTACGCGGTTGAGGCAGCCGCCAAGATGGCGGCGATCTGCGAAGCGAACGACGACTGGAGCCGCTGGGCCGGCGAAGCGAATGCGTTGCGCGCGGCGATCCTGGCGAAGCTCTACAACGCCGACGCGTCGGCGTTCGTCCTCAACTACGATCAGGACGGCAACTACCAGGACAACTTTACCGCCGACGAGATCTTCCCGGTGCTCTTCGACGTGGCGGACGAGCCGGCGCGCAAGGCGATCCTCAAGCGATTGCTCGAGCCCGACTTCGTCACGCCGGTCGGTTTGCGCACGATCTCCACAGCCGACAGCTGGTACTTTCCCTCGCACGGCTTCGGTTTGCTCGGCGGCGTGTGGCCGGATCTCACGCTCTGGTTCGCGGTGGCGTTGGCGCGCAACGGCGCGCACCGTGAGGCGGTGAATTTTCTCGAGGCGATCTACGCTTCGATGGAAGCGGGAACGGTTCGCAACACCGTTCCCGGGCAATTCGGGGAATGGTTCGACGGCGGTTCGCTGACCAACCGCGGCATGTACCTCTCGCCCTGGACCGGCGCGAAGTACCTGTGGGCCGTCGCCGAGACCGTCTGCGGTATCGACGGCTACCGCACCAGCGGGCGCCTGCACTTCGTCCCGCGGGTGCCGCCGGAGTGGGCGTGGACGGCGGCCGCGCGCGTGCACTGGGGCGGCGAGGTCCATACCTACGTGATGGACCATGTGGGCAAGCGGATCGTCGGCGACGTGCCGGCGGCCTCGGCCGACGAGCCCTATACCGTCTTCTTTGCCGGGCGCGACGTCAGCGACGAGGCGACCGTGTCGCCGGTCGACGTCGCGGCGATCGTCTTCGAGGACGCCGCGAACGGCCTCCGCCTCTTCGCCTGCAACCCCGCCGACAACGCCCGGAACGTCGCAATCGAGTTCCGGGGCCGGATGATCCGGCGGCGCATCGAAGCGGGCGCCATGCTCGAACTGGTGCTGAGCGGTCAACCGCAGCTCATCGACGCGATGCCGGTCGCCTATGCGTAGCCGGCGTCCCCGCACCGCCATGGCCCTGGTGGGGATGGGCGTCGTGCTGCTGGCGGCCGTAGTGGTCGGTCAGCAGATCGGCGAGCACACGATCTTCGGGGCGACCGAGCACCGGGTGGAACTCCCGGAGCCGACCATCACCCCGGTAGCTCAGGAAACCGGGCAAGCTGAGGAGATCTCACGCAACTGGAAGCGCCTGCAGGTCGTCTCGGTCGCCACCGATCCGGCCTTTCCGGACCCGCGCGTGACGCCGCGCCCCACGCCCTCGCCGCGCCCGACGCCCTCGCCGAAGCCCTCTCCGACCATCGACCCGGCCGAGCTCTACACGGCGCCGCCGCTGCCCCAGGCCCAAGGCTCCCAGCCCCCGGGAGCCACCCCCACACCCTGACATTGCATGAAAGCGCAAATCCTGGGACAATAGACGGTATGGATTCGCAAAAGCAGACCGGAACCGATACCGTCAAGCGTGGTTTAGCCCAGATGCTCAAGGGCGGCGTCATCATGGACGTCGTCACGCCGGAGCAAGCCGTCGTGGCCCAGGAGGCCGGCGCGGTTGCCGTCATGGCGCTCGAACGCATCCCGGCCGACATCCGCCGCGACGGCGGCGTGGCGCGCATGAGCGATCTCGAGTTGATTGCGCGCATCATGGACGCCGTCACGATTCCGGTCATGGCGAAAGTCCGCATCGGCCATCTCGCGGAAGCGCAGACGTTGCAGGCACTCGGCGTGGATTTCATCGACGAGTCCGAAGTGCTCACGCCGGCCGACGATAAGTATCACGTCAACAAGCACAAGTACGACGTGCCGTTCGTGTGCGGAGCGCGCGATCTGGGCGAAGCGCTGCGGCGGATTGCCGAAGGCGCGGCGATGATTCGGAGCAAGGGCGAAGCGGGCAGCGGCAACATCGTCGAGGCCGTGCGCCACATCCGTGCGATCACCGACGAGATCAACATCCTCTCGGCGATTCCGGAAGAAGAACTCGTCGCGCGTGCGCGCGACCTCGGCGCGCCGCTCGATCTCGTGCAGTACGTTGCGCGTGAAAAGAAGCTGCCGGTTGTGCTCTTCTGCGCCGGTGGCGTGTCGACGCCGGCCGATGCCGCGTTGATGATGCAACTCGGCGCCGAGGGCATCTTTGTGGGCAGCGGTATCTTCAAGTCCAAGCAGCCGGCGAAGTTCGCCAAAGCGATCGTCGATGCGACCACGCACTACAACGACCCGGCCGTGATCGTCGCAGCCCACCGCGAACTCGCGGGCGCGGCGGCGATGCCCGGCATCGATCTGCGCGGCCTCGCCGAAAACGAACTCCTGGCTTCTCGCGGAAACTAACTTCTGAAAAAGGTTGGGGTCCTTGCGCTGCAGGGCGATGTAGCGGAACATCTGCATGCCTTGCGGCGATCGGGCGTTGAAGCGGTCGAGGTGAAGAACGAGCGCGACCTCGCGAGCGTCGATGCGCTGATCGTGCCCGGCGGCGAATCGACGACCGTGATCCGCCTCCTCGAGCGGTTCGGTTTGGTCGAGCCGATCAAGGCGCGGGTGCGCGGCGGCATGCCTTTTTGGGGCACGTGCATGGGAATGATCGTTGCCGCGAGCGACGTTGCGGACATGGACCAAAAGACGTTGGGCTTGCTCGACATCACGGTGCGCCGCAACGCGTTCGGCCGCCAGATTGCGTCAGCTGAAGTGGATTTGGACGTGCCGGTGCTCGGCCCGGCGCCCTTTCCGGCGGTCTTCATCCGCGCACCGTGGGTCGAGCGCGCGGGTGCCGGGGTCGATGTGCTCGCATCGCAGGATGGGCACGGCGTGTTCGTGCGTCAGGGTAACGTGATCGGTACGTCGTTCCATCCGGAGCTGACCGGCGACGACCGGATGCATCAATATTTTATTTCGCTGATAAAAGCGTAAAGATCATCCGCACGTGCGTGCCGTCCTCGACGTTGACGCTGACGTCGTGCGCGATCGCTTTGACGATCTTCATGCCGAAGCCGCGATTGGGGCGCGGGGAGCGCTCGATGAACGTGCCTCGATCGAAAACGTCGACCGCCAGCGTATCGTTCTTCTCGAGCCGCGCAAAAAGCTCGATTTCGTTATGGTCCGTGCCTTCGTAGGCATGTTCCACGACGTTGGCCAGCGCCTCGCCGACCGCCGTGAGGATGTCGTCGTTCCGGGAATCGTCGACGCGGCCTGATGCAGCCAGAAATGCCGCCACCGCATGGCGCATCGGCCGGGCGGCTTCAGGGCGCGCGATGCGATTGATGCGCAGCTCCGAGTAGCCCATCATTCGTGTGCCGCTCCGGAAAGATCGGTCAGGGCTTCGGCGCGGTTGTCGAAGATGCGAAAGGCGTGGCTGAGCCCCGCGTATTGGATGAGGCGCGCGAACTGTTTGCTGCCGATCACGATCACGACAGGCACGTTGAGTTTGGCGGCTTCGTCGCGAAAGCGCAGCAGCTCGGCGAGCGAGGTCGAGTCGGCGTAACTGACCTCGGAAAAATCGAGCAGCACGCCGGCCTCGCTGCCGTTGACGACGAGCGTTTGTGCGATCTCGCTCCGGCGGCCGATCTCGAGCTCGCCGGACAAGCGGATCACCGCGATCGATTTGCTGCTCATCAGGCGACCTTTCTCGCGAGGCGTTGTTGCGCGTCGCTTAGCCGGGCCGCGATATTCCCGGAGAAAGCGGTTTGCGCGCGGTCAGCCGAGATACGGACGCCGACGGCCGGATCGGCCGCAAAACCGATCGTGAGGATAGCGACGTCGTCGCCGATCTCGCGCCCGGCGAAGATGGTATCGTGAATGAAGGTTGCGGGATCGGGCGGCTCGACGCGCGCGGCGTCGGCCGCCGCCGCGAGCAGGATCAGTTCACCTTCGACCACGTCGCGTGAATGTTCGATCGCCCCGTCCGTGTAGAGCACGAGCATCGCGCCCGGGACGCTCTGCACGCGGTGCGTGTGGTACTCGTTGTCGTCCATCGCGCCGAGCGGCAGCGAGCCGAACTCCAGCATGCGCGGCGGACGGCCGGGTTCGATCAGCAGCGGCGGGGGGTGCCCGGCGGAGGCGTAGATGAACTCGTAGGTGTTCGCGTCGGCGAAGCCGGCAACGGCCGTGACGAGGGGCGCTTTGCTGGTGTAGAGTTCGCGGGAGACGCGCTGCAAGAGCGGCGCCGGCATCGGATCGAGCAAGGCCGACGAGATCAGCGCTTGGCGCACGCGATTCATCGTGACCGCCGCCTCGATACCGTGACCGGTGACGTCGCCGATCGCGAAGAGCACGCGGTTTCCCGGCAACTCGAGCGCGTCGTACCAGTCGCCGCCGACCTTCGCCTCTTCGCTTGCCGGAACGTACGTTGCGCTGAAACGGAACGTCGGATGCGTCGGCAGCGGGCGTTGCACGAACGCTTCCTGGAGCGTGTCGGCGATGCGCTTTTCGGTGAGGTAGGCGGTGCGCAGGACGTCGGCTTCGTGCTGCTGTTCGGCGGCGCGCAGGCGCTCGCGTTCGACGCGCGTCGCGAGCGCCGCTTGGCTCGTGCCGTACAGCAGCGAGATCATGAGCACGAGAAGGACGGCTGCGCCCACCAGGAGTCCGATCCGGTCGATCGACGAGCGCACGTCCGCCTGCGCTTGGATCTCGCGTCGATCGATGACGAGGCCGATCGTGCGTACGTCGCCGCGGAAGCGGTCGACGTCTGCCTTCCCGAGCGCCTCGAGCGCGAGCGCGTTGGCCGGCGGGTTCGCCGTCGAGAGCGGCGCCGCCACCTCGCGCAGGTAGTGAGCGTTCACCGTGCCCAGATCGTCGACAGCCGGCTTCGCATCCAGGAGATCGAGACTCGGCAGGGCGGCTTCCAAGCGCGCGAGGTTGGGGCCGAACCCGGGCTTGCTGCGCAGGTAGGGCTCGAGAAAGGCGTGCTGGTGCGTGGCCTGGTACCCGCGTAGGCCCGTTTCTTCGTCGACTTGATAGCTCAGCGCGTTGATCGCCAAAGCGCGAGCGTCGGTGAGCCGGTTGGCGATGTCGAAGGACTGCGCGATCAGCCCGCGCACGTAAAGGCCGCCCACGACGAGTAAGGCGATGACGATAATCGCAAAAATCGCGGCTGAAATCGCCGTCCGGCGCCCGTCGCTTCCCATTGGAGCAGGGTTTACCCCAATGCTGCGGCGGCAACCCTTCGCCGAAGTATTTCTACGTGGAAGCGACGAACCTGTTCGATTATGTCGACCGCGCCCGACGCGCTCGCCACACCGAGCATCGACGCCCTTCTGGGTGAGATGATTGCGACGTTGGCGCTCGCTGCGAACGCTTACCTCGATCCGAAGGACGGCCCGTCCGATCTGGAAGCGGCTGCCCTGGCCTGCGATGTGGCGGGCCTCGCCTTCGAGCGAATAGCGCCCAGGTTGAGGCCCGAGGAGCGAACCGGCCTAGCCGGCTTGCTCACGCAAATTCGTCTGTCCATCGTCAAGAAGCGAGGCTAGCCATGCCTCGCTTCTTTTTCTCAGCAACCTTCGTCTCACCCGACCTCAGCCGGGGGAAATCGTGAACGACGTCCTGGTCCTGAACTTCACCTACGAAGCCCTGAACATCACGACGTTTCAGCGCGCGGTGAAGCTGATTTTCTCCGGCAAGGCCGAGGTCGTGCACGGGCGCGACCACCGCCTGGCCTCGCCGACGTTCGAGATGCGCATGCCCTCGATCATCCGCATGCTCTACTACATCCGCCGGCCGATGCAGAAGGTCGCGCTGACCAAGAAGAACATCTTGCTGCGCGATAACTACGAGTGCCAGTACTGCGGCCTCAAGGGCGAGCGGATGATGACGGTCGACCACGTGCACCCGCGCAGTAAGGGCGGCCCATCGACCTGGGAAAATCTGGTCTGTGCGTGCATGCGCTGCAACAACCGGAAGAACAACCGGACCCCCGAGCACGCCAACATGGTCCTCAAGCGCAAGCCGAAAGCGCCGAAGTATATACCGTGGATCCGCGTGAAGCGCAACACCCTGCCGGGGGAGTGGCACAAGTTCTTGTTCCTCTACAACGTGTCGATCGACGAGCACGTGGAGAGTTCGTGACGGCAGCCCTCCCGGAGGGACGCTAATCGAAGAGCCGCCGGCGTTTGGTGACCTCGATTTCGGCGAGGATCCGCTCGAGAGTGCGGACGCTCACACCGAGCCCGAGGTACCCCCGCCGGTTGCGTCGCCGGCGCACGGGACCACGTCGAGCGGAATCGCCTATATTACGGTTACCGATGCGGCCGGACGGGTACTCTTCCGCCGGGCGGCGACCCCCCACGAGGTGGCCGACGCCCTCCGCTCGGCCGACGCGGCCCAAGCCGAAGGGGAGGCCGCCATGGACCGCATCTCGTACGACAGACTCTTCAACGAGCTCAACACCGTCCCCAAGAACCCCTAGGGAGATCCCCGCGTGATCCGTCGCGTAGAACGCCCATCGCTTCCGGCCCGAAAACTCGGGCTGCGGAAACGCGCTGCGAGTCTCACGTCGTTTGAAGAGTCACGCAATCCCGAGCTCGCCTTGGCGTATTCGAACGGTTTCGTGACCGTGGAGATCTCGCACGACGCGCTCGACCGCTACGTCGAGGAGTACGGCGACGTACCGTTGCCGCTGCGCACCGACCAGGAAAACGGCGACAAGCGGGTCTTCGACGCCAAGCACAACGTTCGCGTCATCTACGACCGGGACGCCCACCTGCGCGAGGTGAACACGCGGAGCCGCGAAGGTCTCCACGTCCGCATCAACTTCCCCCGCGCCAGCTAGCGTGAAGCGGCTCGGCCGAAGGCCGAACGCCAAGGATTCACGCAAGTGAATCCAGTCATGCTATAATCGCCCGCGTTGTGATCACGCGGGCCGCCGAGGCGGCAACTCGCTCCGGACTCGATCATACGCGCGCTCCGTACTTCCAAGTACTCTTGGACTACGTGGATGCGGGCGTGATTCCGTTCCATACGCCGGGGCACAAGCAAGGAATCGGGATGGAGCGCGCTTTCCGCGACTTCGTCGGCGACAACGTACTCTCGATCGATCTCACGCAGATCCGCGGGCTCGACGATCTCTTGCAACCCGAGGGCCCGCTCGTCGAGGCGCAGGAGCTCGCGGCCGACGCCTTCGGTGCCGAGCACACGTTCTTCTTAATCAACGGTTCGACCAGCGGCAATCAGTGCATGATGATGTCTGCCCTCAACCCGGGCGAGAAGATCGCGATCCCGCGCAACTCGCACAAGAGCGCGATGGGCGGCTTGATCATGAGCGGCGGCTATCCGGTGTGGATGAAGCCGGAAGTCGACGAAGAGCTTCACATGGACCACACCGTCACGCCGCAGACGGTGCGCGAGACGCTGCAAGCGCATCCCGACATCAAGGCCGTGTACGTGGTCAGCCCGACCTACTACGGCGTGGCGGCCGACCTTGCCGGCATCGCCGCGGTGGCGCACGAGTACGATGTCCCGCTGCTCGTCGATGAAGCCTGGGGGCCGCATTTCCACTTTCATCCGGCGCTCCCGATGTCGGCGATGGAAGCGGGCGCCGACATGTGCATCAACTCGACGCACAAGATGCTCGGCTCGCTTTCGCAGACGGCGATGCTGCACGTCCAGGGCACGCGCATCAAGCTCGACCGGCTCAAAGCGGTATACAAACTCTTCCTTTCCACCTCGCCGAATCTCGTGCTGGTCGCCTCGCTCGACGTCGCGCGCCGGCAGATGGCGCTGGACGGTCCGGCCTTGCTCTCGCGCACGATCGAGATCGCGAACGACACGCGCCGGCGGCTGAACGACATCCCGAACGTGTACTGCTTCGGCGAGGAACTCGAAGGCCGCCCGGGCGTCTTCGACCTCGACCCGACGAAGGTAACGATCACCGTCAAACGGCTCGGTTATACCGGCTACGAAGCCGAAGAGATCCTGCGCCGCCGCTACAACGTGCAGTGCGAGCTCGCCGACCTGTTCAACACCCTCGCGCTGTTCACGATCGGTACCACGCCCGACGCTGCCGACGAGTTGGTGTACGGCGTGCGCGAGCTCTCGCGCGAAGATCGTCCGCTCGATATCTTTTCGCCCTCGGGCGTCCTCGACGCGCGCATCAAGCGCGGCACGTACAAGCTGCCGCGCATTCCGCCCTTGCGCATCTTGCCGCGCGAAGCGTTTCTAGCGCGCACCGAGTTCGTGCCGTTCAAGAAAAGCGCGGGCCGGATCTGCGCCGAGGTGATCACGCCGTATCCGCCCGGGATCCCGGTCATCTCACCCGGCGAAGAAATCACGCGCGAGATCATCTCGTATCTGGAACTGGAGAAGAAGGCCGGCGTGCGGATGCAGGGGCCCTACGACGGCGAGCTCAAGCAGATCCGCGTCGTCGTCGAGTAGCTCTAGCCGAGCGGCAACCAGTGCCGCCCGCTGCGCTCGAGCAAGTTCGCGGCGGTGTCCGGGCCGGCGCTGCCCGGCACGTACGACGGCAGCGCGTCGTGGGAGCTGCCCCAAGCGTCGAGAACCGGCGCAACGGCAGCCCAGCTCGCGTCGACCATGTCTTCGCGCTGAAACAGCAGCGAGTTGCCGGTCATCAGATCGTAGAGCAGCGTCTCGTAGCCGACGGCCGGCGGTTCCTCGAAGTAGTCTTTGTACGCGAAGGCTGCGCGTGCGGTGCCGGTTTCCAGTACCGGGCCCGGTTTCTTCGCCTGGAACGTGACGCTGAAACCTTGATCGGGCGCGATGCCCAGCGTGAGCAGGTTCCCCGCCTTGAAGAGGATCGCGATCGTGGTGAGATGGCGCGCGAGCTGTTTGCCCGTGCGCACGTAGAACGGAACGCCGTTCCAGCGGTGACTATCGATCTGCACGGCGAGCGCCGCGAAGGTTTCCGTGTGCGAATCGCGCGCGACGTTGTCTTCGTCACGGAACGCGCGCACGGGTTTGCCGTCCATCGTGCCGGCGGCGTACTGCCCGCGTGCGGCGTCGCCCGGTGCGATCGGACGGATCGCTTGCAGCAGCGCTACCTTCGCGTCGCGCACGTCCTCCGCGTCGAACGAACGCGGCGCTTCCATCGCGGTCATCGTGAGCAGGCTGAAGAGATGGTTGGGGACCATGTCGCGCAGCGCGCCCGTCGTTTCGTAGAACTTGCCGCGATGCTCGACGCCCAGCGTTTCGGCGGCCGTGATCTGGACCGAGTCGATGTGCTCGCGCGACCAGATCGGCTCGAAAATTCCGTTGCGCAAGCGCAGCGGCATGATGCCTTGCACGGGCTCTTTGCCGAGGAAGTGATCGACGCGGTAGATTTGCGCCTCCGAGGTGACCGCCAATAGGCGCTCGTTGAGCGCGCGTGCCGACGCCAAGTCGGAGCCGAACGGTTTTTCGACCGCAAGTCGCCGGAACGCGCCGTCGGTTTCTTTGAGTAACCCGACACGCCCGAGGCCTTCGGCGATCGTAGCGAAGAAGCGCGGTGAGACGGCGAGATAGAAAATCGCATTGCCGCTGATACGGTTCTTAAGCTTTTCGTAACCATCGCTCTGCTCGAAGTCGAACACGGTGTAGTCGAGACGTTGCGAAACCCAGCCCCAGGTGGCTTCATCGATGTGGTCGGGATGAAACTCGGCACCGGCCGCCTTGGTGAAGCTCTGCAGCGCATCGTTGAGTTCGCCGCGCCAGATTTCGGCCGTGCGATCGTTGTGATCGAGCCCGATGATCTTGGTGCGTTCGTCGAGCAGCTTGCTGCCGGCGAGGTTGTAGATCGCCGGCATCAACAGGCGTTTGGTCAGATCACCGACTGCGCCGAAGATGAAGATCGTGCACGGCGGAGCGGGCTTGGGGCTAGGCACAGTCCGTTCTTCCACCCAAACCGCCGGTGCAAACGGAAAACGCCGTGCAGCCGTTCAACCCATCCGTATGGTTACGCGAACGTTGATCTTCGAGCGGCACGGTGCTGAGGCACTGCACGCCGACGCCTACCTGCCGGAGTCGTCTACGGCGGCGCCGGTCGTGATCGCATTGCACGGCGGCGGCTGGAAGGGCGGCACCCGCAAAGCCTATCAGTATCTGGGGCCGTTGCTGGCCGGCCGGGGATACGCGCTGTTAGCGGCCGATTATCGCCTGGTGCTGCGGGAGCAGAACCGCTATCCGGCGGCGCTCGACGACGTGCGCAGCGCGATCCGTTACGTGCGCGAACACGCCGGCGAACTGAACGTCGATCCGGGCCGCATCGTGCTGCTCGGCGATTCCGCCGGCGGTCATCTCGCCGCCCTCACCGGCCTCACCGAACGGCCGCACGTGAAGGCCGTCGTCGGCGTCTTCGGCGTGTACGATCTGGTCGCGCAATGGCAGCACGACCTGGTCTCGCGCCCCCACGACAACATCAGCAGCGCGTTCCTCGGGGTATCGCCGGCCGAGAACCGTCGACTCTATTTCGACGCGTCGCCGATCAGCCACGCCATTACCGCGAACGCCGGCCCGGCGTTCTTGCTCGCGTGGGGCACGCACGACGACATCGTCGATCCGGCGCAGTCCGAAGCGTTCTTGCTAGCCCTCAAACAGGCCGGGTTCTATGCGCGCACCGTCGTTCAAGCGGCCGGCCACTTCTGGATCGGCGACCCGCTCGACGAGCCCGGCAGCCATTCGGGCCACTTCGCAGCGCGATTGCTGCGCTTCTTGGACGACCGGCTCGGCACGGCTTAGCGCCCTTTGAGCGCCAGGAGTTCGCGCGTCTGATCCGGGGTCGCGACCTCGAGCGACATCAGCTTGAGGATGCCGCAGATGCGCCGCACCTGCGCGGCGTTCGTTTCGGCTAACGTGCCCTTCCCATCCCAAAGCGAGTCCTCGAGACCAACGCGAACGTTGCCGCCCATCGCGGCGGCACGCGTTGCGATCGGAATCTGATGCCGGCCGGCGCCTAACACCGACCACACGTAGTCGTCGCCGAAGAGCCGGTCTGCGGTGCGCCGCATGTGCGCGACGTCTTCGGGATGCGCGCCGATGCCGCCGCGAATGCCGAACACCGACTGGATGAACAACGGCGGCCGGACCAAGCCGCGCTCGAGAAAATGCGCCGCCGAATACAGATGACCGATGTCGTAACACTCCATCTCGAAGCGCGTGCCGTTCGCGGTGCACGATTCGAGAATGTACCGGATGTCGCGAAACGTGTTGCGGAAGACCATATCTTCGGTGCCGGCGAGATACGGCTGCTCCCATTCGTGTTGGAAAGTCTTGTAGCGGCCGAGCATTTCGTAGAGACCGAAGTTCATCGAGCCCATGTTGAGCGAGGCGATCTCGGGCTTGAAGAGCAGCGCCGGCTGCAAACGTTCCTCGACCGTCATCGTCATCGAACCGCCGGTGGTAATGTTGATGACGACGTCGGAACGCGCCGCGATTTCCGGCAAGAACTGCGCGAAGAGTTCGGGGTCTTGCGAGGGCCGTCCGTCGGCCGGCGAGCGGGCGTGCAGGTGCACGATCGAGGCGCCGGCTTCGGCCGCACCGACGGCTGCCTCGGCGATCTCCGCGGGCGTGATCGGCAAGTAGGGCGACATCGATGGCGTGTGGATCGAACCCGTAACGGCGCAGGTTACGATGACGTTGCTCACCCGAGCGACCTTCTCTGCCGAGGTAGGTCCGGCCCGGCGGCGGAAATCGGTACGCATGAAAACGGTTCCGCTCGGCAAGCAAGGATTGAAGGTCTCGGCGATGGGCCTGGGCTGCATGATGATCGCGGGCCACTACGGCCCCTCGGATGCGGACGAGTCGCAGCGCGTCATCGATGCGGCCCTCGACGGCGGCATCACGTTGTTCGATACCGCCGACGTCTACGGCGGCTCGCAGAACGAGGTGTTCGTCGGCAAGGCGCTGGCCAAGGTGCGCGACCGGGTCCAGATCGCGACCAAGTTCGGGTTCACCCGGCCCGGCGGCGGCGGCAAAGGCCCGGGCGGCGGCGCGAGCGGCGCGATGGGGGTCGACGGCTCGCCTAAACACGTGCACGAAGCGTGCGACGCATCGCTCGGACGCCTGGGCATCGAGACGATCGACCTGTACTACCTGCACCGGGTCGATCCGAAAGTGCCGATCGAAGAAACGGTCGGCGCGATGGCCGAACTCGTCAAAGCCGGTAAGGTGCGCTATCTCGGCCTTTCCGAAGTCGCCGAGCCGACGCTGCGCCGCGCGCATAAAATCCACCCGATCTCGGCCGTACAGAACGAATATTCGCCGTGGTCGCGCGAGCCGGAAAAATTGTTCGGCACGCTGGACGAACTCGGCGTCGGCCTGGTCGCCTACAGTCCGCTGGGCCGCGGCTTTTTCACGGGGACGATCAACTCGTATGCGGAGATCGCCGACAACGACAACCGCAAGGGCTATCCGCGCTACAAGGCGTTCGAAGAAAACCGCCCGATCATCGATCGTTTCAAGGCATTGGCGGAGCGGCGCGGCTGCTCGCCGGCGCAGCTGGCACTCGCGTTCGTCATGACGAAGCGGCCGGGAACGGTACCGATTCCGGGCACGAAGCACGTGAAACACATGCTCGACAATTTGGGCGCGGCCGACATCGTGCTCTCACCGGCGGAGGTTGCCGAGATCGACAACATCGTTGCGAGCGTGCCGGTCGTCGGCGAGCGTTACGCGGACACATCTCTGCTCCAGGCTTAAAGGTGGGCGACATGGAGCCACGGAAGGCAACCGTGGCGCATGCCTCGCGCGGTTTGCGAACACTGTAGACAATTGAGGATGGAAGTTGGCTGTTAACGCCGAGTCCTTCGAGCCCAATTGGGAGCTCACACAGCTCCTCGATATCTTCCCCCTCCCCATCCGCCAAGCGCTGATACGTCTCCCCAACGTCGACCGCGTCATCGAAGTCGTACTCGACTTAGGTCGCAGGCCGGAAGCGCGCTTCGAAGACGACTTCGTCTTCCTCACCGACAACCCGGTGACGCACGAAGACATGGCGGCGGTCGTCTCGCACCTCTCGCCGTTCGGCGGCGACAATCGGGCGGGCATCGAACAAACGCTGCATCGCATCAGTGCGATTCGCAATCGTTCGGGGAAGATCGTCGGCCTCACGTGCCGCGTCGGACGCGCCGTGTACGGCACGATCGACATCATCCTCGATGTGATTCGCAGCGGAAAATCGATCTGCTTGCTCGGACGTCCGGGCGTCGGCAAGACGACGATGCTGCGCGAATGCGCGCGCGTGTTGAGCGAAGATCGCAAGCGCGTCGTGATCGTCGATACGTCGAATGAAATTGCCGGCGACGGCGACGTGCCGCATCCCGGCATCGGTCACGCGCGGCGAATGCCGGTCACGATTCCATCGCAACAACACAACGTGATGATCGAAGCGGTCGAGAATCACATGCCGCAAGTGATCGTCATCGACGAGATCGGCACCGAAGCCGAGGCGATGGCCGCGCGCACGATCGCCGAGCGCGGCGTTCAGCTGATCGGCACGGCGCACGGGCAAACGCTCGAGAACCTGTTGATGAACCCGACCTTGTCCGATCTGATGGGCGGCATCGCCGCGGTTACGCTCTCCGATGAGGAAGCGCGCCGCCGCGGCACGCGCAAGACCGTGCTCGAACGCAAGGCACCGCCGACGTTCGACGTTTTGATCGAGATCCAAGACCGCGATCGCCTCGCAATCCACCAGAACGTCGGCGAGGTCGTCGACGCGCTCTTGCGCGGTTACACGCCGCAGCCGGAAGTGCGTCAGCGCACCGCGAGCGGCGGGATCGACATCGTTCAGGAAGCCGATCCCGCGGCCATCGCCGTCGTCGACCTGCAGACGCAACCGCACACGCAGCAACGCGAAGACGAGATGCTTTTCGGCGTCAACGGCGAGGCCGTCACCGATACCGACAAGCCGCTGATGATCTTTCCCTACGGCGTCTCGCGCAACAAGATCGAGCGCGCGATCCAGAACCTGCGCGTCAACGCAGCGATCGCCCGCAAGTGGGACGATGCCGACGTCGTCGTGACGCTCAAGACGCTCGAACGCAAAGAGTCCGAACGGCTCAAGGCGATCGCCGCGGAGAACGTGCCGATCTACTCGATCAAGACGAACACGACGACGCAGATCCAGTCCGCCCTGAAAGACGTTTTCAACCTGCCCGCGCTCGACGTCGAAGAGATCGCGATGCGCGAGGCCGAGGAAGCCATCTATCAAGTGTTGCTGGATAGCCGTGCCGTCGAACTCTCACCGCAGACGTCGTACGTGCGCCGTCAGCAGCATCAGCTCGCGGAACGTCACCGCCTGCAGTCGCGCAGCACCGGCCTCGAACCCAACCGGCGCGTGCGCATCTACAAGTCGGAAGGCTAAGCCCTACCCTTACGGAGCGATTGTCATGCCGAGCGCGCCGGTACTGGTGCCGTTCGACGTATTGGTGATCGTGCGCAGGATCGGTGCGGTCGTGCCGCTCGACGACGCGGCAGCGACCGTCGCGGCGGCGAAGACATTGATTTGATTCGTCATGATGTTATCGACGTAGAGGTTGCCGGCCGGATCGATTGCGACGCCGGTCACCGCGTGTGTGGTGAACGGCGCGCCGTTGAGGAACGCGCTCGGCGCGCAGTTGGGGCATGGAATCGCCGTCGTCTTCCAGATGCCGAGCTCGGCGACCGCATCCGGAAGGCCGCCCGTCGGATTGAGATAGAAGAACGGCGCGTAGAGCGTTCCCGCATTGTCGATGACTATGTACTGCGGTTCGAGGGTAGCCGGCCAAGACGCCGACCCACCCGTCATCGTGCCGGTACCGCCGATACCGTAGTAACCTCCGCCCGTCAATCGGATGGTGTTTGCCGCAGCAAAGAAGATCGCGTTGTAGCTATCATCGCTGATGTACAAGTTGCCTGAGTTGTCGAATGCCAGCGCAGTATGGGTGTCAGCGCTGTCGTCGTACATCTGAGCGGTCATTGCGCTTGACGCGATCCCGCTGGCTCCGATCGGAAAGACCTGGATTTCGCTGCCGCATGCCACGACCAAATATTGCCCGCTGGGGTCGAAGACCATATCGGAGCACGCCACATTCGTGAGCGATGACATGCCGGTGATCGCGCGAGTCGGTGCGACGTTGCCGTTGGCGGTGGGGCCGAACACGTCGATCGATGCGTTGAAGTTGCCTCCCACGGGGATGCCGTTGTCGATCACGTAGAGATTCCCCGACGAGTCGACGAGCGGCTTCGTCGGCGTTTGCAGCGTGGTGAGTGCGCCCGTAATCTCGCGAACCGGCGTCGGGTTTCCGCTCGCACCATACGTGTAGACCGATACGTTGCCGCCACCGCTCGGCGGCATCCCGATCGGTGCGTTGCTGTTGGCGACGTAGAGGTACGAACGCCGCACCTGCACCGACAGCGGGATTACCGAGGTCCCGATCGTGAGGTTGACGGCGATCGAGTTGGTGATTGCCGCCCCGAGCGCCGCGCCCGTATACGTCAGTACCGTCGTTTGTCCGGGAGCTGTGATTTGATTCGGAGACGCAGTGACGGAGGGATCGTTCGTCGTGATCGTAATCGGCGTCGCGAAGGGAGCGGTCCCCGTAACCGTGGCGCCTGAGGGATCGTCGACGGTGAACGTGACGGCTCCGCTGCTACCGGCGCAGCCTTCCGTAATGGCGTTGAAGTTCGCGAGGCCGTTCGGACAATTGCCCTGGGTGCCGCCGTTTGACGGAATGTTTGCGATGACCGTGCCGATTGCAGCGTTCAACGCAACGGTGAAGTTGAACGCGACGCCGGCCGCGATCACCTGCGTCACGCCGGCCGACGCGAGGACCGTACCCGTGCCGTTCGGTCCGGACCAGATCAGGAACGCGAAGCTGTCGCTGCCGGCCGGTGCGCCGAACGTGAGCGTGCAGTTGCGTGCGCCGCCGGCGCCGGTCGTGCAGAGACTCGATCCGGAGGCGACGTTGAACAGCTGATCCGTGCCGCCATTGACGCTGAGCGCGACCGACTGCGCGTTGGGCGAAACGAACTGCGGATACCGTACCTTCGCCGACGACTGCGATGACGAGCTCGGGATCGAGATCACGACGCTGCCGGTCACCGATTGGGGCTGGGCCTTGGCGGTGTTTCCCGGCACGCTGCTGGAGCCGCCGCCCCCGCCGCAACCGGCGAGGAAGAAGAGCGCGAGCGCGAATGCGGTCGACTGTTTCATCGCACGAATCTCCCGGGTGCGGCTGAAGTGCCCGGTGCCCCGGGTGGATTAGGTGCCGGTATCGGCGCAGCGACCGGAGAGCGGGCCGTTGCGGCGGGCACCGGTCTGCGCGCGGAGCCGGTGAGGTTCACCGATCCGGTCGGCGTGCCGTTCGGGGTCGGCGAGGAAATCGGGATGGTTTGCGTCGGCTGCGGGGTTGGTGAGCTGTTGCTCGTGACCGCAATGCCGACTGCAGCCGCGGCCGCTGCCCCGGCGGCGATCGGCACAACTGCTCCGGCCGCGGCGCCGGCGCCGGCACCGGCGACCGCACCGCCGACCGACGGCGTCACCGATACGCCGGCGCCGGCGAAGGCGCCCGTGACCGCGCCGAGTGCGCCGGTTGTGACGGCGCCGAGCGCCGAAACGGTGAGAAATTGTCCGGTGACGAGCGCGAACGTTTGCGAGCCAACCTGTACGACGACGCTGTCCGCCGCGCAAACGACGCAGCCGACGGTCGTGACGCCGTTGACGAACGCGAGCAGACCGACGGTTCCGCGCACGGCGACCTGCGAGGTCGCGGTGACGAAACGGTAGTTGGCCGCGCCGCCTTCAGGCCGCTTAATCTCGAAGCGCAAGCGCGAGCCGTCGTTGACGGTGATCGTCGAACCCGGCGATGCGGTCGTGTTATCGAACGCTCCGACTTGAATCGACGTGTTCTCGCCGAGCTCGATGAGCGAGGAGTCAGGCATCGCAATTTGCGCCGCCGATTTGGCGTGCGTCACCGCGTAATCGGGGTCGGGCAACTCGAACTTGCCGAAGACCTGCTTGTAGTCGCTGCCGTCCTTTTGCGTCGCGTACCCGACGTCGCCGCGCAGCCGCTGCAACTGCTTTGTGGTGTCGGCAGCTTGGGTCGTGCTCGGCAGCACCCCGGCGATCAGTCCGATGGCGAGCACCAGTGCAAAGCCGGTGCGCAAGGCCCCAGAAGACAGAGAACGACGCATGAAAAAACTCCCGGCGGATGGGCGAGAGGGGGTTTTTCGACGCGGGGGGGCTGCTTACTCGTCCCTTACGCCAAGTGTGAGATGGCGGGGACGGGGGCCTTTAGGACTCGACTTTGACGGCCCCGGATTCGTCGATCACGATCACCGAATCGAACTGCTGCGGGTCGCTCCCGTGGCCGCCCGAGATCCGGCTGTGTACGGCCAGGCGGTGCTTACCGCCCTGCGTGCCCATCGAGGACATGCGCAGGAGCGGCTGCTGATTGGGTTGCGGCAGGTCGAGCCGGCCGAGGCGAATGAGCGCGTCGAGGACGTGCTGCTGCACGCGCATCGGCAGCATGCGATACGCGTCGTCGCTCTTATCCATCGCGGCGAGCTCGGCCGCGGCCTTGTTGCCGACCTCGTGCATGTCTTTGCAGAAGCGAACCAAGGCGTCGTAGTCGTCGGCGGCGATACCGCTGAACGTGCAGCCGAGCAGCGTCCACTGCATGTTTTCGCGCAAGATCGTCCCGCTGCGGGCGGTGTGCAGGCGCGTGCGAATCTTACGGCTGCCGATCTCCATGATGATGTCGAAGTCGGGCACGCCGGGCGGCGTCTTGGTCGCCAAGAGGCATCCGTTGAGCGAGATCTCCATGCCGACGCCGGGAATCAGCTCGTTGCCGTTCTTGACCCAGGAAATGTTGAAGCGCGCCTTCTTGCGAGGCGAGTGGCGACGTTCTTTCTGCTTTCCACTGAATAACTTGGTCAGCTCGTTGAACAATACGCTCTCCCGGAGCCGGGCATCCCGATGGCGAACTCCACGGTGGTGTTTATCACGTTCGAGGGCATTGAAGCCGCTGGAAAGTCGACGCTCATCTCCGCGTTAAACGACGACCTACGGGCTCGCGGCGAAAACGTCCTCGTTACCCGGGAACCCGGCGGTACACCGTTGGGTAACCATATTCGCCAAATCTGGCGCGATCCCGCGAGCGCGATCGACCCGCTCGCCGAGGCGCTGCTGATGAGCGCCGATCGCGCCCAGCACGTCGCCGCCGTGATCGCCCCGGCCTTACGGGCCGGCGCCACCATCCTGTGCGACCGCTATTTCGACGCGACGATCGCCTACCAGGGCTTCGGGCGCGGCTTGGACATCGAGATGCTGCTCGAGCTCTCGCTCCTCGCCACGAGCCGGGTAACGCCCGACCTGACGCTCTTGATCGATATCCCGCCCGAGCTCTCCGTTGCCCGGGTGCGGGCTCGGGGCGAGGCCGACCGGATGGAGTTGGAAGATCTCGCCTTTCACGCCCGCGTCCGCGCGGGCTATGGGGAACTCGTCAAGCGTTATCAGGCCCGCTACGTGGTCATCGACGGCACCCTGACGCAAGCCCAGGTCGTGGCCGCGGCGCACGCCGCCATCGGTGCGCGCCGGGCGGCGATCCGGTGATCGACGGTCAGTTCGACGTGGTCGGAGCGGCCGGCCCCAAGCAGTTTTTCGAAGGCCTCACGGCCGAGACGCTCTCGCACGGCTATCTCTTCGCCGGCCCGGCCGGCGTGGGGAAGAAGACATTCGCGCTGCGCTTCGCCCAGTCGCTCTTGTGCGTCACCCCCAAGTCGACGCTGCTGGGCTACTGCGGGGTCTGCAGCGGCTGCACGCGCGTCACCAGCGGCGTGCACCCCGACCTCTACTTCTCCGAAGGTCAGGTGAAGATCGGCGAGCGTGAAGCCGGCGGTTTTCACACCGCGGAGGACGCGACCGCGCGCGATCTCGTGCGGCAGCTCTCGATGCACTCGTACGCGGGCGGCTGGCGCGTGTTCGTGCTCGGCGATGTCGACTTCACGCGCGAAGCGGCCAACGCGCTGCTGAAGTTCTTCGAGGAGCCGCCGCCGGGCGTGGTACTGGTGCTGACGACCACCGCGGTCGCGCGGCTCTTGCCGACGGTGCGTTCGCGCTTGCTCGAAGTCACGTTCGCGCCGCTCGCTGCCCGTGAAGTCGCAACGATTCTCGAACGCGAGGGCGTCGAGCCCGATGTCGCCGCGCACGCGGCGGACATTGCGGGCGGCAGCGTTACGCGCGCGCGCGCGCTGCTCGACGGCGAGGGCACGATGCGCGATGCCGCCGTCACGTGGTTCTTCGACACGCTCGAAGGCGGTACGCCCGATGCCAGCGGCTGGGCGACGCGGCCGACGCTCGAGGAAGGCCTCGAAGTCGTCAAGACGCTCACGCGCGATTGGCTGGCGTTGAGCGTCGGCGGAGCGGACGTGCCGCTACTGGCGCGCGATCAGGCCGAACGGATCGGGCGTTTGCCGCGGCGCGATCCGGCCGCGATCGCGCGCGCGCTCGGTGCGCTCGGCGATGCCGAACGCGTCGCCCGCACCAACGTCTCTCCCGCGCTCGTTGCCGACCTGGCGAAGATGGCTCTCGCCACCACTACCAACGCGGGGGCGTGAACGAGACGTCGGTGTAGACCTTCGCCATGACGATCGCGACGTAGCCGGTGAGGATCGCTTGCACGACGGCGTCGAGTAACAGCGCGATCATCTGCGAACTGACCCCGAGGGCGGCGAAGATCCAGCTGTCGACGTAGTTGCCGGCGTAGAACATGAGCACGAGCGTGACGGCGGTGAGGAGTGCCGCACCCAGCGGCGCGCTGCGCACGCGCTCGATCGAAACGCTGATCGCGGCGCTGCCCGGGATGCCGCCGATGGCCGCCGCAGCAATCGTGAAGATCAAGGCGTAGACCGCGATCGCGAGCAGCACGATGCCGACGAATCCCGGCAAGATCGTTCCCGCATACTGCGCGATGCTCAGCACGAACGTGAAGCCGAATGCGGCGAAGAGGATGTCGCGGCCCTTGTTGCGTGCGTCTTGCCACGCATCGTCGAACGACGCGGTGCCGCGGCGCCAACCCATGTCGCCGATGATGATCGCGACGCCGAGGGCAAACAACTGGATCAGCAGCAGCAGAAATGTCGTCAGGCTCGCGATGATTCCGCCGCCGGTGACGTCGGAGAGCTGGCTGACGAGAACGCCGATCACGCCGGCGAGCAACGGCAACACGATCACCGTCGGGTTGCGCGCGAATACACCAAACGCTCGAAGGTAGATCGAGAAGTCGATGCGTTCGCGCGAGGGCCGGTTCACGCGCGGATCAGGCGCGCGCGCCTGCGAGTGCCGAACCGCAGGTGCAGGTGCGTTCTTTGGGCAGCGCTTCGATGATCTTGAAGATCCCTTGCTTCACGCGCTCGTTGTTGCTCGCGAAGACTTCGATCACTTCGGCGTGCGAGACCGGCTTGACGCCGCCCTGGCCTTCGAGGCCGATGTCGTAGTCGGTGATCAGCGAGATGTTGACGTAGCACATCTCGAGTTCGCGCGCGAGATAGGATTCCGGGTAGTTGGTCATGTTGATCACTTCCCAGCCCAGACCCGAGAACCACTTGGATTCCGAGCGCGTCGAGAAGCGCGGGCCTTGGATGACCACGATCGTGCCGGTCTCGTGCGTTTCGATGTTCAGATCGCGCAGCGCCTTGACCGCGATCGGGCGCAGCTGCGCGCAATATGGATCGGCGAAGCTGACGTGCGTCGTGATCGGGCCGTCGTAGAACGTGTCCTTGCGGCCGGTCGTGCGATCGACGATCTGATCGGCCACAACCATCGAGCCGGGTTTCACGTGCGCTTGCAGCGAGCCGCAAGCCGTCGGGCCGATGATGCGCGTGATGCCGAGTTCCTTGAACGCCCAGGCATTGGCGAGATAGTTGATCGACTGCGGCGGAAAGCGATGATCTTTGCCGTGCCGCGGCAGAAACGCAACCTTGCGTCCCGCGATCTCGCCCAGCGCGATCTTGTCGGACGGCGCGCCGTACGGCGTCTCCACCCAAATCTCGCGCGGGTTGTCCATCAAGCTGTAGAAGCCCGAACCCCCGTAAACCCCAATCTCCGCCGAATCAGTCGCCAAGACGATCTCCTAAAGTGAGAAAACGCAACTGCCCCCGCTTCGACCACTGCCTCTATCGCCCTACTGAAGGCGGCTCGGGTCCGGGGAAACACTCCGCGTAGGACACACGTGAGGACCCGAACGCGATGAATTCGCTTGAAGCGAATTCACTCTATGAAGTCTGAGGGTTTGAGTTCGTCGATGAACTTCTTGAATTTGTGGGTGTCGGCGACTTCGGCTTTTTTGTCCGGGACCGATTCTTCGAGGGCGATCTTGTCGGTCACGAAAATCGGCGCTTGCATCCGCAGCGCTAGCGCGATGCCGTCGGAGGGGCGTGCATCGATCTCCTGGACTTCGCCGTTCGTGCGCACGATGAGCTTGGCGAAGAACGTCGAGTCCTTGATGTCGTGGATGACGATCTGCTCGAGCTTGGAGTGTTGCGATTCGAGCAGCGCACGCATGAGGTCGTGGGAGAGCGGCCGCGGGACGGCGGTACCCTCAAGTGCCAGCGCGATCGCGGTGGCCTCGAACGGCCCGATCAGGATCGGGAGGTAGCGCTTGCCTTCGAGGTCCTTCAAAATGACGACCGGATCGTGCGTCAGCAAATCGATTCCGAGCTTGTCGACCTTCATCTGCCGCATCATGGTAAGTCCGACGGGCCAAGGACGAATCCTTCGGTAAGGGATAACCTCACACGAATGCTTTTCTTTTGTGCTCTTCGCCAAATGTCGCAGGTTTCATAGATGGCTCTGGCGTGCGGCATCGTCGGCCTCCCGAATGTCGGTAAATCCACGATCTTCAACGCGCTGACCCGCTCGGCGCAAGCGCTCGCGGCAAACTACCCGTTTGCGACGATCGAGCCCAACGTGGGTGAGGTGCCGGTCCCCGACCCGCGGCTCGAAACGCTGGCTGAGATAAGCGCCTCGAAAAAGATCGTACACGCGACCGTGCGATTCGTCGACATCGCGGGCCTCGTGCGCGGCGCGGCCAGCGGCGAGGGGCTCGGCAACGCGTTCCTCTCGCACATCCGCGAGACCGACGCAATCGCGATGGTCGTGCGCTGCTTCGACGACCCGAATATCACGCACGTCGAGGGCGCGCCCGACCCGCTGCGCGATATCGAAATCGTGGCCATCGAAATGGCGCTCGCCGACCTTGCGACGGTAGGAAAACGTCGCGACAAATTGGCCCGCGAGGTGCGCGCCAATCCCAAGCAGGCGCCGCAGCTCGCCGCCCTCGACAACCTCGTGCAGGCGCTTGAGAACAACCGGCCGGCGCGCTCGTTCGCGGCCGATTCGGCCGAGGCGGCGCTGGCGCGCGAGCTCTTCCTGCTCAGCAACAAGCCGATGCTCTACGTGGCGAACATCGACGAGGCGCAGATTACGGCGCCCGGCCCGATGGTCGCGGCCGTGGTCGCGCACGCCAAGGCCGAGAACAGCCGTACGATCGCGTTCTCGGGGAAGATCGAGTCCGAGTTCGCCGGCCTGACCGACGACGAGGCCCAGGCGTTCCGCGAGGACTACGGGATCGCGTCCGGCGGCCTCGACCGGCTGATCGTCGAGGTCTACGACCTGCTCGGTCTGATGACGTTCCTCACCACCGGCGAGCAAGAAAGCCGCGCCTGGACGATCGAAAAAGGCACCAAGGCGCCGCAGGCCGCCGGGAAGATTCATAGCGACATCGAGCGCGGCTTCATCCGGGCGGAGATCATCGACTATGCGGACTACGTGCAGTACCGCACCCCCGAGGCCTTGCGCGCCCTGGGCAAGATTCGCAGCGAGGGCAAGGAGTACGTGATGCGAGAGGGGGACGTCGTCGAATTCCGGTTCAACGTGTAACGTTTGACCGGCATTTGACGTCTTAGAAATAGATCGGTACGCCAAATGGCCAATGGGGCCACGAGGCATGGAGGGGCTATGACGACCACGACGGTTCGGGACGTCTCGGTTTTTGGGGATGCGATGGCCTACTTCGAGGAGGCGGCCTCGCTGCTGAACCTCGAGCTCGGCATCCGGGCGCTTCTGACCCACCCCTCGCGCCAGATCATCTTTGCGATCCCCTTCCAGCGTGACAACGGCAGCCTCGAGGTCTATACCGGCTACCGGGTCCAGTACAACTTCGCTCGCGGGCCGGCCAAGGGCGGCATCCGCTACCACCCGGGGGTGACGCTCGACGAGGTCACGGCCCTGGCGTTCTGGATGACCTGGAAGTGCGCCGTGGTCGATCTGCCGTTCGGCGGGGCGAAGGGCGGCGTCACCTGCGACCCGGGCAATCTCTCGCCCGGCGAACTCGAGCGCATCACGCGCCGCTACGCGGCCGAACTGGTCGAGGTCGTGGGCCCCGACAAGGACGTGCCCGCGCCCGACGTCGGCACCACCCCGCAGATCATGGCCTGGTTCATGGACACGTACTCGATGCACATGCGCACGAGCGTGCCGGGCGTGGTCACCGGTAAGCCGGTGGAGATCGGCGGTTCGGCGGGGCGGGTGGAAGCGACCGGCCGCGGTGTCTCGCTCCTCGCGTTCGAAGAGATGCGCCATCTTGGCATTGCACCCGGCGACGCGCGCGTCGTCGTACAAGGTTTCGGCAACGTGGGTTCGGTTGCTGCCAAGATGTTCGCAGCCGGGGGCTGCAAGGTCATCGGCATCTCCGATATCAGCGGCGGCTACGTCAACCGCAACGGCATCGACGTTGCCGGTGCCACCGCGTACGCGCAAGAGCACCATTCACTCAAAGGCTATCGCGGCGGCGAGCACGTCTCGAACGAGGATTTGCTCGAAGTCGAGTGCGACGTGCTCGTGCCGGCCGCACTCGAGAAAGTGCTGACCGTCGAGAATGCGGAGCGCATTCGTGCGAAGCTGATCGTCGAGGCTGCCAACGGCCCGACGACGCCCGAAGCCGATCACATCTTGCAGCGCAAGGGCACGGTCATCGTGCCCGACATAATCGGCAATGCCGGCGGCGTCATCGTCTCGTACTTCGAGTGGGTCCAAGATCGTCAGGGCTACTTCTGGCGCGAATCGGAAGTCAACGAGCGGCTCGAAGACCTGCTTCTCACGAACTTCCGCCGCGTGCGCGAAGTGGCGCTCGCGCGCAAGGTCCCGTACCGCACTGCCGCCTACGTCGTCGCGATCGAGCGCGTCGTGCGCTCGATGAAGATGCGCGGCGTCTACGCCTGATCGCGTGGCGATTCCGACCTACGGCGCAAACGCAACTTGTGCTCGCAGGCGAATGCTGCTGAGGATGGCGGCGATCACGATGCACGAGCAGGCGATGAGCAACGCGGCTGTCGGCGTCCCGCCGGCTTCGAAGACGATCGCAACGAACACCGCACCGAGCGTCTGACCGGTTACGCGCGCGGTGGTCATCACGCCGGCCGCGCGGCCGGTCTTTTCGTGCGGCGCCGAGATGAGGATGGCCCGGTTGTTCGGCGTTTGGAACGTCGCGAAGCCGGCACCGGCGATGCCCGCGAACGTAACGATCGTCCAGACCGCGGGCATGGCGGGCAGCAACGCGAATCCCGCCAGCCCCGCGCCCATGACGAGGATGCCGAGCGTGCAGAGCACCGATGCGGGATGACGGTCCGAGAGCGGGCCCATCTGCATCGCCACGAGCAGCGAGGCGAACGGCCACGCCGAGAGCAGCAAACCCGATTCCCACGGCGTCTTGCCGAGCACGTTCTGAAAGTAGAACGGGAGCGAAACGTAGGCGATGCTTTGGGCGGCGTAGGTTGCCGACGACGCGAGGATCGAGACGCTGAAGATCGGGACGCGAAAGAGTTCGACGGCCAGCATCGGGTGCGTCAGGCGCACCTGGCGGTGAACGAATAGCGCCATCGCGATGATCCCGGCCGCGCCGAACGCGGCGTCGCCGAATCCCCGGTCGGGCCGGGCAAAACCGTCGAACGCGTAGAACAGCGCGCCGAACGCGACCGCCGCGAGTCCCGCCGACGGGTAATCGAGTTTGGCGCCGGTGGGCGGGATGTGCGGGAGATAGCGCCAGCCGAGCACCAACGCGGCGATGGCGAAGGGAACGATGAACGCGAAGATCCACGGCCACGACGCGAAGGCAAGGATCAGACCGCCGATCGTCGGACCGCTGACCGTGCCGACGGCGACGAACGTGGTGTTCACCGCCAGCGACCGGCCGAGTTCCGCCGGCGGAAAGAGCGCGCGGTTGAGCGAGTTGACGGTGACGATCACGGCCGATCCGCCGAGGCCCTGCAAGACGCGCATCAGCACGAGCACGTCGAAGTTCGGCGCGAGCGCGCAGCCGAGCGTCGCGAGCGCGAACACGAACATTCCGCTCAGGTAGAGCCGCTTCGTGCCGCGCGCGTCGCTGGCCGCGCCGAAGAAGAGCAGCGTCATCGTCGTCGCGAGCTGCACGCCGTTGACGACCCAGATCGACTGTGCCGAGGTGATGTGGAAGCTCGTGACGATCGTCGGCAGCGCCGTGTTCGTGATCGAACTCGACACCGACGTGATGAACGTACCGAGCGAGGTGGCCGTGAGCGCCAGCAGGCGCGCGGAGGGGCCTTTACGCGAAGGCTTGTTCGGCGTGATACGAGCTGCGCGAGAGCGGGCTCGATACCACTTGACGGAAGCCCTTGGAAACGCCGAGGTCGCGCAGGCGCGCGAACTTCTCAGGGGTGACGAACTCGACGACCTTGAGATGCCGTTTGGTCGGCTGCAGGTACTGACCCATCGTGAAGATGTCGACGCCGATAGCTCGCGCGTCGTCCATCGCCTGCTCGATCTCGGCTTCGGTTTCGCCCAAGCCCAGCATCAGCGACGTCTTCGTATAGCGGACTTTGCCGCTTTGCTTGGCATGTTCGAGGATCGCGAGCGACTGTTTGTAGGTCGCACGGCGGTCGCGCACGCTCGCCTGCAGACGGGCGACGGTTTCGAGGTTGTGGGCGAGCACTTCGGGCTGCGCGTCGAGCACGATGTCGAGCGCGGCTAGATCGCCGGCGAAATCACCGGTGAGGCATTCGACTTTCGAGCCCGGTGATTTCTTGTGAATCTGCCGCACGGTGTTGGCGAAGATCGTCGCGCCGCCGTCGGCGAGATCGTCGCGGTCGACCGCGGTCAGCACGAGGTAGTTCCAGCCCAGCTCCGCGACCGCTTCGGCGACGCGTTTGGGTTCGAGCCAGTCGACCTCACCTTTGGGCGAGCCCGTCTTCACGTTGCAGAAGTGGCAGCCGCGCGTGCACGTGTCGCCGAGAATCATGATCGTGGCGGTGCCGGCGCCCCAGCACTCGCCGAGGTTCGGGCACATCGCCTCTTGGCACACCGTGTGCAGATCGAGCCGCTTCACGTTGGCTTTGACGTGCTCGTATGCTTCGCCGCGCGGCAACTGCACTTTCAGCCACGGGGGCTTGCGCGGCGGTTGCGGGTTGATCAGGTCGATCGTTTCCATGGCTCGTCTATCTCGACGCCGCGAGCAGCGGCGCGGTTGCGGGATCGCTCTCGAACCGCATGTTGAATTCGGTTTCGAGCGCCGGCAGCAAGGCATCGCGCGCTTCGGCCCAGCTCACATCCCGGCCGAGCTCGTTCGCGATCGACGTGATACCGAACTCGGGCGTCCCGCACGGCGTGATCAGGCGGTCGTAGTCGAGCACGGTGTTCGCGTTGAGCGCCAACCCATGCAGCGAGGTCATCTTTTGCACCGCCAAGCCGACGGCGCAAATCGCGTTGTCGCCGACGTACACGCCGCGATGTTCCTTGCGCCCGGCAGCCGTGATCCCGAACGTCGCGAGGGCCGCAATCACCGCGCGTTCGAGCGCCGAGACGAACGGCACGACCTCACGAAAGCGCGGCAGCTTGCGAATCGGGTAGACGACGAGTTGCCCCGGTCCGTGGTAGGTGACGTCGCCGCCGCGCTCGACCTCGACGACGTCGACGCCGCGCGCAGCCAAGAGCGGCCGCGCTACTAGGACGTTTTCATCCTTCGCCCGGCGCCCGAGCGTGATGACCGGCTCGTGTTCGACCACGAGCCAAGTGTCGGGCTCGCGCCCTTCGGCCACGGCCGCGTGCAACGAACGCTGCAGCGCCCACACCTCGCGGTACGGGCGTCGTCCGAGATCAAGCAGCCGGGGCATGTGCCGTTTGCGCTTAGACCGCCGCGGGTTGCTTGGCGGGCTTGGGATTGGGGATGTGGATCGCTTTGTTGTGCATCGCTTCGGCCGCGTCCATGATCGACTCGGTGAGTGTCGGATGCGGATGGATCGAGAGGCCGATGTCTTCGACCGTGGCGCCCATCTCGAGCGCGATGAGGCCTTCGCCGATCAGCGATTCGGCTTGCGGTGCGACGATGTGCATGCCGAGCAAGAGATCGGTCTTCGCATCGCCGATCAGCTTGATCAGGCCGTCGGTTTCGTTCATCGTGCGCGCGCGGCCCGACGCCATCAACGGGAACTTCCCGATCTTGATGGTGTAGCCCGCGGCTTTCGCTTCTTCTTCGGAGAGACCGACGGTGGCGACTTCGGGATCGGTGTAGACGCAGTTCGGAATCGCGACCGGGTCGAACGCCGAGGCCTTGTCGCCGGCGATTACTTCCGCGGCCACGACGCCCTCTTTCATCGCCTTGTGGGCGAGCAGCGGGCCGCCCGTGATGTCGCCGATCGCGTAGATGCCGTCGACCGCGGTCTTGCGCTGTGCATCGACGTCGATGAAGCCCTTCTCGTTGACTTTGAGGCCCGCGGCTTCGAGGTTGAGCGAGTCGGTGACCGGCCGGCGGCCGACGGCGACGAGCACCATGTCGAACTCGCGCGTTTCGGGCTTGCCGCTCGTGTACTCGCCGTTGAACGTGGCTTTGACTTTTTGATCGCCGGTTTTTTCGATCGTCTCGACTTTGGTCGAGAGCGCGATTTCGACGCCTTGCTTCTTGAGGATGCGGCCGAGCGTTTTCGAGATCTCGAGGTCAGTGCCGGTCAGGATATTGGCCAGTGCTTCGACGACGAGCACCTTCGCGCCGAACCGCGTGTACACGGTGGCGAACTCGAGACCGATCACGCCGCCGCCGACGATCAGCAAGTTCTTCGGAATTCGTTTGAGCTGCACGGCATCGTTGGAGTTGATGATCGTGTCGCCGTCGTGCGGCCACGCCTTGACGTCGATCGGCGCGCCGCCGGTGGCGATGACGATCGCCGGGGCGGTGTACTCGTCGGTCGTGCCGTCTTTCTTCTTGAGTGAAACCGTGTTCTTGCCGGTGAATGAGGCCTCGCCGTAGGCGAACGTCACGTTATTTGCTTTGAACAGCGAGTTGACGCCGCCGACGTTGCCCTTGACGACCTTGTCTTTGAATCCGGCCACGCCTTCGCGATCGACTTCGGCCTTGCCGACCTTGATGCCGATTTCGGATGCGTGGTCGATTTGCCGCGTGATCTCACCGACATGCAGCAACGCCTTGGTCGGAATGCAACCCCAGTTGAGGCATACGCCTCCGACTTCGTCGCGGTCGAAGCACACGACGTTCTTGCCCAGCTGACCGAGGCGGATCGCTGCGTGATAGCCGCCCGGGCCTGCGCCGATCACGAGTGCGTCGACGTTAATTGATGCCATAACTCTCCTAGAACCGAGTGAAAACGAACGTTGGTTTCGTGTACGGATTGGGCCCCGGGAAATACTCCGCTGCGACCATCGCGAGGGCCCAAACGCGATGAATTCGCTTGAGGCGAATTCACAGAAGCGAGCGGCGCATATCGGCGAGCACGCCCGAAAGGAAGGTGACGAACCGGGCGGCTTGCGCGCCGTCGATGACCCGGTGGTCGTACGAGAACGAAAGCGGCAAGATCAGCCGCGGCTTGAATTCTTTGCCGTCCCAGATCGGCTTCATCGAGGTGCGGGACGCGCCCAGGATCGCCACTTCGGGTGCGTTGATGATCGGCGTGAAGTACGTGCCGCCGATGCCGCCGAGGCTCGAGATCGTAAACGTGGCGCCGGTCATGTCGCCCATGCCCAGCTTGCCGTCGCGCGCCTTCTTCGAAAGATCGGTCATGTCGCGCGCGATGTCGAACACGCCCTTCTTGTCGGCGTCCTTGACGACCGGAACGACGAGACCGTTCGGGGTGTCGGCGGCGAAGCCGATGTTGTAGTACTGCTTGAGGACGAGCTGCTCGCCGTCGAGCGAGCTGTTGACGGCGGGGAACTTCTTCAGTGCCGCGACCGACGCTTTGATGATCAGCGCCAGCATCGTGAGCTTGACGTCCTTTTGCTCGCCGTTCATCGCGACGCGGAATGCTTCGAGGTCCGTCACGTCGGCGTCTTCGCACTGCGTCACGTGCGGGATCATCGCCCAGTTGCGCGCGAGGTTGGGTCCCGAGAGCTTCTGGATCCGGGTGAGTGGGATGCGTTCGATCGGCCCGAATTTTTCGAAGTCGACTTTCGGCCAGGGCAGCAACTGCAAGCCCGTTCCGCCGGCGGCGCCGTTGGACGGCGCGGGCGTTCCGTTCGCCAGCGTTTGTTTGACGAAGCCTTGCACGTCGTCGCGCGTGATGCGGCCGTTGGGTCCGCTGCCGCGCACGGCGGCGAGTGCGACGCCGAGCTCGCGCGCGAAGCGCCGGATCGCCGGGCTCGCATGCACGACGAGGCCGTTGCCGGCGTGTCCGTTGGAGGCTGCGGCTGTTGCCGGTGCGGCAGCGACCGGTGCGGGTGCGGGGGCAGGTGCAGCCGGGGCCGCGGCGGGCGTGGGTGCTGCTGCGGGAGCGGCCGGTGCGCTAGGAGCAGTCGACGCGGTCTCGACGATCGCGAGCACGTCGCCTTGCGACACCTTGTCGCCGACGCGCACTTTCACGTCGCGGATGCGTCCCGCGCTCGTTGCGGGGACTTCCATCGTCGCTTTTTCGCTCTCGAGTTCGACCAGCGGCGCGTCTTTATCGATCGTATCGCCGGTATTGATGAACACCGTGATCACCGGTACGCCGGTGAAGCCGCCGATATCGGGAACGGTCAGCTCCGTCACGGTCGCCGGCCCACTTGCTGCCGGTGCTGCGGCGGGTGCCGGTGCTGCGGCGGGCGCCGGAGCGGGTGCTGCGGCGGCTTGCGGTGCTGCCGGGGCGGGAGCTGCCGCGGGTGCTGCGGCTGGTGCGGCGTCGGCCGTCTCGACGCTGATCAGCACACTGCCTTCGCTGACCTTATCGCCGACTTTCACCTTGATGTCTTTGACGACGCCGGCCAGCGACGACGGAACTTCCATCGTCGCCTTCTCCGACTCGAGCGTCACGAGCGGCGCATCTTTCGCGATCGTGTCGCCCGTCGCAACGAGCACCTCGATCACAGGCACGTCGTTGAACCCCCCGATGTCGGGAACTTTGACCTCCGAGACTGCCATCTTTACACCGTCATGGGGTTGGGCTTGTCGACGTCGAGGCCGAAGGCCGCGATCGCTTTGCCGACGACGTCCTTTTGGATCGTGCCGGCGTCCGCCAGAGCTTTGAGTGCCGCGAGCGCGACCCAGCGGCGATCGACTTCGAAGAACGAGCGCAACTGCTCGCGCGTGTCGCTGCGGCCGTACCCGTCGGTGCCGAGCGCAACGAACGGTCCGCTGACGAACTGCCGGATCTGATCGCTGTACGTCTTCATGTAGTCGGTCGAGCAGATCACCGGATCGTTCGTGCCGTTGAGCAGATCGGCGACCCAAGACGAACGCGGCTTCGCATCCGGGTGCAGCAGATTCCAGCGCTCCGCGGCGAGGCCGTCGCGGCGCAGCTCGTTCATGCTCGTCGCGCTGTACACGTCGGCGACGACGCCGTATTCCTTGAGCAAACCCACGGCCGCTTCGACTTCGCGCAAGATCGTGCCCGAGCCGAGCAGGCGCACGCGCGGCGCGCCCTTCTTGCCCTCGCCCTTGGCGAGCAGGTAGAGGCCCTTGATGATGCCTTGTTCCACGCCGGCCGGCATCGCCGGATGGTGGTAGTTCTCGTTCATCACCGTGAGGTAGTAGAACACGTCTTCTTGCTCGCCGATCATGCGGCGCAGACCGTCCTGCATGATCACGGCGAGTTCGTAGGCGTAGGTCGGATCGTACGACACGCAGTTCGGGATGAACGACGCCATGATGTGGCTCTGACCGTCTTCGTGCTGCAGACCCTCACCGTTGAGCGTCGTGCGGCCGGCGGTGCCGCCCATCAGGAATCCGCGCGAGCGCAAGTCGCCGGCGGCCCAGATGAAGTCGCCGATGCGCTGGAACCCGAACATCGAGTAGAAGATGAAGAACGGGATCATCTGCTTGCCGTGCGTCGAGTACGACGTCGCGGCGGCCATCCACGACGAAACCGCGCCGGCCTCGTTGATGCCCTCTTGCAGAATCTGGCCGGTTTTGTCTTCGCGGTACCACATCAGCTGATCGGCGTCTTGCGGACGGTAGAGTTGTCCGAGCGGCTGATACATGCCGACTTGGCGGAACATGCCTTCCATGCCGAACGTGCGCGTCTCGTCGGAGACGATCGGCACCAAGCGCGGGCCGACGACCTTGTCGCGAATCAGGGCGCTGAGCGCGCGCGAGTACGCCATCGTGGTCGAGAACTCGCGCTCGCCGCTGTCTTCGAGCAGCGCCTTGAATGCATCGAGCTTCGGAACGGGCAGCGGCGCTTCGACGTTGCGGCGGCGTACCGGGTACTGTCCGCCGAGAGCGGCTTCGCGCTCGCGCAGGTACTGCATCTCGGGGCTGCCTTCTTCCGGCCGGATATAGGGGATCTTTTCGATCTCCTTATCCGAAATCGGAATCGAAAAGCGGTCGCGGAACATGCGCAGCTGGTCTTCGGCCAGCTTCTTCGTGTTGTGCGCGATGTTCATGCCCTCGCCGGCCGAACCGAGGCCGTAGCCCTTGACGGTTTTGGCGAGGATAACGGTCGGGCCGCCGGTGTGATCGACGGCGGCTTTGTAGGCAGCGTAGACCTTGTAGGGATCGTGGCCGCCGCGATTGAGTTTCCAGACGTCTTCGTCGGACCAATCGGCAACGAGCGCGCGCGTTTCGGGATACTTGCCGAAAAAGTTCTCGCGCACGTACGCGCCGTCGCGCGATTTATACGTCTGATAGTCGCCGTCGAGCGTCTCGCCCATCAAGCGCACGAGCGCGCCGGTGGGGTCGTTCGCCAAAAGCGGATCCCAGCGGCGGCCCCAGATCACCTTGATGACGTTCCAGCCGGAGCCGCGGAAGTGGCCCTCGAGTTCTTGGATGATCTTGCCGTTGCCGCGCACCGGACCGTCGAGCCGCTGCAGGTTGCAGTTGATCACGAAGATCAGGTTGTCGAGGTTTTCGCGCGACGCGATGCCGAGGCCGGCCAGCGTTTCCGGCTCATCGACTTCACCGTCGCCGATGAAGCACCACACTTTGCGTCCGCTCGTATCTTCGATGCCGCGATCGTGCAGATACTTCATGAAGCGTGCTTGATACACGGCTTGCAGCGGTCCGAGGCCCATCGAAACGGTCGGGAAATTCCAGAAGTCCGGCAACAGCCACGGATGCGGATACGAACTCAGCCCATTGCCGTCGACTTCGCGCCGGAACGAATCGAGCTTCTCTTCCGAGAGGCGCCCGTCGACGAACGCACGCGCGTAGACGCCGGGCGAGGCGTGACCCTGGAAGTACACCAGATCGCCGCCGTGATTGGCCGACGGCGGATGCCAGAAGTGGTTGAAGCCGACGTCCATCAACGTTGCCGACGATTGGAACGTGGCCACGTGGCCGCCGAGGCCGTCGTAGTGTTTGTTCGCGCGCACGACCATCGCCATCGCGTTCCAGCGCGAGTAGTGACGCAGCTTTTCTTCGAAGTCGTGGTTGCCCGGATACGCCGGCTGCGCGTGGGGCGGAATCGTGTTGACGTAGGGCGTCGTCAACGTGATCGGGATGTCGGCGCCGCGCGTGCGGGCGCGCACCGTCAACGCTTCGATGATTTCACGCGCGCGCTGCGGGCCTTCAGCAGAAATGACGCCGTCGAGGGCCTCGATCCACTCATCCGTTTCGCGGGGGTCGGGATCGGCCGCGGACTTTCCGTTCACGGCGATGGTGGGGGTCGTCACATCTAGCATAAATCTGTCCTCGACGGCCTCTTCGCTGACGTGCGAAGCATTTCTGCAAGAGCGTAGCAGTCGCCGAAACCACGCGTACCGTCCAAGCGAGCCGATAGGCCATCCAATTATGCAGGTGGACCGTTCCTGCTGCGGGATTGGACTGGAGAAGGGAAGAATTGGATCGCTTGTGACGGTAAATGGGTGGGCGCCCGAGGCCCTCGTGATCGATCGTGAGAGCGTCGTGCCGATCTACCGCCAGCTCTACGAGCGCCTGCGCGAGCAAATCCTGACGGGGGCCTTGCCCGAAGGGACCCGGCTCCCGCCCGAACGGGCGCTGGCCGACCGGCTGGGCGTCAACCGCAGCACGATCGTCCACGGCTACCGGGAACTCGTCGCCGACGGGCTGATCGAACAGCGGGTCGGCTCGGGGTCGCGGGTCGCCCCATTGCGCGACGGGGCGCCCGAGCGGGCCGCGGCGGGGGTGCCCTGGTGGGTGACCCTGCCGTCCTGGCGGGTGGGGCAGTACCCGGCGGTGCTGGGCGAACTCG
>Ga0182030_10000664_pt1 | contig 66488 bp, 52 predicted proteins | sample 812S3MmetaG_FD_121299 | JGI IMG/M metagenome (GOLD analysis project Ga0182030, IMG submission 121299) | Permafrost microbial communities from Stordalen Mire, Sweden - 812S3M metaG (Illumina Assembly) | ecosystem: Environmental > Terrestrial > Soil > Wetlands > Permafrost | place: Sweden... | reverse complement strand
CCGACCACACGCACGTATTCGACCCCCGTCCCCAGTAATGATCGACCATCCCGTGAAACATCCGGGAGAACACCAAAGCCGCCCCGAGCGCCACCCCCGAATAAAGCACGGAGTCCCGCCTCAGCCCCTTCTGCGTTTTCCATGTCACCCTCAGGATATTGAGATGCAGGATAGTGAGCGCCACCAATCCCACGATCCCGGTTTCCGCCAGCGTGCACAGGACAAGGTTCGTCGCGTCATACTCCTTCCGCAGGCCCACGCCGCGGCCGATGATGGGACTGCTATGGTAGAGCATTTCGGCGTAATCGGCCGACTTATAGCGCATCTCGATGTTGAAGTGCTCACCGCTGTCAAACCCCGTCGCGTAGTCGCGGGACTTCTGCGGCAGATAAGCCCAGCAAATCGCCACGAGCGGCACGAAAACCAGTGCAAATTTGATCAGCAGCCGAAATTCGCCCCGCATCGCGATCAGGATCGCCACCCCGATCAGCGATCCCAGCCACGCGCCCCGGGATAGCGTAAAGAACAATCCCCCCGCGATGATGACCAGCGCGACCGAGAGCCAGCGCCTCCGCCTCCCTCTCGACGCGAACCACATCTCCGTGCAAACGATCATCGCCGCCGCCAGCGAAGAGCCCGCGCCGTTTTTGTTCAAATGCCACACGTAGCCGCTGCGCATCACCAGCACACTCCCCCCCAGCGCAACTCCCATGACAATCAGCCCGTCCAGCGCCAGCCGGTAATCCATCTCATCCCTCGGCAACGCGTAAAACACCAGCACCGCCACCACCAGGTAAAGCACCATCTGGATGAGACAGATCAGCGTAGAGGATCGCCAGTTGACCAACGAGCACCCGAGCGACACGAGCAGAAAGCACGCGATCCCACCCGTCAGCGGTCCCAGCGTCAGCGCCCGCCTTTTGTGAAACAGCAGCAATGGCACGGTGAGCAGGATGTTGATTTCCGTAATCGAGAACCGAAGCGGCCCGCCGCCGGAAATGTCATTCTGGATCGGCGCCGTCGCAAAGATGAGCAGTAGCGGAATCCGCGGGTTCTTATACCCCAGCGTCCAGAACACCACTGCGTACACGCCGGCTATGAGCAAAAGGATCATTTAAGCCGCGCCCTTCTCCCCGCGCCAGGCTGGCCAATGGGTCGCCTGTCTCCGGGTCAGTGACAGATGCCCCCGCATCTTGGTCAGCGCGTTCGAGCGCCGGGCCGGCAGCAGCGACATCGCGCCCCAGATCACCGCGCGCAGCGCGCATCCGACCACCATCGCGCAACGAAATGACACCAGCCCCAGCGTCCCGTGGTGCTTCAATTCATACCGATCCAGGCTCTCCATGAAAAAACGGTTGATGTTCTTCTTATCACCCGCGCCGCTCGCCCCTCCCAGGTGCTTCGCCTGCGCCGCGGGCGTAAATGCGATCTCCCACCCCAGGTCTCGGATGCGCCGCTGCCAGTCCGTCTCCTCGGAGTAGAGAAAAAACCGCTCGTCGAATCCCCCCGTTTGCTCGAACACCTCGCGCCGCACCACCATGCAGGCGCCGATGAGAAACTCCACATTCCGCTCCGAGTCGTGCCGCCAGAACCGATAGTCGCCCAGGAACCCATGGCGCGGGAACGCCGCCGATATCCACAGATTCTCCAGCCATGCCCGGAGAGGGGAGGGGAACTTGAAGCACGATATCTGGAGCGACCCGTCCCCATTCAAAAGACGCGGCCCGGCAATCGCGGCGCACGGATGGTTCTCCAGATATTCGATGAGTGTCCCGATGGCCCCCGGCAGCGGAAAGGCGTCGCTGTTCAGCAAGAGAAAATAACTCCCGCCCGCCTGCCGCATCGCGATGTTATTCGCGGCGCCGAATCCCACGTTCTCGTTGTTCTCGACCAGGCGGATACTCGGCAGCTCCCGCCGGATCGCCTCGGCGCTCCCATCCGTCGAGCCGTTGTCCACCACCCATATCTCCGACGGGATGCCCGCCAGATCGGCCTCCAGCGCCCGGAGGCACTCCAGCGTCATCTGCCGCGTATTATAGCTCACGATGATGGCCGAGAGCTTCACGCCTCTTCCCCCCGCATGCGAATGATGCGCGCCGGCACCCCGGCCGCGATCGCGTTGGGCGGGATGTCATGGGTCACCACCGCATTCGCGCCCACGATTGCATTATCCCCGATGGTCACTCCCTTGGAGACCGTGACCTTCGCGCCAAGCCAGACGTTGCGCCCGATCCGCACCGGGGCCACCACTTCGCCCTGTTCTCGCGTCGTAAGATCGAGCCGCTCGAAACGGTGATCGTGATCGCGGATGGATACCATCTCGGCGATGAGACAATCCTCTCCGATCAATACAGAGCTGCGCGCCGCCACCGTGCAATGATGCCCGAAGATCGTGCGATCCCCCACGCGGATCACCCCGTCGCATTCCACCGTCAGGTCCCGGTCCAGCACGCACCCTTCGCCGAACTCGACCACTCCTCCCGCCCCGACGCGCACCTCCACCCGCGTGCGCACATCGCACCTGGCCCCAAACCTTACCCGCGGATTCCGCACCCGCATCCAGACAAGCCGCACTCTGCGGAACAAAGCCGCAACGACACGCGCACCCGTGAGCGCCTTCCTCTCCGGAAGCAGAACCGTCGTCTCGACTCGTGGTTGGGACGCCGTGTTCATGCCGCCACTCCCAGTGGCTCCAACGCCTCGATCAAAGTGTCCAGCCGCGACTCCCAGCTATTCCTGCGCGCCACGGCCACGCGTTCCGCGCTCCGCGCCCCATTCTCCCCGAGCGCCGCGCGGCATGCCGCGATGAATTCTTCCGGTTCCCCCGCCACATGGCAGAGGTCCGAGTAATCTCGGAAACCCGCGACGTCCGTGCTGACGACTGGTTTGCCCGACGCGAGGTATTCCCAAAGCTTGATGGGATTAAGGCTTTCGGTAAACGGCGTCATCATGTGTGGCACGATGCATACATCGAATCCCGCCATTTTTTGCGGAATCTCCGCGTACGGCGCCGGCCCGCAAAGGTGCATGTTTTTCTCCGCCGCCAGTGTGGCCCGCGTCCCGGCATCGAGGTGATCCGGCCCCACCAGCACAACGCTTCCCTCCGGGAATGACCGGGCCAGCCGCACGAGCAGCCCCGCATCGATACGATCCCGGTGCAGCGTCCCCGTATATCCAAACACCGGATGCGGCAGCCCGCTTCCATTCGCGCCATGCCCATTCGCGCCATGCATAACGCCGGCATAATGCTCCACGTCCACCCCATTCGGCAGCAGCAGCACCCGCTTGCTGCGCGGCCCGCGGCTGCGCTCGAGCGCCTCGGAGCACACCACCACCAGATCGGCCCGCGCGCACAGCCGCCGGTCCTGCGCCGCAATGAGATTTCTCTCCCTCTCGGAAAACGACGGCACCAGCGCCCAATCATCCGTGATATCATAAACCACCGCGCTCTCCCCCATCTTCCCCGCCGTGTGCACCGCCGAGTGAGGGTTCAGCCACAGCAGCGGTGCCTTGATCCCGAGCTTGCTCGCCACCCGTCGGATGTGCAAGCGAGCCGCCAGCTCATTGAGAACCCGTCCGGCGCCGATGGAATCGGGAAAAAGCTTCAGCGCCCTTGTAAAAGTAATGTTCGGAAACCCCGGCACCGTCCAAGTCGCCGGCCCCGTCGATCCCGAAAACCTCCCGCGCCGGATCTGATGCGAGACATTGATCGGCAGTCCTACGAACAGAATCTTCATCGTCGGAAAACGCCGGGAAAGCGCCGCGCACAGGAATTGGTTGCGGCGCCACACATCATCCCAGTCTTCCATCGATACAAAGATCAAATCACGCACGGCTTACAACTCTCAGGAAGTCACCACGTTCTCGGCAATAAGATTGTTCGGTATCTCCGGCAGCTTCCCCTTTTGCAAATAACTCACCAGCGCCGCCACGGCAAATCCCGCATAAACCATCAACCCGGCGCGCAGAGGCAGGGTATACGCAAGCTGGACCTCGGTTAGAATATACGGGAGCACCGCCAGCAGGCAGAGCCAGAAAAGCCAGGTGCACCGGCACTTCAGCCGCCACGCCGTCAGCACCCCGGCCAGGGCGAGCAGCACGAACACGGATTCGATGCCGATGCGCACCGCCCGGAACCGATGCTCCGGCAGGGAATCGACATAGAGAAACCCGAATCGATTCAAAGTATGCTTCCAATAAGCGCCCGGGTCCGCCCGGTACTCCACCAGGAACCGCTGCCATAACTCGTCAAAATATCGGTTTTCGCCTTCCGAGTTCAGCCTGCCCCATTCGACCGCATCAGTCGCCGGATGCCCTCTCATAACATGGGAGCCATAAGTTCCCGGCTGATTTCCCACATACATCTCCATCGCAAAATTATCCCTCACGATGAAGAACCGCCCAAAGGTCTTATAGTCCCGGATCTGCCACGGCATCAGCACCAGGACAAACGCAATGAATGAGATCGCCGACATCTTGAACCAATTCCCGAAAGTCGTTTTTCCGACCGCCATGGTAATCAAAAATGGATAAGTCAGCACGGGAGTCAAATGGGCCAGCGCCAGCAGCCCAAGCGCGACGCCGAGCCCGAAAATCCGCCCGGCCGTCGCCGAATGGGTGCGCTGCATTTGCTTGCACCAGACGATGATCCAGATGAACCCCGCAAGACTTGGCAAAGTGTCCCAGAGCGACGCCGCGTTGCGTCCGAACCCCGGATAAAGCAGGAAGAGCACGACGGTCCATCGGGCCGCGGCCTTTCCAAAGAACCAGTAAGCCAGCACGTAAATCCCCGCCGCCGTCAACGCAACACAGAGTATATTGATGGCGTACAGGACTCCGAACGAAGCGTGCGATTCGAGCCCGAACAACTTATACACCCCTGCCACCACATACGGGTAAAGAGGCGGACTTACCGCCGTAGGCTTGGCGTCCGCCGCGGGATTGTATGGATTGAGATATCCATGGCCCAGGACGATATGGCTGGCGATGAACGGCTCCTCCCCCAGCCATTCGAGCGGCGTGAACAGCAGGAAAAACAGGGCGAGCAGCGCTCCCAGAACGGCTGCGATAAAGGCTTCACGGTGAAGGGTCTTGTCTTTCATTTTTATTTTCTCAGGGTCGAGGGTTGCAATGGTTTCGCGGATATGGCTGCCGGTCTGGGCGCTTCCGCGCCGGTTGTTCCTATCGCTTTAATCAGGGTGCGGTATTGGATCGCCCAATCCATCGCCTCCGCCTGGGCTCGGGCGCGCCGGCCCCATTCGATGCGCGCCTCTTCATCCTCGATCAGGTAGGCCAGGTGCTCGGCCAGCTCATCGATTTCCGGCGGATCAAAGTAATGGATCGCGTCCCGCCCCACTTCGGGAATGCCCCCGCGCCGCGACGCGATGCTCGCCACTCCGCACGACATCGCCTCCGGCAGCGCCAGCGTGCACGGCTCGTCGTAGTTCGATGGAGCGCAGAAGATCGATGCCGACTGGTACACCGGCAGGATCTTGTGCCGATCCAGGAAGGGAATGAATTCCACGCAATCGCCCAGCGGCTCGGCAAGTTTGCGCACTTCAAGCTCGAACGGCGACAACGGGAAGTTCACGTCAAAGGTTTCCCGTCCCACAATCCTCAGCTTGAATCGCCGCGTCTTCCCGTGAATCTTCCGCGCCGCCCGGATCAGCAGATCGGCTCCTTTGGTCGGCACCATGCGGGCGACGAACAGGATCACCACCTCATCCTTCGGCGCGAGATCGGGACGCGGGACGAACCGTTTCGTATCCACCCCGTTGTGTACGACCCGCAATTTCTCATGCCCACGTTTCAACCGCGCGCGAATCTCATTGGCGAGAAAATCACAGTTGAAAAGCACCAGGTCCGCGGCATCCACCGTCCGGTGAAGTTCGCGCTGATCATAAGTGTGGAACAGGGAATTACACACATTTACGCAAACCTGCGCATTCGGCAGCGCTTTCTTGAACTGCCACACCGGCGCCGGCGTATTTTGAATGAACACCGTGCCGTCAAAGTCCGGATCGATCCCCTGGATTCCCTTTACCGCGGCCTCGTACGTTTTGTTGATGAAATGCCGTTGCATCCCCAGCCTCGCCAGCAGCACGTCGGCGATCTTCTGGTTCGGCGTCGGGTACGGCGCAAAATCAACCGGAACGCATTCCCCCGCGTCATAGTCGTAGGTGCTTGAGCGGGCGACGATGATCTGCGCGCTCCCGCCCGCCTCGACGTGCTTGCGCGAGAACTCGTACACCAGGGTGATGATCGCGCTCCCGGTCTGGAACGTATAATGATCTCCAGGTGTCGGGACGTGGATGTGCCTGTTGCTATGCCGCCTTTTTTCCATGAATTACAGAATGCCTATCTGATCACATCATTGCTTCCCACGCCAGCGATAGGGAATGACGGTCGTATCCAGCGGCAGCCGCGAGGTATCCGGGTTCTCCCGATCATACGGGCGGTTCGGCATATCGATGAAAATGACATCTGACGTGCCAATATTCTCAAAAGCGTGGTAAACCCCCGCGGGGATGGTAAACACCCCGCGCCGCTCGCTTCCAAGGAATAATTCATTCACGCAACCCTGTGTCGCCGAGCCCTCCCGCGCGTCGTAGAGCACGATCTTCGCCGACCCGCTTCCCACGAATACCCGGTCGTCCTGCCGGTGATGCACCACCCAGCCGCGCGCCTGTCCCGGCCGGACCGTCACAAACACGACCCTCGCCGGCGGGTCGGGATGGAGAGCCCATTCGGCCAGCCATGCTTCGCACAGCTCCCCGCGCTCATCCTCATGCGTTTCCGGATAGCGGATATTCACTCCCACGATGCCTTGCGGATCTTTTTCGATATTCCCGCCCATCTCCTGCAACATGGTGCGTGCCCGTTCGCCTTGCCTGGTCATTGCGCCACGCGCTCAAAGCCGGACCCAAAATGAAGTCCGTGCCGAGTGGCCGCTAAGATAGGGAACCACTGATTAATGCTTCTAAATCGAACTGTATCCGAGGGCCAAAGGCCCGAAACAATCCAGCCCAGGGCAACGCCCTGGGTAATTGGGTCGAACGGACCAAGCCCTGAAGGGGCGCGACAACACCCATGCACATCTTCAAAAACGCTCTAATTGGCCGGACTAAAGAACAGCCCGCTGATCACCGCGTTCGATCCAGCAACATTATTCGTCACCTGGATCAACACATGCCCGCTAAGTTTCCAGACCAGATATTGCCCGCCGGAGAAGGATGATACCGTTCGGCTATCCAGGACGGCATTGGTATTGGCGTCCACTACCTGCACCGTCTGCGAACGCCCGCAGTTATCCCAATTGAGCATATATACCGCCACTTTGTGGGCGTTTTGATCGGTAAGGTTGACATCCACGGTGTAACTGCTTCCCGCCGTCAGATTCGGCGAGTACCAGCACGCCGCGATGCGCCCCGTCGAGCCCGCATTCTGCAAAGCGCGTGGGTCCGAGGTAAGATTACTCCACGTATAGTTCAAATTCCCGCGGGCGGCGACCGTGGCATAGGAGGGATAGTTCGCCACATCATTGACGACATTATAGCCGTCGGCGCCATAGACGCCCACCCAGCTTCCCTGCGTGGTCCCGTCTGTCTCGATATAGCTTGCCGATCCGGCAGCCGTGGCGGCGCTTTGGACAGGCGCAAAGAACAGTCCGCTCATTACCGCGTTCGTGCCGGGCTGAAGGTTTGTGACCTGGATTCGGACGTGTCCGGTTACGTTCCAGACCAGATACGCTCCGGTCTCGAATGACACCAGGCTCCGCGTGTCCAGGACAGTGCCGCTGCCGGCGTCCACGATTGACACCGTCTCTGCCCGGGGGCCCGCGCCGTCCCAGTCGAGTGCATAGACAGCCATGCTGTGGCTTTGTCCGTCGGTTAGATTCACGTCAACCGTGAAACTGCTTCCGCTATTCGAGCCCTGGCTATACCAGCACGCCGCGATACGGTCGGAGCCGGAAGCCGTTTGCAACGCGCGCGGATCCTGTGTAGTCGGCGCCCATGGCCAGCTCTGGTTCCCGCTCGGGGTCACTGTGGCATAGGTCGGATAACTGGTGGTGTTATCCACCACATTGTAGCCGTCGGCGCCGTATACGCCCTTCCAATTGCCTTCTGTCGAGAAATCGGACTTCACGTAGCTTACGACTGCGGTTGTCGCCGGGTTCGGAGTAGGAGTTGCGACCGGCGTTGGCGTGGGTGTCGCAACCGGTGTTGGCGTCGGAGTTGCAACTGGGGTCGGCGTGGGTGTCGCAACCGGCGTCGGAGTAGGTGTCGCAACCGGCGTCGGAGTAGGAGTCGCAATCGGCGTCGGAGTAGGAGTCGCAACTGGAGTCGGTGTCGGCGTCGGAGTAGCAACTGGCGTAGGTGTCGGCGTAGCTACTGGCGTGGGCGTCGGATTCGGCGTTACAACCGGCGTCGTCGGCGTATCAAAGAATAGTCCGCTTACCACCGCATTGGTTTCAGCTACATTATTAGTCACCTGGATGAGCACATGCCCTTTGAGGGTCCAGATCACGTATTCCCCGCCGGTGAAGGAGCTTACGTTTCTGCTGTCCAGCACGGCCCCGGTGCCGGCGTCCAGAATTTGAACCTGTTCCGACCGCGGACCGGCGCCATCCCAATCGAGCAGATACAGCTCCAGATTATGAGCGTTCTGATCGGAAAGATTTACATCCATGGTGATATTGCCCCCCACGGTAAGAGTCGATGTATCCCAGCAAGCCGCAATCCGGCCCGTGGTGCCCGCCAATTGCAGCGCGCGCAAGTCCGTGGTGGATGGCTTCCATGTATAGTTCGAATTCTGTTTGGGAGTCACCGTGGCATAGGAAGGGTAACTCGCCACATCGTTGATCACGTTGTAGCCATCCGCGCCGTATACGCCCTTCCAGCTTCCACGGGTGGTGCCGTCGGTCGTCACAAAGGTCGCCGATCCGGATGTCGCGATCGTACTGGTTTGCGAAGTCCCAAAGAACAGCCCGCTGATCACCGCGTTGGAGTCGCCCGCCAGGTTGGTTACCTGGATCTGGACATGTCCACTGACGTTCCAGACCAGATATTCGCCGCCTTGGAATGCCGGCAGGGTCCGGCTATCCAGCACGTTGCCGCTGGTCGCATCCAGGATGGAGATCGTTTCGGAGCGCGGTCCATAGCCATCCCAGTCCATTGCATAGACGGCCATGCTGTGGGTTTGCCCATCCACAAGGTTCACGTCGATGGTATAGCTGTTGGCGCTTCCACCGCTCATATTCGGCGTGTACCAGCAGGCGGCAGTGCGCCCGGTCGTGGATACCTTCTCGAGCCCGCGTACATCGGTGGTGGTTTCCGCCCAGGGATAATAGTAGTTAACCGACGGCGAAGACACTTCGGCGTAGGATGGGTAATTGACGGTGTCGCCGATCACGTTATAGCCGTCCCCGCCATAGACTCCCTGCCAGTTTCCGGTAGTCGTAAGGTCGGCCTTCAGGAAGGTCGCTTCGCCCGGCGCTGTGCTCGGCGTGGCCGGGGCCACTGTCACATCCACGGCAGCCGATGTCGCTGTGTTGCCGTTTACGTCGGTCGCAACCGCGGTAATTGGATAATTCCCGGCCGCGGCATTGGTCCAGGTGATCTGGTAAGGCGCGCTCGTCGCCTGGCCGATCTGGACCTTCCCCGCGTAAAAGGCCACCTTGCTCAACGCGGCGCTCATCCCAATGGTGTTCGCCGTAATGGTCGTACTTCCCGGCGCCGTAAGCTGGCTGCCATTGGTGGGCGCGATGATCGATACCGCGGGATACAGTTGCGTGGACGGGACGATCTGCGCCCCCTGGCTTGGACTGGACCATGATAACTGGAGCCCCGCTGTGGAATCCTGTTTCGAGTAATTGACGAGGATGCTGTACCGATGCCCTTGTTGCAGCGCGATGGTTCCCGTGTCCTGCGTCGAGCCGTGCGGATTCCAATCGTTGATGATCTCCTGCCCATTGATCCAGACCTGCACCGCGGAGTCGCTTTGCGTGGTAAAGGTATAGCTCTCGGAATAAAGAGGCTCGATTTCCCCGGTCCATTTCGCGGAGAACATCTGTGGCGCCACCGAAGGATCAGGGCTGCCGCCCCAGCCAAAGTCTATCATGCTGTCCACCCGGCTGTAGAGCGGCGTCCCCGTAATGTCCGGGTTCTGGTAGTATTCGCCAGTTAGTCCGCTGCCGGTGGAAACAAACGGTCCGGTAAAGGTTCCCGCCGCGGCCACTGTAACATTGATGGGCGGTGACGTGGTGACATTCCCATTGGCGTCCGTGGTCTGGACGGTAAGCGCATACTGCCCCGGCGGCACGTCGTTCCAGGTAAAGGAATGCTGCCCGGCCGATATATCCGTGCCGATCAAGGTTCCATTTGCAAAATACTGGACGGACGCAATCGCCACGCCGTTCGTGCTTAGGATGTTAGCCGGGATGGTAATATCCGCCGGTCCGGAAAACACGGTGTTGGCCGGGAGGCCGACCGCCGCGATCTCTGGCGCAACCGTCCCGGTGGAGAGCCCGGGCGTGCCGCCTACCGCGGACGCATTGTAAACTTCGACCTCGCGAAGGCATATATTTCGCGCTCCGGTCTGGGCGCCTGCGTTGACGACGTCCAGACTCGCCCCTCCGCCGTACGTGCAGTTATTCACGAGCAGGCGGATGTGCTGGGTCTTTACCGGCGCAAAGCTATGCTGAAAGATGTTGCGGTCGCTGAAGTAGCTGTCCGCCGTGCAGCCCACGACCGGGCTGTACACGGTTTGCGTGTTCACCGGCTCGCTGACATGCTGGATGGTGACCCAATTACCCTGGCCGGTGGAATCGTATTGCAAGTCATAGTCGATCAGCGTCCCGTCCAATTGCCACGGAACCCCCGCATACACAACGACATGGTCGATGGTTTGCGCCGTGGGAAAGCTCATCTCGAACCACGCCGGGAACCCTTGGGTATCGTCAAACCACGGATGATCATTCGACCCTTGGTTGTAATACCAATTCTCAAGGACCCCGTTGTAAACCTTGCTGACGCTGTTCTGCATCCCCGATCCGTAAGGCGAGTTGCCATCGCCGGAGCCGATGCCTGAGACGCCCGCTTGCTGCGCAAGGTTCGGCCCCCAATTGTTCGGGACCACGCTGATGGTTTGTCCGGATGCAAGTTCCACGTAAACGGGAAGTTCGGGAACAGGAATCGTGACCTGCCCATTCGTAATCGGGAAGTCATACTCCTGGCCGAAAGGACTCACGTAATGGACCGAGCTTCCGCTGCTGACGGATAGCGTTACCTGCCCGTCGGTGCTGCCCCAGCTTTGGAAAGCCGCTACGGACTTGGAGGGCCCGGTAAACAAACTCCCCAGATACATATGGTCGCCCGGTTGGCCGAAATCCAATGCCTTCGTGAATGTCGTGCCGTACAGCTCCTCCGACCACACCCGCATCAGAGGCGCGGCGGGATTCAGGCTCGTGTCGGAATTCTCCCAAAACATCGGGAACGCCCAGAACCCCATGCTCTTATCATACCACAGGTAGTTATGCTCCTTCGGGATTCCGTTCTGCTCGAAGGCCATCATCTCTACCATGGTCCAACGGCCTTGCATCCGCGGTTCGTAGGCGCCCAGGCAGGCCGCCATGAAGCCCTGCTCGGTCTGCCACTTCTCGATATTCTGCAGCCCGTATTGGCTGAGCAGCGCATTAAGTCCGTTGAAGGATTCCTGAGCCAGTTCAGGGTCGCCGTTGATGTTGTTATATGCGTGGAAGGAGAAGGCATCCATGTAACTCCCGCCACCGGCGGAAAAGAAACCTCGCAGCCAGTTCAACCCGTAAGGCCCAATCGTCACGACGGCAGGCGCCATTACTTTCATCTTCGGATTGACGCCCTTCACGGTCTGATAAAAGGGGATCAACTCACTCGATACGAAAGTGCCGCCGTCCATCGCGTAATTCGGCTCGTTTTGTCCCTCGTAGTATTGAACCTGGTTCTGGAATGTCTGCACGACCTTTTTGAGCCCCGCGAAGTCCGAGGCGGTAAACGTGCCGGCGGGAAACGCGATCATCAGCGGCCGCGCCCGCACCGGGTCGAATGGCGTGTAAAATAATTCGTCGATTGCGATCAGGTTCTGGATGGTGGCAATGTCTCCATCCGGATTTGAAGCGTCCTGGATCTGGTAACGCTCCGGGCCCATCGCGGTCAGGTCCCGCATCACCTCGTCCTGGATATACTGGCCGGTTGGGTAAGTCGAAGCCGCCGGCAGCGTCGGGAAGTTACTCTTATTGCGGAAGATGCAGAACATGGTTCCTCCCAGGACCTGCCCATAAGGAGCGCCCTGGCTCTGCGTACCATATACGTACAGCTTGTACCACCCCGGGTAGACGGCACTTACGTTAATTGTCGTACCATTGACTGCGCCCTGGTCCACCATGTTGCCATAGTAATCCCTCACTTGGTAAGTCGCGGCCGGCCCGCTAAGGGTAAACTGGACAGGCTGACCAACATAGAAAACATTATTACGTGGCGCTGCGTATATATTTACTTGACTTTGGGGGGTGTTTAATACAAAACCTTGCGCGTTCGCTGCCGATGATAGGGTGGCAAGCAGCAACAATGTTAAGGCGCAAAAAACGCAATAGGCGCAAAAGATTTGGGGAATCCGCTTCATAAGGGTCGTGGGCCAGCAGGGACCGTGCCGCGGCTCGAAAGGAGCGTCGTGCTCCTTTTCTGACGGCTGGTTCCCCCGTGGGTTTCGACCCCCTACACTCCGCGTTATTCATGCCATGTACACCCCTTCCTTTGGCATAGGTAGTGCAAAATTTGATCCTTCGTTCAGAGTTCCCCCTGAGACAAGCTTCCAGTTGGACGGGCGAAAAATTCGGCTGTTCTTATGGAGAATGCTGCTGGTTATGGACATTATATGTTCTCCGCCGTAGCCATCTCTGGCTGGTCTGCCATTAATCCCGAATAAATGTCGGCGTACTGGGAGGCGGTCGCCGCCAGGGTGAAGGCCCTCACGGCGCTCCGGCCCGCCGCGCCCAACCGCTTCCGCAGCCCGGGGTCCGCAGCGAGCCGGCCCATGGCGCCCGCCAGCGCTTCGATGTTCTCGCTCGGGACCAGCAGGCCCGTTTCTCCTTCGCTCACGATCTCCGGTACGCCGCCGACCCGCGATGCGATTACCGGCTTGCCCGCCGCCATCGCTTCGAGGTTCACGATCCCGAGCGGCTCCATGCGCGATGGCAGTACGAAGAATTCACAACCCCTGAACAGCGCCCCCGCCATCGCGCGATCCGCCCGTCCCACAAGCTTCGCCGTTTCTTCCAAACCCAGATCGTGGATGAGCTTTTCCAGGGGAGCCCGCTCGGGACCTTCTCCCGCTATCAATAATTTCCAGCCGGCGATCTTGGCCCTGGCAAAGGCGCGTAGGAGCACGTCAAAACCCTTCTGCGGCACGAGGCGTCCTATTCCCATGATATAAGGCGCCCCGGCGGAGTACGGCGCCCCGCTTTCGAAATCGCCCAGGTCAATACCGTTATAAATAACACTGGCCCTCTGTCCGAATGGCTTCCCCCAATATGTCTCCATATCTTCCAGAGTATGGCGCGAAACCGCGGTAATGTGGTCCGCCTCGCCCAGTAAGTCACGCAGCACGCGATTCAGAAACGCCGAACGCTGGTATATTTGCGTGGCGTCCATGGTTCGCTCGCCGTGGGTCGTGACCACCAGCGGCAGGCCCAGGTCCTTCCGGGCGAGCAGCGCGTAATAACCATTTGAACTGACGCAGTGAACATGGATCAAATCGATCTTATGCCTTCGTAATATATTGGTGACCTGGTTCCGGATAAACCGATGCGTCAGGAAGTAATTAACATGCGCCTTTACTGAACCCTCCGGCGTTCGCATCGCCAGCCGGTAAATCGGGAGCCCCTCGTATACTTCGTACTTGGGCAGCGAACGCGGCCAGCGGTTGGTGAGAACAATGACACCGATGCCTTGCCGCTGTAGCTCATGCCCCACCTGGCGTACCAATTCTTCCACCCCGCCGACGTGCGGATAAAATGCGCTGGCAAATAAGGCGACGTTCATGGCCTTCCAATTGCGATATTCATGGCCTGGCTTTCCGTACCCGGAGCACAGGGAGCGTAAAGCGCCTCGTACAGCGAGCAGACGCGGTCCCATCCAAAATCGAGCGACCGATTCAACCCCGCCGCCCTCAGCTTCGCGCGCAATTCCGCGTCGGTCAGCACCCGGATGATCGTATTTCCAAGTTCTGCATCGACCGGCAGCAGCCCCGAGGCGCCCTCCTGGAGCACCTCTCTCGCGCCCACATTTGGCGACGCTACGACCGGAACGCCGGACGCCATCGCCTCTATGTAAGGCACGCCGAATCCTTCATAAGTGCTCGGCAGGCAGAACACCCATGCGCGTCGATACAGATCGGTAAGCTTCTCCTTCGGCACCCGCCCGAACCAATGCACGCCCTCGCCGCTCACCGGCTCCTCGCACACCGCCCAGAACTCGGCCCCGGGCACGCGAGGACGTATCTCCCTGTTAAATAGTTCCAGCAGCATCGCCCCGCGTTTGCGGTTGGTCATGGTGCCGACAAAGAGCAGCGAGGGCGCGGCGCTCTTTTCACCTCCAGGGCTGAACGCCCCAAGGTCGACGCCATTCGGGATCACCCGTTTGACCATCGGGATATAGCGCCGCGTATTCTCCGACACCGCGACTAGTTCGTCGGCAAGGAAGCAGCAGCTATATTCGCAAAGCGCCAGCGCGCCCATCCGCAGCTTTGCCGTCAGCCCCTTTGCGTGCAGCATCTCTGCCATGCAGGAGCCGTGAAAAGTATGGATGTGGCGTGGCCGTTTCCGGCCCCACAGAAACCAGTCGTCGCCGTGCGCGTTCAGCACATCGAAGCCGCTGAAATCGTAACCACGCAAGTCCCATGCAAAGCTGAATGTCCGCAACCGCTTCCCGGGCGGCACCACGACGGTATTATACAGGCTATCTTCCGAGCCGCCGGTCTGGCTGAAGACGGTGACCGAATGGCCTCGCTGCACCAGCGCATTCGCAAGGTAGTGCACCTGATAGCCCACGCCGATCTTACTCCCGCTCGGAAGGTATAATGATAAGAGCGCGATATTCACCGGGTTGGATTCAAGCCGCGGATTCGACCATGCCCGCCCCTGGCGCAAGCACCGCCCCTTCGATGATACGGGCGCATTCCGTCCAGGTCTGCCGGCCGGCGCGAGCGACGGATAGCTCCTTGTGTACCTGCAAAAGCCTGCGATCCGTCACCAGCGAGCGCAGCGCTCCGATGACTGCCGGAAGATCGCCCTCGTCCACGAGAATCGCCGCTTCCCCGCACGCCTCGGGCAATCCGCCGCGTTTCGAAGCGATTACCGCGCACCCCGAGGCCATCCCTTCGAGCACAACCAGCCCAAACGGTTCGTTGGATCGCGACAAAACGCACACCACGTCGTGTGCTCTCACCAGTTCCGGCGCCGCATGTCGATCCACATGCCCGAGATAGTTCGCATTGGCAGCATCCATCTTCACCTTCAATTTCCGGAAAAAGGGATCCGTCATCGGATCGACATCGCCGTAGAACCAAAGCCCCCCCGCCACGGTCAACGTCACAGGCAATCCTTCCCGGACCAAGGCTGCGACTGCATCCGCTGCAATATCCGGACCCTTGTTCGGATCGATCCGCCCGATAAAAAGCACCCGCACCGGGTCCTGCCGCTCAAGATAGTTTTCGCGCGGATGAAACGCCTCCGGATCGACCCCATTGTGAGCCACTACAAACTTGCTTTCGGGAATCCCGTGTTTCGAGATCGTCCAATCGCGGATATAACCGCTGTTTGCCACGAACACGTCGGTGGCCGCAATCGTCCGCCGGATATCATGCCGCGTCCCCCATTCATTGTGTTGCCATACGATCACCTTCGCGCCGGGCAGGATACCTTTGACATACTCCGAGGAAACCAAATCGTTAAATAGAACCACCACATCAGGCGCTGGTTTCAAATCCCGGAGCGCCCGTAGGAAAGAGCGGAGATAGTAATCAAAACACGGCCAGTCAAACCTCTCGAGCTTCCCCCGCACGCGCGACATAAACCTCTGCGCCGCGTTCAACTCCGACCCCTTCCTATGTTCGATACGAACGATCTTACCCTCCGGGTACGGGCGATTGCTGTCGAGCGTGGTCAGTACGGTCACCTCGTGGCCGAACCCGCCCAGCTCGCGCGCCATCTGCATGATGACAGTCGCTATCGCCCCGCCGGATACCGGCGAGTAAAACTCAATCGGCATGTTTACAAAGCAAAAACGCATGACTTACCCCGGCAAAAATTCCCGCAGCCGCGCCCACGTGTGATCCCACGTCAGTTCCTCCGCGCGAGCCCGCGCCTTTCTCCCATACTCACGCCTAAGCTCGCGGTCCGTGACCAGCCGGTGCAAGTGCGCCGCAAGCTCATCCACGGAATCGCGCTCGAATAGCAATCCACCGTTCCCCACTACTTCCGGCGTCCCCCCCGTTTTCGAAGCCACGGTCGCCAGGCCCACGGCCATCCCCTCGAGCGTCGCCAGCCCGAACGCCTCATCCCACCGCGCCGGGTGCACATGGATTTGCGCTTTCTGAAGCTCCCCAGGCAGCGCGTGCCGATCGATAAACCCTGGCTTGCGGACCGGAATGCCCGCGTTTTCCAGATCCTTCACCAGCGATACAAGCTCCTCTTGGTAGGCGTCCCATTGATTATGCCCGAAGTGGGTAAACCCAAGAATCTGCACCCCGAAATCCTTCGTTTCACATGCCACCTTCCTGGCCGCACGCAGTAATAAGTCCGGTCCCTTATCGCGAACCGTCCTACCTACAAAGTTAATGTACGGCGGTCCTTCCGGCGTATGTTCCGCCGGGCGGAATCGCTGCTGGTCCACGCCGCTGAGAAGCGTTTTCACCTCTACCCCGAAGTGCTCCTCATTCCAGGCCGCGGTGTAATCGCTGACCGCCGCGGCGACATTGACCGCCTTGCAAAATGGACCCCGAAACTTCTCACTGCAAGTATTCTGGTTTTGAAAGAGGTGCAGGATAAATGCGCGCGGGAACCGCCGCCGCAATACCACCGCGAGCTGCGGATCATTTTGCAAAATCAGCGGCATCCCCTCGACCCCCGCCTTCTCGATCGCATCGCCCACCCGCCGGCACCACGCCGGGTGGCGCATGTGATACCATCCGCCAAGCCGGGCCTGCAGCACAAACGCTTTTCGGATCACCCGCTTCCATCCCTTGTTAAAGTCATGCCGCGGGTAATCCAGAAAGATCGTATTCTTCCAGGGGTACGGCTCCGCATCGATGCGCAGCGAAATGACCAGCGGTTCCGCCCCGTCCCGCTTCGCCGCCTGGCACACCTCCCACACCCACGTGCCGATCGCCCCGCTTTTGGTCGCCGTAAAGCTCTCCAGCGTCGTGTTAACAAACACCACGCTCATAGATGGTTCCCGGCGCCCACCGCGCTCGCCGTCATTTCGCCCTGCGGCAGCCCGATGAGTCGTTTCAATTTCTGCCACGCTATATCCCAGGTAAAGCACTCCGCCCGCTCCCGCGCCTTCTGGCCCATGCTCGCTCGCAGATCCGCATCCATTACCAGCTCGTATAAATGCCCCGCCAGTTCTTCCACCGAGTCTCTTTCAAAGAGAAACCCAGCGTCGCCGACCAGTTCCGGCGTACCCCCGGTGCGCGATGCCACGGTCGCTAGCCCGCACGCCATACCTTCCAGGGTTACAAGCGGGCACGGATCATCCCACCGCGAGGGGACCACGTGAATGTGCGCCTTGCGCAGTTCGTCCGGCAGCGCATGGCGGCCAATGAAACCAGGCCGGTTGACCGTAATTCCACTTCGATCCAGGTCTTGCGCCAGTGCTTCCAGCTCAAGCTGGTAGGGATCCGGTTCCGACCAGCCATAGAAGCGCGAGCCCAGGATCTGGAGCTGAAAATCCTTCGTTTTCTCCGATAGAAGTTTCGCCGCCCGCAACAATAGATCCGGCGCCTTCTGCCGGTCCGTGCGCCCCACGAAGTTGATCACCGGCGGACCGGGCGGAAACCTCAACGCCGGCGAGAACCGGTTGGTATCCACCGAGTTGTAAAACACCCCCACGTCTCCACCAAAGTAATCAGCGTTCCATCTTGCGCAGTATTCACTTACCGCGACCGCGACATTCACGGAGCGTGCAAACTCCGCGCGGAACTTATCACTGCACGGATTCGAATTCTGAAAAAGATGAAGGATGAACGCGTCCGGAAAGTTCTGGCGCAGGAATACCGCCAGCTCAGGATCGTTCTGCAGCACCATCGGCAAGCTCTCTGCGCCTGCCTCCCGAATCGCCCGAACCATCTTCACCGCATAATTCTTCTGCCGTGCATGTCCCCACCCCGTCATCCGCTGCTGGATCTTGATCAGCCGTCCTATCCCCGATCCTCGGAAATTCGGAATCCAAGGATACTTCAGAAAGACCGTCCGGGGCCAATGATAAGGCTCCGCGTCACTCGTTCTCGTGATCACCAGAGGCTCGATTCCCTCCTTCTTCGCCGCCTGGCACATTTCCCAGATCCACGTGCAAAGAGCGCCGCTCTTCGTCGGGGTAAACGTCTCGCCTGTGCAGTTGATGAATACGCAACTCACTGTCCCGGGTTGGTTGATGGGTTTGGATATCATGCGATTGGCAACGGTAAGGTAGTCAGGATTTCACCCGGTCACTTTCGGAGATTAAAATCAACGGCGCCGGAGCCGCCAGTTCGACTTTCTCCCCATTCGGCGCTGCCCTTTTTGACCGCCCCGGCATGAAGGGCCTTTCCCATACCAGGTGGAATCCGTACGCCAGAAGGAGACAAAAAGGAACTCCTCCCAGGAAAAGGATCACCATCTGCGCGGGTTCCGAGAATCCATCCTTGTGCATCAGGTACTGCATTTTCAAAAGGATGGGATAGTGCACCAGATACAGACTGAACGAAAACGCTCCCAGGGTAGTTACACTCCTGAACTCGAGTCCATCGACAATCGCGCGGTGCCACCATTGGCCGCGCATCTTCCTGCCGCAGACAAGGATCAGCAAGGCGGTGAACGCTCCTACGAAGACGTCCGTGATCCAATAAAATGGCGCGTCGAGCCAGTCTGGCTTGAAAACGGCGAGCCCGGCCAGCCCGGACGCGATAAGGACAAGCCCTCCGTTCTGCACCCCGACATTCTTTGCCAGCCGGCATTTGCCCGGCGGGCTGCATGTCACCACGGCGGCGCACATCCCGAAGGTAAACAGCCCCAGGCACCACGGACTCGTCCAGGATAAGTTGAGCCCCTGCGGCAGCGCCACCAGGGGCAAATAACCCAAAGCGAATCCAAACGCGGTCGTGCCTGCGATCCCGAACCGCCGCCACATCGGCAGCAGCACCAGCGCGAACACAAAGTATATTTGCCATTCCAACGCGACGCTCCACATCGGCGCGTCCAGTTGGATGCTCCATTTCTGGAACAGGTTCTGGATCAGGAATACGTGGGTGATGACGTTCTCCAGCGAGACGTCGACCATGGTTCCAGCCGTATGCTTGAATAGGTAATGGGAAATCGTGACGATCCCGAGCACGCAGGCCAGCGTCGCATAATACGCAGGCAGGATGCGCCGGGCCCGTCTTTTGAAGAATCCCACCAGGCCTCCTGGCAATCTCCGGTCCCCCGCGCGCGCCACCGGCAGCATCAGGCAATAGCCCGACAGCACGATGAACACCGCCACCGCATAGTGGACATTCATCATCCATCGCGTGGATCGCACAAACCAATGCGGGAGCGACTGGCTGATGCTCCCCTCCTGCGAGGCCGCAAGGCCGAATGCATGCCCCAGCAGAACGCTCAGCGCCGCAAGTCCGCGTAACCCATCCAGGTAGTGAAACCTGAGGGGAGCCGATTCCTTCTTCAGCAAGGCCGCCTTTTTTTTGTTGTCCGGCAATGAACTCCATGGGTGTGGTCAAATAAACAGTCGGCATTTGACTAACACTTTGATTTCTCTTCAATTATTCCTGTCCCAACCGGCTGAAAGAATCCCACGTCCGTGACCAGCTAAACTCTTGCGCGCGAGCGCGCGCTTTCCTGCCAAGGTCGCGTCGCAAGTCGCGATTTGTCACAAGCTCATAAAGGTGATTGGTCAATTCCTCGACTGAGTCTCGCTCAAACAGCAGCCCCGCGTTGCCGACCAGTTCCGGCGTCCCTCCGGTTCGCGAGGCCACCGTCGCCAGCCCGCACGCCATACCCTCCACTGTAACCAGTCCGAAAGGCTCATCCCATCTTGATGGGACCACGTGGATATCCGCCTTCTGTAAGTTATGCGGCAGGCTCTCTCGCTCGACATGCCCGGGACGGTGAACCCTCACGCCTTTTCGCTCCAGTTCCTCGGACAGCCCCGCCAGCGTCCGCTGGTATTCATCCCATTCAAACTTCTGCCAATGATTCGAACCGAGAATCTGAATGGCGAACGCCTTCGTCCTTTCCGTCAGTCGGCATGCCGCTTGCAGCAGCAGGTCGGGCGCCTTTTCAATTCCCGTGCGTCCGGTAAAGTTAATCACCGGCACAAAGTCGTCCGCTCTTTCCATGGGAACAAACCGCTCGCTGTCCACTCCGTTATAGATCGTCGTTACCTTTCCGCACCCATAGTAATCCTCGACCCAGCGGCTCGTAAAGTCGCTCACTGCCGTAATCGCATCGACCGCATCCTTGAAACGCCGCCGAAACCTTGTTTTGCACTCCAGCAGGTTATGAAAGTGATGCACGAGGTACGCCTTTGGAAATCGCTCCCGCAAAACGACCGCCAGTTCCGGATCGTTATGCAGAATCAATGTTCCGGATTCCATCCCCGCCTCGCGCACCGCCCCGGCGACGCGCCCCGCGTAGGCTCCCTGCCGCAGATGCCGCCAGCCGGTTAGCTTCCGTTGCGCCCGTAGCGCCTTGATCAGCGTGGGATGGTTCGGAATCCGCGGATAATCAAGCAGCATCGTCTTCACTTCCCGATACGGCTCGGCCTCGCATCGGATGGAGATCACCAGCGGTTCTATCCCGCGGCTCCGCGCCGCGCGGCAGCACTCCCATATGTGGGTCGCAATCGCTCCGCTTTGCGTGGGAGTAAACGTCTCCGCCGAGTTATTGATAAACGCTGCCTTCATCGGCTCCATTCTCCGCCCGCCCGCTCAAAGCCCTCTGCTCGCCGCAACCTGCCGCTCGGAGGCCGTAGCGCTGGCCGGCGCCTCGGCCCCTGCAGTCTTCACGTAAAAGTGAGTATCCGGTTCGATGTCCTTCGCCGCCCGCGTGTAACCCAGCCCGGTAAGCAACTCACTTACAGCGCGGCAATTCTCCGGATCGTGTCCCCAGACTTCCATCATCAATCCGCAATCGTTATTGCGCAGCAACTCCTGCATCCCCTTCAGCACGGAAAGCTCGTGGCCCTCGACATCGATTTTTATGGCGATCGCTTTTCCATTAAATTGCAAAACATCATCCAGCCGGCGTTTGCTTACCTCGACCTTCTCGCTCCCGTCATGCCGCTTCGGATAACGGTCAAGTCCGGAAGTCCCCATATTATATTTCCCGAATTCATCGGCCTGCCGGTTCCGAGGCCGGTGAAATTCCGCCGTCCCGCTTTCGGAGGAAAGCGCAATGGCATACGGCTGCACCTTCCGATGCAGCTCATTGAGCCAGATGTTCGTAACCAGTTGCGCGTGGTTGCCCGGATCGGGCTCAAACGCATGGATGTGCTGGATCTTCGGCTGCTGCGCAAAGAAGAGCGTAAAGCACCCGATGTTCGCCCCGATATCGATAAACGTATCGCAGGGAGCGCCCTGCGCCCAGCGATTCAATTCATTCATCGCCGGGACTTCGTTGGCTCCATCCAGGTAGAGAAGGCAGTCCATGAGGCTGTCGAGATTCAGCAGCAGCCGATTTCCAAATTGATCGGCCCCCAGCGTGACGCCGCCTATGTGCCGCATCGCAAACGAGCGCAACCGGCCTCGGGCCCGGCGGAACGGGTAAGTCTGGCAAAGAAAGCGAAGTAGGCTGTTAGTGTTCATATCCATGTTTTTACGCTGGCCGATCGGTAGGCGCCGTAGTGGCGGAAAAGATGGTCCCATACCGCGTCGAAGGTCGACCGCAGGTAGCGGAGCCGCACCTTCATTTCCCTCCGGTCCCGGACCAGATCCCAGAGGTGCGACCCGACGATTCGAAACGCAGCCGGCAGGTATCCCGCTCCGCAATGCTTCTGCACAAGCAACAGCTTGTTGCGCACTACGTAGTAATATCCAATGCCGGAAATCCGTTTCCCTGATTTCCCTCCCTTGTGGTAAATGCGCGCCGCGGGAACAGTTACCACCGCGAGCCCCTCCTGGCGCACCCGCAGACTCAGGTCCACGTCCTCGAAGGTAAGATAATATCGATCATCGAAGCCCTCAAGCTTCCGCGCGAGACTCGCTCGCATCAGGATGGCGCACCCGCTGACCCAGGGCACCTCGTACGGGGCTTCGGTGCGCTCCGGCTGGCGCGAGTTGTCATGGATCACGAGCCCTGTCCCCAGCTTTATCTGCGATCCGGCAAACCATATCTCGCGGGGAGGATCAAAGTAATGCATCACCGGCGAGAGCAACCCGAAGTGAGGCTCTTTCTCCGCAGCCGCAACCAGCATGCCAAGGGCTTCCGGCTCGACCGTGGTATCATTGTTCAACAGGTAAACATAATCGGCGCCCTTGGCGACCGCCTCGCGGATTCCGACATTGTTCCCTCCTGTAAACCCCAGATTCGCGTGATTCTCTATCACGGTCGCTTCGGGAAACCGGTCCCGGATCGATGCCACCGAGTCGTCACTCGATCCATTGTCCACCACGATCAACCGCTTATTCGGGTAGGTATCGTCCGCCAGCGATTCCAGACATTCGATGGTATCCTGCCGCCCGTTCCAGATGACTATGATGATCGCGACTTCTGGCGTCATCGGTTGACTCTTTCCAGCGCCGGGCGAAGCGCCGGCTCGGTGCGGACGATCTTCCCGGTCGAGTATTCGAATGTCGCCAATTCCTTCGCCCCCGATGGAAACAGCCGGGCCCGCAGGGCCAGCGCCGGTTCCTCGATAAGCTTCGCCATCATTACGCCCACTCCCATTGCCAGCCCCAGATACAGCAGTGTCGCCGCGATCCATTGAAACTCCGCGGGTGCGTCCTTCGAGACAATCTGGTGGAATCGCTCAATAAGCGGCAACTGCGCCAGTTCCACATGCCACAGGTAAATGGAATAACTAAACATTCCCGCCGTTCCGAGCCCGCGCCCGGCCGGACTATGGATAAACCTCGATAACAGTCCCGAATCTTCGGGCGCGTAAACAAAGGCCATAAGTATGCACCCATAACCAAGAGATAGCATCGTGAACCCAAGGATGTGGGTAAAGGGCGCCGACAGTTCGAAATAGAACATCGGAGCAATCAGCGCAAAACCGCACGCGAGGGCCGTCTTGCGATGGCGGAACAGTCTGCCCATGCCAACAGGATGGAATTGGTGCATATAAGCGAGAAGAACCCCCCAAAAGAGACTGTCCATGCGCAGGTGCGTGGGGCTTAGTTGCGCCGTGGGCTGGAAAGGCGCCGCTCCCTGCGTCCAGTAACGCAATCCCAGGCAAATGACCGCGAACGAAACTGCAATGTATGGGAAAGCAGTAATAGCCCGGCAAGGCTTCGGCTTCCGCCATGTCAATCCCACCAGCAGGAGCGGTAGGAAAAAATAGAAATGCTCCTCGATGGCCAGCGACCACGTTTGTCCTGCGGGACTCCCAAGGTAGTTTTGCAGGTGCACCAGATTCGGCAGAAACTCGCGCAGGGCAAACGCCGGGCTGCAATTGGTGTGCCGTATCTCTTGCACGAAGGCGACCGCCAGCAGGGCAAAATAACCCGGCCAGATCTTTAATCCGCGCCGGATCAGGAATCGCCGGACATCGAGGCGTGATGTTGTTCTTAGCTCCTTGAACAGCAGTCCACCGATCAGGAATCCGCTGAGGACAAAGAACAGGTCAACTCCCGTCCAGCCAAACCTTTCCGTCCCCGCCGCGATCGGCGCCAGCACCCCTGCATCCACGCCGTGAATCACCGGGTGGCGGAAGAGCACCAGCAGGATCGCGATTCCACGAAGCACGTCGAGACCGTCATCCCGCGAGGCCGTGCCTGCCCCCGTCCTTTTCACCTTCAATGTTATTTGCTGGTGGATAAGGCCCCCGGTTTGATTCCGACCAATCCAACGCTCAAGTGCGGAAAACGCAGCAGCTTGGTAACAGGCTTGTCCAGGATCTTGAGCACCCGCAGGGGGAACACAAATGCCCAGCCCAGCCGCTCCCTGTCACGCCCAAATCTTCGCGCCAGGTTCGTAAGTTGTTGCGCGATAAAGCCGCTGATATACTCCTCACTTACCACCTCCAGGCCCGCGGCGGTGAATATCCGCCGCAGTTCCTCATGGGTATATCCCCACCGCACATGGCCTCCGTCCTCCTTGCCGGACATGGTCTCGTCCACCAGGGACTTATGGTGCTTGTACGGCGCCGTGAGCATTAGCTTCCCGCCGGGTTTGAGCATCGATGCAAGGTCATCCACCAGCTTTTGATCGTTCAGGATGTGCTCGATGCACTCCGTGCAGATGATTTGGTCAAATTCCCCCAGCGTCTTTCCAAACTTGTCCAGTTCCCGCAGATCGCCCACCCGGAAGCTCACCCCCGTGATTCCCAGCAGTTTCGCCCGATGCTCCGCTCCGCGGTTGGGCGGTTCGTCAAAGTTCAACCCGATCGCCTCGTTCCCCAGTTTCGCCGCATACATCGTTGCCCACCCGTTGCCGCAGCCGGCGTCAAAGGTCTTCAGCCGGCCTGCTTGAAGGTGCCGCCTGAGCCAGTACCAGCGATCCACGACAAAGGTGTCGCCGTGTAACACCATGGCTTTCCATCCAAGTAGCTTGACTAGCGTATTATTCATATTCGGACGCGGTTGCAGGTTCCTTTCTTACTCATGATTTTCATTGGAATCGTTTCGCGTAACCCAGCTTGTAACGCAGGTCATGCGACCTTTCGCGGATCGGTTTGGCCGGCACGCCGCCCACGAGCATATAAGGCGCCACGTCCCTGGTTACCACGGCCCCCGAGGCGACCACCGCCCCGGTTCCTATCTTCACGCCCGGCAGGATCGTTACCCGCGTCCCGATGTACGCATAATCTTCAATGGTAACCGGCCCCCCCGTTTCACTGAAAAGCGGATCGTCGATATCATGCTCCCGCGTATAGATGCGCACTTCGGCCGCGATGTTCACGCAGGAGCCGATCCATATCTTGTCGCGCGCGTCAAAGAAGCCGTCATTCCCGATGGTTGTGAATTCACCGATGGTAAGGTCCTGCGGCGAGAAGAATCGGGCGCGCCAATGGATCGAGCTCGTCTTCGCCAATTGAACTCCCGACCACCGGTATACAAAGTTACGGATCCGATGCGAGGGCACATAGCCAGTCATGGTCAATACCCATAGCCGCAGGTCGCCCCATATCGCGTTCAGCCACCAGCGCCGCGCCTTGCGCAGCGGGCCGATCCGTTTCGCCACGCGCGCCAGGGCTGGTTCGGTTGCAGGTTGCTGCATTAGATATCCACTCCGTTCAAGCATAGCCTTGTCGGTTTAAGCCGCGGCCAGAGTCCGCGCACGAACGGATGAAAATTGCGGTGCCAGCGCCACATCCGGGGCGCGCTCTTCCAGCACAAATTGTAAAAGAACCACGATTTCAACCCCTCGTTATGGCTCCAGGACGCCACTTTCGTCTTCACGTCTTCGGCGCTCCGCGCCCAGGAGAAGTGCAGGATTGCGTCCTCCATTGCCAGATTCTCCACCCGCACCTCGTTCGGGCCGGGCGTGGCCCGGACCTGCGGGCTTTGCCGGTCGCCCACCACCACCGGACGCAGAAACCGGCCTTCCGCGCAACGCGCTCCAATGCATCTCGACCCAGGCCGCGCCGCGATCGGCCCCGGGTACTCATACCGCTCGGTGCGCGTCCGGGTGCAAACCTCCAGGAACCGCCCATCGCTCAACCGGTGGAAGAAAACCCGCATCGGCCATTCGACCAGCGGAATCTCCCGCTCCGCCGCATAATCAAGCATCCGGATAAGTGCCCCGGGATTCGGCAGAACCTCATCCGCATCCACCTCGATCACCCAATCCGCCCCGCTGCTCGCCGCATCAAGCGCGCACTGGCGCTGGTAAGTATCATTCTCCATGGGATCGTGATCCAGCCGCGCGAAGTTACCGGGCACAAAACGCATCTTCTTGTCTTTATCCACCGCCTTGAGCCGCTCGATGCACTCGTCCACCGGAATGGGCGCCCCGGTCCAGCCCTTGCCGTTTTCATCGTAGGAAATGACCATCTCCTCGACCAGGTCATAATAGGAAAGGACACTTATCCCCACCCATGCCGGATCGGCCGCCAGCACATAGGCTGTTAGGTGCTTTTTGGTTTCCATCAAGGTTGCCCTCCCATTTCCTTCGGCGCAGAAATCGTGCCGGTGCGCTGCGTCGGCAGCATCGCTCCCGGGGAAAAGCGGCGCATGCTCCGTTTCATCAAGCCCGCATAGTGCCGCATCGTTCCTTTGAGCGTACGAGCCCCCCGTTCGTGATCATAGGCGCCATGCCGGTAGGTCGCCCTCAGGTACGCGTGATTCCGCATCCACGAATCCACGCGCTTTTCGAATAACTCCCCTCCATAGCCGGGGTAGCGCACCGAAGCCGCGTTTTGCTCGCCATAGATCGCCTGCCGGAAATCCGCCGCACGCACCATGTAACATTGATCGGAGAAACCATAGCCGACATAGAAATCCTCATGGACCTCCGTCGCTTCCAGGTAAGGAGGGCTAAACGGACAGATCCAGGATAGATTCGCCACCTTGACCCGCGCATCAGAGTTCAGGAAAGCCAGCGCCTCCGGAATCCAGTCGCATGGATGATGAGGATGGCAGTCTCCCGCGAAATGCAGCAGAAAATCCGTCCCGCACAAAAACAAGCTCACCAACTCCGCGATGGAATAGACATAACCCGCGCCCAACGACGCCCGGTCCAGCCCAAAGAACTCCAGAGCCTCCTTCGCGTGCTCTTCGACCACTACGTAACGCGTGATCCACCTCTCCCTCACCGCCGCCTCGGCCAGCCTGCAAACCCTGCTGTACGACTTGACGTTATTGATCATCAGCCACCGCTCGGAGAACGGGTACATATTCGACTCAGCCAGCGTGCGCAGGCGGCTCGTGGCGAGGATGCGTTTGTAATCGCCCTCCCAGCACTTTGTCTCCAGCGTTACAGTAGGGATGTCGCCTTTGAGTATCATCGGTGTTGGCGCCGGGTTCACAGCATCCGTGCCTCCGGCACGTCGTACAGCCGCTCGAGCTTTTTCCGCCCTTGCAGCCTCGCCCACATATTGCCCCGCTCCATTTCATGGAACAGGTCCACATGGGTTATTTCCGGCCACCGCCGGGTCAGCAGCCGTTTAATATCGAACTTCGCCATCCCCACCGAGGACCGCGCATACCGGACCAGTTCCTTGAAGAATGTCCCCGACGCCCCAAAGTCATCCGCGACAAACGAGCTGACCCCGAGTTGGAATAGCATTTTGCGCAACGCCGCCGCGGTCAGCCGCTCCGCACTGATCACATGCTGCACGCTTGCCTCCGGATCATACGATTGCACGAATCCGGCCCGCCTTAGCCGCCGCGAAAACTCCGAATCATCAAAGAACCCGGTGCGTCCGGGACCCAGTCGAACATTAAATCCTCCGATCCTCTCCGGCACGCTTCTTCGGAATGACATATTGGCCCCCACCAAATCCCCCTCGAACGGCTTCAGCGGGCTATCGCCGTACTTCGTGGAAAAATCGCCGTTCTCCGACCAGATCGGCAGCGGCCCCACATAGATCGCCTCGATCCGACCCAGCAACGCCGAGGTGGCCGGATCGGAATATGCCGATAAATGCTGTTTCAGCCACCTGCTGGACGGCAGCACGTCGTCATCGGTGAAAACGATGATCTCTCCTTGCGATTCCGCCATTCCCCGGTTCCGCGCATGCGCCTGCCCGCCTATAGGTTCCAGGATATACCGCAGTTCAAATTGCTCTGACCGATGTGACCGAACAACCTCCGCTGTGTGATCGGTCGATCCATTGTCCACGACCAGCAATTCAACTGTCATCCCCCGGGGCATGTCAATGCCTTCCAGCGCAGAAAGCGTCCTCCCCAGGCTGTCGGCCCGGTTTTTCGTGCAAATGATGATGGAAGCTGCCGGTTTCATCGCGAGTTCGCTGGTTCCAGGTTCCCGATTGCAATCCTGGCCGGTCGCTCTTTCGCCAGCGCTAGCTCGACCAGCTTCCCGGCAAACACCCCGGCCGGGTCGCGTGGCAGCGACCCCCTTACTTTCGCCCCGGCTCTTTCGCCGATTTCGCGCCAATTTTCACGCACGCTCCATGCCCGCTCCATCGCCTCGTCAAAATGCCTTTCCGTTGCCGCTTCCGCTACAAACCCCGTGACATTATCCTCGATCAATTCCGCACTGCCCCCCACATCGGTCACCACGCACGGACGCCCGCAGAGCATTGCCTCCACCGCCGCAAGCGGCAGCCCTTCATAACGCGAGGGCAGCAGCAGCATGTGATGCTCCTTCCAGATTTCCACGACATCGTCCACGTGACCCCGGAAGTGGACATTCCCGAGTCCCAGCGCCTCCGCGTATTTCTTGACCGAGCCCGCGCTGCAACCTTCGCCATAAAAGGTAACCTCGATAGATCGCGATCTCCACTTCGGTTTGCTTAGTACATCCAGCAATAGGTCGCACCCCTTCGCCGCGGGTTCCAGCCGGCCGACAAATGCCAGCTTCATAACAGCCGTCGCATCCGGCCATGGCGGGTTCGCATCAAAGTCCACGTTGAACGGATTTCGGACGACCTCCGCGCGCGGAGATTCCTTCACGAATTGCTTTTTCGCGAGGCGGCGATTCCCCTCGCTCACGAAGTACACCGCCTCGGCATGGTCATAGACATACGAAGCATCATTCACTTCCGCATCAGCCGGCCACCACGCTTCCGAGCCCGCCTGTAACACGATGGCAAACGCGATCTTCTTCGCGACAAACGGCTGGCAGACATACGCCGGCACCCGGTTGGTCCCGTCCGAGATCAGCACAAAATCCGGTTTGCGGCTCGCCAGCGCTTCGATCCAATCGGGCTTCTGCACATGGAAAGGATCACCCGGCAGCCTCCGCAACCCGCGCTGCCACAATGGCAGCGATTCGGACCCGCGCCGGCATAACACAACCCCCGCCTCCTCAAGCTCCTTCAGCCTCGGTTGCGTCGCTCCCTTCCATCCCCTGACCGACGCCACCACATCGTGCCCAAGTCCCCTCAGGCGCATCGCCGCCTGGCTCCATAGCTCTTCGCTTCCCCCCCAGGGGCACGCCTCCATTCTGGATATGATCACAAACAGCATCTCGGGACTAAGTGGATATCAGATTGCTCACAGCGCCGCCTCCTTGCGGCACACTGCGATATTCGAGATATAAAGCGGTCCGCCCATCCGGATTCGCTTCTGGATGGATCGATTCACCAGCGAACAGAACAGAGCGTATTGAATGGCCCGCGCCACCCGCGCGGCGACCCGGTCGAGAAGGCTCCGGCTATTCGGGCTCAGCGTGATGTTCGCCAGCAAGGTCCCAAGCACATCCCATCCATCCCCGGCCGCTTCGGTATGCACCATGGAAAACCCGTGCCGTCTCGCGAAAAACTCGATCGCATGCAGCGTCGGCCGCCAGAAATCGTACGGCACCTCATGGAGTTGGTAGAAATGCGGCGCCGTAATGATCAGTACCCCCCCTTCACTTAGTAAGCTCGCCATGTGCCCGAACGCCGCGTCCCAATCCGCCACATGTTCCAGAACCTCCGTACAGAATAGCAATTCAAAGGGAGCCGCGTCGATCACCTCCCTCGGCATCGGCGCATCGATGGCAAAAACGTAATCCACCGTATTCTCCGGCGATTGGTTGACGTCGCAACTCTGGTACGCGAACCCGAGCCCCTCGATAAACCCCCGGAACGGCTGCCGTCCGCATCCGACATCGAGCATTTTCGACGCACTCGACGCAGGCTTCCCATACTTTTGCAGGCATTCCTCGATCCGCTTTCGCAGCACCGGGACAATGAACTCTTCCGGCCCGGCGTGAGGAACGTAAGTATCCTTCTCGATCACATGCGGCCGCGGCGGTTCCGCGCACGCGGAAGCTGTGCCAGTGGATTCAGACTGCATGATAATCCGGCTGGAGTCACTCATGACTTTCGTTCGAGCACCGCGCACATCGAGTGTCCCCAATGGAGATACCGTCCCAGGCGTGTCCGCCCCAGGTGCTTCATGACCCGCGGCAATTGCCTGGCCCCCGGGATGACCATCGCCCCCGCCTCCTTGAGGGCCGCTCCCGCGTAAAACTCCACGCTCCAATCATTCACCGGCTCATAGGCAATGCTCGCCACCCGCACCGGCAGCAACCTGCTTAGATAGCGAAATGCCTGCCCCGACCATCTCGCGCAATGATGCGGCGGCCAGTCCAGCGGCTCAAATTGATAGCGCAGGTAACCTTTGCTGTTTGGAACCGCAAAGATCATCTGCCCTCCAGGCCGCACGCACTTCAGGCAGTCCGTCAGGAACGCAAGCGGATCAGGCACGTGCTCGAGCACCTGGAACGCGCACAAAAAGTCAACCGACTCAGGCTCCCTCGCCGCGAATTCCGATAGCAGCACATGCTCCGCGCACAGCCCCTCCGCCTTCGCTGCCTCCACCGCCTCCGCATTGATTTCAATCCCCCGCACTTCGATTCCCCGCCGCCCCGCCATCTTCAAAAACCCCCCCGTCCCGCAACCCACTTCCAGGACCTTGTCGGTGGCCGACATCCGGTCGAGCGCATACTCCTGTTCCCACTTCTCGTCACGGTAATACCAATCGATCCGTTGCAATGACGCGTAGAGCTGTGCCGATCCCACAATATCCGCCGGTGAGAAGAAACGAATCCCCGTATCATTGCATCGATACATGGTGACCTCCGACGCTCCATTGAGTTCGCCGCGGATATCGATTCCAAAGCGTTCCTGCCACACGTCGATCAATTCCGCCGCGCTCTTGGTTTCCAGGGCGCTGGCGTTCGCCCTGCCCGTAAGCGGGCTCCGGGGCGCCGTCGGTATGCTTATACTCGGTGCGTTCATATCGAGTCTAACCCTCCGCCCCGATCATCTTCCAGTTATTCTCCTCGAGATACGTGCATTCCTGCGGCTGCCACTCATATTCATGTCGCGCATAGTTATGCATGCTCACGCTAAATGGGCAGATGCGGCTCAGATTCTCCTGCATGGTGTTGGTCCGCCGATCCGCCAGATAAGTCGTCAGCGAATACTCTCCCATATACAGGCGGGAGCGCGGAATGTTGCACCGCAACCGCTTTAACCCACTCGTTTTGCCAATCGGCAGATCGGTCCCATAGACCCAAAAATGACATACCGCCTGCTCCAGCCCATTGAAGATCTGGAACGAGAAGCAGAGGCTTTCCGACGGCTCGCTCACCTGGATGAGGAATTCAAAGGTCAGACTCTCCCCCCATCGGTGGATCGCCCCGTCGTCGCTCGTCACCACGCGGGCTAGCCGCAGCCGGTTTCCCGGTTCGCTCGAAGGATCTTCATACAGCCCTCGCTGTTGGTGGATATTCGCCGCCAGGTAGCGCGGGATCGCCTTTTCGGTAGGCCCTATATAGTCCACGGTTCCCCCGCGCAGGATGATGCAACTCTCGGTAAGCTGCGAGAGCGCCTGGGTATTGTGACTTACAAACAACACAGTCCTTCCCGTCTTCGACACTTCCTTCATCTTCCCTAGGCACTTCTGCTGGAACTCATAGTCCCCCACCGCCAGCACCTCGTCGATGATCAGGATCTCCGGGTTCAGGTGCGCCGCCACCGCGAACGCCAGCCTCACATACATCCCGCTGCTGTACCTCTTCACCGGAGTATCCAGGAACTTGTCGATTCCCGCAAAGTCCACGATCGCGTCGAAGTGCCTCCGTATTTCCGCCTTCGGCATCCCGAGGATCGCCCCGTTTAGGTACACATTCTCCCGTCCCGTCAGTTCCGGATGGAATCCCGTTCCCACCTCCAGCAGCGACCCCACCCGTCCATATAGGTCTATCTTCCCCGCCGTCGGCTCCGTCACCCGGCTCAATATTTTCAGCAGCGTGCTTTTCCCCGCTCCATTGCGCCCCATGATGCCCACCACATCTCCCTTCATGATGTCGAAGGAGACGTCATTGAGCGCCATGAATTTCTCCTTCGTCCGCCGCTTCAGCGGATTGCGCGCCTTGTGCAGCAGCGTTTCCGCGAGTGTCGAGTGCTTCTCGTGCTCGTGCGCGATGATGTAGGCCTTGGATAGCCCCTGCACCGATATCGCTATCTCCTCAGATCGCATCTGCAAATTTCCTTTCCATGTACTTGAACGCGCATAGCCCGCCGAAAAACAACACGGCCGCCGCCACTCCGGACATCACCAGCGACTGCGCTGTTGGAAATGGCGTCCCGATCAGGCTCGCTCGAATTGCTTCCAGCGGCGGCACCAGCGGATTTAGCGAAAACACCCACTGCGCTCGCTGCGGCACAGGGGCCAGCGAATACGCTACCGGACTCGCATACATGAGGATCTGGGTGAATACCGGCAATATGTATTGGACGTCGCGATAGAATACCGTCAGGGACGCCGTGCACAGCCCCAGCCCCATGGCGATAGCCGCCAGAATCACCATCCAGATCGGAAACAGCAGCAATCCCATGGGGGAAGGGGCTACTCGATTGATCGCAAGCAACACCCCCATCATGCAAAGTGATACCCCGAAGTCGACCAGCGCCGACCCGATATTCGAGAGCGGCAGGATCAACCGCGGAAAGTATATCTTCGAGATCAGATGCGTATTCGCCACCAGGCACCCGCTCGTCTTGGTCAGGATCGCGCTGAAAAAACTCCAACCCAGCAGCCCCGCGAACGCTAACACAAAGTAAGGCACCTTCCCGCTCGGCATCTTCGCCACGGTTCCGAACACAAAGGAAAATACTCCCGCCGCCATCAACGGCCCCAGGATCACCCAGATCACCCCCAGCGCCGTCTGCTTATAGCGCAACTTAAGGTCCCGGCCCGCCAGCGACCCCAGCAGGTCCCGGAATTGCCACAGCTCCTTCAGATTCAGCGTCACCCAGCCCTTGCTGGCCCGGATCGTCAGATGAGGCCGCTCGGCCGCGTCACTTACGGCGACAGCAGTGGCGGCAGGCCGCGGTTCCATCGTCAATGTTTGCTCCATGGGTTTTTTCAAAATCAGGCGGTTAGAAAATGCGCCCGGTCCGGCAGCAGGCTCGCTTTCGATACTTCGACCTCCCGGCATTCCCCCAGAAACTCCACCAGCACCCGCACCCGTTCCCGGGCCGGCAGCGCCTGGGTCACCACGGTCGTTAGCCCCATGAACATCCCCTGCGCCACCACCACGCTGTCCCCTTCCCGGATGGATTGATCGATCTCCTTGCACTCCGCCCCGTCCATATGCTTCCGCAATTCCGCGATCGCCTCATCCGGCACACTCGCCGGCGTCTCCTTGAATCGCACGATCGTGCTCACCCCCCGCGCGTGGGTCACCTCGTTCTGCGCCGCCATCGGATCAAACCGCGCGAACAGATACCCCGGGAACAGCGCCTCCACAAACCACACCGGCCCACGCCGCGTCACCCGCCGCAGCCGCAGCCGCGGGCAGAATACCTCCACCCCCTCCAGCAGCCTCAGATGCGCCGCCGCGATATGCTCGCTCTTCGGCTGCGTCCGCACGCAATACCATGCCGCTGTAAAAATTGGCTCCTTCATGATTGCGGTCCCGCCTCCAGTTGGCTCATCACGATCGGCAACACCTCCCGCGCCTGCCGCCGCCAGTTCAGCAGGATGTGGATGCGCCCCTCGACATACGGCCGGAGGCTCGACGGCACCTCGTTCAGCAGCGTTGACAGCCGCTCCAATTGCTCCTCATTCACCAGCAGGTCCGGCACCACCCTCTCCCTCAGGAAGCCGCTCGTGATCTTCCTCAGTCCCGTTTCCGCCATGAAATGGTTCCGCCGGTCCCCAGGCATATACGTCGCGTGCACAGCCCCCACCGTCCGCAGAAGCCTCAGCCCCTGGCTTGCCGAGCCGCTGCTCAGGTTCAGCTTCCCTCGGATGTAATCCAGCGGCACCGGCGTTGCCGAGATAAACAGCAGTCCATAGATTTCCCCCACCGATTTCGAAACCCCGAAGAACCGGGCGATCCGCACAAAGATATCGATCACATCGATCTCCAGGCGGGTCAGTTTCTCAATCCGTTGCGTGGGTTCTTCCACCGTTGTGCCGGGCTCGCTCATGGGGGTCATGGGATGACGATCATTCTGCTCAGTTCTTTCACCTAAAAATGAAATCAGGCGCCAAAAAAAACGCCCGTCCGATTTTGGGCAGGCGCCGCACGTGGTCGTCTGCCGCCTTCTTTGCTAAAATGTCCATATTTTTCACCGGCTCCACACTGGCCCCCGGCAGCGTGAATTTGTAGTTCATCGCCTTCAAATCGGCTAGTGGCAGCTATCCGATAGTTCCATCGGATTGGGACCCACCCCTTTGTCCCAATTTGTCCTACTCTTCCAGTACAGGCTTCCCCGGCCATTTCCTCAGGCGTTCCCCCCTGGAATCCTTGATTTTTTAGAACTCGTCGCAAATGTGTCATATTTTCTCAATACCCGCGAAGCGGCACGAACCACTTTTTACTTTTTACTTTTTACTTCTTACTTGGTCTGAGGCGACCATCCATGACATGATTCGTTTCGTCGTAGAAATCCCGCGCTGGCTCTTTCTGGCCGCGCTGGTTTGTGCTCCCTGGGCCTACGGCTGCACCCCGGAGTGGGCCATCGACTACCTGGAGATCCTCCTCGGCCTCATCCTCGTCCTCTGGCTCGCCGGCTGCGCCCTCCGGCGCCTCAGGCCCGCCATCCACCCCGTCCTCCTCGGCTGCACCCTCATCCTCCTCGTCGCCGGTTGGTGGATGACCGTCAACCCCCACCTCCGGCACACGGAGAGTTTCGTCTTCGTCCCGCTCAGCCCCATGTTTCCACGGTTGCCCGGCACCGTCGATGCCGCCACCTCCCTGCGCGCCATGCTGCGCATCACCTGCCTCCTGGGCATCGTCTGTTTCGTCTGCGATCTCTCTGCCCGCCGCCTCTGGCGCCGCAGGCTTTGGTACACCATCGGCGCCACAGGCGTCTCGATCGTCCTTTTCGGCCTCTTGCAGAGCGCCTCCGACCGGCCCCTGCTTATTTGGAACAGGGAGGATATGTCCATCCCCTACTTCGCCACCTACTACTACCATGGCAACGCTGGCGCCTTTATCAACCTCGTCCTCCCCTTCGTCGCCGGCCTCGCCGCATTGACCCTCCGCAGGCCCGACTCCCATCGCGAACGCGCCATCTGGCTCCCAGGCTTCTTCATTTGCGTCGCCGGCGCCTTCGTCAATCTCTCCCGCTCCGCCATGGTCATCACCATCCTCCTTTGCGCTCTCCTCCTTCTCTGGCAATTCCGCGGAAAATCCCGCAACGAGCTCCTTCCCCCTCGCAGGCTGCGCGTCGCCTACGCCCTCCTCATGACCGGCGCCGTCCTCGGCCTCGTCGCCTTTTCAAATTGGGAGCGCCCCGCCCAAAAATGGGCCCTCCTCGAGAGCCAGCTCAATACCGCCAACAAGCGCCTCGTTTCCACCCAGGTCTGCCTCCGCATGCTTCCCGATGCCCGCTGGCACGGCTTCGGCCCCGGCACATTTTCAATCGTCTTTCCTCACTACACCGGTGCCCAGGCCGATTTAATCCCTGGCATTTGGCGTTACGCCCACGACGATTACCTCCAGACCGTCCTCGAGTGGGGCTGGCTCGGCGCCATTTTCTGGGCCGTCCTGTTCTTTGGCGGTATGTCGCGCCTCTTCATCCAATGGCGCCGCCGCCACGACCTCAGCACCAACGACCGCGTCCTCGCCTTCACCGCCGGCCTCTCCCTGGTCGGCGTGGCCGCGCACGCCCTCGTGGACTTCCCCCTGCAAATCGCCTCCCTCCAGCTCTACGCCGCCGTCTGCGTCGCCCTCGGCTGGAGCTGCCACCAATGGGAAGGCACCGCCACCCATTCCCAAACTTAGATCGACTAAACCATGGCCGTGGCGCATCGCCCGCGCGCCAGCGTGTACTTGAACCTGCACTTTAACTTGAACTTGAACCTTGCCCCACCCCCGCCTTTCCGCCCCTAAACCTTAAACCGCGTCCCCGCCTCCGCCACCTCAGCCTCCTCCCCTTTACCCGGACGTTCTTCCCGCGGCCCCGCCGGCCCCTCTTTACCCGTATCCTTCGGCGCTCCCTTATACGTCCCATTCACCCCATAAACCTCCGGCTCGCCGTACTTCCCGGGATAATAACTGTACGCTCCCATCCGCAACGGCATTTGATTCAGGATCACCCCGATCGGCCTCGCCCCCGCCTCCGCGATCAGCTTTAGCGCCCGCAATATCCACTTCCGCGGCGTCTTGCACCCGTGCGTCACCAGGCACACCGCCTGCGCATGCTCCACCAGCAGCAGCGTATCGCTCACCGCCGTCACCGGCGCCGTATCGATGACGATTCGCTGAAATTTCTCCTCCAGTTGCCGCACGATCTCCCCCATGTCGCCCCGGGCAAGCAGTTCCGCCGGATTTGGCAGCAATCTGCCCGCCGGCATCACCCACAGATTCTCGATCCCCGACTCGTGGATCGCCGATGGCGCATAGATTTTCCTGGAAAGCAATTCCCCCAGTCCCGGCAGTTCCCGTCCCCCAAGCAGCACCTTGCAAATCATCGGCGAGCGCAGGTCCGCGTCGATCAGCAGCGTGCTCAACCCCTGCTGGGCCAGCGCCGTGGCGTAATTGGTCGAGCAAAACGTCTTTCCTTCCCCAGCCAGCGTGCTGGTAAACAGCACGATCTTCCGTCCCTTCGCCCGCCCCGCCAGGTAGATCGAGGTCCTCAACGATCGGAACGCCTCCGCCACCGGCGACCCCGGCGCTTTCACCAGCGAAAGGCCGCTATCCTTCAGCCGGCTTGGGCTTTGCCTCGGGATGGAAGCCAGCACGGTCAACCCCAGCACATCCTCCGCCTGGTCCACTGTCTTTACGGAGCTGTCCAGCTTGTGCAGTCCCAGCGCCAGCAGCAGTCCCACCAGCAGCCCGACCGTGAGGCCGATCCCCAGGATGAGCGATTTCTTCGGCTGCATGGGGCCGCCGGGCAGCAGCGCCGGCTCGAATATATGCACATTCGTCGGTTCGGTCCCGGTCGCCACCTTCGCCTCTTTCAGCCGCGTCAGAATCCCGTCATACATCGCCTGGTCCGTCTCCACATTTCGCGAGAGCACATCGTACTGGATCCGGTCGTCATCCAGCTTCATCGCCAGCCCCTCCTGGTCGTTCACCTCCGCCTTGCATTTCTCCTCCTTCTCCACCGCCGCTTCGTGAGCTGCGTGGATTTCCGACGGCATTTTCTTCACGTTTTCCGCCAGGATTGTCTTTTCGTCGTCCAGCTCCCTCCGCGCCTCGATCATTTTCGGATGCTTCTCCGTATACCGCAGTCGCAGCACGTCTATCTTCCCCTCCAGGTCCTTGATCCGCTGCACCGCCTCCTGGATGGCCGGATAGTAGGCCACGCTCGGGATCGCCAGCATCGCATCCGTATCATTCAGATGCTTCTGGATTTCCGCCTCATCCGCCTCCAGCCCTATCCGCTCCGCCCGCGCCGCGCTCAACGCCGCATTCTTTGTCTTTAGCTCCGTGACGATCGTATCGTTCGCCCCCACCAGCGACCCCGTGTTTTTCTCTTTCACGTAGTCCTGCTCAGCTTTCCCTGATTCGCTCAGCGCCTTGCTCGCTGCCTCCGCTTGCTCCATCAGATTCTCGATGCTCAGGTTCGATGTGGCATTCCGCGCCTCCATCGTCTGCAGGATGTAGGTATTCGCCAGCATATCCGCCATTTCCTTTGCCAGCAGCGGGTTTGCATTCGTCGCTCCCACGTTGATGAACCGTGTTCCCGTCTGGATCTTCGCCCGCGCCATCCCCAGCACCGCTTCTATTCCCTCCTCCATGGTGTGCGCCTGCCCGTTCGCCAGCGGCGGGAAAAAGTCCGGGTTGGTCAGCAGATGGTTATGCGTCACCACCTCCTGCGCGAACGACCGGCTCTGGAATTCCGCCAGCATCGTCGCCGCCATCTCTTCGCTCAGCGGGTCCTTCTCCTCCTGCACCTCCGCCCCTTGCACCACCTTCATCTGTCCGGGGTCCACCTCCAGCACGGTCTGCGCGTAATACGTCAGCGGCGTCCGATGGATGTACGCCAGCCCCGCGAATACCCCGATCAGACCGCACAGCGCGATCAGCCACGTCTTGTCCCGGACGACAAACCACAACTGCTCCAAGTCCACGGTGCGCTCTTCCGGCTCCAGGTCCAAAGGCGGTTTATGGCTTTCGGGATTCATAGCTTCAGAATAGCGCTTCCCCCACCATGATGGTGTCTCCGGGCAGCACCTCGAACGTAATCCCTTTCTTCGGGTCCAGCATGTCTTTTGCGTTCACCGGGATTATCGTCTCCTGCCCCTGCACGATCCGCTTGACCTTGATCCGCGCCGGATTCGCGATCTTCGTATAACCGTCCGCCATCCCGATCGCCTCCAGCAGGGTGATCGACGTTTCTTCGGGTATCTCGAACACGCCCGGCCGGTTCACCTGTCCCAGGATCGTGAACCGCCTCTTCGCATACGTGGTGATATCCAGCGACACCTGCGGCTTGACCAGATATTCCCGCAGCAGCGCCTCCATGGTCGCCTTTGCCTCCTGCACGGTCTCTCCGCCTATCTTCGCCGTCCCTATCAGCGGGAAGGGGATCGTCCCATCCTTGTCGATCCGCGCCGTGGTATCCAGGTCTCCCTCTTGAAACACCTTGATGTGCACCGTGTCTTTCACCGACAGCCGGTAGTTCGCCGCGGGCGCATAGGTCTTCGACGCCGATGCTCCCACCGCTCCCACTGGCCCGGTCGTGACTTCCGCTGGCGTCGGATCACCCGCCGCCCTCGGCGCCGTCCAGGCCATCTGCGCCATGCAAATAATCCAAACCATTGCCCGCCACTTCGCGAGTTTGGAATCGATCATGTTAAAACAATATCGCGAAGTCTATGCCCCCGCGGTCCCTTTGGAAGGAATCCGCCCCTTGCCCGCTCGAGAGATTCTGGCTGTAATCGTAAAATATCCCGATCGAGAGCCAGCTCGTCGCGCTCCACTGCAACGCCGGCCGGATGTCAAAATAATTGTCCTGCCTCGATGCGTACACACTGCTGTTCGTCGATGTATAGTCCGAGTTAATATAACTCAACGTCAGCGAAGCCGACACATAGTCGCTGATCCGCTGCCTCACCGAAAGGCTCACCGATGTCGCCGTATAATCCTGATCAAATAACAGCGCCGACACATACGTTTGCCTTTGCAACCCCAGGTCGATCTCCGTTCCCTCCCTCACATTCCATGCTCCGGACAGGCTCACCACCGGCGTCACCGTCGACACCGCTCCCGAGCCGAACTCGCGCAGTTCGCCCCCCACTTCCCCTATCAATGTCAGCTTCCCGGTCGCTCGGTAAGTCGCGCGGACGTTCAATTGCTGATACTCCTGGTCGCTTTCGCCCGGTACGATCACATAGCCCGCCGCCCCTCCCACTCCAAAGGTCGTTTTCGGCGAGTAGGCGTAATTGAAATAAGCCGAAGCGTCCACCTGGCTCGACGAAATCAACCCGCTAAAATCCGACCGCGTGTAATCTCCGTTCAGATCGAACGAGGTCTTTTCGCCACTACTGTAATGCGTCGTCAGTCCCGCGAAGTAAAGATGCTGCCGCACAAGGTTCGTCGCATCGATGTCCGTCCCCGAGTCGGCCGAATAGCCTATGTGCAGCCCTATCACGGTCTTCGGCAGCGCCCACTGGAAGCTCGCCGTCGCATTCTGGTCAATGTTCGACTCCCGTGAATGCAGCATGTACCAGTTCAGCCCCGCCGTATAATCCGCCACTAGGTAGAAGATGCTATCCGTATTCCCCAGCCGCATCGTCACCCCGGGCGAGATCCGCGTAATATAGTCGCTCGGGCTATTGTTCTGCCTCACGAATATGTTTCCGTCGTAGAATGACCCGATGTCCAGGTGCGGCTTCACGCTCCAGTTCCCGGTCAGGTACAGCGGCCTCTCCGCAAAGTCGTTGATCGCCTCGGTCATGAACATCGGCGTCTGCACTTGGGCCAGGTCCCATTGCGAGAACGGCTGCTGAATTTCCGGGTTCTCCGGCAATGGCACCCCGTTCGCCACCTCGATGATGTTCGGATTCATCCCCGATGGTCGCAGCGGTTGCCCCACCTGTCCCGGTTGCTGCTCCTGCCAGTTCTGGGGCGCCTCGCCCTGCATCTCCGGTATCTCCGCATCCGACGGCGTCGCCGCCGGACTTGCCGCGGGAGTCGCCGCCGGCGTCGCTGCCGGTTCCGTCGTATCGTCCCCCGTCGTATCCGCTGCCACTTCGCTCCCGGTGTTCATCGTGGCATCCGCATCCGCCGCTTGCGCTCCGGCCGATGCCGCTGGCGCGCTGGCCGTTGCCACCGGGTCCGCCAGATCCTGGGCTGCCGCATCCGTCGCCGCATCGCTCCAGGCGCTCGGGGCAGCCAGGTCATCCTTCAGCTTTCCCCCGGAAAGTTCTGTCCGCTCATCGATCGCCCCCGGCGCGGATTCACGCTCCATTGGCCGGATCACAAACCGCGACTCCGCCGCTGGCCCGTTGAAATTCGCATCGGTTTCCGATCTCGCCGGCGACATTTGCATCCAATCACCAACCGCCCTCACGGGAAACAGACTGCCGCTCGATAGGAATCCCGCGCAGATCAACGGCGCTATTCCCCTATCCAGACCGCGTTTTGAAGGCTTCCGTTTCACGTCGTAATTCTCTTCTATTTGGTTTCAGGCGATACCACCGGCCCGCTCACGTTTACCGGGCTCCCAGGCACCAGCAACGGGCTATTGGGACTCGGCTTGCCGAGGTATTCCGGCGGCGGTCCCGCGTTCAGCAGGCTTATCACCTCCGGCGCCACCCCGATCGTTTCTCCCACCGGCGGAAGCACTTCTTTCCCAACCGTCTCCTTGCCCACCGTTTCCTTGCCGTCCGGCGGGATCGTCGTCTTCCCGTCGTTATCCGTCGCGGCCGGCGCGGTCTGTGGCGCCGCTGCCGTCGTTGGCGCGGTCGTCGCTGGCTGCGTCGTCGTTACTGCCGGCGCCGCGCCCTGCGTCTCCGGAGCATTATTCTGCGCTACACTCGCCAGCAGTGGCGAATCCGCCAGCCCGTCCGGCTTTGCCGATTTTGAAAAAGCGGATCGTAGGACGACTCCACACACTACCCCCAGCCCGATCCCAATGATTAGCTTCTGATTTTTGTTCATAAAACCACCCCTCGTGTTTTTTTTTATGTTTAAGTCAATTTACATCCGTCGTGAAAGCTATAAGTCCGGCAGCTTCTTGCCAAACCTTTCTCGCACTACTTTTAGCGTAGGGGTGTCACTGATGATTCTGTAGGTTTTTTTCTTACTCGCGCTTATTGCTGCTTGGTCAGTTTCTTCAAATATTCCGCATAACTGGTCTTCCCAAGCCCCCCTATCAATCGCTCCAGTTCGTCCCCATCGATCCATTTCTGCATAAACGCGATCTCTTCCAGGCACGCGATTTGTAACCCCTGCCGATGCTGGATGGCTCGCACAAAATCCGCCGCTTCCAGCAGCGAGTCGTGCGTCCCCGTATCCAGCCACGCAAATCCACGTCCCAGGATCTCCACGTGCAGTTCCCCCGCCTCAAGGTACAGGCGGTTCAGATCGGTGATCTCCAGTTCGCCCCGCGCCGATGGCTTCAAGCTCCGCGCAAGCTCCACCACTTGGCTGTCATAAAAATAGAGCCCCGGCACCGCGTAATTCGATTTCGGCTTCGCCGGCTTCTCCTCCAGCGAGATCGCCAGCCCCTCTTCGTCAAATTCCACCACTCCGTACTCCCCAGGCTCCGCTACATAATATCCAAATACCGTCGCCCCGCTCTCCCGTTGATGCGCCGCCCTCAACGTCGTGGAAAAATCGTGCCCGTAAAAAAGATTGTCCCCCAGCACAAGGCACGAAGGCTGGTCGCCCACAAACTCCGCCCCTATGTGGTACGCCTGCGCCAGTCCCTGCGGCTGCGCCTGTTCCGCATACGATATCCTCAGCCCAAACTGGCTCCCGTCCCCGAATAGCCGCCGGAATTGCGGCAAATCCGCCGGCGTGGAAATGATCAATATCTCGCGGATGCCCGCCAGCATCAGCACCGAGAGCGGGTAATAAATCATCGGTTTGTCGTATACCGGCAGCAACTGCTTGCTCACTCCGCGCGTGATCGGGTACAGCCGCGTCCCGGATCCGCCCGCCAGGATGATTCCTTTGCGTTTCATTGGTTCATTCATCCTGCCGTTGCGCCGGTTCCCAGCCTTTCGCGCTGGTATTTCCCCGACGTGATTTCCTCGCACCAGTCCCGGTTTTGCAGATACCAGGCCACGGTCTTCGCCAGCCCGGTTTCAAAGGATTCAGCCGGGCTCCATCCCAGCTCCGCCGTGATCTTCGAGCAATCGATCGCATACCGCCGGTCATGCCCCGGCCGGTCCCGCACATACGTCTTTTGCGCGTGGTAGGACGCCCCGTCCGCCTTCGGCGCCAGTTCGTCCAGCAACGTGCAGATTTGCTCCACCACCGCGATGTTCTGCCGCTCGCACAGCCCCCCCACATTGTAAGTCTCTCCCACTACTCCATGTTCCAGCACCTGCCGGATCGCCGTGCAATGGTCCTCGACATAAAGCCAGTCCCTCACGTTCTTCCCATCCCCATAGATCGGCAGGCTCTTCCCCTCCAGCGCGTTCAGGATCATCAACGGGATCAACTTCTCAGGGAACTGGTTCGGCCCATAATTATTCGAGCAATTGGTCGTCAGCACCGGCAGCCCATACGTGTGATGATAGGCCCGCACCAGGTGGTCGCTCGACGCCTTCGACGCCGCGTACGGACTGTTCGGCGCATACCGCGTATTCTCATGGAAGGGCGCCTCCTCCGGCCCCAGCGACCCATACACTTCGTCCGTCGATACATGCAGGAACCGGAACGCCTTTTTCCGCCCCTCCGGCAGCCCCTTCCAATAATGCCGCACCGTTTCCAGCAGCCTCAGCGTTCCCATCACATTGGTTTCCAGGAACTCCTCCGGCCCGTCGATCGATCGGTCCACATGCGACTCCGCCGCAAAATTCACCACCGTCGTGATCTCATGGCCCGCCAGCAGTTCCGCCATCAGTTCCCGGTCCCCGATGTCCCCCCGCGCGAAAACATAACGACCATCCAACTCCGCCGTCCCCAGGTTCGCCGGGTTCCCCGCATAAGTCAGCTTATCCAGGTTTACCAACACCTCCAGCCCCGTTTCCCGGGCAAGGCATTGCAGGACAAAATTCGAACCGATGAAGCCGGCGCCCCCCGTTACAAGCACTCGCATAATGGTTCTCCCTCAGACCTTGGTCTCATTCAGTTCATTTTTAATCGAACGGAATGGCCTCCCGCAATTGGACTCGTGCCGTTTTTTCCGTAGGCTCCGGTAACCTGTGTAGGTGCAAATTCCTCCTACAAGGCCCCTACAACGTCTGCGCCGCCCCCTGGTTGTTCACCAGCCCATTCTCCATCGCATACCGCATCAACTCCGCATTGTTCTTCATCATCATCTTCTTGAGCACTCGGCTCCGGAAGGTGCTCACCGTCTTGATGCTCAACGATAGCTCCCCCGCTATCTCCTTCGGCGTCTGCCCGGACGCGATCATCCTCATCACCTGGTATTCCCGGTCCGATAGCGTGTGGTGCAGCGGTTTGCTTGCATCCACGTCCAGGTACGACGCCAGCTTCTCCGCAAGCGACGCCCGGATATATTTCCCTCCCGCCAGCACCCGCTTCATCGCCGCCACCAGCTCCTGTCCCAGCACCTCCTTGGTCAGATACCCGTCCGCCCCTCCCTTCAGCGCCCGGATCGCGAACTGGTCCTCCGAGTACGTGCTCAGGATCAGCACCGGCGTCTTCGGCCGCTCCTGCTTCATCTCTTTCAAGATATCCAGCCCACTCCGTCCCGGCATCGCGATATCCAGCAGGATTATATCCCAGTTCTCCCGCCATACCAGTTCAATGCCGCTCTGCGAATCGCTCGCCTGATCCACCTTCGCGTTCGGAAATTCCTCCTGGATGGTTTCCATCAACCCGCGCCTCACCAGCGGATGGTCATCGATGATGAGCACCTTCAGCGCCGCCTCCGGGCCGGGCGCTCCGCTGCTCGGGTCCGTATCCGGTTTCCTGGAAAGTGATTTTGCCGGGGTAGTATGGTGATTGTGCATCCTCATTCCTCCTCTGCAATCCTCGTGCCAATTCCGCCGATCCCTTCATTTTCCACCGTATTCTTCCGGGTCTGGCAATTCATTGGCTTCATCTGGTATTGAACAAATTGTAAAATGCGCGCAATAGCAACCCTGGAGACACGCTCCAGGGCTCGCCCTTGGGTCAGGGTCGGTTCGACGGTCGCTCCTTGCGGGGCGCCCGGATCGGTTCGGGGACTTTCGATAAGGGGATTCTCAGGTTCGCGCTCGTCCCCTTGCCCGGCGCGCTCCGGATATCGACTCTCCCGCCGAAAATCCCCGCCCGCTCTTGCATCCCCAGCAGGCCCAGCGAGTTGCGCCGTTCGCCTTCGGTTATCCCGCGTCCATTGTCGGTCACGCAGAGCATGAGATTCTCCCCGTCGTTTTCCAGGCTTACCGCCACGGTCGTCGCCTCGGAGTGCCGCGCCACATTCGTCAGCATCTCCTGGAATATGCGGAACAGCGCAGTCGAGAGCGCATGCCCCGGCGCCAGGTTCGGCGACCACTGGCTCTTCAACTCGCACTTGATCCCGAACCGCTTCTCGAATTCCTCGATCTGCCACTCGATCGCCGCCACGATTCCCAATTCGTCCAGGATCGCCGGCCTCATCTCTGTCGCAATTCTGCGCACCGACTCCATGGTTCTGTCGATCAGCGTCATCGCATCCGCCAGCCTGTCGGTAATGAAATCCATCGGCCTTGTCTCCTCTCGTCCGCTCCGGTACGCCGACAGCACCTTCGACACATCCATCTTCAACGCCGTCAGCGCTCCCCCCAGTTCATCGTGTATTTCCCGCGCGATGTTCGTCCGCTCCGCTTCCCGCGCACTCTGCACCCGCGCGCTTAGCGCCCGCAGTTGCTCCTGGCTTCTCCTCAGCTCCTCGCCCGCAAAATGCAACTCCGTGATGTCCAGCATGAATCCCTGCAGCAGCGCACCCCCCACTCCGTCCTTCGTCACATGCCCGAACTCCCTCACCCATACCAGCCTTCCATCGCTATTCCTCAGCCGGTATTCAATCGTGTGCGCCCCTTCCGGCTGTGCCGCTTCCTCCCGGTAAAAGCGTTCCACCCGTTCCCGGTCCTGCTCATGCACCCGCTCCAGCCAGAAGTCCGGCAAATACCAGTTCTCCACCGGATGCCCGAACACTTTCTCCGACTGCGGACTCATATACGTAAACGGCCCGCCCCCCAGCTCCCGCTCCCAGAAGATCGCCGCCGCACCCTCCACCAGCTTCCGGAACCGCTCCTCGCTTTGCAGCAGCGCATCCACGGTTTGCTTCCTCTCGGTAATGTCCTGCGCCGTCCCGATCACCTCCCGCAGGCTCCCATCGCTCATCCGGGTAAAAACCATCTCCCTCGCGTTGATCCAGCGCCAGCCCCCGTCCACGTGCAATAGCCGGAACTCGTATTCAAACACCTGGTCATCTTCCGCGTCCGACAGTTCCGCCGTCCTCTCCTTCAACAGCCACGCGTCCTCCGGATGCGACAGCTTTTCCAGAAACCCAGGCCCCATCCCGATCAGCTCATCCGCCGTGCGCCCCAGGATTTTCGATATCCGGTCTGTAGCATAAATGTACCGCTGCTGCACCAGGTCATACACATAAAGGATGTTCGGCGAGCTTTGCGTCACCCGTTCGATGAACCTCCGGCTCGTCGTCAAATCCATCTCCGCCCGTTTCCTCGCCGTGATGTCCTGCACCGTCCCCTCGTAGAAAATTGGCGCTCCCTCCTCGTCGTGCACCACACGCGCATTCTCCGATATCCAGATCACGCTTCCATCCTGCCGGTACACCTCCGACTCAAACCCGATCACCGCCCCGGGCTCCTTCATCAGCCGCAAAAATTCCGCCCGCCGGCACGGGTCCACATAGAGCTGCATCCGGATGTCCGTCAGCGCATTCATCAGCCCCCTCGGCGAGTCATATCCGTAAATGCGGGCCAGCGCCGGATTCGCCCTCAGGTACCGCCCATCCGGCGTTGTTTGATAAAACCCCTCCAGCGCGTGCTCAAAAAATCCCCGGCATGCCTCCAGGCTCGCCCCTTCGTCGCCCAATCCTCCGGCCGCGAAGCCCTCGCTCCGCCGGCTCCCACGGTTCCTGCGTATATCAGTCCCTAAATCCATATCGAAACTTGGTTTTTTCCCTGAACACCTACTATTTCCGCACCTCCTTCCGCGCAAGTGAAAAGTAGAGTTTATTCCAGTCGAAATAACTCCGCCGGCTTGGTGGATAATTTGCTTTGCTTCCCCTTCGCGACCTTCGCGCCTTCGCGTGACCGAAAATTTTTAGGTGCATACACCATCCCGATCAGGCCCGATTCAATGTTATGATGACCATCGTCTTAATTATCCTGATCCTGTTCCTCATTGGTGCGCTCCCCACCTGGCCGCACAGCCGCTCATGGGGTTACGGCCCGAGCGGTGGCTTGGGGACCATCCTCGTGATCCTCCTCATCCTCTATCTATTGCACGTCATCTAATGGTACTTCGCTGTTTTCCGTGGGTGTTTCTCCCGCAGAGGCGCTAAGGCGCGGAGGGTTTGTATTCCATTCAGAGCCCCTCGTCGTCCCTCCGCCCCAGCGGCAGATTTTCCGTCCAGCAGTATTCTCTGCGTCTCTGCGCCTCCGCGGGAGTCTCTTTTCCTGATAGTCACCCATTGGAAATAGAGGAGCCCATTTAATAAGTGCGCATCGCGGCCCCCCCCCTGGCGTCGCCCTCTCAGCCTCCCTCTTACCCGGCTATCAGGGACGCCACTTACTCGCAGTAACAAGCTTATCTATCTGCCAATAATTTTAGCGCCTTGCTGTATTTTAATACCATTTGACTGTCCCTCTTACATTCCGCTAATCCGTTGAGCTACACATTCGCTTCGGCATATGTAGGGGCCATGGCGGCAACTTAGGGACATAATAATGAAGTTCGCTGTACCAAGCCTTCCCCCGGTCTGCCTTCGTCACTGTGCTACTGACCGTAAATTGTTCCTGCTGGCGCTACTTACGGTCATCGCTCTCCCCGCTTTCTCCACCACGGTCACGGTCACTGGCAGCAATGGCGCCAACGGCGCCACCGGTGTCCTCAACGGCACCCCCGGCGCCTCCGGTTCAAACGCCCTCGCCGATGCCGGCTACACCACTCCCAATGGGCAAGCCTCCAACACCGCCACTGCCAATGGCGGCTCCGGTGGCCAGGGCGGCGCCGGCGTCTCGCAAACCGCCGGCTCTGGCCTCTCCGGTGGCGCTGGCGGCGCTGGTGGCGCTGGCGGCGCCGCTACCGCCACCGCCGGCGTTTCCGTCACAAACGCCACCGCCGATGCCCAGGCCACCGCCACCGGTGGCAATGGACTCAGCTCCGATCAGGCGGGCGGCAATGGCGGCAACGGCGGCAACGGCGGCACCGTCAATGGCAGCGGCGGCGCTGCCGGCGCAGGCGGCAATGGCGGCTCCGCCAGCGCTACGGCCGTTGCGGTTACGACCTCGGGCCAAGCCACAGCTATCGCCTCCGCCGATGGCGGCAGCGGCTCCAATTCCCCTGTCGACCCCGCCATTGGCGGCAACTCCGCGGGCACCGGCACCCCCGGCGCCGGCGCCACGGGCGCCACGGGCGGCTCCGCTACGGCCTCCGCCAGCGCCAGCAATACCTCTGCCGATTCCGTCAACGTCGAGGCGACCGCCACTGGCGGCATCGGTGGCCAGGGCAGCTATGCCGGTTTCACCTCCGGTAATGTTCCCGGCACTGCCGGCAATGGCGGCAACGGCGCTTCCATCTCCTTCGGCTCGGTCTCCGGCACCTCCACTGGCGGCGGCAATGTCACGGTTACCGCCTACGGCTACGGGGGCGACGGCGGCCAGGGCGTTGACGGTTCCAACAACGTCGGACTCCCCGGCGCCGGCGCCGTCGGCGGCAATGGCGCCAACGCCGTCCTCGTCAACACGGTCAGCGGATTCACCACCGGCGGGCTCTACCTCACCCAAAACGCCACCGGCGGCTACGCCGGCACCGGCTCCTTCGATGGCTCCGATGGCGTCGCCGGCACCGGCACTTCGACCCTCGTCCTCACCGATACCGCCGCTTCCACGTTAAACATTTCCTTGCAGGCCATCGGCGGAGCCGGCGGCTCCGACCAACAGAGCATCGTCACCGGTCTTGTCGGCTCCGTCGGCGGCGCCGCGACTACCTCCGGCACCATCAATGCCGACGGTTCCGACATCACCATCAATGCCACCGCCACCGGCGGCGCGGGTGGCGCCAGCTTCGGCACCGGCACCACCGGCGGCGCGGGTGCCCCTGGCGCCATCCTGCGCACCGTTGGCAATGGCCTTTCCACCGTCCAGACCATCTCCGTCTCCGTTTTCGGGAATGGCGGCGAAGGCGGCAACGGCTACAACGGCGCCAGCGGCGGCGCCGGCGCACCCGAGTCCCTCGTCAATCTCGTCGGCGGCTCCGCTCCCGCCGGCACTCTCAGCCTCACCCAGCAGGCCCAGGGCGGCGCCGGCGGCAGTGGCGATGTCAATACCGGCGCCGGCGGTGCTGCCACATCCACCCTCAATTTCACCGGCACAGGCGGCGAAACCAGCCTCTCCATTACCGTCGATGCCACCGGCGGCTCCGGCGGCTCGGTTACCGATGCGGTCACTGGCAATGGCTCCAACGGCGCAACCGGCACCGTGAACGTCACCGCCACCGATACCTCGGCCAGCACCATTACCATCACCGCGAACGCCATCGGCGGCGCAGGCGGCGCGACTTATTCCAATCTTGCCGGTGTCGGCGGCTCTGGCACGTTCGGTTCGACCCTTTTCGCATCCGCCACCGGCGCCGGCTCCATCACCATCGATGGCGCTGCCACCGGCGGCAATGGCGGCTCCAGCGTCACCGGCACCTCGGGCCAGGGCGGCTCGGTCTCTCTCGTCAATGGTCTCAATGCCACCACCGGTACCGCCGGCTCCATCAGCTTGCAGCAGGCCGCCACCGGCGGCGGCGGCGGCGGCACCGGCTCGGGCATTGCCGGCAATGGCGCCGCCGCCACCAGCACACTCTCTTCCACCAAGAACGTCAGCTCTCTCGATGTCGAGACCACCGCCGATGGCGGTGGCGGCGGCTACGTGGCAAACTCCGGCCTCACCGGCGGCAATGGCGGCAACTCCGTCGCCACCGCCTCCGCGTTCAATTCCGGCGGCACGGTCACCTCCAACGCCACCGCTGACGGCGGTTATGGCGGCTCCAGCGAGTCCGTTCCGGGTGCCAATGGCGGCAATAGCGGCTCCGCCACCGCCATTGCCTCCGGCACATCCTCCGCCCCATTGGCTACCATCTCGATCAACGCCAGCGCCTCCACCAGAAGCGCCGGCGGCGCCGGTTCCGGCGGCACATCCGGCTCCGGCGGTGCCGTCTCCGCTTTCGGCTACGGCGCTTCCACCGCGGGCGGTGAAGTCGACGTTTACGTCACCGAGTCCGGCGGCAGCGGCGGCACCGGCCAGGGCACCGGCGCCAATGGCGGCAACGGCGCCACCCTCTCCGGTACCAACATCGCCGCCGGCTCGACCAGCGGTCTCCTCTCCTTAAGCCAGGGCGTCAGCGGCGGCTACGGCGGCACCAGCTCCTCTGGCAGCTCCGGCAGCGGCGGTTCCGCCACCTCCGTGCTCAATGTTCCAGCAGGAAACCCCGGCGGCGGCCCTCTCACCCTCGATAGCTCCGCCTCCGGTGGCGGCGGTGCCACCCAATACGCCAGCGGCCCCGTCGGCGCTGCTGGCTCGGGCACCGCCTCCGTTTCCGGTTCAAACTCCACCGACATCATTTTCGTCGCCTCTGCTTCCGGCGGCGCCGGGGGAGGGGACCCCTCCGGTTCCACCAACGGCGCCCAGGGCGGCACAGCCACCGCCAGTGCCAGCGGCACCAGCCGCGGTAACGTGACCATCCAGGCAACCGCCTCGGGCGGCCCCGGCGGCCCCACCGCTTCCGGCGTCGGCGGCGCTGGCGGCTCCGGATCGCTCGGCAGCATCATCTACGGCATTTCAACCCTCAGCGGCACAGTCAGTGTCGAATCCCAAGTCACTGGCGGCAATGGCGGCTCCAGCACCTCCGGCACCGCCGGTCAGGCCGCCTCGGTTACTCTTTCCAATACCGTTGACGGCTCCTCCGCCGCTGCCGGCTCCATCAGCTTGCTGCAGCTCGCCAACGGCGGCAACGGCGGTGCCACCACCTCTGGCGTTGCCTCGCCGGGCGCCGCCGCCACCAGCACGCTCTCCAGTTCCAAGGACATCGCCAGCCTCACCGTGCTGGCCAGTGCGCAGGGCGGTACCGCTGGCGTCAATAGCGGCGCCACCGCCACCGGCACCACGGGCGGCGCCGCGACCGCCGACTCTTACGCCATCAACTCCGGCGGCGCCGTGACTTCGACCGCCACCGCCCTCGGCGGCAACGGCTCCGGCGCTTTCAATTCCGGCAATGGTGGCTTCGCCTCCGCCTTCGCCTCCGGCACATCGACTTTCTCGCTGGCGCCCGTCACCGTCGACGCCACCGCCACTGGCGGCGGCGATGGCGGCTCGACCGCCGCGGGGGGCTCCACCGGCCTCTCGGGCAGCGCATCGGCTTCCGCCTACGGCGTCTCCACCGCCGGAGGCGCCGTCACCGTCGCCGCGTCCGAAAACGGAGGCCCCGGAAGCCAGGCATTTTATTCCGGCGTCAGCGGCGGCAACGGCGCTTCTCTAACAATGCTCAATGCCGTCAGCGGCTCCACCACCGGGGCTCTCGCTCTCACCCAGGCCGCCAGCGGTGGCGCTGGTGGTTTTTCTGACCAGTCCATTGCCGGCAACGGTGGCGCCGCCTCTTCGACACTTACCAGCTCCGGCAATCCGGGCGGCGGCTCCCTCTTCCTCTCCAGCACCGCCTCTGGCGGCATCGGCGGCGACAACGAGTTCTCCGGACACGCCGGCAACGGCGGCGCCGCCACCGCCATCGCCTCCGGCACCAACTCCCACGGCGTCACCGTCCAAGCCATCGCCACGGGTGGTCTAGCCGGCACCCTCGACACCACCGGCACGGCCGGCATCGGCGGCGCCGCCAACGCCGCCGCCACCGCCGACCTCACCGGCACCGGCATCGCCTCCGCCGCCGCCTCCGCTCAGGGAATCAGCGGCAGCGCCACCGCCATCTCTCTCACCTCCCGGGGCATTATCGTCTCCGGCTCCCTCAGCGGCAGCGCCCCAGCCTCCCCCAACGGCGACACCGCCCAGACCATCCTCTCCGTCGGCCAGCCCGCCACTCCGCTCCTCTCCGCCACCGGCATCCAGGCCGTCGCCTTTGCCACCGGCTCCCCCCTCGCCGCCGATGTCAACGCCGCACTCAGCGGCAACACCGTCGTCACCGCCGCCGGTATCAACTCGTCAAACGCCATCGCCCTCATGGTCATGGGTGGTGCCTTCTCCACCTCCGGCACCGGCGGCGAGACCACCTTCACCTCCTCCATCAGCCTCACCCTTGGCGCCCTGACCTCCGGCACCTTAAAAATCGGTTTCCTCAACACCGAGGCCGCCTCCCATCCCTTCGACTCCCTCACCTTCAAGCTTCTCATCGGCGCCTCCACCCCCATCAACCAGACCTTCACCACCCTCCTGGGTGCCCAGGGCGCCCAGACTTACTTCCAGGACCAGGCGATAAACCTCGGCGCCTTCGCCGGCAACACCACCATCACCATTCAATGGTCCCTCACCAGCCAGACCGCCGGCGACATGTACGACGCCCAGTTCATCCTCGCCGATGTAACCCCTGTCCCCGAGCCTTCCATCGCCTTCCTCCTCCTTCCTGCCTTCCCTCTCCTCCTCCGCCGGACACGCGCCACCCCCGCTGCTTGAAGACGTCTCGACGCGGGCGTTTATCTGTCAATTTGCCACTTCATGATTAGCAACACAACCGGACAGCACTGGCGCACGTTTTGAACTTCACACCGTAGGCGATTGGGGGATTCCCAGCCGGGTAACCTTCCCGGGCATTGTGCGCGCAACGCGCCTCTCAAAATTCGGCCTAAGCCGCGTCCTTGTCCTGCTTCTTGCGGATAATCGGGGTCCGCTTTCCTTCAACCACGGCGCGATTGAGCGTGACGTCGGCGATATCCTCGCGGCTTGGGATGTCGTACATCACCTCGAGCATGATCTTCTCGAGCATGGACCGCAGGGCCCGTGCGCCGGTCTCCTTTTTGACGGCCTGCTGGGCCAGCGCCCGCAAGGCATCCTTGGTAACAGTGAGATTGACCCCCTCCATCGCCAGCAGCTTGGAGTACTGCTTGATCATGGCGTTCTTGGTGTCGGTCAGAATCATCACCAACTCGTCCTCGGTCAGCGCGTCCAGGGCCGTGACGACGGGAAGACGGCCGATGAATTCCGGGATCATGCCAAAGCTCAGCAGGTCCTCGGGCTCGGTAAACTTGATCGCCTCGTTGGTCAGAACGTCCACGGTATCGGCCTCGCCGGTGCTGAAGCCCAGAGTCCGGCGGCCGATGCGGCGCTGAACGATCTTGTCGAGGCCGACAAACGCGCCGCCGCAGATGAAGAGGATCTTCTCCGTGTTGATCTGGATATATTCCTGGTGGGGATGTTTGCGTCCCCCTTGGGGCGGGACATTGCAGATGCTCCCCTCCAGAATCTTCAGCAGCGCCTGCTGGACCCCCTCGCCGCTGACGTCGCGCGTGATGGAGACATTGTCGGTCTTGCGTCCGATCTTGTCGATTTCGTCAATGTAAACGATGCCGATCTCGGCCCGCTTGACGTCGTAATCGGCGTTTTGCAAGAGCCGCAGGATGATGTTCTCCACGTCCTCGCCCACGTAGCCTGCCTCGGTCAGCGTGGTGGCGTCGGCGATGCAAAACGGGACATCGAGGATGCGCGCCAGGGTGCGGGCCAGCAGCGTCTTGCCGGAGCCGGTGGGACCGATGAGCAGGATGTTGCTCTTCTCGATCTCCACGTCACCATAGGGATCGATGGACATCCCCCCGGTGCTGGTGGACTGGAGGATTCGCTTGAAATGGTTGTGAACCGCTACGGAGAGGACTTTTTTCGCCCGGTCCTGGCCAATGACGTACTGGTCGAGCTGGCGCCGGATATCCATGGGCTTTGGAACCTGGAGGGTGGCCGACTGCCGCCGCGCATCGTCATTGAGCTCTTTGTCGAGGATTCCTTTACAGACGTTGATACAACTGTCGCAGATATAAACGCCGGGGCCGGCGATGAGCTTGCGCACCTCTGCGTGGCTTTTGCCGCAGAAGGAGCACATGGTTAGATTCGAAGCCCGGGCCATTTCTTTAATCCGTTCGTTTTAGCGAGTTACCGTTCATTGCACAATGGAACCTCTTGGAAAGCAGTTCGGGTGCCTCGGGCGTCGCAAAATTTTAAGCCTCGGAGGCAGGCGCCTCCGCCGCTTTGATCTCCGCGTCGCCATTGGCAACCGGCTCGGGTTTGAGTTCCTTGCGCGACTGAACGACGATGTCGACCAGGCCATACTCTTTTGCCTCGTACGAGCTCATGTAGTAGTCGCGATCCGAGTCCCGCGCGACGGTCTCCTCATCCTTGCCGGCGTGGCTGGCCAGGATGCGGATAAGCCGCTTCTTGAGCTTGAACATGTATTCCACGGTGCGCTCGACATCGCTCGCAGTGCCCGAGGCGCCGCCGGAAACCTGGTGGATCATGATATCGGCGTTGGGCAGGGCGTAGCGTTTGCCCTTGGTCCCGGCCGCAAGCAGCACGGCGCCCATGCTGGCCGCCATGCCCAGGCAATAGGTGGTCACGTCGCAGGTCAGAAACTGCATGGTGTCGTAAATGGCCAGGCCCGCGGTGACGGAACCGCCTGGGGAATTGATGTAGAGATTCACATCCTTCTTCGGGTCTTCCATTTGCAGGAAGAGCATCTGGGCGATCACGAGGTTGGCCACGTGGTCGTCGATGGGCGTCCCCAGGAATATGATCCTGTCCTTGAGCAGCCGGGAGTAAATGTCATACGCGGCTTCTCCGCGCCCGGTCTTTTCGACGACGGTCGGGATGGGTACATACGCGTTATTTACGGTCATACGGGAGTTGGGTTGGATCAGCATGGCAATAGAAGATAGCCCATGACCGTAAACCGCGCTCGATTTCGTGCAAGAGAGTTCGATGGCGGATTTATCAAAATCAGGCGGCGGGAGCCTGGGCAGCCGGTTCGGCAATGCGCACGTCGGCATTGCTCACGAGGAAATCGATGACTTTGCCCGATAGGATCTCCTCGGCCACTCGGTCGGTCGCGTTGCGTTTTTCAAGTTCCTTGGCGGCTTTATCCGGCGTCATGCCATAGCGGGCAGCCATGGCGGCCACACGGGCGCGCATTTCGGCCGAGGTGACGGTGACCTTTTCCTGCTCGGCTATCCGCTGGAGGATGAAGGTGCCCTTCAGCTTCTCCCGGGCGCTCCGGGCGGCTGCCTCGACCAGCTCTTTCTCGTTTTCCTTGAGCGACTCGTCGGTCATGCCGCGGGCCTGCTGCTGCTGGACGATGTCGGCGAGAATCCGGCGGGTTTCGCCAGCCACAAAGCTCTGCGGCAATTCGCATTCCACCTTGCTGACGAGGAAGCCCATCACCTGCTCGCGCTTCTGGCTCTCGATATGGTCTTTCTTTTGCCGGGCCAGCTCGCCCCTTGCCAGGTCGCGTACCTCCGCGAGGGTCTTGCCCTCGACTATGGTGGCGGCAAAGGCGTCGTCCAGGTTCGGGAGTTTCTTGGATTTGAGCCCCTTGACGGTAACGACGTAATGAATGATCGCTCCCGCCATTTCCGTAACGGGAAAGTCCGTGGGCACGGTAATTTCGAACTCGCGCGTCTCGTCCAGCGTACCGCCCACCAGCGCCTCGGCGAACCCCGGCAGGAATGACTCCGACGTCATCCGCACCCAAAAAGCGGTGTTGGTGGTCAGCGGCTTGCCGGCCTTCGGAAACACCTCGGAAACCGGCTTCCCCTCGACGGTGCCGTTGTAATCGATGACCGCAAAGTCTTCCATCTCAAGTCCGCGGCCGGTGATATCCTCGAAGCTTGCAGCCTGATTGCGCAGATTCTCGATCGCGGTGTCGATATCCGGCTCGGAGATTTCCTCCGGAGGCACGGTGACGGGGATATTCTTGTACTCCGGAAGCTCAAACTCTGGCGCGGTCACGAGGGTGGCCGTAAAGTGCAACGACTGATCCGCGGCAAACTCGATATCCTCGACATTCTGGACCTGGAGCACGCGGAGGTTTTTCTCGGAGATGGCGGCGCGGGTGCTCTCGCTCAGCAGCTTGCGCTCCAGCTCTTCGCGGATCTCTTTCTGGAACTTCCGCTCCACGACCGCCCGGGGCGCCTTTCCCGGCCGGTAACCGGGCAGCTTCGCGTGGGCGGCGTAATCGCTGGTTATATTCTCGCGCGCCTCGTTTACCGCATCCGGCGGCAGATCGACGCGGAGGGTGGCCAGGCAATTGGGAAGGGGTTCGACTTGGACATTCATGAAAAAAAAAGGTTATAATTGGAATCTGGGCTGCTGGAATAAAACCGGACGCCGGACGCGCGGGAGCGAAACTTCTAAACTCCCCGGGAAAATTCGCAACCCGCAAATCTTTACACCCAGCGCCGGATCTCCTCTTCGTTCTTGAACGGACCCACCACCGCAAGCCCCAGCCTGGCGCGGTCCAGGCATTGGCATGCGACCTGCCGCACATCCTCGGGCGTGACCGCCATGAGGCGTTTCTCGATATCGACGGGATCGAGTATCTTCCGGTAGCCAAGGATCGACTCGCCCATGAACATCATCTGGTTGGTGGTGCTCTCCAGGCCCAGCAGCGTCTGGCCCACGGTGTAATCCTGCGCCTTTTTCAGCTCCTGGCGGCCCGGGGCCTTTTTGCAGATGCTCTCGATCTCGCGAAAGATCATCTTCACGGCCTTCTGCAGCTTTGCCGTATCCAGCCCGGCGTAAATATTGATGAGCCCGGCATCGGAGAGGGCAACCATGCCGGTCTGGACGGAATAGCAAAAGCCATGTTGCTCCCGCAGGCGCTGAAAGAGCCGGGAGCTCATGTTCTCTCCCAGGATGACGGAAAGCAGCTTGAGGGCAAACCGCCGCTCATCCGAACGGCCGAACGCGTAGAATCCCATGGCCAGATGGGTCTGCTCCGTGGGCTGATTAACCAGGGAGACCTTCGGCTTGCCCTGGGAGAAACGCCCGCGCAAACAACGCGGCGCCCGCCCCGCGGGCAGCCTGCCCAGACGCTTGGTCATTTCCCGCAGCAAATCCTTGTGCCGGATGTTCCCGGCCGCGGTGACGATGGTCGTATGGCCGTTGTAATTCTCGCCCATGAATCCCTTGAGCGTGGACCGGGTAAATTTCGAAATGGTCTCCACCGTCCCCGTGAGCGGCTGGCCCAGCGGATGCCTGGGCCACATGGTCTCCGTGAGCACCTCCTGGGCGTGCTGGGCGGGATTGTCCCGGTACATCATGATCTCCTCCCGGATCACCTCGCGCTCCCGCTCGATCTCCTGCTCCTCGAAGGTGGAGTTCAGATACATATCAGCAAGAACGTCGCACAGGACCCCGAAGTGCTGGCTCGCGGCCTTCGCATAATAACACGTGTGGTCTTCAGTGGTAAAAGCGTTGAGATACCCCCCCAATCCCTCGACCTCCACGGTGATCTGCTTCGCGCTCCGCCCCTTGGTTCCCTTGAACATGAGGTGCTCGATGAAGTGGGAGATGCCGCTGGTCGCCTTGTTTTCGAACCGCCCCCCGATGCCCGCCCAGATGCCGAGCGCCACGCTATGCATTTGCGGCATTTCGAAGGTTGCCAGGCGGGTTCCGTTGCTGAGTTTCGAGAGTTGGTACTGCATTAATAATTCCCGCCCGTGGCTAGCACATGCTCTGCCAACCGCAGGTCGCGCGGAATGGTTATCTTAAAGTTCCATTCGTCGTTGCGCAACAAGGCGATATTGACCCCCATCCGCTGGACGGCCGATACCTCGTCGGTCACCGCCTCCCCCGATCCTATGATGGCCGCATAAGCCTGGAGAATGATGGGGGTGGAAAATATTTGCGGCGTCTGCATGGCCCACAAGCCCGCTCGCTCGACGCTCTCCGTGACGACTCCGTCATCGGACGCTCGCTTCACGGTGTCGGGAATGGGCGAGGCGACACAGGCGGCGCCGGTCTGGTGGGCCAGTTCGAGGCATTGCCGGATCACCCCCGGCGAGGTCAGCGGCCGCGCGCCGTCATGGATCGCGACATAGGATGCCTGGGCGCTCACCGCCTGCAGGCCGCTCCATACGGACAGATGCCGTTCCGCCCCCCCCTCGACCAGTTGCTTTACCTTTGACCAGCCCTCGGAGGCGATCAACGCCTCGAGCCTCGGCCTTTGCTCGGCCCGCGTGACGAGGATGATCTCGCCAATCTCCGCCGTCCGTTCGAAGGCGTCGATGGAATGCGCGATGACGGGCTTCCCCCGGAGGTTGGCGAAGAGCTTATCGAAGCCCATCCGGCGGCTGCTCCCAGCCGCGACGATGACAGCGGAGACCATTACGAAAACATTCCTCAGGGCAATTGCCGCTGCACTTCCTGGCTCAGCGCCTTGCCATCGGCACGCCCGGCGGCTTTTGCCTGGACCAGCTTCATGACGGCGCCCATCTGCGCCTTGGAAGTGGCCCCCGCTTCGGCGATGGCTTCGCCTACCAATTTTGCGATTTCCTCGGGACCGAGCTGTTTGGGCAGGTACTCGCCAAGGATTTCGAGCTCGTTTTTCTCCTTCGCGGCTAGTTCGGGCCGGTTGCCCTTCTGGAAGCTTTCTATCGAGTCCTGCCGTTGTTTGGCCTGCTTGCGAAGGACCGCCATGGCCTCGGTGTCGTCAAGCTGTCCGGTGACGCCATATTTTTCGATGGCTGCGTTCTTCAGGGCCGATTTTAGCATGCGAAGCACCCCCAGGCGCTCGGCCTGCCTTGCTTTCATGGCATCTTTAAGGTCGGAATCGATACGCTCCTGGAAAGTCATGGCGCGAATGTAGTGCAGCGGGAAATGCCGGCAACCCCGATTTTGGCAGGCTAATCTCTAAATACGACGGTCTTGTTGTCCTTGATCAACACCCTGTCGTGCAAATGATAGCGCACCCCGCGGGCCAGCGCCAGCCGCTCGCAGTCGCGTCCCAGCCTCAGCAGGTCCTCCGGGGAGTGGAAGTGCTCCACCCTCACGACCTCCTGGTCGATGATCGGCCCTTCGTCCAGGTCCGGCGTAACGTAGTGGCACGTGGCCCCGATCAATTTAACCCCGCGATCGTACGCCCGCCGATAGGGATTTGCCCCGACAAAGGACGGCAGGAAGGAGTGATGGATATTGATCACCCGCCCCTGCCATGCCTTGCACACCTCCGGCGGGATGATCTGCATGTAGCGCGCGAGCACGATCAAGTCGACGCGATGCTCATGCAGCAGCTCGCCTGTGCGGCGCAGCCCGGCGGCCTTGTCGGCAGCGCTGACCGGGACATACTCGAAAGTCAGCCCCTCGCGCTCCACCCTTTCGCGGAAGTCCTCGTGGTTGGAAATCACCACGCTGATATCCATGGGCAGTTCCCCGACCCGCCAACGCCACAGCAGATCGGCCAGGCAATGCCCCAGCTTGCTTACCAGGATGGCCGTCCGCATCCGGGTGGTTTCCTCCCGGATGCTCCACGCCGCCTCCAGTTCCGTGGCCAGCGGCGTAAAGGCCTTCGTCAGCGCGGCCGTGTCCAGCGCGAGGGTGCCGCTATCGATTGCCATGCGCGTAAAGAACCACCCGTTGATCGGATCGGTGAATTGATGCACTTCGAGAAGGTTCCCGCCATGGAACGCCACAAAGGAGGTCAGGCGCGCAAGCAATCCGACCCGGTCCGGACAGGCGAGCTTAAGGAGGGTTACAGCCATCCGCCGTCTCTATCGCCCCCCGCCGCCGCAAGCAAGCGCGCGCTTCCCCTTCCGGTCGTCCGAAACCGTGTTTCTCGAATCTCCCCACTTCTAACTTTTAACTTCTTACTTCATACTTTCCCCATGTCCCTCTCATCGTCCATGCTGCCGCTCGGCACGGCGGCCCCTTCCTTCAATCTGCCGGATGTCACCACCGGGCGCCTGGTTTCGCTGGCCGATTTTGCAGCAAAGGAAGCGCTGCTCGTGATGTTCATCTGCAAACATTGCCCGTACGTGGTCCATATCCGCGGCGAGCTGGAGCGCCTCGGCCTCGATTACGTGGATTCCGCCCTCGCGATGGTCGCGATCTCCTCGAATGACGCCATGGCCTACCCTGAGGACTCGCCCGCCGGCTTGAAGCAGATGGCCGCGGAATCGGCCTTTCAGTTTCCCCTGCTCTATGATGAAACCCAGCGGGTCGCCCGCGCTTACGACGCGGTCTGCACACCCGACTTTTTCCTTTTTGATCGCGACCGGCGCCTCGCCTACCGGGGCCAGTTGGACGATTCGCGCCCAAATCGCGGCACGGCGGACGGGCGGGACCTGCGGGCGGCAATTGAGGCCGTGCTCAGTAGAGAGCCGGTAAACCCAAGCCAAAAGCCGAGCAGCGGCTGCGGGATCAAGTGGAAGAAGTGACGCCTTGACGGAGCGGGCCGCATAGACGAATAGTGTTCTTGTGAACACCATCCGGCAATCCTCCCATGCCGGCCGCGGCGCGAGTTCCAATCCCAAAAACCGCTTCGAGCGCCTCGAATACGTTCCGGAGCCGGAGGACACCGATGAGGAGCAACCGCTGCCGCGCACACAATTCCTCCAGGACGCAACCCAGTCGATCATTACCCGCAACGACAGTCCGGACGTCCCCTTCACCTATTCCTGCAATCCCTACCGCGGCTGCGAACACGGTTGCGCCTATTGCTTCGCCCGCCCGACCCATGAGTATCTCGGCTTTTCAGCGGGCCTCGATTTCGAGACGAAGATCGTAGTGAAAGTCCGCGCCCCGGAATTGCTGCGCAATGAGCTCTCATCGCCAAAATGGACCCCGCAGACCCTGGCGCTCAGTGGCGTCACCGATTGCTACCAGCCCATCGAACGGAAGCTGCAACTGACCCGCCGGTGTCTGGCTGTGCTGGCAGAGTTTCGCAACCCGGTCTCCGTGACCACCAAGAATCACCTCGTCACCAGCGACCTGGACCTGTTCCGCGAGCTTGCCGCCTGCGATGCAGTTCGCATCAATATCTCGATCACCACGCTGGACGCGCGCCTGGCAAAGAAACTGGAGCCCAGAGCATCCCCACCCCTCCGCCGGCTCAGGGCCGTCGAGGAACTCTCTCAGGCCGGCATCCCCGTCTGCGTGCTAATGGCCCCGTGCATCCCCGGCCTCAATGATCACGAGATGCTCAACATCTTCGCCGCGGCCGCAAATGCCGGGGCGCGCGACGCCGGCTTTACCCCGTTGCGCCTGCCCGGCGCCGTCGCGGTCATTTTCTCCCAATGGCTTGATACCCATTACCCAGACAAAAAGGAGAAAATCCTCAACCGCGTCCGTGAGATGCGGGCTGGCAAGCTGAACGATCCCCGTTTCGGCAATCGCATGCAGGGAGCCGGCTTCTACGCCGAGCAAATGGCCGCGATGTTCCATGTGGCATGGAAAGCCGCCGGCTTCGCGGAGAATGCCGGCATTGAACTCTCCACGGCGAGCTTTCGGGCGCCAGCCGAGCAATTAAGGCTCTTCTGAGCGGTCGGCTCGACAATAATCACGGGCAGATTATATTTCCGCCGATGAGTACGCTCGCTGAAATCGAGGTCGCAGCGGATCAATTGCTTCCCGAGGAAAAGCAGGAATTGCTGCTTTTTCTGGCGACGCGTTTGCGCGCAGAGAGAGGGTCCTTGCCTGAGCCGCGTAAATTTACGAAGGAAGAAATGGAGGCTTGGATCGACGAGGATGAAGCGGACATGCGCCGCCTTCGTGAGGGGATTTGAGGCTGTTTCTGGATACCAGTGTGTTGCTGGCTGCTTCCGCCTCGCCGTATGGGGCATCGCGCGAGATTTTCCGACTTGCTCCGGCGCATGGATGGACCTTGATCGCGACCCCATACATCTTGGCCGAGGTGATTCGAAATCTCCCGGACTTTCCATTGGTTGCGACCACGGAGTGGCTGCGATTGCGCCGTCAGTTGCTCGTTATGGATGACGTGCTAACGCTGGATCGCCCGGTGATTTTTCTTGCCGGTAAAGATCGTCCGATATTGTTCGGCGCACTGGCTTGGGCGGATGTTTTGCTCACATTGGATCGAGGGGATTTCGAAAGCCTATTGGGCGGAGCGTTTTACGGTCTTTCGGTACTCAAGCCCGGTGCTTTTGTCGCCCGCCACCGTGCGTCGGAAAATCCATGAATATCCTGGTCGGACGCCCTGCGTGAGGGAGTGAGCGGGATTGAGAAATTTTTTTCTTTCGAATTTCGAACTTTTCCCCCGCGCATTCAGGATTCGCTTGGCGCGCGTTTATGCTATGGATTAACACTCCCAGTTCCCTTGCATACCGTAGCCGACCCGCACCAACAGCCCGCCGTCCGGCCCCGCCGCCGGAAGCGCACGGGGCTGCTCGCCTTCCTCCTCATCATCCTGGCCCTGCTGGGAGCGGTCGTTTATCCGCCTACGTTTCTCTTTGTGGTCCGTCAGGTGCTCGCTTTCGAGGCCTGGCGCTACGGCTTCAGTCTCTCCATCGGCCAGATGGATGGCAGCGTGACCGGTCCCATCTGGCTCTACCACACCCGTTTCAGCCACAACTCCGTGGCCGGGACCTCTACGATGCTGGAGATCGACAGGGCCCATACCAGCTTTGCCTGGAAGCACCTCTTATGGAAACGCGACGAACGGGTCTGGAACGACCTGACCATGGACGGCGTGCGCGGTACGATTGACCTCCCCACCGAGACCCAGCCGGCGCCGAAGCGGGCCGGCTCGTTCCTTCACCCACTTTTCCCACTTTATCCATATGGCTCCGGCAAGGTCCCCCGCCTCGTCATGCCCTCCTCGTTGACGCTCAGCCACGCCAGCATCGTCATCCAGCATCGCGAGGGATCCGTCCGGCTCGATGACATCGACCTCCAGGCCAGCAACCTGGAGGCCGGCCACCTGGTCATCGGCGCTCTCTCGGTCCACGAGCCCTGGATGACCGGCGTTTTCTCCAATTGCCGCGGCGCCCTCCTGCTCGAGGACTCGAAGCTCCTGCTCTCGGACATGAAGCTGACCGACGCCCTCACCATCGCCTCCGCTTCCGCCGATCTCCCGGAGCTGCTCCGGGGCGAGTTGCAGATGAAATTCGCGCTCAACGCCTTCAGCGGCAACATCGAGGGCGAGCTTAAGAGCGGCGAGCACGCCGAGCATTTGATTTTTGAGAGCAGTGGCACGTTCGCCAATATCTCCGTCGCCCAGCTCGCCGCTTTCCTTGGCGAGGATGCCGACGGCTCGATCACGGAAGGAAAATTCGACTTCCGCGGCTCCCCGCGCGACCTGACCAAAGCAACATTCACCACTTTCTTCAAAGCCGGCAATTTCCGCTGGGGCGCCCGCCGGTGGAATTCACTGGTCGCAGGCGCCACCTACGTCAATCGCCGCCTGCGGATCCCCGAGTTCGAGCTTCGCCAGGCCCACAATACCCTCACGCTCAAGGGAGACATGAGCCTCCCCGACAACTGGCACGAGTGGTGGAAAACGGACTTTAGCTTCGCCGTCGCCGCCAAGCTCGACAACCTCAGCGAGCTCTCCGCGCTGCTCGGCAGCGGCTTCGGCGATATCTTCGGCAAGCTGACCATTGACGGCTCCGTCCGCGGAGACAATGCCTCTTTCGACGGCCAGCTCATCGTCTCCGGATCGCATCTCTCCTTCCGCAAGGCCCCCCTGGATGAATTGCAGGCCGCCATCAAGCTCCAGGGCAATGAAATCCAGGTGACCAATGCCGAGTTCACCCATGGCGACGACTTCCTGCGCGCCCATGGCGTGGTAAACATCCTGGGGGAAAAACGGTATTGGGGCGAGATCAAGGCAAACGTCGCCGACCTTGCCCTCTACTCGGCCTTTCTCCAGCCGCCCATCTCGCCCGAGGCGTTCGGCGGTGGCCTCATGCTCGACTGGTCGGGCGATGGCGCCGCCTCCGCTCACTCCGGCGCCTTCTCCGTGCGCCTCAACCGCATCCATCCCCTTGGAGCCGCCGATGGCGCCGACCCGGCGGACGCCTGGCAGCCCATCGATCTGACGGCGGAGGGCACCTACTCCCCCGATAGCATCTTCTTCAGCAACCTGGTCCTGGGAAATGGCCAGACGACGCTCGCCTCCCGCGTAGTGGCCACTCCGCGGTCCCTCAGCTTGCAAAGCATGAAGATGCTCCACGGAAAAGCCGTTTGGCTGACCGGCGACGCCCAAGTCCCGCTCAATGTCTGGGCCGCTTGGCAAAACCCAGGAACCGCCTCCTGGTGGAACTTCGAGAGCCCTTGCAAGCTGGACCTCAAGCTCGACCGGCTTTCCATCCAGGACGCGCTCTTTCTTTCCGGCCATCAGCAGCCCTTCAACGGAGAACTGACCGGCCTCCTCAAAAGCGACGGCACGCTTGCGAAGTTAACCGCCGACGGCCATCTGGTCATTAAGAACGCCGGCGGAACGGTGCCCGCCGGCACGTTGAAAGGCGCGAGTGGGACGCTTGATTTCAAGGGAGACGCGATGACAGTCACCTCCGGCACGGGCGATTGGAACGCGGTTGGCTGGACCGCTTCGGGCACTGTCACCGCCGCCGATGTGCGCAAGCCCGCGCTCGACCTGTCCATAAATCTCCCCGCGGCGCCGCTGACGCTGGGCGATGGAGCGGAGGCCACCGCCGCGCTCGACCTGCATGCCACCGGCACGCCCGATGCACTCGCGCTCTCCGGCTCGGCGCAATTGCAGACATTGAAGAGCAATCGCGCCATTTCCATCGAGAGCCTCATCGCCTCCGGCAGTTCCACCCTCGACGCGCCCCTCCCCGCAATCTCGCTCGCGGCTCCCCCCGCGTGGACACTCGATATCCAGGTAACTGGAAACGCCTCCGTCGAACTCGCCAACACCTCCGGCCACGCATCCCCCAGCCTGGAACTCACCGGCTCCATCGCCGCTCCCTCCGTTTTCGGGAGCATCGAGGTCAGCGGCTTCACGCTCTCCGAAGGCCCCGACCATCTCACCATTCAAGACGGCGCCCTTTTCCTCAATCGCGCCGATGTGCCCAACTCCGCGCTCTTCCTCGTCACTGCCGGCAACACCGCCGGCCAGGACTTTCGCGGATACCTCACCGGAACGCTCATCGACAGGCGTTTCTCCAGCGATCCCGATGTCAGCGCATGGCTCCCGGGTCACGCCGATCTCTCGGATTTCCCGGCCCGCCCCATTTCGCTCGATCTCGGGACGCCCTATGCGTGGGACGCCGCTTTTGCGCTCCGCTGGTATCCCGTGATGGGATTCAATTCCCCGACCTCCCTGACGCCCGCCATACCATGAACGGTCGTTCGCGTTTCGGCCTCTTGCTGGGGCGGTTTTTCGGGATCCGATTCTATCTCGATTACAGTTGGTTCCTCATCGCCGCCATCGTCATCTACGAGCTCGCCGCCGATTTCTTCCCCGCCAATCTCCCCGGCCACTCGCGCACCGTTTACTTCCTCATGGGAGTGGTGGCGGCGCTGATCTTTTTCCTAAGCATCCTCCTCCACGAATTGGGCCACAGCCTCGTGAGCCAGCGTTGCGGCATCCCCGTCCCCCGCATCACGCTCCTCTTCATTGGCGGCATCGCCGAAATCTCCCGCGAGCCCGACACCGCCCGCGCCGAGCTCAAGATCGCCGCCGGAGGTCCGGTCGTCAGCATCGGGCTCGCCCTGCTCTACGCCACGGGCGCCTACATCGCGTATCGCCTCGATTGGAACGCCGCCTCGATCATCCTCCAATTCCTCGCGTCCGTGAATATCTCCCTCGTCGTCTTCAACGCCATCCCCGGCTACCCTCTGGACGGAGGCCGCATCCTCCGCGCCATCATCTGGGCGCGCACCGGCAATCTGCGCAAGGCCACCTTCATCACCACCCGCATCGGGATCGGCTTCAGTTGGGTCCTCATCGGCCTCGGCGTGGTCGTCCTTTTCCTCGGCTGGTGGAATGCCTTCGTCTTCTTCCTCATCGGCATCTTCCTCAAGAGCGCCGCCGAGAGCGGCTACACAAACACCCTCTACCACGAGGTCCTCGGCGGCGTCCGCACCGGCGATATCATGACCCGCAATCCCGTCTGCATCCCCACCCACACCCCGCTCAACATCGTGGTGGAAGATTTCTTCATGGCCGGGAACCACATCGCCTATCCCGTCATCGGCGACGAGCGGGAATTCCGCGGCATGCTGCGCCTGGAGCATCTCAAGGAATTGCCACGAGAGAAATGGCCATGGACCACCGCCGGCGACCTCGCCTCCTCGCACGACACAATGCCCGCCAGCATCGATTCCGCCCAACCCGCCGAGCAAGCCATGCGCCGCCTCCTCGCCGAAGGCCAGGGCCGCCTAGCCGTCCTCGACGCCGGCCATGTCGTAGGAATCATCACCCGCCACGACGTCCTGACCTTCATCACCATCCACACCGAACTGGAGGAAAAGGATGAAGTCAAAAGTTAGTAATTTAGATAAAACTATGGCCGAAATATAGGCCCGGAGGACCGAGAAGGAGGAAGGGGTTAGTGGTGGTTGGTGGGTGGGCGAACCCTGCCCGAAAGCCGGGGGCGTGAGCCCATAACCGCTAACTTATTTGAACTTCGGACGGATAACGCCACACCCCGGCTCCGAAAGAGCGGCCGAAGACAACCGTCCATGTAGTCCATGTAGTCCATGTAGTCCAT